>Ga0335398_10001580_pt1 | contig 38609 bp, 29 predicted proteins | sample BON03_FD_205742 | JGI IMG/M metagenome (GOLD analysis project Ga0335398, IMG submission 205742) | Freshwater microbial communities from Lake Bonney liftoff mats and glacier meltwater in Antarctica - BON-03 (spades assembly) (version 2) | ecosystem: Environmental > Aquatic > Freshwater > Ice >... | reverse complement strand
CGATAGGGCCGCGCCAGGTCGGTATTGAAGTCTGCGGCCGTGATTGCCTGGCTCAACATAAGCGCATACAGCACTGCAAAGAACCTGATTCCAGTCAGGCGCTGCGATAGGGCAGGCAGTTGCTTATGAGCTGTATACATTGTTTAAACCGGGGAGGACGGAAGACCTTATTGCCGCACACTATCATAATAACTGCGCGGAACTAAGACCTGATGCAGTGGCATCATGTTACAGCTGGATAGAAAGTTGGGCAAAGTGGATGACCTTCGGGGGCAACGTGAGAGGTAGCGGCGGAGCAAGCGGCAGGAGCACAGTCAAGCCTTGTTGGCTGATGCGTCGTATGGCACCAGATTCAATCTGAATGTCGCCGGGCGCTCGTACAGAAAGTTCAATCGGCTGCCCCTGATGAAATGGTGCAGGATTAATGGCACCGCGACCACGGCAAAGGTAATGATTGCGCTGGCCAGACCGACATCAGGGACGATGTTGGTTTCAGCAAATATTTTTAGCAGAACCTTCATCGGCAGGAACGCGGTAAGGTAGACCACAATCGAAAATTTGCCAACATGAGCCAGCCACCGCGTCCAGTTCATTTCCGAGAGCAGACTGCCGATAGCGACGATCGCCGCAGCACCAGCAAAGCCCAGTAGAATACTGATAACCGGAGTTTGATCAATTCCCAGCACCGTAAACCAGCCATTGATAAGTGCCCAGATCAACACAGTTGAACATGCCAGACCCTTATGTTCGAGAGTCTTACGGGCAAATGCGAATATCCACGGCGCCGCCGCATAACCTGCGAAGAAGTAAACGTAACGGTCGAAAAAGCGATTTGCAACATTCCACTCGGTGTGCAGAATTCCAGCGCTGAAAGCAATCTGTAATGCCACTGCTGCGGCAAAAACTGCGAGCACAGGCAAGCGGCGAACCAGCCTAGTGACGACATAAAATATTATCAGCATATGCACAAACCACAAGGAATTGATCGGGTCTATCATGGCGATCATGAACGCTTTGAAGTAAGCCAGCGGATTTCCAATCAACATTCCTGTCTCAGTGAATGCCATTTGAATAGCAAGCCAGAGAATATAAAAGTAGATAAAGTGAAATACTTTGCGATCAAAATATTCTCGCCGCGAACTGTTAATGGATAGACTAAGAAATAGACCAGACAGTAGGAAAAAATCCGGCATACGGAACGGGCGTGCAAACGCAACGACGTGGTGAAGCCAACCCTCCGCTCCCACATTGTGTCCATAGTCGAGGGTGGTCTGCATCATCACTACAAAGATAATGCAGATTCCTTTAGCGTAGTCTACCCATTTGATTCGGCTGCCAGCAGTTCTGCTGATGGAGTCGTATGTATTTACCATGTCGTACCTCTCTACAGCGCCCAATACAGTTTCCAGGTGTCGTTGCCAATGAAGTTAAGAATCGCATGATAGGACGTATCAACTGTGCGCAGATCACTGAAATTAAGTTGCAGTGTCAGCGGATCTACTGTGACTGAGGTGCAGGTCCGAGCTTGAGGGTTTTTGTTAAGGATCTGCAGCTTCCAGGTCTCGTTACCCTGATACTTCAGCACGGCTCTCTGGTTCTGGATATCTGGAATATAAATATCAAATTCCCGGGTAAGTTCAGCATGACAAAGGCTACCACCTGTTCCCGCCCGCAGAGCATCAGCTATTGAGAGTGAATAGCGAGGAGGTTCTGATAATAGAGGTATTGCCATTATCGAATGTGGATCATCAGAGTGTGTTTTAATACCCAGCGCATGGCCAATTTCATGAGTGATTGTGCGCATGTTTTTTACATCGAGCCCGTTAAATGTGTTCAGATTTAATACTATTTCATAACCAAAGGTGGCAGAGGTATCCGGATAAATCCATCGTCTGGTGTAGGCATTGACCGCGTACAAACCCATCTCATAAAAATGTTGTTGGGGCTCCCAGCGCACAACGATTCCGTCTTTGACAACATTAGCCGTGGTGTTACCTTGCAGCGCGATATTTATGCCGGTTCTTTCTTGCCAGCTCCATGCTGAGTAACGTATTGCGTTCAGCAGATCGGTCTCAGAAATGGTCTCGGAAACGGGCGCCTGCGCCGTATTAAATTGTATGAACGTGCCGTTCTCCCATTCCGCAATGCCAGCAGAGATCAGGGCAAAAACACACCAGATTACTATCAGCGCAAAAAAAACCGCTCTAAGGCGCTGGATTTCGTGTATTTTCTTTTTAAGGAATTCTTCGTCAGATATTTTCATCAATTTAATACGCCAATTATTATTTGCATTTCAGTGAGGATGAGCAGACTCCGGTTAAGGATTTGTATATCAATCAATCGACTATGTGGCTCAGGCCACCTTGTCCGATATTCGAACTGAGCTTTATCTTTAGCTTCTTCAGCGACTCTTAACAAAATTGATACCAGATCGAGACTTCAGCCCCCAAATATTCGGGTAAAACCCTTATTCGCTTTTAAGCAAAGCGATATTCGTTTTCGATTATTGGGGTTTTTTATTTATGTCAGTAAAATCTATTCACCGCTTTTCTTTGTTATCGACTGCCATGTTCCTTCTCTCTTCGCCCGTGCTGGCGGAAGAAATTCCTGGAGGCGTAGTCGAGAATGCGATGTCTGCAAACACCCGCGCCATGATGAACAGTGCGCAAGTTGCAGGTTTTCTGCCAGAGCGCGGGCGCTTTACTTTTCCTGCTCCTTACAACACCACCGGCATCAGACTTACCAATGCTAGTAACTGCGGTGGCGCGGATTGCATAAGAGATGTTGGCTATTCTTATTGGAGAAACATGAACAATCATGTTGGCTCCGATAATATGTTTATCTTTGTTGGAACAGACGGAGGCAGTGGTCCCGCCTTAATTCAATACAATAAAGTTACAGATCAGGTGATTGATTCGGGTCCTGTGTTTCCGGCATCGAGCCGCTACAGCGCAGCAACTGGTGAAGGCTTTTATTTCAGCGCCACCATGCCCACTAAACTTTATGTCGGTGCAGGTTCTGTTATCGAGCGGTTCGACGTTGTCAGCAAAGAAATACAAACTATTGTGGATGTAAATGCGCATCTGGGTGGCAGTCATGTGTTGTGGCAGAGTCACTCCAGCGATGACGACAATGTTCACTCGGCTACGGTGAGGAACGCGTCTTCATATGAAATGCTGGGTTGCATGGTTTATCAGGAAAATATCAGTCGGTTCAGTTATTTTCCGAAAAAAGGCGATTATGACGAGTGTCAGATTGATAAAAGTGGCAAGTGGCTCGTTATTAAAGAAAATTTAGATGGCATGGATGGAGAAGACAACCGAATTATCGGTTTGGATACTGGTGAAGAACGGGTACTGCTTGATCGCGATGGTGCGGGTGGACACTCAGACCTTGGTCACGGTTATATGATTGCCAGGGACAACTGGTCAAATGAAGCCAATGCAGTGAAAATGTGGGACTTTAATAGCAATCCTCTGACCGGTGTTGTCGTCCATGCTAATAGTGACTGGAATACCGACAGCCCTGCTCATATCAGTCATACCAATTCAAGGCCGGATCTACCGCCAGAGCAACAGGTTTCCTGCGGCGGCAGTGCAAGTTCTCGTAACGGACCTGGTGCCAATGAAATTGTCTGCTTTCGACTGGACGGATCGCGGCAGATGCTTGCGGTGGCACCCGCGATGATCGATCTGAACAGTGGTAAAGGTGACAGCTATACAAGAATGCCAAAGGGTAATCTTGATGTCACCGGACAGTATTTCATCTGGACCAGCAATATGGGTGGCACACGCAGAGACGCATTTCTGGTCAAGGTACCCACGCATCGTTTGACTGGAGTCCAACAGGAATTGATTCAGCGACTTTCTGTCAGTGGCAATGAGTTACCGAACAGATTCACAATGACTAAGTCTGGTGCTCCTACCACTGCTGTCATCCAGGGAGGGACGTATTTGAATGGCACCAGCTTTACTGAAAGTCTGACAGCACCGCAGGTGGCTACCATTGAGGCTGCTGTCGTTCCAGAGGTGGCACACATAGGTCAGCCGGCACAAATATTACTGATAGTGAAGAATGCGACTTCTGATACGTTTGTCTCTGTTGATGGGGCTGGTGAGTTTGTCCGTCTTGAGGAAAATGGTAATCCGGTGACATTCCGTGATCTGGCCTCACTGCAGAGCTTTAATCCGATTACCCTTCATAGCGATGTCGTTGATGAGCGCTATCGTGGTTTTAATGAAATATATGTCGGTTATCGTTTGTACAATGGCGGAGAAATTTACTTCAATGCCGAGGCAATTAATCTTAAGGTTAACTAGCCCGGCCTGTTTGCAGTCTTTTAAGAGCGGCACCTTCGGGTGCCGTTTTTTTTTGTGCTTGCAAAAGCTGATTGAAATTGCTAAAAATTATTCGTTTTCCTTTCGTTCAGTTTGCAGAATTTACTATTTCGTTACATGGTCGTTACACGATAGAGAATAAAGTTACGTTCTGATCAGGTAAAACCCTTATTCCTACTAAGTAGAGCGAAGATTAAGCTCTCGTATTTAAGGGTTTTTCCTATATGTCGATTAACTATTTCCGTCAAATTTCTATTCGGCTTCTTACAGCTATTCTGTTTTTCGCTGGGCCTTCATTTGCGGCAGCAAATTTTCCAGGAGGTATTCTCGAACAAAGTGACTCAGGCACTACCCGACCTGTTATGACTCAGGCTCAAATATCGAATATGCTGCCGGCGCGCGGCAAATTTACTTTCCCGGCTCCCTTCAACACCACAGGGATACGCCTGACAAATTCCAGCGATTGCGGTGGGGGTAGTTGCATCCATGATGTCGGTTACTCTTACTGGCGCAATATTAATAATCATGTTGGCTCAGACGAAATGCTGATTTTCATCGGTATGAACCGCAACAGTGGTGGCGCTGGGCCTTCGTTGATCAAGTACAACAAGGTTACTGATCAGGTGATTAATGCCGGACCGATTTTCCCCAGTACCAGTTCATACAGCTATGGCAGTGGCGAAGGTTTCTATTTCAGCGCCTCAATGCGCAACAAACTGTATGTCTACAGTGGTTCAAATCTGGAGCGTTATGATGTGGTCACAAAGCAGTTTGAGCGAGTCATCGATATAAACTCAAAGCTGGGCAGTGGGCATATCCTGTGGCAATCGCATTCCAGCGATGATGATAATGTCCATTCAGCGACTGTACGCAGCTCAAGCACTTACGCCATGCTTGGTTGTATGGTATTCCAGGAAAATATCAATAAATTCTCTTATTACCCGCGCATAGGAGCCTACGACGAGTGTCAGGTTGATCGCAGCGGCAAGTGGCTGGTAATCAAAGACAATGTCGACGGCACCGATGGGGAAGATAACCGGATAATCGGTCTGCAGACCGGTGAGGAGCGGGTGCTGCTGGATCGTGCTGGTGCCGGTGGTCACTCCGATCTGGGTCATGGTTACATGATAGCCAGTGATAACTGGGCGAATGATGCCAACACTGTAAAAGTCTGGGATTTTAATGCCAACCCTATGAGTGGAACAACCACGTACTTCAACCGGGACTGGTATGTCTCCGCCCCCGCTCATATCAGCCATACCAACGCCAGAGGGGATCTGCCAATGAACAAACAGTTCGCCTGCGGCAGCAGCGCGAATACCAATAATTCACCCGGAGCCAATGAGATCACCTGCTTCCGTATGGATTCTTCTCGTCAGACCCTGGTGGTAGCTCCGGTGATGACTGATATGCAGGCATCAGGCGGTGATAGCTATACAAAACTTCCGAAAGGTAATCTTGATGTTACCGGCCAGTACTTCATCTGGACCAGTAATATGGGTGGATCGCGGTTCGACGCATTTCTCGTTAAAGTGCCTTCGCATCTTCTGGTAGGCGATGTGAATCCGGCCCCGACCCCAGAACCAACCCCTGCACCGGCACCAGAGCCGACCCCAGAACCAACCCCTGCACCGGCACCAGAGCCGACTCCTGCACCAACGACAGAGCCAACTCCAGCGACCTCAACAGCGCAGGCTGTAACATGGACTGAGCTGGTTAATGCTGCCGTTGTCAATACTACTGTTTACAAAAACGCCGGTTGTGCAGGCTGTCCCGATGCCAGTGCAAGGTCTGTACAAGCTATCACCTCAGGTGATGGATACATGGAATTCACAGCAACAGAAACCAATCTGATGCGGATCGCCGGTATTACCAGTAACCAGACCGGAACCGGTGCTGCCAGTATCGATTATGGTTTACGACTGCAGCAGGGTGTTGCCAGCATTGTTGAAAAAAACATTTACAAGGCCGACACCAGCTTTACCTCGGGCGCTGTATTCAGAATCAGCATAGAGAATGGCAATATAACCTATGCAAAAAATGGCACAGTGTTCTATATCAGCGCAGCCCTGCCTGCGTATCCTCTGCATGCAGACGCGGTGTTCTATGACAGCATCAGTTCTATTTCTGATGCAATCATCGTGATGCATGCGACAAAATCCTCGCCTGGAGGCACCGGTAAAACCAAAAATCTGCCACAGAGAAAATCCAAAACCACATCCAGCGCCCTTACCACGGCAATCATCAGCGGAGGGGTATCCACAGATGGTGGCCTGACTTACGTAGAGGCCGTAACGGCGCCACAGGCTTTGACCCTGGAAGTTTCAATAGCCCCGGAAGCAGAGCATATTGGTAAGCTAGGCCAGGTTTTGCTGGTAGTAAGAGATACAAATTCCGACATGCATTACAGTATTGGCGTAAACAGTGAAATCATGCCGCTTGATCTTGCCAGCGGCACGCCCCAGGTATTCATGTTTCTTGAAGCCCTGCAGGCGAGCAACACCATGATGATTTTCGATGGTGTTTTCACAGGAACAGGCCGAGCGTCAGTCGACATCCATATCGGCTATCAGGTAGAAGGCAGCGATGAGATCTACTACAACGAACAGCCAATAAAACTCACAGTTAACTAATAATAAACAGGGGTAAGACTGAAAGTTTTAAGCGGCACCTTCGGGTGCCGTTTTTTTACAGCCTCGCAAACCGCAATGCAACGTGCGGCTCCACCACCTGCTGTTTTGCCAGACGTCGGCTTAAAAACCAGGTTACCGTTTCCTTCAAACCCTCTGCGAAATCTATCTGCGGTGAGTAATTGAGGATTTCCTGGGCTTTCTTAATCGAAGCCTGCGAATGCCAGATATCGCCAGCCCGCCTGGCATGAAAAAGCGGAGTCGCATCGCATTGCATGGCCTCTTCCAGCTGATTCAACAACTCCAGCAGGCTGCGCCGGTCGCCACAGGCAATATTTAAAACTTCACCTGCCGCTAAAGGACTTACTGCAGCCGCGAGATTGGCATCCACGATATCCTTAACATAAGTGAAGTCACGAGTCTGAGATCCGTCGCCATACACATCAGGTCTGGCTTCGTTAATAAGGGCATGAAGAAATTTTGGAATGACTGCCGCATAATCTGAGTTCGGATCCTGACGGGGACCAAATACATTGAAATAGCGCAGCACGACTGTCTCCAATCCGAATGAGCCCCAGTAAAGCTGGCAATACAATTCGCCGATCAACTTGGAGATCGCATAAGGTGACAGAGGTGCTGTGTTCATGTCTTCGTGTTTAGGCAGGACCTCTGAATCACCATAAACTGCCGAGGACGAGGCCAGAATTACCCTGCGAACACCTTCTCTGCGCGCCGCCTCAAGCACATTTAAAGTTCCAGTCGCGTTGACGTCATGAGTCTCGATCGGGTTTTCCATGGAGCGGGCCACGGAACAAATCGCAGCCTGATGAAAAACAGTATCAACACCGGACAGTGCACTCCTGATACAGGCAATATCGCGGACATCGCCGGTTATGATCCGGACCGGAAGTCCACTTAGATTTTCTCGTTTTCCCGTCGAGAAATTATCCAGAACTATTACTTCATCGTCTTTCGCGGACAGTCTCGTGGCAAGTTCAGCTGCCAGATGAGATCCAATAAAGCCAGCTCCACCAGTAACCAGATATTTCATGTTGCAATACTCCTCACGTTTTGTGCTCTTTGATAGTCGTCCTCGAGTCTTACAATATCGTCCTCTATTAATTTGGTTCCTTCCTGTATCTCAACAATAATAAGAGTCTCCGCATAAGGATTCTCAATGCGATGTACAGTACCGACAGGTATATCTGCCGTTTGCAAAACACTCAGCTCACGGGTTTGATCACCAATCACCACACGGGCTTTACCGGCTACAACCACCCAGTGTTCAGAACGATGATGGTGATACTGCAGACTCAGGCGATGCCCAGGGGTAACAGCGATAAGTTTGACTTTGTAGCCCTCCCCCTCATTTAGCACGCTCCAGCCGCCCCATGGGCGAACCTCACTTGGCAGTGAAGCCTGTGTGTCAGTGTTCGATTGCTTTCGGTCATACTGTTGCATGGTCCACCTCCTGGATCCGATCTCTGGATTTTCCTGCGAATGAGTCATGGGTGTTTCAACATCTGATGCGGTACTTTTTTTCCATGTAACCTGCTGGTTGCCTGCGATAAACCTGATGAATCCAGCCAGCGTTGCGAAATTCAACAAACAGAAAGCGTGAGCAATGGCAGCAACGGGGAACTTCTTCGCAGTCATTGGGAAAAAATGAGCTGTCAGCGCCGCGCTATAAAATAAGAACTGCAGCATCAGCAGGAAGCGATACATAACGATATTGAGCAACAACAGGTTGACGATGAAAACAGTCAGCAGCAAAAACGGCCCGAGTAAGCGCAGAAATTTATGTGAAAAGGTTTGAAACCATAATCTGTTTGAAAAGGGGTTAAGCAGCCACGAGTGCTGAAAAAATAGTTGGTAATTTCCAGCAATGGTCCGTACTTTGCGCGTGAACTCAGCCTTGGCGTTTACCGAAACTTTATCCCAGGCGCGGGCATCAGAATCATAGATTACCCGGTATCCTTTGCGGACAACCTGCATCGGTATCAATACATCGTCAAGTATGGTTTGTTCTGGAATAGGATGAAAAAGGCTGTGTTGGATCGCATAGATGGCTCCAGTTACTCCGACTGTAGAATCTATCCGGCTCTCATTGCTGCGGATAAACTTTTCATAACGCCAGTAAAAACCAACGCCATCGGTTGCCTCAGCATCGGATTTACCATCAGTAAGAAAAAGCTCGCCGCTTACCGCACCGATATGCAGATCTGAAAAGTTACTGACCAGTTCACGCACTGCGCTGGTGTCAATCTTCTGACGCGCATCCATCAGCACTACAATATCGCCAGAGAGGCGCGGAATGATTTCATTCAGGACGGCGGGCTTACCACGATGCTCGCTGAATTCAACCACCTGCACACCCTGACGCTGATATTCCTGGGCTCGTGCAACGGTCTCATCTGATGAGGCATCCGAGGCAATCACTATTTCGCAGCGGTCGCGTGGATAATCCAGTGCCAGCAGATTCTCGATTTTGCCTGCAATGCGAGCTTCTTCATTATGCGCAATAACCAGAATGCTAATCATCGGCTCAAAGGGCTCAGCCCTTACAGTTCCAGCCGCAGAATCTGCACTGTTGGAGTTCCGTTCTAACATATCCAGCATGCCTGCCCAGGCGCGGATCAGCAGTGGATAGCCGACATAGGTATATGCCAACAGGATCACCGCAGCCCAAAGGCTGATTTGAAGACTACTCATAATTGAATTTCAATGGCTGCAGAAGGGCTGAATGAGCTTTTAAGCGGCTGCCTGAGATCGGTTATTCAAGCGGGCTACCGTGCGGCTCAGGTCGATGATTATCTGGTCCGGTCGTGCCATGTCGACAATGCGCCTTGCTTCCGGAGTATCAATTCCGATCACCAGAACTTTTGCGTGCTCGATCAACGCAGCCTCGCTGTCACACATCAGCATGGAGATATGTGGAATTTCTTCAACGATGTAGCGTCTGTTAGCACCAGTGAGTTTTGCGATTGAGACGTTTCGATCCAGAATTCGAACATTGCAACCTTTGCCAATCAACGCTTCAACCAGATTTACCATCGGGCTTTCACGCAGATCGTCCGTATCAGCTTTGAATGATAAACCGTACACCCCGACTCGTTTTTCACCAGTGGCCAGAACCGCATCTATCGCGTGACGTTTCTGTGCCTCATTAGATGGCAGAATCGAGTCCAGCAAGGGTACAGATACATTGGCATGGTGAGCCGCATACAGGAATGCTTTGATATCCTTTGGCAGACAGGAACCGCCAAATGCATAACCAGGGCGCAGATAGGCTTCGGAGATATTCAGCTTGTTATCCATGCGGAAGATGCGCATCACTTCCTGCGCATCGACCCCCAGTCCTGAGCACGCATCGCCGATTTCATTGGCAAAGCAGACTTTCAGTGCGTGGTAAGCGTTGCAGGCGTACTTTACAGTTTCTGCAACTTTAATCTCGGTTTGTACGAAGGGCGCATTGACCCCCGAATAAATTGCCTTTAACTGCGCGGCCGTTTCTTGGCTATCACAGCCTGTCAGCGTGAAAGGGGGGTTGGCAAAGTCCTTTAATGCAGTACCTTCGCGCATAAATTCAGGATTTACCGCTACCCGCAGCAATGATCTGAATTCATGTCCTGCTTCCGAAAGCACCGTGGAATACACCGTTCCTCTGGTCGTTCCGGGCAACACCGTGCTGCGGACCACGACTGTGAATGGCCGCTTTCGCCCGTTCAGGGCCTGGCCGATTTCACGGCTGACATGCCGTAATGCATTGAGCTGCAGTTGACCGAATTCATTGCCAGGCGTGCCTACGCAGATAAAAGCCAGATCGGAATTTTTTACTGCATCTTCGCAGGATGTTGTGGCCCGGAGCTTTCCTGATGCGACTACTCTGGCGAGCACTTCATCCAGGCCTGGCTCAACAATAGGCGATTTTCCCGCGTTGATCATATCGGCTTTCTCAGCGTTGAGTTCAACGCCGATGACATCATAACCGGCATCAGCAAGGCACACTGCGCTGATACAACCAACATACCCAAGACCAAAAACACTTATACGTTCCATAAATACCTCTTACTGACAGTTAACTGATAATTTTTCAGATGCGCTCGGGGTGAGCGCGTTAACAGGCAAAGCGGATCTGCAGCGGGCTTCGAATTCGGTGGCGACTTTTGCCCACGAGTACGATTCCTCAACCAGCGTGCGACCAGCCTTGCCCAGTTGTTCGCGCTGTTGTTGATTTTCGAGCAGATACACTACCTGCTCAGCAAATTTAACGGGCTCATCTGCACGAAGTACATGGTGACCTTCTACAAGTGGCAAACCCTCGGCTCCTATCGTCGTTGATACGATAGCCTTGCCCATTGCCAGAGCTTCAAATATTTTCAACCGTGTTCCACCACCAATGCGCAGAGGCACTACGTACACTGCTGCGCGTGCAATGAATGGACGGATGTCGTCCACCGTACCAGTGAGACGTACTCCCGTTCTGGTTGCAACGCTTTGCAGCAGCGGGCTGGGATTGCGACCGGCAACCGTCAAGGTGACAGCGGGAAGACTTTTTTGAATATGCGGAAGAATACTGTCGATGAAATATAGAATGGCATCCTCATTGGGATGCCAGTCCATTGAACCAGTAAATACCAGTTCAAAGGGATTTTGCGCAGCAGCCACTGCAGGCTTGAAATAATCAATGTCAACGCCAGTAGGAACCGCACAATTATTTGAGCCAGGCGCCATCCTGCTTAATTGATCCTGATCGTCTTCTGAGACCGCAATAGTAAGGTCGACACGGTTACAGATTGCTGCTTCATACCGTCGCATCTTGCGCCACTCGACTTCCAGAATAGCCCTGCGCAACAGGTTTTTATCATGGTCGCAAAGTCGCTTCCAGATCATATGTTCCACATTGTGCGAGAAGTAGATAACAGGCACACGCTGATGAGGAAGCTTTGTGGATTGATGGAAAGGAATATTCGGCAGTGCTACCAGGAAATCAGCGATGCACAGATCAAACTCTCCGCTGGCAAGAGCCAGTGCAATTTCCTGTCGCAGCCTGGAAATCCGGAACTTGTAAAGGTCAACTGGCATTTCTGAAAACCAGGATTTAAACAGCGTTGTTGCAAACTCCATAGTGTTGCGTCTGGGCGCTGAGTACTCCAGAGAGGTGACGCTGCGGCACAGCGGTAGATTTTCAGCCAGAGCCGAGACGTCATCTTCAGGGCGATGGGTAGTGATAACGCTGACCTGATTTCGGCGTGACAGTTCGGAGATGGTATTAAAACTGCGTAGACGGCCACCGGTGTTTACCGGCCATAATCCACCTGGCTTTATCCAAAGAATCCGCATGTTTTTTTTAAACTCCCTGCTGGTCTGATTTTTCATAAAATGGGTGCGAGCGCTGGCTGGTATGTTTGCCTGACCGTATCTCGCAGTGACCTGGCATTATTACTGGTATAGATTTCAGTGGGAGCTTCTCCGTCGATAAAGATGCGCTGCCAGATTTCCAGATTGATCAGCAGCCATAAGCGCTCGCCGTGATCGGCATTACCGCTGCGATGCTCAAGTGCTAGGCGTCTCAGCATTCTGGGCTTGAAATGTTGACGCGCAAGTGCGCGCTGGCCCAGCACAAACTCTTCCACCATTGGCCAGAACCGGCCGCGTAGCCACGTGCTGATCGGTACCGGGAAGCCCATTTTTTTCCGTTTGAGAATTTCTTTGGGAATGATGTCTTTGACGGCATCGCGGAACAGCGCCTTGGTTTGCCAGCCGTGAAATTTATGTCGCATTGGCAGGCTTGCTACCTGCTCAACCAGTCGATGGTCCAGAAAAGGCACGCGGCTTTCAATCGACGCGGCCATACTCATCTGATCCTGTTTCATCAGCAGTTCGACCAGATAAGTATGTATATCGGCGTGACTCATGCACTGCAGTGTCTGGGTGCCGGCAGCCCGGTAATGGAGTAGCGAATCGCCGTAGGGATCCCTGACCAGCAACAGATCCTGGTCACTCAACAGATCCTTACGCATGGAGTTCTTGAATACAGAAAAGTTTTCGAAGAACAATTCGCGGGGTCCGGTATCCAGGGCCAGAAATGTGCGCTCTGCATAACGACGTATTGACCTGGGCAAATCTGCTACAGAATTGGCAATCAGTTCACGCATCCTTGCCGGCAGCAGTCCTGAGTAGACCTCACCCAGACGACGGTTCCAGTAGGTGACCCGGTAGCGATAGTCATAGCCGAGAAAAAGTTCATCGGCGCCTTCACCGGTGAGCACCACTTTGACATGCTCATGAGCGAGCCTCGAAAGAATGTTGAGTGGAACACTGGAGGTAAACGCAATTGGTTCATCTTCATGCCAGATCATTGCCGGCAAGGCGTCGAAGAACTGCTCGGGACTTACCAGCACATCATGGTGCTCTGATTTGACCGCCTGTGCGGCGAGTCGGGCATACTCCAGTTCGTTGGCACCGGTTTCGCTGAAGCCGACGGAAAACGTTCTGATCGGCCCGTCCACCATCGGCGCCATCAAGGCAGCGAGGGCGGTGGAGTCAATGCCACCGGATAAGAACAGACCGACTGGCACATCGCTGACCAGATGACTTCGTACGGCATCATTGAGTCCGGTGCGGACCAGCTCGATGCAGTCACTACGGGATATATTGCTGTTATTCTGAGCCAGGGGAGGCTGCCAGTATCGACGTTCGCGAATGCCTTTTTCGGGTGTCCAACTAAGCGTATGTGCCGGCAGCAGCTTACGAATGCCGCAAAAAAATGTTTCGCTGCCTGCGATATAGCGGCAAGCCAGAAACTCCGGAAGAATCGCACGATTAAATACGGGTTGACGTTTGTCGGCAGCGAGAATAGCTTTTATTTCTGAACCAAAAAGCAGCTCAGAATTAGTGACGGAAAAATACAAAGGCTTGATGCCGATGCGATCGCGCGCGATAAAAAGCTGCTGCTTTTTGCTGTTCCAGATTGCGAATGCGAACATGCCACGCAAATGATCGACACAATTTTCACCGTATACTTCGTAAGCTCGCAACACAACCTCAGTGTCAGATTGAGTTACGAAGTTGCAACCCATTTGTTCCAGTTGGGCACGCAATTCCTTAAAATTGTAAAGTTCGCCATTGTAAGTAATCCACACGCTGCCCTGGGGATTCGACATGGGTTGATGACCACCCTCCAGATCGATAATTGACAGACGACGATGAGCCAGTCCCACACGTCCGTCGATCATCAGGCCGGCGCCATCGGGTCCCCGATGCCAGAGTGTTTCACGCATGCACAGCAGAGTTTCTTCATTGACTGAATCTGCTGGATCAAATTTTAGTATTCCGGCAATTCCGCACATAAGCATCTCTGGATAAAAATCAGTAACAAAATCAGGAAGAATTTCCTGGTTTGGTGATTGTAGGTTCGAAGCTGTTGGGGGCTATTTAAGGTTCAGGCTGTTCAGGTGTCAGCTGCTTCATGAAGGAACGACATCGAATTCATCAATATGGATAGTTCGAATGCTTTCACTGTTGCTTTCATCTGAACCGGCGCAGACAGTGATTCCGCTGATCATGCCCCGGTCAATCATTACTTTGATGTCAGGGGCTTTGGCATCTGCGTCGTTAACAGGGAACAGAACTGTCACGATGCGCAAAGGCAACAATGCCGTAGTGCTGTATTTGAGCACTGGAGCTGACATGCGATGACCATAGTTTGGTGATATCCAACCTTGCAGAGGATTCAATCCCCCAGCTTTAATAGTGCAATCAAGCTCTGTGCTGGAAAAGCATCGAATCAATAAACCATGTTCAAGGCGTCCGCGTGCCCGGACCCAGTTACTGTTCTCCATAGACACATGCAGTGGCGCAAATTGATAGCGCAAATCGACTCGGTGCCTGTTTTTGCCGGACAAATCATCAACTATCACCCAGTAATCCGGTTTTATGAATAACACCCGGCGTCTGTGAGTAACCGGATCTTCAAGGTCCTGCCATGCATCGTGGCAGGCGTCGGCATAACTGAGCGCCTGCGTGAATCTGGTCTTGAGCAATTTTGCCTGCGGTTTGCTTTGCCATGAGAATGGCCCGGAAGGCTGCGCCTGATTCAGTCCATCAATCATGATAGTGCTGTGGGCCGAGGTGCTGCGGAAATAATTGCGCCAGTCCCCCGTTGCGGTGTAACAGCAGGTGCCTGCATCAACCAGATAGTTCTCACCGTAAGCGCTGCACTGAACACTCAAAAGATCAGCATGGCCGTGACCGCTGCTTACTCCACATCCTAGTGGGCCGGTATCAAATATTAGCTGATGTGCATTGCTGTGCCAGCCGCTGCGCATGAGCACATAACCACCGGTGTTGAATACCTGCAGATTATTCTCGGCAGGCGGTTCCGCCAGTAAATTCTGGAACACATCGCGGCCTGGCAGTCCCAGCAGCCAGAGTGCTTCTGGAGTGAAACGGTGTGCTGCCCAGGCGTAATCAGGACGTTTGAAAAGTGCTGCTGCAGTCGCAAAAAGTCCGTTGAAGTCATCCGGTGCGCGACGCACAAACGGCATCAGCCAGCCACCATCAGCATCGCCAATCGATGGCAATGAACCATCAGGTCGACGCACTGCCACTAAAAAGTCCAGCATGAGTTGCAGACGTTCGGTAATTTTGTCCGGCACGGTCAGACCATTGCGCTGTGCCAGAATAGTAAAATGCAAATAGATTTCCACCGTGTAATATTGATAGCGGGTGGATTGTTCAACGTACACCCCATCGGAGTGCACCTGGCGCTCTATTTGCTCTTCAAGAATCTTTACTGACACAGCTCGCCAGCGTGCGGCTCCCTGAATTTCTGGAAACAACAAGCCAACATAGAACAGCCCGAGAGCTTCTCCGGTCAGATGTGTATTGGGGGAGAAGTAATAAGAAAGATAACGTTCAACATAATTTGCATGCAGTCTTATCCATGCCAGCATTTCAACCAGCAGACTGGCGGTAAGTGCCTGCGAGTCGCGAAACAGCAGCAGAGCCCAGCACCAGGACATCATCCGCAGGGCAACTTCCAGAGAACTGCTCCAGTTAATACCAAGACCGGCGGGATTACTCTGCATCCAGTGACGAATCTGCTGAGCAAATTCCTGGGCGTAGCGTTCATCGCCGGTAAAGCGATAAGCCTGGCCAAGATCCAGCAGCCACTGATGGCGATTAAGCTCCCAGATAACCTTGCTATCACCAACCTGAGCAATGTTCAGAGGATCAATCCGGCTCCAGTGAATAAGCGGTGAGTGTCGGCTGGAGACCGGATCCAGATGCCAGTCAACAGGGGTACCAAAGGACAATTTTCCATAGCCAAGAATACTGAATTGTCCCCTGCAAACTGCATCTGCTGAATCAATAATCTGCTTGCGCAGGGCGGGGCAATCGATATTGATAATATCGGCCACCAGCTCATCTGTAGCGCCAGCAAAAAAACGTGCAGATGAAAAGTGACGAAACCTCTCTAACAAACCGTCGGCGGCACGCTTATCGTGACCGGACTTGAACAGTTTGATTATGTCATCGCAGCCCTCATCGGGTTTCAGAAAATCAAAAATCTGTGGCGGTTGGTACGTGGCATCGCGCACAGTGATGCTAAGGCGTGTCATCGTCTTGTAAGCTTCCTGCCAGCCACGATAAACAATCTCTGCAGGCATCATTCGAAACAGGCGCTGTATTCTCATGGCTGATCCTGTTGATAAAGTTGTTCCCATTCATCGCATACATGACCCCATGTATACTTCTCGACTTCCTCACGGGCAGCATCCGTCATCTGTGCAGTTTGCTGAGGGTGCTGCAACAGCAGGCTGATTGCATCAGCCATGGCCTGCGGATCGTTATGAGGAACAATCAGACCGGTCGCCTGATCACGCACCATGGATGGAATATCCCCTGTTGGTGTTGACACCACAGCGAGCCCCGCTGCGAAGGCCTCTAGAATTGATACCGGTTGATTATCTATGGTCGAGGAATTCAGAAAAATATCTGCCTGATCATATACCCGCGGCATTGCTTCGGGTTCTATCCGGCCGATAAAACTTACACCATCCAGTCCCTGAGCAGCGACCCAACGCTGCAGCCGATCGCGCTCGCGGCCATAGCCAGCGATTGTCAATAAGGCGTCAGGACAGCGCTTTTTAAATATAGCGAATGCCTGCAGGGTATTTTCAATTCCGTAATGACTTTCCAGATTGCGTGTTGAGAGCAGATTCGCCTGCAGTGGTTTACGCTGGCGATAACGGAAACTGGAGGTATCGATAATATTTCTGATCACCCGGGTCTGGTAGCCATGCTCTGCAAAAACCCGCTGCAGATACTGTGATGGGACGACAATTTCATCGACCATTCGCAGCCACGGATGAACTCGTTTGCCCCAGTGGGAAAGATGATCACTGGCCTCTCCGCTGTGATAATTCAGGATGATACGTTTACCAAACAGACGGGCGGCAAGAATGGCCGGTACTGGCGCCAATAGAAAAGACCAGTAAGAGGCAGAAAAAATATGGACAGTATCAACATGCCGCAATCTGCTCAGGCTGCTAACGTAAAGCAATTGATTAAGCACTGTGCGCAGCCAGGGTAAACGGCGCAACCAGCCCAGACCATGTGGAAAACGAGGGTTGACTGCAATGAATAATACCTTGAAGCCTTCGCTTTCGAGTGCTTCGGTAAGATCGCAAGCCTGCACGCCCTGACCGCCGAGAATATCGAGACTCGGTGCGACCATGGCTAGCTTTTGAGTTTTGATCTGAACCGGGCTTAAAGAAGCCGAGGAAGAGCTGGTGTTCAACATGATGCTTCTGGTTTTAGTTCGGGCACACTTCGTCCTCTCTAGCGCGTAATTATGGCTGTGTGAATGGTGCTGCGTATTAAAAAATAGTTAAGTTACGATATAGTGCATGGCATGGCAGTAGAATCGGGTTATTCACTTAAGTACCGGACTGCATAAGTGAATTATTGCGGTATATTTTGTATTAGTTAGTCGAAGCTAAAGCTTGCTTTCTGGACTCGAATTGCGGGGCAAAGATAGCAATATTCTCTCGTCCCGCTGCTTTGTGCACGATGGGGTGATCCAGAAATTTACGGCACCAGAGTTCGAAGGAAACCAGCATCCATAACTGCAAATCCATATTCCTGCCGCGCTGATGCATGCTAAGAAGTTTCTCAATATAATCAACATTAAATATCCGACGGGCACGGCTGGTATCTGAAAGCAGCAGGTCGTGCACGAAGCCGGTAAGATCACCGCGAAACCAGTTGCCGAGAGGAACCGCAAATCCCTGTTTGCGGCGGTCGATCAGCGAATCAGGAAGTATTCCACGCATTGCCTTCTTTAAAATGTATTTGGTGCTGCCATTGTGCAGCTTAAACTCGGGGGGTATTGTCGCGGCATACTCCACCAGCTTGTGATCCAGAAATGGGACCCTGGCCTCCAGAGAGTGCGCCATGCTCATACGGTCGACTTTGGTGAGTATGTCCAGTGGCAGATAACCCCGGATATCCAGATATTGAATCGTGGAAAGCCAGTGCGTGCCTTTTTTCTCCAGGCTCAAGGCCAATTGCCGGACGGAATCATCCTTCGTAAGTGCAGCCGCGACCTCTTTTCGAAACAGCGAATGCTTCGCATCATCATCAAACATGGTGGTCGCATTCATATAACGATCCATACCATCAAGGGCTATATTGCGCAGGAAGTTGCGTCCTTTCATACCCTCATTCATCTGTGCACCAATGGCTCCGAGCAGGTGACGCAGCGCGGCTGGTATCTGCTGGTAGCGCCGTTGTTTCTGTTCGACCAGATACTTGTCGTAGCCAGCGAAAAGCTCGTCACCACCATCGCCTGATAGCGCAACGGTGACATGCTCTGCAGCCAGTTTGGAAACCATATAGGTAGGGATTGCAGATGAATCACCAAAGGGTTCATCAAGGTGCCAGACCAGATCATCTATAATACTCAGTACATCAGGTCTGAGGATAAGCTCGTGATGATCGGTGCCAAAAATCTCAGAAACCTGTCTCGCATAAGGTGCTTCATTGTATTTTTCTTCAGTAAAGCCGATGGAGAATGTTTTAATCGGACTGGAAGACTGCTGCGCCATCATCGCAACCACAGCGCTTGAATCAACACCGCCGCTCAGGAAGGCGCCGAAGGGAACATCACAGTTCATCCTGATGCGCACAGACTCCTGTAACAGTTCCCGAACTCTATCGACACAATCGTCTTCTGTTTGACTGTAGTCCGCTTCAAAAATCACATCCCAGTAGCGACGAATTTCAGGAGACTGACCCTGACGAACAGTAAGAGTGTGTCCTGGCTCCAGCTTATGAATGCCTGCGATAATACTTTCGTTCGCTGGCGTGGACAGTGAAGAGAACAGATGGCTTACTGAATCCCAGTTTAAGGTTCGTTCAACTTCCGGTAACTGCAGTAGTGCTTTCAATTCTGAGGCAAAAATCAGGCGCCCGCCAACTTCACCGAAAAACAAGGGCTTTATGCCAATGCGGTCACGGGCTAGCAGTAGTCGTCGCTGTGGTTTATCCCAGACCGCAAACGCAAACATACCGCGTAATTTTTGCACGCACTCGTCACCATACTGTTCATACAAATGCACAATAACTTCGGTGTCAGTTTCGGTATAGAAGGAGTGACCCTGGGACTCAAGTTCTTTGCGTAATTCCTTGAAATTGTAAATTTCACCATTAAGGATGACCTGCACAGTGCCATCTTCATTGGTTACCGGCTGGTGTCCAGTATTCAAATCTACGATGCTGAGGCGGCGCATGCCTAATCCGATGTTTTCATGGACATAATAACCTTCGTCATTCGGTCCTCGATGGACCAGTACATCGCACATGGATTTAACTTCCTGGTAAGCGACTGGTGCTCCTGCGATGCCAAATATTCCTGCTATACCGCACATACTCGTCTATCCTCTGATTGGCTGTGAAAGTGGGGTGGTAATGAGACTGATGCTGTAAAGGGCTGTTTTATTGAATGGCTGGCGCGGCAGTTCACGGACTGCTTTTTTTCAGGCTGCGATTGCGCAGCAACCAGGTAAGAGGTGAAAGCATGGAAACCACCAGCATTGCCTTTTCATCATCACGCATCGGCCCGAACCGCAGCAGCAGGAAGTAATAGGTGATGGTATAGACAGCGCCCGTCGACAGCAGCGTGATCAGATCGTGTGTGTTCAATACAGATTTAAGCAGCAGCGCCGGCACAGTTGCCAGTGCGGCGATGGTGGTGACGCTGGCCAGACTTTTCCATGGCAGTAATTGCGGCATGCTTGCCTGCAAAATACTTTTTATTCTCATTAAAGAGACAATCTTGGTTAGGCCGGTTGCGACTAGCGTGACCAGCACTGCGCCTGTTAAATCAAAACGGACCAGGAAAAATTGAATCAGTGAAACAAGCAGAACAAGATGAATAACATTCTGAATAATCAGGAAACGTGTTTCTGCAAATACGCGCAGCACACCGCTGGTAATCAGGATTGAGAACAACATACCAGAAGTCCAGATCATAAATATCGGCACACTGCGCTCATAGGTGCTGGTAAAAAGCAGCACGATTAACTCGTGGGCAATGATCAACAAACCGAATACGAGAGGACAAAAAATCAGCGCCAGCTTACGCACAGTATCGAGCCAGATTGCACGTACTGCCGCAATATTGTTCTCCAGAAGTTTCTCGCGCATGTTTACCATCATCACATTGGCGGTTGAGGTCGAGAGAAAATCGATCAGCGGAACCTGCAGACAACCTACTGCATAAATTGCAAAAGTCGCTACATCGAAATAATAGGAAACTGCATACATATGCAGATTAACCTGGGCAACTTCGATCAGACCGGCGAAGCCAAATGGAATCGCATAGGCAAGATGCTTATGCAGTAATTGTTTATCGGGCCGCAGCTCTCGGCCGAACTCACGGATAACGTAGACGGACGCCAGGATGAAGCGGATGATGGCGAAACAGACTGCTCCCAGCAGCAACCACAGGATGCTGCTGAACATAAGAACCGGCGCTACATAGAGGAAAGTGCGCAGAAGATCAGACGCCGCATAGGTTATGGAAGCTGATAAATGCTGCTTCTTTACCGTCATTACAATTTCCAGCACCACGGCCAGCAGCATGAATAGCAGATAAACGCCAATCCAGGGGATGTAGCCGACCAGATCTGGATTATTGAGCAACTTCGCCACATAAGCCTGCAGGATCCACAGCAGTAATGCGCTGCCGATGCCGACCGTGACAAGCACCATCAGGGTGTTAAAAATATAGCCGCCACCTTTATGCGCCTGAACCGGCAGAAAATAGTAAAGACTCTCTGCCATTCCCAGCTGAGCAATTCCGAACAGGGTTCCGTAGATAAGGAATAACTGCTTGTAGGTACCAAATGCATCCTGATCAAATGCCCGTGCAAGTACCATAGGGATTGCAAAGGCGGCAATGAACCCCAACCCTCTGCCGGACATCAGAATCAAGGCAGGCCGGAATACGGCCTCCATGGGTTTGTCACTCATCGTTTTTCCATTCAAGCGCTATGAGTCTGCTGACACTTGAATGCAGGTTCAAAGATTCCGTTTACCAGACAGCTCATGATTGATGACGAAAACTCGCCGAAACCAGTCATTGATGAGTTCTCCCAGAGGACTCTGCGGGAAATAGTAAACAGCGGATGTAACGGATCCTGATGCATGCAGATGGTATAGGCGCTGCGGAATCCGGCTGCAACAACTCCTTCAATGGCGGCTTGGTCAAAACGCCCATCAGGATAGGCAAAGTGGCGTACAGGAATACCCAGTTGTTGTTCAAGAACCTTTTTTGATCCAGTTATTTCAGCAAGGACTGTGGCTTTGGATTCATTAACAAGCATGGTATGAGATCTGGTATGCGAGCCGATGGTCACGTCGTTGCGAGACATTTCCCTGAGCATGTCCCAGTCCTGCGATATAAAGCCATCCGATACCTCATCAGAGATGTTTAGACGATTTCTGAGCGTGCTGATGATCGTATCCAGCTCTCCCTGTGAGAGTGCTTCCAGAAACGCTCTGGTGAGCTTGAATGCATCGTTGAGCGTCGCAGGATCGCGTGCATAGTTGCACAGCCGGGTAGAGGTGTCGGCATCCATTTGCAGACTCTGATTGAATTCCTGCATGCTGCGGTGCTGTTTTGGTTGCCATTGCGTCAGCGCAAGTGAAAGTAACAGATACAGTTCATCATGCAGTTGCAGGAGGCGCGTGCCAATCAGATCAGTCACCACAAAATTAGCTGATGGTATACCTTTGCGCTTCAGCACTGGGAAGGCATAGCGGTAGACATCGGCATAACCGTCATCAAAGGTGACTGCTGCAACAGGTCTGCGCCGCGTTGTACTGCCTTCATTAATGTCAGCAAGCTGGTCGACAGAAACGAAATCGTAGCGCTTGCCGATCCAATCAAGCTGTCGCTCAAAGGTTCGCGTACTCACCAGCATTGGCGCAATGGAGTGTTGTGCCGATGTTTTGAAATCATCAACTACGCGGTGATAGCAAATTACCAGTGGCGCGCCGGATAAGCCTCGTCTGCTGCCGATCAGTCTGTCCAGACCTGTGCAGTGTATGCTGACGGCTATCCCGTTTTTAACGATTGCGCGTAACATAGCATCCTCTTGAGCTCATAGCGTGCGGACATTGATTGTTGATAGATAGCTCCGGAGATACCAGGCGGGTAAAGATCTACGCGCAGCAGTTGCCGTTGCTGCTGGGTCCACAGGTATTTGTACGCCTCATCGCCGTGCAGAAAATCGTACTCAGTAGCTTGTTCTGTAAGCGCTGCCTGTATCGCCAACGCTGTGCCAACAAGACCGACACTGTAATTGAGGAAGGCCTGGTCAAAGCCCATCTGATAAAAGAGATATTTATTGCCGTAGCTGAAGCAATACAGTGATGCTACCGGCTTGGCGTCAAGCCATAACATGAACATCCGTAACCAGCCGCGCTCCAGTGCGAGTCGGCTGAACTCTTCGTGGAACTGCAGCAGTGCCTTTGAGTGCAAGGCCGTGGAGCCCCCTTTTTCCTGCCAACGAAGAAGATGCCAAGCGATCAGCTGCTGTAGAGAATTACTTCGTCGTTCATCAGAATTTATTTTTTCGAAGGTGACCTTAAATTTTTCGTTAAGATTCTTAATCCGTTTGCGCACATTCGCTCGATGCGACCGTCCCCGTGAGGCAATAAAAGTTTCCCAGCTAAGGCTCTCCAGGTTTATATAAGGGCTGACAGTAGATGTGGTTCTAGTCGATTTCCAGCCATGCGTAAGGAGCTTTTCTATGAGAGCGTTCATGGTCAGTGAAGCCTCGTCAAATCGGGAAAAATCCAGAATCAGATTCTGACTGACAAGATAGTCGCTGATTGCATTTATGGCTTCCTGTTCATGACCTAGGCGCAGTAACAGGCCGAGATAATCTGTACCGACATCTCCTGACCCGATGAATTCCAGGGTACGGAATAATTCTCCGCGTCTCAGGTTTCGCGGTCGTGCCACCAGAGGTGCAATGCCGATCAGTCGATCGTCCCGTCGGACTGTGATCAAATACAGTTCGCGCCCACTGCAGAAATGAATCCACCAGGTATACATCCATTCCCAGGTCAGAAATATATTGTCATTGCTTGTTTCCTGCAGCAGTCCGCTCCATTCCATTTTGAGTGCGGAAAAGCCAAGTGTGTTTTTCAGTATTTGTGTTTGAATCATATTGAGTGCCGCATATTGCTGGTAGAACATGTCGTTGAAGAGAGCTTTCGTTATGGCTGTGTTTCTTTATAGCCTTTGCAGGCTTGCGTTCACATAAATCTGGGAGAAGTACATTTCCTGAGTCAGTTGCACCATTCGCGTCATGGAAAATTCTTTCGAGGCAATCTGTCTGGCCCGTTCCCCCATTTTTCGTGCCAGAGCTTTGTCGTTCAACAGCTGCGCAATCGCGTTGGCAAGAATCCTGGGTTCCTGTGGCGGTACCAGCAAACCGGTGACACCCTCTATAACCAGTTCAGGATTGCCACCCACCCTGGTGGCAACGACAGGGACTCCCGCGGCCATTGATTCCAAAAGCGTGTTTGAAAGGCCTTCACTATGCGATGGCAATACCGAAACAGTGGCTTCAGCCAGAATTTGAGGTACATCTGATCTGTGTCCGGCGAAGATGATTTTATCGTTCATGCCATGAGCTTCGACCAGTTGCGCAAGCTTCAGGTGATAGTCAGCATCGTGGGAGAGGTCGCCCGCCTTAGAGACAAGGTTTTCTCCTGCGATCAGGAAAAACGCGTCAGGATGAAGCTTGTTAATCTGCGCTGCAGCATTGATAAAATCGACCAGCCCTTTTTTGGGATCGAGTCTGGAAAGCATTATGATCAGTGGCGCATCCGCTGGAATACCAAATTGTTTACGAAGTTCACTGCGCTGACTGGGTTTTTCGTAAAGGGACATGTCGATGCCGTTTTTGATCACTCGAATTTTTGCTGCTGGATAATTTTCCTCCAGCAACCAGTCATGAATGGAATCCGCATTAACCAGAATCCTGTCCGCCAGACTGCAGATAGACCTCTGCAATATTTTTTTGGCAGGCGTCAGATAAACACCACGGTCCCTGATTGAGGCCAGCACGACCGGCACACCTGCCATTCTGGCCGCAGGTATAGCAAAAATATTCGAATAGAAGTTGTAGCTGTGCATGATCTGAATGCGCTCAGTACGCAGAAATCTGGCAAATTTAATCTGTTGTCTGAGAGTTTCGGGGTGATACAGTTCGCGTATTTTAAACTCGGTAATTGGGATATCCAGTTTTGCAAAATTGTCTATTAACCCTCCGGACTTATGCAGGCAGGCAAACTGTAAATCGTACTGCCTGCGATCCATTCTGCTGACCAGATTAAGTACCTGTTTCTCGGTACCTGCGCAGCCATAGTTAGTCATAAACTTAAGTAATCTAATCGGTTCAGAATACATTCTGGTAAATTCCCTGTAAGAGTGCTCGATAGCAGGAGGCAACGTTTGTGTGCTTAGAGCTTTCATATCAGTCAGCATTCAGACGCATCGGAAGAGTTATTGGGACGTGCTGTTTCATGTTCATGGACCGTTATCAAGGCCATGGCAAGACCTGCGATATAGTAAAAGTAGAAGTGATACGCAACTGGATGGAAGAACGCTTCCACGGCAAAGGCGATCAGGCTGACCCGTATGCCCTGAGAAATAAAGAACAGTGAATTGTCTCGTCCTGCCGTTGGTGGGTGATGACTCATCACATAGGAAGTATTCCTGAAACAAACTCGATACAGCAGCAGGAACAGGATCAATCCTGGGAGCCCCAACTCAACCGCATATTGCAGATATACATTATGAATCTCAGTGCCGTAAGAGCCGCGCGCCTCGTCCATGGCTATTGCGCTGACGCCGATACCTGTGCCGATTAGAGGGTTCCTGAGAAACAAGCCTGTGGCAAGTTTCATATCATTGAAACGCAACTGCGCAGAACCGCTTTCATCCTCCTCAATATCAGTGATTGTACTCAGCCGATCTACATAGGTGGAGGGTATCAATGGTATTGCAAACAGGGCCAGCACCAGTGCCAGCGGTATCAGTTTCTTCTGGGGTCTGTTTCTGAGCAGAACCATGTATGAAATAAATGTGACACCAAGCGCCAAAAAACCCGCTCTCGAAAAGGTCAGTACGATTGCGGCTATCAGCACTGCAATCAGTGCCCCATAAAGAACGTGCTTCGTTCTCGTTTGCGCTGCCAGCAGTAAGCCCACGCAGATTGGTAACAGCAGATTCAGCATCAATGCCATATCATTAGGATTGCCGGTGAGCGCGCCCTGAGTCCCAAGCACCCGCTCGCCTTGCCCCATATAAGTACCCGATAGATAATTTTTGATGGTAGTCAACGCCAGAAAAGCAGACATCAGTGCCAGACCAGTGCAGATAACGCGAAGTTTGGGGAGGGTATTAATCACATTTGCGAGCAGCAATAATACGATCACAGTTTTGGAGTAATGGCTGAGGACCAGATTCAAACTGCCGCCAGGCCATTGCGATAAAGGAATTGTGAGCATCACCCAAAGCAGCAACCAGACCACCAGCCGTATTCCTGGGCTGAAGCGGAGCATTGGCCTTGCATTTGACAGCTGACTGCTGACATGAGCAAACATGGCTATCGCTGCGGCCAGGAGTGCTATACGAAAGGGTGCTAATACCGGGAAGTATGCCTGTGGCGCAAGCAACAGGATGACAGTGAATAGAAACAGAGCATAGAAAGCCACGCGCCCCTCTGCCGCTACAGACTGAACTCCAGAATCTGAGGCAAAAGTAAGGTGCTCAACATTATCGTGTTGCCACCAGGCTGGTTCTGAATCAGGCTTCATCAGATATTGGACTGTGATGCGGCTGGAGTGGTGTGAGCCGTTGCATTAATACACTTTTCGCTGGCGCCGTGACCTTTGACCACGATGCCTATGGTTTCGAAAATAATGCGGATATCCAGCCACAGTGAATAATGCTTTATGTAATACAGATCAAATTTCAATTTCTCGATCTCTTCATTTAAATTGTTGGCATATTGATAACGCACCTGAGCCCAGCCGGTTATTCCGGGCCGTACCTTTAAGCGTAGCGAGTAGTAAGGGATCTGCATGCCACACTCAGGCATATTGCGGGACACCAGTACAAATAATTCAAAATTAGAGACCGGGTGAGGGCGGGGCCCGACCAGGTTCATGTCATTGAAGAGGACATTAAAGAACTGTGGAAGTTCATCAAGACGAAACTTGCGCAGCCATCGTCCCACCCTGGTAATGCGATGATCATTATCAGCAGCCCACTCTGATGTCCTTTCATTGCAGGGGCGCATGGTGCGGAATTTGAACAGTTTGAATTTCTTGCCCGCCAGTCCCACCCGATCCTGCACAAAAAGTATCGGACCTTTCGATTCAATTTTAATCAAAGCAGCGATCAGCAACATTAAAGGAGCAAGTATCACAATAGCTGTGACAGAGAATAAGCAGCTCAAAATTCTTCCGGCTGACAAGCTGATCTGAGCAGGTTCAAAATTATTTGAGTAGATCATTTCTCGCGGTGTCAATGATTCAATTGGAAGCTTCCCGGTCAGAGTCTCATAAACAGTCTCAGCATCGTCGATTACGATGTTGTGGCAGACCCTTGCTTCCAGTAGCTGGTGATCTGCACAGTTTCTGTGGTTTTTCGACATCGCGACAATAATTCTTTGCGGCTTATGGGTATCAATGAGCTGGCGAAGATCTTCTATGGTACCGAGCAGTGGAAAGCCATTGTAGCTGGTTTTTTTCTCGGTTCGTTCCGAGACAATACCGACAAGCTGGTAAGCACATTCAGGCCTTTGCTTTAGCTCGTTGACCAGAGCCTGCGCAAACGCGTCGGTTCCAATGATTAACGTGCGTTGCTTACCATTATCCTTTGACATAGACATGTTAACCCCCAGGCTAATAGTAGCCCTTGTAGTAGTTATCGCTGATCGGGGTATAGCCGTTGAAAACTAGGCCCATAACTTTTTTCGGATCCATAAGATTGAATGCTTCTTCAAGCATTTTCTTTGGCGTCCTGTCTGCAGCAACAACCATCAGAAAGCCATCTACCCACTTGGAGATTAACTGGCAATCAGGCAGCAGTACTACGGGTGCGGTATCAAGGATGACGAAATCATATCGTTGACGCGCTTCCTCCAGTAATTCTCCTAGGCGTGGGGAATTAAGTATCTCGTATGGCGCCTCAGTGGAGCGACCGGTAGACATAAAGTAGAGATTGAAATCGGGGATATAACACACCGACTGCTCCCATTTTATATCTTCATTTAATACCTTATCGACGACCCCTGGTCCGGGTATTTTTTTCAGACCAATATAGTCTTTCATATTGCTCAACTTCTGGCGCAGATCAAGCTCTATCAGCAGTACTCTAGCGCATGGATCCTGAGCGAGAGACCCCGCAAGGTTCAGTGAGGTCAGAGATTTCCCATCGCCAGCCAACGGACTGGTAACCGCGATGACCGTGCCATTAGTTGGATTGCGGAAATTTTCGACTGATTGTCTTAGTCGTCGATATCTCTCTGCATCCAGAGAGTTTGGATTCAAAAGTGCAATCAATCGAGGATCCATATTTCGTCTGGATTTTCCGATCGTAACTACTTTTTCGCCACGTACATGGGGTGAAATAACTGCCGAGTTACTTATGCTTAACTCAGTACGTGCATCGGCTCCGGATTTATGGTCACCCGCCAGTAATTCATTCATAGAAAACCACACTTAATATATTGTGAAGAAAGGTTATTGCGACTAGTTCATCATCCAGATAATGGAGTGACCTTGCGTCATTCCGTAGTTGTACATTGTAATTGAGAGAATAATGAGTAGCCCGAGAAAGAGGGCTGCGGCCAGTACGAAGCTTAAAGTCTTTCTCATTTTGTCACGGGTAGTTGATATTCTTGAGATGCTGCCCAGTACAGGAATTTTGGTAAAGCTGCGAACATCATCGAGGGTATGGAATGTTCTGTCGAACTGCTCTGCAACAAATACCAGTGCAATAGAAAATCCGGCTGCCAGTGCGAAGGTCAGAATGAGCAATCGCATATGGTCCGGCGTGGCAGAGCTACCCGGCGCTATCGCCTGTTCCAACACCTGAACCCTTTGGTTCTGCTGATAATTAAGGGATTCAGCCAGAGCGGCATCTTGATAAAGTTTCTGTAAAGACAGGTACTGTTCTCTGGTGGAGTTATAGTTATTGCTCAGTTGCTGCAACTCCAGTTCAACCTTCGGGGTATTTCCTATACGGTCCTGCAGGGCAAGGAAGCTTGAACGTAATTTGTCCTCAGCGAGTTTTAAATCGATAATTTCACGGTCAATCTCTTCGGGACTTTGGAGCATTTGCTGGTACCCAGTCGGAGTCTCTGTAGCTTTATCAATATCACCATTTGCAGCTATCTCCCTTTCCAGGGAAAGTATCTGACTTCTGACTCGGATAATCTCGGGATAGTTCTCAGTAAATCGCGTACCAAGATCAGCCAGCTCATTTTTAAACCGTGCAAGTCGAACCGTCCCGCTCGCTCCTCTAAGAGCATTAGTGTTACTGCTATCGGTTAGACCAAGCAGCAGATCATTACGACGGCTCATCAATTGAATCTGTCGCTCACCATTCAACCTTAACTCGGAGTTCAAGCGTTCCAGTGTCGCCAGGTTCATCGATTCCTGTTGTGGTAATCCTCCGAGATTAGCGATTTTGAAGTTGTCTATCAGTTTTTCCTGTCCAACAAATACCGCACGAACTTCGTTAAGCTGGTCGCGAAGAAACTCTGCTGTTCTGGACGCTTGACGCGTTCGAATGTCTTCATTTTGTTGCTGAAATCTGGTCGTTAGAGCATTGCTTACGTCTGCCGTCAATTGTGGCTCCCATCCCTGATAGCTGATCGAAACCGAAAAGCTGGCATTTTGCCCCCATTGTGGTTGCCGCAACATCTCCTGCTCAATGGTAATGTCCTTGCGCATTCTCTGAATTACGCCTTCGGCAGAAATCAGTCTGCGCAGATCAGCATAGAGATCAAACTCATCGATAACTTCCTGCAAATGCGAGCGACTTAAAAGCGACTGTCGAACCACCTCCAGTCGTTGTTCAAGTTCATTACTACTGCTTGAAGTTACGTAGGACTCTGATATGTCATCCTGACCGAAGATCACCACGGAAGTTGCCTTATAAAGTGGCGGCAATGCGATGATGAGACTGGTAATGGCAATAAAAAGCAGCATAAAAGGAAGTATCAGCAGCCATTTACGACGACGCCATATTTCAAGGGCTGAATCGACAGGTGATTTTGATTGCATGGTCACAGTCACGGTTCCTTTGAGCGATAAGTTAGAATAAGTATTGCAATTTCATCCGGTTTTCACAGTGAGATTCAGGGAACCAGCACGGTGTCTCCCGGAAACAAATACATCTGCGTACTGTCTTCCCTTGCCTTTGCAACGTCCTGGTAGTTAAAGCGGATTCTTTGCACGCCTTCCTCGCGGGGGCGGAGAATTAGAATATTCTTGCGCGAAGCAAATTCCGTCAACCCGCCTGCCATCGCAAGCGCATCAAGCACGGTAGCTCGACTTTGGAATGCAAAACGGCCAGGAGCTCTTACTTCTCCCAGCACCGAAACGGTATAGCTGTGTACTTCATCCACGATCACGGAGAGCTCACGGGGCAGGATATTAATGTATTCCCGCAACGATTCAGCCATTGACTCCTGCAATTGAGCGGGGGTGAGACCAAGTACGTAAATCTCGTTAAGCAGGGGGAAGGAGATCATGCCGTCCGGTCTGACGGTAACGGTGGTATCCATATCCTCATGGTTGCGCACGGCGATGGACAAAACATCAGAGGGCCCGATGGTATATTCCATCGCAGGCATGCTGCCGGCAGTGCTCAGATTGCGGTTGTCGTTGCCTGCGCAGGCGCTGATGAACAGACACGAAATCAGCCATAAGCAGACTGGGAAAAGTTTCTTGTAACTCAGCGGCGAGGCTGATTTTGTTATTCCTTGAAATAGAATAGTCATACCTGCGATCCCTGATAGTTAGTTTGCTGTGTTTCTTGAATTTCGTCTTGACGGCCAAGTCAATCTGAATCCGATGGCGAAAGTGCTGCGCGATATCTCCCGGTCCGCAGTTTCAAGAAAACCGGAACGTTGTTCGTTATAAAAATAGGAGGCGGTTAGAAACAGTGCGTCCATCAAGCGGTAGTTAAAAATCAGGTTTGCTTGGACTACATCGGAAGTTAAATCGAAATAGATAATCTTCCCAACGTTTGCTGACATCGACAAGGTTATGTTTTCGCCTTGTTCATGCATCAGAGTAAGCCCCACCGTCCTGTTTTCGATTACCTCAATATCGCCGACCGAAGTCGATTCATCTATGGTGTAACTGAGTTCCGCGGAGCCCTGTTCATAGCTGCGAATTAGAGACAGAAGCAAATAAGCATCTGTGCTGTCGTCTCTAATGCGTGGTCCAAGTTCTGTTTCAATGTGGGTATTAGCGCTGAAGTTATGTCTGAATCCAATCCAGGGGGTATGGGAGTCGTTAGTTCCTTCATCATTAAATTGATAGCGTCTGTAGAAGTATCCAGCAGTAAACATATTTTCAGTCGATACACTGTGTTCGTATCGAGCGCTTGCCGTTTGAGCCTCGCTGGACGCAAGCTCTTGTATCTCTATGTCCTCAAACCGATAGAGCAGAGTTCCCGTACCTGCTGCACTGAACCGGTATTCAAGAGCAGGTTCTATAACATAGTTCTCTGCATTGAACCGTCCCTGAGGAAAGCCAGAAATGATATTAATATCAGTCGGGGTTTCTGTATTCAGCCAGTTTGCCCTGCCAGTCAAGGTCATGCGCGGTGTTGCCAGATAATTAGCACTCAGGTCGATGGCTCTGCGAATCTGATTTGAATCAAGCTGGGTATTATCCTGGTAGTCTTCCGAATCCTGATAAAGGCGCGTATCCCAGTTCAATCGCTCGGATTCATAGCCAGTTTCGATAGCTGGGGTGATGCGCGTAATTTGGTCGTCAACCTCTTCATCCGAGGTAAAGAAAACATTGTCATCAAGAACCCGTGAAACAGTTACTGAGGGTACAAAGAAGAATCCTGTCTGAGCGAATGCCAGGCAGGGAAACAACAATGCAATGGAACCTGCTGTTATTATTTTCATAAAATATCCTTTTAAAAATGTCCCTCAATCAGGGAATTATGTTCAGGCTGGAACAACATTTGAATAATCAACTTCTACCGCAATGCTTCTACGCAGAAGATTAATGGAAATTATAAACAATCCTTTGGTCGGCTCTGACCTGACCAGAATTCCTTCTGTGTTTGCAAGCGATCCTTTGGTGATACGAACTCTGTCTCCCTGCTCCATATAAGGATAAGGAATGCTTGGTATTTTATTGCCAATGGTTAATCGGATACTTTCTATTTCCTCTTCAGGAATATGCGCAAGACGATCCCAGCGATGCCCCAAAATGCTTACCAAGCCATCGGTGTTGCTGATGTCCAGATACGCATACTTATCAATAGCTCCGTGCAGAAATAAATACCCTCTGAACATTGGTGTTCGGCAGATCCGACGCGCTTCAGAGCGACGCGACCACTCTGTGATAAGCGGAAGAAATACTTCATAACCTTTGGAATTTAATTGTTCATAGACGACTTTTTCGCAGTTACTTCTGGTCCAAAGAACATGCCATGCCTGCACTGGTTCAGCGTCATCAAAAAAATGCGCATAATTATGTTTACTTGATTCGTAATGACGTACTGCATTTATTTCAGTCAAGGCTTCGCCCCTTTGGTTAATACATATAAACCATTAAAAAAATACAAAATTGCTTTTTAGGCGATACTGCACGTGAGCAAAAGAATAAGACTTAGCGGGCAGTGAGGCGATTCGGTAAAACCCCCAAATCAAATATTAATGCTCTTTCACAGCGGTTTTACCATTGGGAACAGCTAAATATGACGGGTAATCACCTATATATTTCAATCCGGTTATTCGCGATCATCTATCAGGTTAGCATTCGTTAGCCCACTAAACGGAGAGACAAAAAATTGGCATTGCGCGTTGTTGTTGCCGAACATGACAGTCATCTAAATAGCCTTATGGCGTCGGCTTTAAGACAAGAAGGATTTGATGTCTATTTTGCTACCAATGGCAGCGACGCGCTTAGACTTATTTATGAAGAAAAGCCGGACTTCATCATTCTTGAAAATATGATCCCTCCCATGGGTGGTATGCGCATACTGCGCTGGATACAGACTGAACCCAGTATGGCTGGCGTACCGGTTATCATGTTAAGTTCAAAAGAGAATGATGCCGATAGAATGCAGGCATTTGATGTGGGCGCAGATGATTATATCAGTGGACCTTTTGAGATCAATGATCTGCTCGCCAGGATTAATACGCTGTATCGATCGCGTACACCCAAGGGCGAATCCGGTGTGCTCAGAGCCGGCGATATCGAGATGTTTCTAAATCGCTGGGAGGTATTTGTTGCAGGCAAGTCGATTAATTTGACGGTTAAGGAATACCGGCTGCTGCAGGAATTACTGGAAGCTGAAGGCAGTGTGCTGTCACGCGATGTATTGCTGGAAAGGGTATGGGGCTATGACAAGGGATTGAACATTCATACTCGCACGGTCGATGTGCACATGAGCAGACTGCGCCATAAACTCGGGGCTTCAGGAAATTACATCATCACTATACGCAACATCGGCTATCGAATTGATATCATGCCGGTCAGACACTAGGCGTCTGACCGGCATTGAAGATGCTCCGGGCTTAAGCTCGGATGAGTCCCTGACGTACTGCATGTCGTACCAGACCTGCTATGTTTCCAGTATCCAGCTTGCGCATCAGACGGCTGCGATGCGATTCTACGGTTTTTACTTCAAGATTGAGTATCCGGGCAATTTCCTTGCTGGGATTGCCCTCAGCGACAAGCTGTAGCACCTGGCGCTCTCTGCAGGTGAGACTGCCTGGCGAAGCTTCATCCTGACGCAGGTAAGCATTAACTACCGTCTCTGCGATGCCGGGGCTCAGATAGTACTTTCCCTGTTCGACTTCAGCCAGAGCTTTAACCAGATCGGAAGACGAGATTGTTTTCAATACATAACCTTTCACGCCGGCACGGAATGCTTCCAGTACACTGGCATCATCTTCAAACATGGTCAACATGACAACTTTGGTTTTTAAACCGAGTTTGCCAATCTCCCGGGCTACTTCAATGCCATTCAGCAATGGAATATTCATATCCAGTACAACGGCATCGGGAATTTCTTTCTTCGTCAATCGCAAGGCTTCAAATCCATTTGAGGCTTCCGCAACGATATCGGCGCCTTCCTGTTCCAGAAGAACACGAAGACTGTGGCGAAATAGTGTGTGGTCGTCCGCAAGAATGATACGCAAAATATAGTTCCTTTCAGTTATAAAATTTTTTTAAAAATAGCTCATTCATAAAAATCTGGTTCAAGCGTCGATAAGTCCGCGACGGATCGCATAACGCACCAGGCCGGCTGTCTCGTGGATATTCAGTTTCTGCATAATGCGGGTACGATGCGATTCCGCTGTCTTTACAGCGAGATCAAGTTGAGCCGCAATTTTTTTCGTGGTATGCCCTTCTGCAATCAATTGAAGAACCTGGGTTTCACGCTCACTTAGTAATTCGAAAGGCTGGTCACGTTTCGAAACATAAGCTTTTACAACGGCTTCTGAAATTCCCGGACTCAGGTAAATGGATCCTTTCAGAACTTCGCGCATTGCATTGACCAGATCCACGGTTGCCTGAGACTTCAGGACATAGCCACGGACACCGGCTTTTAATGCTTCAAGCACATAAGCGTCATCTTCATACATGGTCAGCAGAACTATCTGCGCAGATGGATTGCGTTTGAGAATTTCGCGTGCGGCGTCTATACCATTTAGCACAGGCATGCCGAAATCCAGAATGACCAGCAAGGGATTAAGCTGACGTGCCATGCGAATTGCTTCGTGGCCATTGGTCGCCTGACCAACAATTTCATAGCCTTCGCGCTCCAGCAGGGCGCTCAGACCCTGGCGGAACATCGCATGGTCATCTGCCAGTACAATCGTTTTTTTCATTTCAATAGTCATAATGGTATTGCCACTCGTAATTTTGCGCCTTCTCCGGGTTTGGATATTATCGAACAGTTACCACCCAGAGAACCCACTCGCTCATCGATGCCAAGTAGTCCAAGACCTGTGCTGCTTCTGCTTCCTTTCGCGGTTACTTCAAAACCGATGCCATTGTCACTAATGACACAATACACCGTTTTTTGATTGTTTATCCATAATCTAACGTCAGCCTGTGTAGCCCTGGCGTGCCGCGCTACATTTCCGAGCGCTTCCTGCACAATTCTGTATAACACAGTTTCTATGCCTGCAGGTAGGCGTTGAAAGGTTTCGCCATGAATGATTACTTCAAGATCGGAGCGCTTACGGATGCCCAGCGCAAGAAACCGCAGTGCAGGAATCAGACCAAGCTGGTCCAGAATAACCGGACGCAATTCATGAGAGAGAGTGCGTAATTGTTCGCGAACATCATCCAACAAGCTGACAATGAGACTGATTCGTTCTGCTACAGCTTCAGTGGCATCGCGGGAGAATTCAGCCAGTTCCATGTAAACCACCGCGAGAATCTGGGCAGTTTCATCATGCAGCAGGTGAGCCACGCGCTTAGCTTCTTCATCCAGAACTGCATACAGTTTGCGTAACCCTGCAATCGCATCCCTGCAACCGAGACGAGAAATCTCATAGGGTGATAGTGCTTCGTCAAGAAGCCGACTGCCTGCGCGTATCCGCGGGATTAAACAGTCCGCGCTTAGCAGACCGTCTTCAAGCACCGTTGCCAATGCCGCCTCATGGATATCAACAACATCCAACAGGCCGATGCCGTCAGTCATCGCGCGGTGACCAAGTTCATAGGCCTGATGCAGCAGTTCTTCGTTGTTCTGGTCAACTGTGTTTTGCTCCAGGCTGCCCTGGTCACGACTAATCTGGTTATGGGCAAGATAACTGCGCAGCATATCCTGGTATTGCACGGCAACAGCCTCTGAAGGGCGCTGCAGCCAGCTCTCAGGCTGTATCTGTCGGTAATGTGTTGAACCATCAGCAAGGCTTATCATCACAATCTCTAAGCTCTAAATTTCAATTTTTATGTTTTAGAATCAGTCGGTAAAATCTCAGTGACGCCAGATACTTACAATTACAGTGGTGCCGATTCCTGGCGAACTGGTTACCTCAAATTCATCTGCTAACTGTTTAACTCCGGTCAGACCGAGGCCCAAACCTCCCGAAGTCGAGACGCCCCCCATCAAAGCGTGCTGAACATTCGCAATGCCAGGCCCATGATCGCTGGCAATGATCCGGATGCCTTCCAGCGAACCCTTATCAATCCGTGACAGAATTACTTCGCCGGCATCTGCATATAAAACTATGTTTCTGGCCAGTTCAGAGATTACCGTCGTGACGAGTGTTGACCGGCTGGTGGAGAAACCAAGCTCCTGAGCCAGCAGTCGGCCTGCCTTTCGTGCTGTTACAATATCCTCAGTAGATTCGATCGGTATTCTGGTGCTGAATCCTTCGCCAATTTCATAGGCGTCACTGTGGACGGGATTAAATAATTGCGTATCCGCCTGCCGGGGTAATGTTGTATTCTGTGCTGCGTACATTTTGTCACCTTGAGTTAAATCGTTAGGAAGAATCACCTGGGTAAAGCGTTCTGGATACCCTTATTCCGTGTAACCACGAATACATTTTCTCAATCGGACGCCAAGTATTACCCCACCTGACCGGGCCATCTGTACGCTGTGGCACCTAAAATAAAATAAAGGAATCAAATGTTACAAAATTCCCCGAACAAACGTTGAATCAGATGGGAAGGCGGAATGGATATTGAATATTACGACGTGATTATTGTTGGAGCGGGACTCTCTGGGATTGGCGCTGCGCATCAGCTACAGCAGCAATGTCCGAATAAGAGCTTGCTGATTCTGGAGGCGCGCAACTCCTCAGGCGGAACCTGGGATTTATTCCGCTACCCCGGTATTCGTTCGGACAGTGATATGCATACGCTGGGATATAAGTTCAAACCCTGGCGTCAGGCTGAGGCGATTGCGGATGGCCCCTCAATTCTCAACTATATAAAAGAAACCGCAGCTGACGCTGGAATTGATGCACATATCCGTTATGGGCATCAGGTGAAACGCGCGACATGGTCAGCTGCAGAATCTTGCTGGACACTACGTATACAGAGGGCAGGCAGTGGCGAAGAGGTGAGCATCAGGTGTAATTTTTTGCTGATGTGCGCTGGCTATTACAGTTATGAAAGTGGTTACACACCCGAGTTCAAGGGACGTGATTTATTTCAGGGTCTGGTGGTGCATCCTCAGCAGTGGCCTGAAGATCTGGATTATCGAAACAAAAAAGTTATTATCATTGGCTCCGGCGCTACCGCGGTAACGCTCGCTCCTGAAATGGCTAAACAGGCTGAGCAGGTGGTCATGCTGCAGCGTTCACCGACCTATATTGTTTCCCGCCCGGCAAAAGACAGGATTGCCAATCTGCTGAGAAAATTTCTACCAGAGCAAGCGGCTTATGCCATTACGCGCTGGAAAAACGTTTCCTATCAGCAGCTGGTTTATAAGAAATCACGTACCGCCCCTGAGCAGGTTAAACAAAAAATACTGGCTCTGGTACAAAAGGAATTAGGTCCGGATTACGACGTTGCTAAGCACTTTACACCCTCTTATAACCCCTGGGATCAACGCTTATGTCTGGTACCCAACAGTGATCTGTTCAGGTCTATCAGGTCCGGAAAAACTGAGGTGGTAACGGATCATATTGAAACCTTCACCGAGCGGGGTCTGCGTCTGCAGTCAGGTAAGGAATTGGAGGCTGACATCATAGTCACCGCTACGGGCCTTAATCTGGAGCTGTTGGGCGGGGTGCAGTTCAGTCTTGATGACAGGCCGATAACGTTTTCTGATACCTGGACCTATAAAGGCCTGATGTTCTCCGATGTGCCCAATCTGGTGGTAACCTTCGGTTATATCAACGCATCGTGGACCCTGCGGGCTGATCTGATTGCGGACTATGTGTGCAGACTGATCAATCACATGGATGCGACCGGTACCCGACAATGTACGCCGCGACTGCGCGCAGAAGATGCCAACATGCAGCCGCGGCCCTGGATTGATGACTTTTCTTCCGGCTATATGCAACGTATGCTGCATCTTTTCCCCCGCCAGGGCGATCATGACCCGTGGACGAATCCACAAAATTATAGCCGCGATAAGAAATTGCTCAGGAGCGGGAGGCTCGAGGATGGTGTACTGGTATTCGATAATTCTGCGTCTTCGGACAAGTCTGCGCCGACAACTTCCGCCGGAGCCGTTTCCGAAAAGGTCGCCTGAAACGGGTGCTCTAAGCCCTGCGCAAGCCTCGCAGTGGGCTATCGTGCGGGCAGTGGGCCTGAGTTTGCTGCTCAGCCTCGGTTTATTGCAGATCACGCCACACAGCGCGCAGGCCCAGCCAGCGCAGTTTGAAGTGAGTGAAGTGAGCATTCTAGAACTGCAGACTGCGATGGAGGACGGTGCGGTTAGCGCAGTTATGCTGGTTGATCGCTATCTGGAGAGGATTGCGGCGTATGATAAGCAGGGTCCGCAGCTCAATGCGATTCTGCATATTAATACCCGAGCGCGTGAACAGGCCCAGGCACTTGACCAGGAGCGGCAGCTAAGCGGCCCGCGCAGTCTGTTGCATGGTATTCCGGTCATCGTCAAAGATAATTACAACACCACTGATATGCCCACCACCGGCGCCTCTCAGGCACTGGCGAACTTCATCCCTGATCGCAATGCAACTCAGGTGGATCGGCTGCTGGCCGCCGGCGCTGTCATTGTTGCCAAAGCCAATCTGCATGAGTTTGCCTATGGCATAACCACGATCAGCTCACTGGGCGGTCAGACCTTGAATCCCTATGATCTCGAACGAATCCCAGGTGGCTCCAGCGGCGGTACCGCAGC
>Ga0335398_10001573_pt1 | contig 38709 bp, 40 predicted proteins | sample BON03_FD_205742 | JGI IMG/M metagenome (GOLD analysis project Ga0335398, IMG submission 205742) | Freshwater microbial communities from Lake Bonney liftoff mats and glacier meltwater in Antarctica - BON-03 (spades assembly) (version 2) | ecosystem: Environmental > Aquatic > Freshwater > Ice >... | reverse complement strand
ACTTCTCGTCGGTGTAGTAATCCTTATCAGGCAGGCCTAGACCGCCGTTATAAAAATGAACAAGGTAGCGCTCCGGGTTACCAGGGTCATTATCGATGTGGCTGCCCCATAGTCCGCCCACACCCATGCGCTCAAGGTGGCCCATCAAGCTGTGCAGCTCCTTTAGGTTAGAAACTGCTGCGATTTTAGATAAACCCTCAACCAATGGGGTCGCTCCAAGTTTCTCAACTCGATCTTCGTCTAGGAACGATGCGTAAAGATCTCCAATTTGCTGGCTAACACCCGGCAGTGGGTTGTTGGATGCCTCTTCGAGGATTTCCTTGACGGCAAGTTCCGAATCGTCGGCCAGCATATGGAAACTACCGAATACAGCTTTGTCCTCGGGAATCTCGGTTGAATCCAACCAGCTTCCGTTCACATGGCGGAATAGGTCCTGGGTTGGTTTGGTGGTTTTACTTAGTTCGGCTTTATCTAGCCCCGGTTTCATTGACATGCTTCCTAGTCTAAGACAGTGCATTGTGACTAGGCTGACAGCTAATGCCCCTCAACAAGATCATCCTTTACTACGGGTTCGCACCGATTGCGGATCCGCACGCAGTCATGCTCTGGCAGCGCACCTTGTGCGAGGTGCTAGAGCTAAAGGGCCGGATTCTTATCTCCCCCCATGGGATAAACGGAACCCTCGGTGGCAAGATGGAAAGCCTCAAAAAGTACGCCCACGCCACCAAAGAATTCAAGGGTTTCTCCAAAATAGACTTCAAGTGGTCTGCCGGCACCGGCACTGAGTTTTCAAAGCTAATGGTCAAAGTTCGAAAAGAGCTAGTGGCATTCACTACCCCGGACGAAGTGCAAGTGGACATCACCGGGGTTGTCAACGGAGGTAAGCACCTAAAGCCTCAACAGGTGAACGAGCTAGTTGAAAAGCGTGGCGACGATGTTGTGTTTTTTGATGGTAGGAATGCCTTTGAGGCCGAAATCGGTAGATTCAAAAATGCAATCGTTCCAGACATTCAGACCACTCACGATTTCGTTGCGGAAATCGAATCAGGCAAGTATGACCACCTCAAAGACAAGGCGATTGTCACCTACTGCACCGGTGGTATCCGATGTGAGATTTTGAGTGCGGTCATGCTAAACCGTGGCTTCAAAGAGGTCTATCAAATCGAGGGCGGCATCGTTCGATATGGGCAAAAATACCGTGACGCCGGTCTCTGGCAAGGTGCGCTTTACGTCTTTGATAACCGCATGACTCTCAATTTTTCAGAAGACGCACTGACCCTGGGCAGTTGCGTGAACTGCTCAGAAAAAACATCGCGGTTCCGCGACTGCGAAGGCCCCGGCTGTAAGGATTTAGTCTTGCTTTGTGACGAGTGCTTTACAGATCCAAAGAACCTAAAATGTGACGAGAGTCACATTCGGGGCAGAAAGAAGCTCCAACAAATAGGTTAAAGAAAAAAACCCCCGGGTTCTTGCCCGAGGGTTTTTCCTATTAGGAGGGTATGTAATCTATGAGAATCACATACCTCCAACCATAAAAGCCGAGCGCTATTGACCGAGTAAAAGTCAGGGTTTCAACATCAAGCTCTCAGTGTTTTCTCAGCTTGAAAAGTTGTCAGATTAGTCAGCAACATCTTCATGCTGTTGCCCATGGTTACGCATTCCCTTGTGCTCTGCCTTGCCTAGCTTTTTTCCGCGAGGTTCAATGCTGGCGGCGTCATCGGCGTCGTAGTTGAGGCTAAGAGCTTGGCTCGCGCTTGCGGTTGCAACGCCGGACGCGTCGGTGGTTACAGTCACCAGAATCGGAGCGGATTCATCTGAAGGGTAAAGAGCAAAAACCTCCACGCCCTCGATTGGACTTGCCTTGAAAACCAGATTGCCTGTGACAGTTCCAGCTGTAATGCCGGGGATGATCAGATCAAGATTTGCATCAAGTACTGGACGAACGCCAATTACGTGGCTTCCGGTTGTCGGCTTGGTTGTCGGGACTTCGCTTACACCTGCCTCAAGGCGAAAGATTTCGTAGTTGGCGCCCTTTACAGCTTCTCTTAGTTCTGTAACGTCTGCCGGGATGCCGGTGATGGTGGCTGACAGAGTCGCGGAGCTATGTTCTTTTCGCACTTGGCCCGCGTTAGGCCTGTCACCGTGCATACCGCCTTCGATTTTAGGTTTGGCGTTATTGGGGCTTTGCGGATCATGAGCCAGAGATGGAAGCGCGAATGTCAACGCACCGACCGCCAGGCCGGTGGTTGCTGCGATAGCAATTTTTGATTTCATTTTCATTTTCATTCCTTTGTTTGTCGGACAGGCAACAAATTAGTAATGCAACTTGGGAAAGAAACTGAATTTCAGGAAGTGCAGATGTTTTTGCCAGTGCACTGCCAGATAAGGGCTTTTTCTGGCAGTTAGCTGAAGGCTAGAGGTAGCGCCAGCGGAAAAGCTCAATCTTAAACCGCACGGCGATCAGCCTGATGGCGACCATCAAAATTGCCGCAATGGCGACATCGAGATACTCCGGCGTGTTCAGGTAGCCAAGCAGCACAAGAACCCAACCGCCAGCAAAGGCGATTGCGGCGTAAGGCTGGTGGTCATGAAATGCCCTAGGGACTTCATTAACTAGGACATCCCTCAGCACACCGCCGGCAACTGCAGTGATGACGCCCATCAGAACCGCAACCATGGGGCTCATGCCAGCAACCAAGGCGAGGTGAGTACCGCCGGCTGCAAAAATTCCAAGGCCAACAGCGTCGGGGATCACAATCGCCTTTTCGGTTAGCGCGATGTGGTTTGCCCTGAAGAAAAATGGCAGAGCTAAGCCCACCAAAATAAGAGCCCAGACCCAAAACTCTTGCTCGACCCAGAAAAATGGCCTTCTGTCTAGAAGCACATCTCTAAGAGTTCCGCCCCCAAAGGCAGTGACCGCACCGATCATCACAACGCCAACTAGGTCAAACTGCTTTCTGGCCGCCTCCATAATTCCGGACAGCGCAAACGCCAGCACTCCAAGTGCTTCCAGCGTTATTAGAAATGTTTCTAGCAATTCGCTTCCCGATTTAGGTTCCCACTAACCCTAATAAGGTGGAGCCCGGATTGGCAAAGATTACGGGGGAAATAGCCACTCAGCGGTAGACTGACCAAACCTAAGAACCGCTCAGGGAAGCAGGTAACGTGGGCTTTCTAGACAAGGCCGAGGCGCGCATTGAGAACACGGTTGTCTCAATGTTTTCCAAGCTATCCAAAAAACAGCTGCAGCCAATTGAAATCTCTCAGGCTGTAAAGAACGCAATGGACGTCGCAGCCACCGCTCCAGGTAGAGACCGGAAGCTAGTTCCTCATCGCTACCTAATAAAACTGAGCCCCCAAGACAAAGAGAGCCTCTCTGATCAACTCCTTCGCGCCATAAATTCGGAGGTCGCGAACCACGCCGGGCAAAAAAGCTACCAACTAACAGGCGAGCTTGAACTGAAGGTTCTGGCGGACCAAAAAGTCGCACGGGGTCGAATTCAAGTTGGTTCGGCAGCGGTTGGTAGTTTGGTTAGCTGGAAACCAATAGTCTCCTATGGCGACCAGCGCCTGGAGCTATCAGGTGGAACTACTAGTTTTGGCAGGGACGCTAGCGCAGACGTGGCAATCGACGATCGCGGTCTGAGCCGGATCCACTTTGAGATCGCCTTCAACGGCGATGTTGCCGCAATCAGAGACCTGCAATCGACCAACGGAACTTTCGTCGATGGCTCGAGAGTGAACGAGGTGGTTCTTAGATCTGGCAGCAAGATAACTGCCGGTAGGACGGAATTCGATTTTGAGCTATTGGCCCTGACAGGAGAGCCAAGTGAGTGAGCTTGCCCTATTTCTGATTCGTATTGGTTTTGTTGCGGTGCTCTGGGTATTTATTCTGAGCCTGCTTTCTGTTATTCGCGCTGACCTGTATGGCCGGCGAGTTATCAGTCGCATCGCTAAGCAGAACGCTCCGATGCTAACCGCAGGTTCGGCTGCGAGCCTTGGCATAGACGATGGCGATAGTTTTAACCCGAGCGAGATTGCGGTCCTGACGGGCCGTACCGCCGGAACCAACATCCCACTCGAGAACAAAAAGGAAGTGCTGATTGGCCGCGCTCCGAGTTCGGACATGGTAATCAGCGATGACTTCGCCTCCTCGATTCACGCAAAGCTTGTCCATGTAGGGCCCGACTGGGTCTTACAAGACCTCAATTCCACCAACGGCACCAACCTAGACGGCAAGAAAATAACCACTCCGGTGACCATTAGAGCTGGGATGACGATTCGAATTGGCACCACGACCTTTGAGCTGAGGTCTTAGTCAGTTGGCGATCAAGACCATTAGCTATGCAGCCAGCGACATCGGCAAGCACCGCAGTTCGAACCAGGATTCCGGTTATTCCGGTTATCAGCTGTTCTTCGTGGCGGATGGCATGGGTGGTCACGCCGGAGGAGACATCGCATCGGCGATTACCTCGCAGCGGGTTGCACTAACCGACAGCAAGTACGACACGGTTGAAGAGGCTATTGAAACCCTTAAGGCTGGGGTTCTGGAGGCCAACTCCATGCTGACCGGGACCGTGGTTGAGCATCCGGAACTTCAAGGAATGGGAACGACGTTTTCAGGGCTTTTGGTCCACAGAAGTCAGATTATTACCGCTCACATCGGAGACTCCCGTATTTATCGAGTTCGTTCCGGTGAAGTGACTCAAATAACCAAGGACCACTCGTTCGTTCAAAAGCTCGTTGATCTCGGCCGAATTACTGAAGCCGAAGCTCTGGTTCACCCGCGTCGATCGGTGCTAATGCGCGTGCTCGGCGATGTTCAAGGTGACCCGGAGCTAGATATCGCCCTGCACGATGCGCTACCCGGTGACCGCTGGATGATTTGCAGCGACGGCCTGAGTGGTGTGGTCCCGGATGAAGTGATGGCCAAGATCCTGGCTTCAAACATTCCAACCGAAGAAGCTGCTGAACTTTTGGTGGGTGAAGCGCTTGAGCATGGCGCACCGGACAACGTAACGGTGGTTATCACCGACATTGTTCGACCAACTGTTAAGGCGGACTTTGAGCCCGGCGCTCACTTCGTTGGTTCAGCAGATCATGAAGTTGTTATTGAAGAGCGCAAGGGCGGAAAGATTCTGCGCCTATTCAACCCATTGAGTCTGCTTGAGCTTCTGCAAAGCCCAGAAGATCCAGCTCAGTATGCCCCTGAGTCCGAAGAGCTTCTTGAAAAGATTTTGGCCGAGACCAGGCGCAAGCTACGCTGGCGCGCGGTCAGAATAACGGCACTTTGGCTTTTGTTTGCTGGCGTGGTGGTCGGTATCATCTTGGGTGCTTACCAATACACCCAGACTCGCTACTTCGTCGATGTCTTCGATGGTCAGGTCACTGTCTTCCAGGGCATCAATGAGCAATTGGGACCACTGAATTTCTCAAGCCCTTACCTGGTGTCGGATATAAACATCGAAGACCTCCCGCAGTTCCAGCAGACCCTGATTGAAAGATCCATCTCGGTCGAGTCGTTGGATGAGGCCTTGCGCCTAATCGAACAGCTTCAGGACGGAATCAATGAGTAACGTCTCACTGACTCAAGCGATTCCAATGCTGCTGAAGGCTGTTCCGCGCTCCAGAAACTTTGAAGCGGTGTTGCTTTTCTGGGTTGCCGGTATTCACGCTTTTGCTTTGGCCCAAATTCAACTTGCAGTTAGTCAACGAATGTCCTGGGACATGCTCTACTACTGGGCTCCGCCAACGATAAGCGCATGGATACTGCACTACGTTCTCAGGAAATACGTACTGAACGCCGATGGTCTACTGCTGCCCCTGGCTTTCTTGCTAAACGGTCTGGGCATCGCAATGATTTATCGACTGGACTTAGCAGAGATAACTCGGGGTGGTCAGGATTTGTTTGCCGAGCGCCAGGTTTGGTTGAGCTGCTTTGCAATGTTGATTGCCGCAATCGTGGTTCGGCTGGTTCGGAACCCACTGGTTCTTAGGCGCTTTCCATATTTGGCAGGGGCGGCGGCCGTTGTCTTGCTGCTACTTCCAGCGGCACCGGTCATTGGCAGGACCTTCAATGGTGCGACATTGTGGATTGCCATTGGAGATCTAAGCTTCCAGCCAGGCGAAATAGCAAAAATATTGCTAGCGATCTTCTTTGCTGGCTACTTGGTTTCTAGAAAAGGCCCGCTTTCTGAAATTGGCTCTCGAGTGTTGGGGATGAGGATTCCAAGGGCAAAGGACCTAGGTCCAATATTGCTGTTCTGGGTCGCCTCAATAGCAGTGCTGGTAATTCAGCGCGATCTTGGAACTTCGATTCTGTATTTTGGTTTGTTTTTGGTCATGATCTACACAGCCTCCGGTAGGGGCTTCTACGTTGGTATTGGCTTGGTCATGATGGTCACCGGAGCCCTGGTGGCTTCCAGGCTTTTTGGCTATGTCGGTGCTCGATTCGATGCTTGGTTGGCTCCGTTTGCGACCGAAAACTACACGGCTCAAGGTGGTAGCTACCAGCTGGTGCAGGGTCTGTTTGGCATGGCTCACGGCGATGTGATTGGCGCGGGACTTGGTTCTGGTTTCCCGCAGTTGATCCCACTTGCCGAGAGTGACTTTATATTCGCAGCGCTAGGAGAAGAGCTTGGTCTAGCCGGAATTTTCGCTATTTTGGCTATTTATCTGCTGATTGTTTACCGAGGCCTGCGAATTGCAAACACTCACCAAGACGATTTTTCAAAGCTGCTTGCTTTGGGGCTCTCATTTGTACTTGGACTCCAGGTGTTTATTGTTGCCGGAGGCGTAATGGGGCTGTTGCCTTTGACTGGCCTAACAACACCGTTCTTGGCTGCCGGTGGCAGCGCCCTGCTGGCCAACTGGGCAATTATTGCGCTCCTGATGGTGCTCTCCGATTCGTCACTTAGGCGAGTGAAGGAATGAATAGGCAGGTGAGACGAGTTGGCCTTGCGCTGACCGTGATGTTCATTGGTTTGTTCGCAATTGCCTCCTCGATACAGGTTGTTAGAACCGAATCTCTTTATCAGGATTCGAGAAACGTTCGCGCATCTTACGAAACCTATAAAACTCAGCGCGGTTCGATATTGGTTGGGGAAACTGAGGTTGTCACCAGCGTTGCGGTCAATGACCAGTACCGGTTTCTAAGAGGCTATGACTCTGTTCTTTATAGCGCAGTTGCCGGATACTTCAGCATTTTCAACGGTTCCTCTGGAATTGAGCAATCAATGAATTCCTTGCTCGCCGGCCAAAGCTCTGCACAGTTTTTTGAGCAAATCAATGCACTGCTTGATGGCACGCCGGTAACCGGCGCTGCGGTTGAACTAAGTCTGGATCCAGCGGTGCAGCGAGCTGCCTGGGATGCCCTTGGTGGTCGGAAGGGTGCCGTAGTTGCCCTTGACCCGACAACCGGCCGCATTCTCGCGATGGTCTCGAAGCCAACCTTTGATGCCAACCTCATGGCTGGTCACGAGTACGATCCGGTGAATCAGGCCTACCTGGACTACCTGGATGATCCAGACAAGCCACTTGTGAACCGGGCAATCGGAGGAAACCTATACCCGCCGGGTTCAGTGTTCAAACTAGTTGTCGCGGCAGCCGCTCTTGAATCTGGGCGCTACAGCACGACCACGACCTTCGAGAACCTAGATCGCTACCGACTCCCCGGAACCTCGACGATGATTCAAAATTCTTCCAATAACACCTGCGGAGACGGGGCACTGGTAACGCTAGAACAGGCCCTAATTCGATCTTGCAACATTCCATTCGCGATGCTCGCGGTGGACCTTGGTCAGGATCGAATCCGAGCTATGGCGCAGCTCATGGGCTTTGGAGACGAGATTGCGATTCCGCTTTCAGTAACACCGAGCGTTTATCCAATCGGCCTGGAGCTGTCTCAACTCGCCCTAACCGGTTTTGGACAGTTTGACGTTCGAGTGTCGCCGCTGCAGATGGCCATGACCACCGCTGCAATCGCGAATCAGGGCGTGATCATGAAACCGCAACTTGTTGATCAGGTTGTTGCAAGCAACCTAAACGTGCTCCGCCAACCCGAGCCCCAGGTTTTTTCCTCTCCAATGTCTAGAGAAACTGCCGCACTCCTGACCCGCATGATGGTTGACTCAGTCGGCTACGGAGCTGCAACCAACGCTGCGATTCCACAGGTCGCGGTTGCCGGCAAAACTGGTACTGCCGAAAACGGACCCAATGACCCATTCACTCTCTGGTTCACCGGCTTTGCACCGGCCGAATCTCCGCGGGTGGTTGTCACGGTCGTGGTTGAAGACGGCGGTGGCATTGGGCAAAACGGAACCGGGAACCAGATTGCCGCACCGATCGCTAAGGCAGTTATGAAGGCGGCGTTGAACCGATGAAGCCGGCAGTGGGACAACTTTATGGAGATCGATACCGACTCCAACTGCGGATTGCCATTGGTGGCATGGGCGAGGTTTGGCAAGCTGAAGACGAGCTAATTTTGCGCCAGGTCGCTATCAAAATCCTCAAACAAGAGTACCTTTCGGACCCGGCGTTTTTGGAAAGATTCAGAACCGAGGCTCGTTCGGCAGCCCTCGTCGAGCACGTAGGTATTGCCAACATCTACGACTACGGCGAAGACACCGGTTCGGCATATCTCGTTATGGAGTTAGTCCCCGGTGAATCGATGTCCCGGTTGCTGGAGCGTGAAAAACGACTGCCTGAAGCTCAGGTTCTAGATATTGTCGCTCAAACTTCCAGGGCTCTGGCTGCTGCTCACGCCCGGGGCTTGGTTCATAGAGACATCAAGCCGGGCAACCTCCTAATCACACCGGATGGCAAAGTGAAGATAACTGACTTTGGTATTGCAAGAGTGGGAGACCAGGTTCCGCTCACAAAAACCGGACAGGTGATGGGAACCGTTCAGTACTTGGCCCCGGAGCAGGCAACCGGCAAGACTTCAACCGGTGCAACGGATCTATATTCACTCGGGGTTGTGGCATACGAAGCGCTCGCAGGTAGAAGACCGTTCCGCGGTGAGAACCAAATGGCAATCGCGATGGCACACATAAACGAGATGCCGCCAGCTCTTTCCGATTCGATTGACCCAAGAGTTCAAAACCTAGTTCTTAGCTGCCTGGCCAAAAAGCCGAACCAGCGGCCAGAGTCCGGAACCTCGCTGGCAATTAGGGCGGAGGCTCTGCTCAGGGAAAAACGCAAAGGTGCGCCCGTTACCTCGGTAACCCCAATCGATGATCCTGTCACCGAGGTGATATCTACCGACACCGCACCATTACCAAGGGCGCCGATTGTTTGGCCTTGGCTTGCCACAATTGGATTACTGATTCTGACCACAATTGTGGTGATTGTTGCGATTCTCTCGGAGCCCAACGCCTCTGAAATCTCTCCAACCACGAACCCAAATTCGACCCCCAACGCCACTCAAACGGTGGAAGAGACTCCGGAACCAGAGCCCGCGGAGCCAACCAACTACCTGGTATTGGTCTCTGATGTGGTGGGCAAAAACTTGAGTGAGGTAACAGCCTGGTTGACTGAGCGCGGTTTTGTCGTAAACGCAATACCCGGTGAACTCATCCCGGGCAGCTCTCCCGAGGTTCGAGTGGTTTATGCGGCGGCTCCAACTGGGAACATAGCGGTGGGAAGCACCGTGAACGTTACCTATTACGTCGGCGACTACGAAGACATTCCTATTGAGATCCCGGAGGGTGAGGCTACCGCTGAACCAACTCCGGGGGCAACAGACCCAGCCAATGGTGAGCCAGCTCCATCCGAAACTCCAGTGGCTGACGTGCCATCGGTCGTTCCAGGTGACACCGTTGGAGATGTGGTCACGGAAGATCCGGGCACAACAGGGTAATAAGACTGTGACCGAGTCATGCGAGCAATAACCAAAACAAAAACTAGACTTCAAGAGGCGGAAAAGAGCGGGTTTGAGTAAGAGCGAGAGACTGATTGCTGGTCGATACCGACTAGGCGAGCTTGTCGGCCGCGGCGGAATGGCCGAGGTCTTCGAGGGCTACGACACCAGACTTGGTAGAACAGTCGCGATCAAACTTCTAAAATCAGACCTCGCCAACGACGCTAATTTCGAAGCAAGGTTTCGCCAAGAGGCTCAAGCCAGTGCTCGTATGGCCCACCCAACAATCGTTCGTGTTTACGACGCCGGTGAAGAAGAAGCTACCGATGCAAACGGACAAATCGTAAAGACTCCGTTCATAATCATGGAGCTAGTCCGCGGTAAGTTGCTTCGCGAAGTAGTCGCTGAAAAAAACGTTGCTATCGAGCGAACCGTGAGCTACATCGCTGGAATCCTCACCGCTCTCGAGGTTTCCCACCGCGCCGGAGTTGTTCACCGAGACATAAAACCAGCCAACGTAATGATCGGCGAAGGCGATTCGATCAAGGTTATGGACTTTGGCATAGCCAGGGCGGTAAATGACAACTCGGCAACCCAAGCGGCGACCGCCGGAATAGTTGGAACCGCTCAGTACTTCTCGCCCGAGCAAGCTCGCGGAGATGCGGTTGATTCCAGAACAGATTTGTATTCGACCGGCGTGATTCTTTACGAGTTGCTGGCTGGGAGGCCACCATTCAAGGGCGAGAGTGCTGTTTCGGTTGCATACCAACACGTTTCGGAACTAGCTACACCCCCCTCGACCTTCAACAAGGATGTTTCACCTGAGTTAGACGCGGTAGTGCTTCGATCTATGACCAAAGATCGCGACGAGCGTTTCCAGACTGCCGAGGAATTCCGAGAGCACTTGCTTGCGGCTCAGGCCGGGACGGCCCTGCCGACAACCAAAAAAGTTCCGCTTTCAAAAATGACCCCGGTGAACATAGACGCGACCGAAGTAATCTCGACAACCGGAGGCGACGAGTTTCCAACTTCTTTTATTGAGGGTTTTGAAACAGCTCCAAGCAGGCAAATAACTACAACGACTAACAAGGTAGGCGCGGGCGTTCTTTGGGGCCTCGGAACCGGAGTTGTCGTGATTTTGGTTGGCCTACTGTTCTGGGTCATGAACATAGGTTCTGCTGGACCAGGCACAGCCCCGTCAAGCGGGGTTGAGGTGGCAAACGTTCAAGGTTCTTTATATGAAGATGCCTACAGCACGCTGAACTCGCAGGATCTTGTGGTGCTTCGGGTTTACGAGAAAAGCGAGTTGGTGCCAGAGGGCATCGTCATAAGACAAGTCCCGGAAGCCGGGACACTGGTTCTTTCCAGCACCGCAGTAACGCTCTATGTCTCAAGTGGTGCAACCGAAGTGACCGTTCCAAACCTGGTTGGCAAAAACGAAGCTGATGCTGTTGCGCTAGTTGAGGGGCAAGGGTTGACGGTCGGAAGCATCACGGTTGTCGGATCTCCGATTGTCCCGGGTGGAACAGTAATAGCCTCTGATCCAGTCACTAACTCGAAACTACCCCTTGGCTCAATAGTGAACATTATCTTGTCCGACGGCACGGTTCAGGTTCCCGACATAAGAAACCTTGAGGTGCTGGAGGCAAGAAGCATCTTGACTAGCCCTTCAATTGGCTACACGGTTTCGGTTGAAGTCCTTGACGCGGAAACCTGTGCCGGCAATCCTGGAACCGTTGTTTTGGAGCAATCAGTACTTCCAGGCGAAGCACCTCAGCTGCAGAACATAATTCTGTATGTCGAGTGTGTGGGGGGCGAAACTCCGGAGCCAACTCCGGAGCCAACCCCGATACCCGTACCTTAAGAAACTTAGGTTCGGTCTAGGCTTTTTCGATTCTCGGACTCAAGCTTTTAGACTTTTCTAAAGCTCCCTCAACCCCGAGAGTTTCAAGCCAATTAGCTATCATCTGATAGCCGCCCTCGGTCATGACTGATTCCGGGTGGAACTGCACACCGTAGATCGGCTTAGTCTTGTGCTGAAGGCTCATTATGATCCCACTTTCAGTTTGGCCAGTAACCAGAAGTTGTTCTGGCACACTTTCCGGAACTACTGCCAGTGAGTGATATCTGGTTGCCATAAAACCTTGCGGTAGACCGTTGAGAATCAAGCTGTCCTGGTGGTTCACTCTGGAAGTTTTGCCGTGCATTAGCTCAGGCGCACTTTCAACCCTGCCCCCCATTGCCTCTGCAATTGCCTGATGCCCCAGGCAGACTCCAAAAACCGGGTAATCGGTATCGAGGGCATATTTCACCGTCGGTATGGATAATCCGGCACTCGCTGGAGTCCCTGGACCGGGAGAGATCAAAACCGCATCAAATTTTTGCAAGAGCGCCGGGAGCTCGGCTTCGGTGATCGCGTCGTTACGCATAACGGTAGTTTCGGCGCCCAATTGCTGCAAATAGCCGTTCAAAGTGTAGACAAAGCTGTCGTAATTATCTAAAACGAGGATTTTAACCATTGTGTTAATAGCCTAATCGGATGGCGGGTCTTTGGGTTCAGGCGTTAAGATACTAAGCATGTCTGATTCGAAGAGAAGTAAGAGAAACGAGACCAAGCCACTAACCCCAAAGGTTATCGGCGAAGAAGAACAGGACAACCCAACCTGGTACAAGGTGGTCATGTTTGGCTTTATGCTCTTCGGACTAGCCTGGATACTCATTTTCTACATCTCAAGCGCCCGCTACCCGCTCGGTGCAGCGACGCCCATCGATCTTTCCAACTGGAACATCCTGGTTGGCTTCGGCATTGCCATGATTGGCTTTGCAATGACAACTAAGTGGAAATAACTACATCCAACTAGAGATTTTTAGCATGGTCAGTCCGTAGAGGACCCCCCAAACCAGAAACACCCCAAAGATTTGCTGCACGCGCTTATCCCTCTGCCTAGTCTGCGAGTAGATTCCTGCGATTGCCAAGCCGGTGACAAGGCCGCCCAGGTGGCCCTCCCAAGAGATCCCAGACACAAAAAAGCCAAGGCCAAAATTTATTGCGATCAAGGTAAAGATTTGGGTGGAATTGCCCCCGGTGGAGCGGACAACAATGAAATAAGCGCCCATAAGACCAAACAGTGCCCCTGATGCCCCCACAACCGGCACCTGGGGGTCTGACAGCCACATCACGGCTACTGAGCCGCCAATAATTGCGGTTAGATACATCACCAAGAATCGAACCGGACCTAGCAGTGGCTCGAGAATGCGACCGAAGATCCAAATGGCGTAGGAGTTCAAAAGAATATGAAACGGTCCAGTCCAGTCATGGACAAAGCCGGCCGTGAGCATTCGCCAAGGCTCAAAAGGTGCAAATAGTGGAGCAAAAAACATCTGGTTCGTAAAAAGATAACCAACTGGGCTTATTTGCCCGAGCCAAATAACTACGTTAAGCGCCAACAGGCCTGAAGTTACCGGAACCTGTTGGAAGCTTTGAAGTTTTAAACGTGCCACTTAGGCTTTTTCGATTGTGATGCTCTCAATAATTACATCGTCTACCGGCTTGTCGTTTGCGCCGGTTGCAACCTGGGCAATTTGGTCAACTACCTTGCGGCTAACCTCATCTGCAACCTCGCCGAAGATGGTGTGGCGTCCCTGCAACCAAGTGGTTGGGGCGATGGTGATAAAGAACTGCGATCCGTTGGTTCCAGGACCAGCGTTAGCCATCGCGAACATGTATGGCTCGGTGAAGGTTAGCTCCGAGTGGATTTCGTCACCGAACTGGTAGCCCGGGCCACCCATTCCGGTTCCAGTTGGGTCTCCACCCTGGATCATAAAATCAGGGATGATTCGGTGGAAGATTACTCCGCTGTATAGCGGAGTGTTGGTCTGGTTCGAGTTGGTCTTAGGGTCGCGCCATTCGATGGCGCCAGTTGCTAGGCCCTCGAAGTTTTCGACAGTTTTTGGGGCGTGCAAACCGAATAGGTTTACCTTTATCGCGCCGTGGTTGGTGTGAAGGGTTGCTATTGAAGTAGGGGAGGTCATCCCTACATTCTGCCATGAGTTCTAGACTCGTGGCTATCCGAACAATCGATTAGTCGACAGGGCCAACGAAATAAAGGAGAGACATGACGGCAGCTATTACCTTTACCAACCTGGTGAAGACCTACGGCAAGCAACAAGCCGTCGCTGATCTGAGCATCGAGGTTCAAAAGGGCCGAATTACCGGGTTTTTGGGGCCAAACGGCGCCGGTAAGTCCACCACTCTAAGATGCCTCGTCGGTTTAGCTAAGCCGACAAGTGGCTCGGCATCTATTCTGGGAGCCGGATACCGAGACCTCCATGACCCAATCAGGCAGGTTGGCTGCGTGTTGGACTCCCAAGGTTTTCACAGGGCTCTGACTGGAAAACAGAACCTAAAGGTCATGGCCGCCGCTGGTGGCATCCCCGACTCGAGAGTCGATGAGGTCTTAGCACTGGTTGAACTAACCGAGGCCGCCAACAAGCGAACCAAGAACTACTCGCTGGGCATGAAGCAGCGCCTGGCACTCGCGGGAGCCATCCTGGGAGATCCAGAGGTTCTTATTTTGGACGAGCCGGCGAACGGACTGGATCCGCTTGGAATAGCTTGGCTCAGAAAGTTTTTACGATCACTGGCCGGTTCCGGCAGGACTATTTTGGTCTCTTCGCACCAGCTCGCTGAGATGCAGAACACGGTTGATGACGTCATCATCATGCACAAGGGCAAACTAATCACTTCTGGAAGCATGAAGGAAATCATCAAGGACGGAACCCTTGAAGAGGCCTTCCTCAAGCTAACCGAAGGAGTGAACTAATGTCACTTATCAAATCTGAACTTCGCAAAGTTTTGTATGTAAGAGCCAACTGGGGCATCCTGCTCGCGTCTGTGGTCATCTCAATAATTTCAGTGGTGATAACTCCATTCATTTTTGAGTCCGGCAATGTCGGCGGCAATCTGACCCTTGATACATCACAGGGAATTGACACGGTCTATGCAAATGCGATTGCGGGATATATCTTCGTGATCATCCTGGGAATCATGCTGATGGCCGGCGAATATCGTCACGGAACAGCCGTTGCCACCTTCCTCGCACGTCCCAAGCGTGAGATAGTTCTCGCCGCCAAGCTGGGCATCGCAGCTATTGTTGGCGCTGTGTTCATGCTTATCTCGGTTTGGGCCTCGCTCTTGGCTGGCATTATCGTTTTAGCAGGCTTCGAGAATGCTGCCGCCCCCTCGAGTGGCACCTTTCTGAATCTCACTATCGCCGGGCTAATTTCTGGGACGATTCTTGCGATTATCGGTGTTGCTATCGGAGCTTTACTTAAGAGCCAGATGCTCGCCATCGTATTCTCGCTGGTCTACTTGTTCATAATTGACCCACTGCTTTTGGTTCTTTGGACCGACGTAGCCAAGTACCTCCCCACTGGCCTAATTACAGCAATGACCGCAATAGACATAGACGCGCCGGAGTTTGGTATAGACACTGCTAACTACCTAGACCCCATTCAAGCGACGTTAGTACTGCTTGGATACGGGGCAGTCTTCGCCCTCACTTCGCTGGTAACAAGCATGAGACGAGATGTTGAGTAGCAACAAGTCATAAAAAACGTCGGCGTCCAATCGGGAGCCGACGTTTTTTTGCGTTCAGGCCCTATAGACCCCTTGGCTTCAAGTATTTCTGAGCTAGTGCGCTCAGGAAGTCAAACAACAGGGCCATGATCGCGACCATCACAGCGCCAATCAAAATAGCTGGTCCTCGATCTAGCTTTAGGCCGGAGTTGATTGTTTCGCCAAGTCCGCCACCACCAACCAAAAAGGCCAGTGCCGAGAAGCCGACGTTGATTACTACGGCAGTTCTGATGCCGCCTAGAATTACCTCAACTGACAGCGGCAGCTCGATTTTGAGCAAAATTTGCCTCGCTGTTAGGCCCATGCCACGTGCCGCGTCGATTACAGACTTATCCACCTGTTCTAAGCCAACGATTGTGTTTCTAAGAACCGGTAGCAACGAAAAAGTAGCCAGGGCAAGAATCACTGTGACGATTCCCGATCCCATAAACGAGAAGAAAATAACAATCAGCCCGTAGGCAGGGAGCGCCTGACCGAGGCCAAGTGTGTTGACCAGAAGATTCTTTAGTCGGGGATAGCCCTTTCGTGTTACCAAGATGCCCACTGGAACTGCAATCAAGACAACCAAGATCGAGGAGCTAAGTCCCAAAATCAGGGTTTCTCCGATTTGCCTTTGAACCTTGTCCGGGGACAAAATAGCGATCGTAATTTTGTCCAGGTCTGAATACGTCCAGACAGCAAAACCCAAAATCGCTAGGGCAGCAGCAAAAATCGGCGAAATAATTAGATCAAGCCGTTCGCTCAAAGGCGATCGGGTCTTAACTGCTGAGTTAGTTGTGCTCACGAATAACTCCTAGCTGTCGCTCATGATCAACTTGGCGAGGCTCTCGATTGTGGTGCAGCCAAGATACTTACCTTTTCGGTCCGTAACACAAGCCATTCCGACTGAGGACTGCAGCATCACTGTCAATGCATCCTGCAAGGTGTCTTCGGGCTGAAGGTCAACGGTTACTGGTCGGCCAGATTTCTCAATCGGCTGAGTAGTTCGGTTCAGAGCGCGCTCGTCGATCCATCTCAGTGGTCGACCCGAACCGTCAAGCAGAAGGGCAACTTGATCCGGGGAGTCCTGAAGGGTCTTTAGTGCTTCTTCGCGCAAAACCGGAGAAGTAAGAGTTGGGACTTGGTGCAGTTCAATGTCGCTTACCTTTTTCAAGGTAAGTCCCTTCAAAATTGCGCCCGAGCCCAAGAAGCTCTCCACAAACTCATCGGCTGGGTGAGCCAAAATTGCCTCTGGTGTGTCCAGCTGAGCAATCTCGGAGCCCTCGCGCAGAATCGCGATTCGATTGCCCATCTTGATTGCCTCGTCAATGTCGTGAGTGACAAAAACGATGGTCTTTTTTACTTCCTGCTGAAGTCTCAAAAACTCGTTCTGCAGTCGATCTCGGGTGATGGGGTCGATTGCGCCAAAAGGCTCGTCCATCAAAAGCACATCGGGGTCTGCAGCTAGCGCCCTGGCAACACCGATTCTTTGCGCCTGACCACCAGAAAGTTCCTTCGGGTAACGATCTCGATAGGTTTCTGGATCCATGGAAACAAGTTCCAGCAGTTCATCGACTCTGGCACTGATTTTGTCCTTGCTCCAACCCAGAAGCTGTGGCACGGTTGCGATGTTCTCGGCGATAGTGCGGTGTGGAAATAGACCCACTTGCTGAATTACATAACCAATTTTTCTTCTCAGCTCAGACGGGTTTACTTCCGTGACATCCTCGCCGTCAATAAACATGCGGCCGGAGGTTGGCTCTATTAGACGGTTTATCAACCTAAGGGTTGTGCTCTTGCCGCAACCGGATGGTCCGACCAGCACGAGAACCTCGCCGCGCATGACCTCAAGAGTCAAGTTGCGAACTGCTGGCTCAACCCCAGTGCCGTAGGACTTGCTTACGTTTTCTAAACGAATTAATACATCACTCATCGAATACCCTTCGAGATAGTGGCCGCTCTTAGGGCCTGGAGAATCAGGTCAATAACTAGAGCTAGCACTAGACACAACAGCGTGCCCAGCCAGATTGACTCCAGAGAATTTGGTAGCGGCAGTCTCGCAAGACCACTCTTTATAAAGTCACCCAGTCCGCCACCGGCGACCAAAGTGGCGATTGATGCAATTCCAACAATCAACATCGATGAAACCCTTACGCCGGCCAAAATCACGGGCCAGGCAAGAGGGAGCTCTACCTTGATTAGAACTTGAATGGGCGATAAGCCCATTCCTTTTGCCGCGTCTAAGACGCCCGGGTCAATGCCGTCAAGCCCGGTAATCGTGTTACGCAAGATAGGCAACAACGAATAAAGAAACAGTGCAATGAAGGATGGTGCGAAGCCAAGTCCAACCAGTGGAATGAAGATTACAAACAGTGCAAGCGATGGAATGGTCAAGAAGACCGAAGCAATCGCCAACGCCAGCTCCTTGGCAAGAAGATTGCGCCTGGTTACGACACCGGTGACGATGGCAAATAAGCCAGCCGTCACCAGCACCGTAATCACGTACCAGGTGTGTTGAGCTAGACCTTCTAAAACTTGCTCTTGTCGAGAAAGCGCGAAGTCAATCAGTCTTAATAGAAAGTCCACAGGGTTCTTTAGTCGATCAGGCCTTCAGAAACCAGGTATTCCCTGGCTACAACGCCTGCGTCCTGACCTTCAGCCGAGACATAGCCGTTTAGCTCTGCCATTCTGACGTTAGTCAACGGAGCAAGGATTGCCTTGATGATTGCATCAAAAGCATCTGGCGCTTCGTTGTACTTGTCCTGGCCCATGGTTCCGGAAACGTTGTAGAGAATGTTGACGCCTGGATCTTCTACAAGAGTCAAGCCTAGGGCCGGGATGCGACCGTCAGTCGTGTAAACCTCGCCAAAGTCACAGTTATTGGCCTGTGTCTCGGTGTAGATGATTCCAGTGTCAAGAATCAACTGCTGGCTATCCGGCAAAGTGATTCCAGAGTGGTTCTCGGTCAAAATCAGTCCGTCTGGACGGGATGGGAATTCAGACTCCATGCAGACAATTGCGTCTGGGTTGGCCTGCGTGTACTCCATCATGGTGGTCAATGTGAATGCCCCACCATTTGCCTCGGTCGCTGCTGGACTGGATGCGAACCCGTAAGTGTTATTAAACGGTGAGCGGCCAATCCAAACAATGCCATTCTCGGCAAGGTCTAGAGCTGCAACACCAGGCGTTAGGACTTCTGGGTCAAAGCTTGGGTCATCTTGGCCCAAGTGGACAGCCCAACCGGTTCCGTTGTACTCCATGTAAATGTCGATGTCGCCGGACTCAAGTGCTGCACGAGCAACGCTAGTTCCACCAAGGTTTACCTTGTCGTCGACTGTTGCACCAGCTTCTTCAAAAGCTGCAACCAGCATTTCTCCAAGAATCAACTGCTCGTCGAAATCCTTCGAGCCGACTGCAATTTCAATGCCGGATAGGTCATAAGCACCGATTATTGAAGTTGCAGCCTCGGTTCCGGCTGTTGTCTCTGTCTCTGTCTCTGTCTCGGCTGCTGCACAGCCTGCAAGCACTAGGGCCGCTGTGGCGCCAATTGCCAACATTGAGAATGTCTTGCTTTTTTGCATAATTTCTCCTCAGTAGGTTTCCCCTAAGGCTAGACAAGCCAATTGGCCTAGTCGAACAGTGTTGTGCATGCGTCAACTAGCGTGTAAATTGAAGGAATGAGAACCCACACATCGGGCTTAGCCAGGGACCTTGAGGTCCTTGAGGTCCTCTCTTTTGCCGAGGCTTTTACCAACGGCGGTCTGGGCGTCAACCGTGTCGCGGAACTGACAGAGCGCGACAAGGGTCAAATTTCTAGGGTCTTAAAAACACTCGCGTCAAGCGGTCTGGTTGATCGCGATGATAAAACTCTGCGTTATTCACTTGGTCCAAGGCTTTACTCGATGGCAATGCGCACAAAAGAAGCTCACCTGGCGCTTCTGTCAGAACCGAGGCTGTTTGAGTTGGTTGCCCAGACCCAAGAAACTGCGCACCTGAACGTATTGCGTGGGGGTCGAGTATTAACTACGAAGACAGTTGTTGCCGCCCAAGCACTTCGTCGCTCCGGTTGGGACGGCATCGTGAGTGCAGCCGGCAGCACTGCATCCGGCCGAGTTATGTTGGCAGGCCTGAGCGACGAGGAAATAGCACTTTGGTGGCTTGAGCACGCTCAGGATGATCCGCTGCCAGCTTTGCAAACGGCCTTCACGAAGCCCCTTGAGCCAATCAACCGAAAAGTGAAGCGACAGTTGCCGGCTAAAAACCTAAAGGCGTTCCTAAAAGTACTTCAGGAGGTTAGGGACCTTGGCTATGCAATAAGCGATGGCGAGTTTCAGCCTGGGATTGTTGATGCAGCGGCTCCGGTCAGGGACTCAAGCAACATGATTGTGGCGGCGATAAGCACCGGTGTTCCGAAAGAGCGGATAGGCAGTCAGTTTGACCCGCTTGGTCAATTGGTTTCTGGTGCCGCTCTGCGTTTTTCCACCGACCTTGGAGCACCAATTATTGGCCCCGCTTAGTAAAATCTAGACATGAGCAATGTTGCTATCATCACTGGCGCAGGATCGGGCTTCGGCCTTGGACTGACTAAAAAACTATTAGGTGAGGACTGGATTGTTTACGGTGCAGACATTTCTCCCGACGGTCTGGCTATGCTGAAATCAATTGGAGCACACCCTCTAAAAGTGAATGTCACTAGTGACAGCCAGGTTGCTGCCGGGGTTAAGAAGGTAATCAAGGAACAGGGTCGCATCGATGTCTTGGTCGCAAATGCCGGCTATGGCACTTTTTCATCTGTCGAAGAAACCACCAGCGAACAAGTGCGAGCGATTTTCGACGTGAATGTATTTGGGATAGAGCGCTTTGTAAAGGCAGTGCTGCCGCAAATGCGAAAACAGGGTTCTGGCCGCATCATTGCAACAACCTCCGTTGTTGCTCACGTTTCTCTTGTTGGGCTCGGTTGGTATTCCGGAACCAAGCACGCAGTCAGAGCCATGACCAATGCTCTGCGTCAAGAGCTGCGCCACTTAGGGATTAAGGTCTCAACGGTTGAGCCAGGAACTTCTAAAACAGGATTTGGCGCTTTGGCTTTCGAAACTTTAGACAAGTCAAGATCGATAAGCGACTACGACGGCGTAATGCGAGGACTAAACAAATGGCTCGGGGGTCTCTACCGAGTTTCGCCCGGTCCAAAGGCGGTTATAAGTAAGCTTCATCGCGCGGCAACAGCCAAGAGGCCCCGGGCCCACTACCCCGGGAGCTGGGACGTAGTTGCACTAAAGCTTGCCTTTTACCTATTGCCGAGAAAAACCCTGGATGCTCTAGTGCTATGGCTCGCCAAACACTGAATCAGGTCGGATCAAAGGTCGTCACTGGTGCCTTTTTGGTTTCCGGCACTTTCCACCTGATTGCACCGGCCCAGTTCATGCCGCTGCTACCGGATTGGACGCCATACCCTTTGGTGTTGGTGTATTTATCTGGCATCGCTGAACTACTGGCCGCTATCGGTCTAATTGCAAAATTGCGCTGGGCACCGATTTTCACAAGCCTCGTGCTTCTGGCTGTATGGCCGGCGAACTGGTGGGTAGCAATCGAAGCCACCAATAATGCCGAAATAGTAACTGCAGTAATTGCCTGGTTGCGGTTACCTCTTCAATTGCCCCTGATTTACTGGGCACTAAAGTCCCCTGTAAAAAGAGGATAGCCCCGTAAAAAACAGGCTTCTTATGCGAATAGCAAGTATTTGGAGCGAGCGACGGGAATCGAACCCGCACCACCAGCTTGGGAAGCTGGAGTTCTACCATTGAACTACGCTCGCGAGACTCTAGAGTCTAGCTCTTGGCCTGAGTCGGAAATTGCCGGCTAACCGGCTTCGCTTTCCAGTTCTTCCTAGCGGCTCTAGTTCGGCAAACGGCCCGGCACTCTTGACCGCTAGCAGCACCAGCAGAACCCAGCCGGCCTCAATTAGCAGCCTAGATTCTGAAATCGATTGGGCCGTAATAACCAAGTATATAAACAACGGGAAAAGATAAAGCGGGTTAGTGTGACGAACAGCCACTGTCCAAAGCCTCACGAACGTAACAGCCAAAAGCCAAACCAAAAGACAAAGGCCCACGACTCCCAGCTGCATGAATATGTCCAAATAGGCATTATGGGCCTGGTACATAGGTACCCCGTTCATGACAATTAGGCCTTCATAGGGTGCGACTCCGGGAACCCAATAACCAATCCAGCCCCAGCCAAAACCTGGTTTCTGCAAGATTAGAGTCCAAACCTCGGACCAGATTAGGAACCTGCCGGAAGCATCTGGGCTCTTACCCAAGAAATCAAACACTGCTGAAAGATTAATCACTATCGAAGCCACAGCCAGTCCCGCTACAGCGCCGGCGCTCCAGTAGATCTGGTGCCTAACCCGGCGAGATCTTCCCTCAGCGAGAATTGCAATGATTGCAACAAAACCAATGATTACAACGGCGAGTGTCATGCTCGCACTTTGAGACAAGACCACGAGCAAAACAGCTAGGCCAAGAGAAATTACCGGAATCAACCTTTTTTGGCTGGTAACGATCGCTTCAACTAGGAACAACAGCGCGCCCAACACCGCGGTGAAGGCAAGCAGGTTCGCGTTTCCAACAATGCCCTGTATCCGACCCCCATCGAACAGGTTCCCTTGGCTCCAGTAGTAGGCGGCGTATGGCACCGTATCGCCCTCAAAGTTAGGAAATAGTGGGATTACCGGTCCGGTAATGCTGGCAAGTAGCTCGAAAACTAGCGAGGTTCCAAGAATGAAGCGAATTAGGTTTGAAAGAATATTTAGTAGCTGCCGCCAACTAAATTGGCTGGCTAAAAACAGGGCAAATAACGTTGCGCTTATTTGCAAGCCAGTCATCATAAAACTTGCACCGAGATACGAGGACCAAGTCAGGCTCAACATCATCCACCCGAGTAATAACATCAAGGCGGTCGGCATTGTTCGAATAAGTTCAACCGGTTTGGATACTGCAAGCGCATAGATGGTGGCCAAAGTTACAAGTACGACCACGACAGACCAGCCGCCCCAACCAATCGAATAACGAACAGCATCGCCGGCTAGGGCTAAAAATAAGCCCGGGTACGCCAACCAAACCCCAGCTCGGTACTTTTGAGAGTGGGAGCCGACAGGTATTCTGATCGGCTGAGTTATTGGAATGGAATTGGTAATTTAATGCTCACTTGGTGCCGGTTTTTTGTATCAGCATGTCAAGAATACCGCCCTAAACTACAAAGCATGAAACTACCTGAGCCAATCATTGTCGACCCGCAGTCCGTGCCGAGCCTGAACTGGGGAATCATTGGGCCGGGCCGGATCGCCGAGACGTTTGTAGCGGCTACTCAAAAGCACACTTCGCAGCGGTTTACTGCAGTTGCTTCAAGAACTCGGGGCCGAGCCCAGGAATTTGCAAGCAAATTCAATATCCCAAAGACCTTCCCCACCTACCAGGACCTTGTGGCTGATAAAGAGATCGATGCCGTTTACATATCAAGCCATATGTCGGATCACTTCGAGCACGCAATGCTTGCGATCAAAGCCGGAAAAAGCATTTTGGTTGAAAAGCCAATTACATACTTGCCTGAGGAGGCAGAGCAAATTTTTGCTGCAGCAAGACAGGCCAAGGTGCTCGCCATGGAGGCCATGTGGACAAGGTATCTGCCCCAGTCCACTATTTTGAGGCAGCTTCTAGCATCCGGCGACCTTGGAAAGCCGGAACTGCTAACAGCCAGCTTTTGCGCAGACAACCGAGCTGTTGAAAGACTCTGGAAGCCAGGTGGTGGCGGAATCGTCTTTGACATGGGCATCTACCCGATCGCCCTTGCTCAGGAAATGCTTGGGGAGCCAAGCTCCATCGTCGCTACCGGCAGAGTTAGGTCCGACGGCATGGATGAGGAGAGCTACAGCCTTTTGAATTACGAATCTGGTGCCAGGGCGTCACTTACCATGTCAGGCGTTGCGACCCTCCCTATGCTTGCGAGCTGCTCCTTTGAAAACGCAGTGATTTCTTTGGGTGAACCATTCTTCCTGCCATCAAGCATCAGCCTAAAAACCAAGGACTTTTATCCAGAACAGACCAACTGGGTCGATGAGTCAGGAATTGCCGGCCACGAGGGCCTTAGCTACCAGGCAACCTGGTTTGCTAAGTACCTGTCCGAAGGCAAATTCGAATCCGATGTACATACCCACGCTCAGACAGTGGACAACATCAGAACAGCCTTTGAGATAACCAAGCAGATCGGCGCGAAGCCCTTCTAGCCGCTAATCCCAATAATCATTGGGTCATGGAAGGTTCCGCCGAAAGCTCGCTCTGAGGCTCCGGTACGATCCAGGTAAGGGGTAATTCCGCCAAGGTGGAAGGGCCACGCGGCGCCCATGATCATGCCTAAGTCGATGTCCTGCGCCGACTGGACGACGCCCTCATCGAGCATCAGCTTCACCTCTTTGGCAAGACCTAGATTTACGGATTCAAAGATTTCCTCGCTGGAACGCCCTTTAGCTGCGCCATTTCCAACGATTTCCACTGCATTTTTGTCGTAGCCCTTGATGTTTCCCTTTGAATCGCGCTCAATTAGCTTGCCGTATTCGGCCAGCTTGTGAAGGTTCGCACTGGCGTAAAACCTGTCGCTACTAAAAGCGTGCATTGAATCAAGCACGTGGGCCCCAACCTTTAGCCCAACTAGCTCTAGGAGGTCGAAAGGATTCATGGGCAAACCAAGTGGAGCAATTGCCTCTGAGACCTGCTCAAAAGAGGCCCCCTCATCCACAGCCCGCATTGCCTCTCCGAGCAAATACCCCAGCAGCCTGTTCACGACAAACCCTGCCGAGTCAGAGGTAATTACAGCCGTCTTTCTTAGGTTTCTAGCAACATTCATGGCAGTTGCAACCGCTTGGTCCGAAGACTTAGGTGCTCTTACCACCTCAACCAGCGGCATTACTGCTACCGGGTTGAAGAAGTGAAAACCAACTACCCGCTCAGGATTTGCTAGCTTGGATCCGATTTCAGCAACCGAAAGTGAAGAAGTGTTTGTTGCCAAAATACAAGTTTCACCGACGTGTTTTTCCAGCTGTGCAAAAACTTCTTGCTTGATCTTGAGCTCCTCAAAAACCGCCTCAATCACCCAGTCGCAATCGCTAAAGGCTGCGAAGTCCAAGGACCCAGAAAGATTGCCAGCGTAGCGATTTCGATCATCGCTCGAAAGCCTGCCCTTTTCAACTAATTTGTCCAGCTCTCCGATTATGTAAGACAGGCCCTTATCGATTCGTTCCTGAGAGACATCGGTTATTACAACCGGTATTTCAAGTCTTCGCAAGAACAAAAGTGCAAACTGCGAAGCCATTAGACCGGCTCCAAGGACACCAACCTTTGTTACCGGCAATGCCAATGTCTTATCCGGAGCGCCCGAGGGCTTCTTCGCGTGTTTTTGCACCAAGTTAAAGGCGTAAATCGACGCGTGGAATTGGTCGGAGGCACTCAGGTCTTCAATGGCCTGGTCTTCTCTGGTAAAGGCATCTTTCTTGGTCCCAGATTTTGCCGCATCAATCAAATCAAGCGCCACGTATGGCGACAGCGGAACGGAACCAAGTTTTTGCCGAACGGTTTTTCTGGCAATTGAAACAGCCGGCGACCAAATCGTCGCCTTTTCAACCTTGCCCGGCTCATTCTTACGCTTTACCTTCTTGCCACCCAACACATCGTCGGCCCAATCTAATGACTGCTCCAAAAACCTCGGTGAATCAAACATCACATCGGCGATGCCAAGCTCTAGGGCTTCGGCAGGCTTTAGCATCCGGTTTTGCTTTAGAGGATTTTCAATTATTACCTTCAGGGCATTTCTGATCCCAATTAAGTTAGGAAGCAAATATGCGCCGCCCCAACCCGGAATCAACCCGAGGAACACCTCGGGTAGAGCGATTGCCGGAGCAGCTTGATTCACGGTTCGATAATGCGCATTTAGGGCGACTTCGAGCCCCCCGCCAAGAGCAAGCCCGTTGATAAACACGAAGCTTGGGACCCCTAGATCGGACAACTTATCCAGCGCCCAGTGACCCATTTCTCCGATTAGGCGCCCGGAATGGCGGTCCTTGAGGCCTTGGACCTTGGTTAGATCAACCCCAGCGGCTAAGTAGTACGGCTTTCCGGTGACTGCAACTGCATGAATCTCTTTGTTTGCGGCACGTTTTTTGAGTTCGTCAAGTTTTCCAGCGAACTCCAACAGTGTGTGCGGTCCGAGTGTGTTTGGACGGGTGTGGTCTTTGCCGTTATCTAGGGTTATGAGCGCGATCACACGACCCGAACGCAAAGTTACGTCCGAGACATAGGAATGGCTGATGATTTCATCGGTGTCAGCAAGTAGCGGTGCGAAGTCCTGCATCTTCCTAGCCCTTCCAGTTACTATTTTCCCAAACCACGCTGCCGCCCATACCGAGGCCGATGCACATGGTGGTGAGGCCGAAGCGAACTTCGGGGTGCTCTTGAAACTGCTTAGCAAGCTGATTCATTAGTCTCACGCCGCTTGAGGCAAGCGGATGGCCAAACGCGATTGCTCCGCCATATTTATTTACTCGTGCGTCGTCGTCTGCAATCCCGAAGTGATCTAAAAATGAAAGCACTTGGACCGCAAAGGCTTCGTTGATTTCAAACAGGCCGATGTCTTCAATTTTCAGTCCGGCTTTCTCGAGTGCTTTTTCGGTGGCCGGAATCGGGCCGATGCCCATGATCTCCGGGGCTACACCCGCAAAGGCGAAAGAAACGAGCTTCATTTTTGGCTTTAGACCGTGCTTAGCCAAAGCTCGCTCACCAGCCAAAAGTGCAACTGTCGCGCCATCGGTCAATGGAGAAGCGTTGCCCGCGGTTACTTTTCCGTGAGCACGGAAAGGGGTTTTGAGCCCCTGCATGCCCTCGATTGTTGACTCCGGTCGCATGAGCTCATCTTGTGAAACTAGGGACCAACCGGCATCGCTGCCAGCCGAGACCGATATCAAATCCGGCTGAATTTTATTGTCCTTATAGGCTCTGGCCGCCTTTTGCTGAGATGAGACCGCAAACGCGTCTGCTCTGTCTTTTGTCAGCGCTGGAAAACGATCGTGAATTTTCTCGGCTGTGCAACCCATGTTTAGGGCGTCTGGACTAACTAGCTTTTCAGACAGAAACCTAGGGTTTGGGTCTGCATCGAAGCCCATTGGGTGTCGACCCATGTGCTCAACACCACCGGCCAAGACAAGGTCATATGCGCCGATTCCGATTGAGCTTCCGGTCGTGGTTACAGCAGTCATTGCTCCGGCACACATCCGATCTATGGCAAAACCGGGAACGCTTTCTGGAAGACCAACCAAGATGCTAGCCGTTCGGCCAATAGTTAGGCCTTGATCGCCCTGCTGGGTGGTGGCCGCGATTGCTACGTCGTCGATTGCTGCGCGGTCTAAGTCTGGGTGTCGCTCCAAAAGACCGATCATCGCCTTCACGATTAGGTCATCGGCTCGGGTGTTCCAGTAAACCCCCTTCTCGCCAGCTTTTCCGAATGGGGTTCTGACTCCGTCTACGAAGTAGACATCTTGAGGTTGCATTATTTCCTAACTAATTGCGAGCGTGTTGCTTGTCGTTCCTTCTCATCCGCGGCCAAAGTAGTGCGGACCAGACCTGGTGTTAGCAAGAATGCGTCAACCAGGCTCTCGGCGTGAGGCCTTAGTCTTGGCAACAGTCTGGTGTCGATATATTCAGTTATTGCCTCGGCTCGCGAGGAAGATAGTCGGCCGTTGATCAAGTACCAGGACAAGTTCTCTTCCAAAACACTGAAACCATAGAGGTCTCTTAGCCAAGTCAGAATTTGCTTGGAGTCTTCATCCTCAATTGTCTTTAGGGCTGACGTAAATGCCTCCCACAGGATTAGTTCGCCATGTGCTTTTGCCGCAAGAATCAGATCATTCTGATAGCGGTTAAACAGCTCAGCTTGCTTTTGAGCATTTTTGGGGCCCGAGTGCTTCAGGTTGTTTGCCAGCTTCGCAACCATGGTGTGGACTCGGTCGGTCAAAAGCTGTTGCTGGTGATCTTCTTCCTTCACGTAGCCAACTGAACGAGCAGTGGAGCCAAAGTCAACCATTTTCTGAGCGAGACCCCTTAGGCCGCCGCGATTAATTGTCGCTTCACCAACTTGACCGGCAACATAGCTTGCAAGGGTTCCAAAATCAGGGGACTTGAAGGCTTTTGCGTAGTCGCCCAAGAGGCGCTTGGCCACAAGCTGAAGCATCACATTATTGTCGCCTTCAAAAGTGACATAAACATCTAGGTCTGCTCTGAGTCCCGTCAATCGGTGTTCGGCCATAAAGCCCTGACCACCGCATGCCTCGCGGCATTCTTGAACGGTCTCTAGCGCATACCAAGAACTGAGTGCCTTGGAAGCTGCGGCTACGGTTTCAAGATCCTGTCTTGACTCATCAGTGTCGTTTTCTCCGGTAAAGACAGCGTGGAACTGGTCAAGAAGTTCCTGGTGGGTAAAGACTTGGGCATAGGTTCTAGCCAAAAGCGGCAAGAGCCTGCGCTGGTGACGTCCATAATCCATGATGGTTTTTTCTTCACCATCTGGTCCTGGAAACTGTTTGCGCTCAAGCGAATATCTGATGGCAATGTCTAGGGCAAGCTTCTGAGCGTTGACAACGCCGCCGGTGAGAGAAACTCTCCCTTGAACCAAAGCGCCGAGCTGAGTAAAGAATCTTCTTCCGGACGATTCGATAACCGAGGTGTAAACACCGTCTTCGCTTACGTCTGCGTATCGGTTTAGAAGGTTTGTCCGTGGAACTCTGACGCTATCGAAATACAATCTTCCATTGTCGATGCCGTTTAGACCGCCCTTTAGGCCGTCGTCTTCGCTGCCAACTCCAGGCAACAGCTTTCCGCGCTTGCGAATTGGGACATAGAAGGCATGGACTCCGTGCTTTTCACCGCCGGTGTAAAGCTGTGCAAACACAACCGCAGCGTGACCGTGGAGTGCTGCGTTTCCCAAATAATCCTTGTAGCTGTGTCGATCCGGTGTGTGGATAACAAACTCTTTAGTGTCGGCGTCGTAGGTGGCAGTTGTACCAATCGATGCCACGTCAGAGCCATGTCCAGTCTCGGTCATCGCGAAGGCCCCGGGAATCTCGGTACTAACTGCACTGCCTAAAAAGGTCTTGTGATGGTATTCAGTTCCTAGATACAAAATCGCAGAACTGAACAATCCGTACTGGACGCCGTATTTAATCTGCAACGAAGGATCCGCAAAAACCAGCTCTTCGAAACTAGAAAGCGAGGCTCCAGGATTCATGGTTCCACCAAACTCAGTCTGGAAACCGTGCTGCGTTGCTCCGGCATCAACTAGGGTTCGAAGCTGCTTCAGAACTGTCTCTCGATGCTCAGCCATTGGCTGGCCCTCTTGTTTGAAAAGCTTGTGTTCCTCTATCACCGAGCGGGTGTGGCGGCGAACGTCCGCCCACCTGCCAAGGATTCTTTCCCCGGTTGCCTCGACGTCTAGTTGAATGTCCTCATTGATATTCATTTCTCACCTCAGCCTCTAGTAAAGGACAGAATCACACTCTCGCCAAGAGGTGTTTAGAAACTTTGTGACTGCGCACAATCCGCGTCATTTGATGATTTGTTTATTTAGAGCTTTCCTACAAAAAGAGCATGCGCTTTTGTTTTATAACTAACAAGAACTAATTACCCTCAAACTTGGCGGGCTGCTTGGTCATGAACGCCTCCATGCCTCTTGCAACGTCTTTTGTCTGCATCAGAGCGGCCAGTCGCTGAAACACCTGCTTTTTTTCTTGCTCCGAATCGATTGCTCTTGCAGAGGCAAGCGTCGCCTGCACAGCAAGCGGCGCCTGCTTGGAAACTCGTTTGGCAATTTCCAGAGCTTTATCAAACTCTTCGCCGGGTTCGCACACTTGAGTTACTAAGTTCATGGCTAGCGCCTGCTCGGCATCAAAGCTATCTCCGGTTAGTAAATAACGCATGGCGTTTGCGTGTCCAGCGACTGCCGGAAATCTGATGGTTCCGCCGCCAAAAGGCATGATGCCCCGACTAACTTCTAGCTGAGCAAATCTTGAGTCGGTTGCCGCGATTACAACATCGCTTGCTAGGGCTAATTCCACTCCCAGGGTGAAGCAAGTCCCCCTAGTTGCCATAACCACTGGCTTTGAAACCTGTTTGGTGGTGATTCCCCAAGGGTCTAGCCCACCCTCCGGAACCATTTGAAGCTTGCCTGCGGCAAGCTTTGGTCCAACATCTTGCAGATCAAGACCAGCAGTGAAGTGGTCGCCGTGGGCGAAGACCAAACCAACTCTTAGATTGTGGTCGGTGTCAAGCTTGCCGTAGGCAAGTGACAGTTCGTGAAGCATCTGCTCGTCCGCAGCGTTTAGCTTCTCGGGGCGATTCAGGCCAATAAGTAAAATGTGCCCTTGGGTTTCTAGAGTAATTCTGGTCATCGTCGACATGGCTCAAAGATTAGACGCTGTTAGTCCAGTTGCGCCAATATCTGGTTCAAATACTGCAAAGGGATTTAGTGTTTGTCCGCCCTGAGTCGATTCATTGACGCGCGTCAGACCAGATAGCTAGCGGCGTTTTCTGTTTGGCAAAGTGAGAATAATCGAACCGATAATTAAGCCCAGTAGCGGAAATATCCCAATCGCCCAACTTATGCTGATGCCGAAAATAGCAGCGAACCCGGTGAGCGCATTGAAGACCATTGCTATCCAAGGCTTTAGCTTTTTACGCCTCGATAAAACGGCTAACAGTATGTTGATTACCGCCATGCCAACAAACACAGCAAGGATGGTGGCAACCAGTGCAGCTAGATCTTCCATAGCTAATTATCTCAAGTGATCGACGCTAACGGTTGCCGGGCTTTTTCGCTTTCCGGCTGGACACCCAAAGCCAAAAAAACAAAATTAGGAGCCCCAATAAAGAGGCGCTCAGTCCAAAAGTAGCTAGCCCGAGCGCCCAAAACTCCTCGACCAGAAAGCCCTCATCGTCTACATAATTTGGCGAGAGGTTGTAATAAAGAATCAGCAGAACAGACATCAAGGTGGTCACACCGAGTGCCCTGAATAAAATCTTCTGTCCTGTGTTCATGATCGGAAGCCTAGCTGCGACAAAGCAAGCAACTAATTCAGAACTCGCATAACATTCAAGGATGCTTAGCTACGAAAATTGGAAACAACTAACCCAGTCCAGACGATCAACCAGAGACTTCCTGGACTCACCCATCGAACCAGGTGTTCTAACCGAAATTCTCTCCGACGGCCTCACTGCACCCAGCTGGTCGAACACGAGGCCCTTTGTAGTGGCGGTTGCCGAGGGTGAACAGCGTGATCGAATAAGTAAACGTCTGATCGCTAGGTTGCGGGAATCAACTGAGCTTCCAAACCTAGGAGCCAAGCCGGACTTTACACACGAGATTCCCTATCCAAAGGGACTTGCTGAGCGAAGCCAAGCCGTTGGAAAAGGCATTTACGACACCCTAGGCATTGACAGAAAAGACACGGCCGCAAGATTTAGCTTCTTAGAACGAAACTACGAGTTTTTTGGCGCACCAACAGCCCTGTTCTTTTTCACACACCGCGGCTTAGACCAGTTCGGAACGCTCGATCTAGGACTGTTTATGGAGAACGTGATGCTAGCGGCCAACGCAAAAGGGTTAGGGACTTGTGCCCAGGGCTACCTAGGTGGGCACCCTGACATTATTCGCTCTGAGTTTGAAGTTAGCGATGACTACGCATTAGTTTGCGGGATGTCGATCGGATATCCATCCGAACACCCCATCAATGGCTGGCACGCCGAAAGACTCCCGATAGGCGATTTGCTTCTCAGCCCCAAAAAACAGTAACGCCATTTATACGCCCAGTGTGAACATCCGCTGAACGCCGGAATGTTAGCCGGGGCCGTCTGTTGCACTGAATATACGTCCCGAGACTTTCGTTCCGTATGCCATTCAGATCGAAACATTGAGGAAATCATGACAGACAAGAACATAGTTGAAGTAGCAGTCGAAGCCGGAACTTTCACCACTCTTGCAGCAGCACTGGGCGCAGCTGACCTAGTAGCAACCCTGCAGAGCGAAGGACCATTCACAGTCTTCGCACCAACCGACGATGCCTTTGCGGCCCTTCCAGAGGGTCTAGTAGCAGCACTATTGCTACCAGAAAACGTAGAAGCCCTAAAGTCAATCCTGACCTACCACGTAGTGTCCGGTCAGGTCCATGCCGCGGACGTCACGACCGGTGATGTTCCAACAGTCGAAGGCTCAACAATGGCCGTTGACACTTCCGACGGCGTAGTTATTAATGGCACCGCCAAGGTAACTGCAACCGACATCGCAGCTTCAAACGGTGTTATCCACGTAATCGACGCAGTACTAGTTCCAGCAGGCGTCGACGCAGCAGCATTGCTTGCGTAATTCGTAACTTAGTCATAAAAGATAAGCCAGGGAGAAATCCCTGGCTTATCTTTTTGACGGGGCTTGAGAGACAAGGAACCTGTCGCAAGACAGATTCACTTTTCTATTCTCCTTACCACAGCCCTTCCCCAGGAATTTACTGGGACTGCATTGCCAGTCTTCTCCTAGAAACTACTCAGTCAATTGCCACCGCGCTACCACGGAACTCCAATTTTCGATTGTTAACCTTTGAGAGCGTTTCGGGACTTTCGGAGCGCTTTGACCCAACACCCGAGAAAAATCGAGGAACGATGAGAAAAAACAGACTTACCGCCCTAGCTGGAATCGCAGTCGCGGCCCTAGTGCTCACTGGATGCGCACCCGCAGATGAGGTTGCAGAGCCAACGGAAACCACCGAAGAAGCTCAGGTCGATGAGGCCATGACCGAAGAAGCGCTGGGAAACATTGTTGAAGTGGCAGTTGGTGCCGGAACCTTTACAACCCTGGCCGCCGCACTTGGCGCAGCTGACTTGGTAACCACACTCGAAGGTGAAGGTCCATTCACTGTCTTTGCACCAACTGATGAGGCCTTTGCGGCTCTACCGGCTGGACTTCTAGACGCACTGCTTCTTCCTGAGAACGTAGCTGTCCTTCAGTCAATCCTGACATACCACGTTGTGGCCGGCGAGGTCTATGCAGCTGATGTTATGACCGGCGACGTGACAACAGTCGAAGGCTCGACCTTCGCGGTTGACACATCCAATGGCGTTGTAATCAACGGCACCGCGAATGTTACGGCTACCGACATAATGGCCTCTAATGGAGTGATCCATGTCATCGACGCAGTCATCCTCCCACCAGGAGTTGACGTAGAAGCGCTGCTTGGCTAAAAGCCAGATACGAACTGAACTTCAGCCAGGGAGAAATCCCTGGCTGAGGTGTTTAATGAGCATCCCCTTGACGACAAAGGCTAGCCCTTGTCCTTTTTGGGCTGAACAGACCACAACCAGGCCCCAACACCCGCGACGCTGATGGTTAACCCGGCAAAAGCAACCAGATAGGTGTTGTCCGCATAGGAGTCGTAGGTGGAGACGATTCCAAAGAATAAAGCGGCGTATGCCAGCAGTATCCACTTATTACTCATGCTAAAAATCCTAGCTGCCAGATTCCTGACTAGCGCTTTCCATTCGGTGAAACTAGAACTACGAGGTTGGAATTAGCTCAGCCGCGCCGAATGAAACGCTAAAAGTCACACACCACAACGAGATCGAGGAAACATCTGAAAGATCTAGGTCGGGGGGAATCTCGTAATTCTGATTCCCTTGGTTCCCCTTCATCGCCCCCAAGCTGGTGTACTTTCCATCATCAAATACTCGCCAACCTCCTTGGCCCTCAATAACGGGTGCGTCAGTTAGCCAAACTTCGACCCTTGGCCCGTCACTGGTGTCTAGATTTTCAAGCCTAAGCACTCGGCTGCCATCCTCCACCTGAAGAATCTTTACCGCCCCCGATGTTTGATGCTCGTGAGACACCAAAACACCTTGCGCGAGAACGAGCGGATACTGGATCGCCTCCGAAGGCGCTTCGGTTTCCCGAGGCAAAACGGTCGAGTTTTCCGATGGGCTTGCACTTACCGTTGGAATCGCTTCCTGAACGTGTGTGTCGACAAACAGCTTCCACGGCTGAAAGAAATATGCTGCCAAGGCTAAGAGCACAACTGCTAAAAGTACAACAGGGACTAAAGCCTTGCCTTTGAAGAAATTCACATGTAATTGTAAACAGGTGCAGGGGTGAGAAAGAAGAACCGCGTCTGACAGTTCCTTCTATTTTCCTGAGACCGGGAGGGTCTGTGTACCCCGCCAATTTAATGGTTCTAAACCTACGCCTTTGGAAATCAGACTGTTTTTTCTTGTGGACATCATCGTTTGTTTGCACGCCGCTATGTCCAGCTAAACTTATCTGGCTGAGCAGAGCCGGACGTGATACTGCCATAAAACCAGACAGTCGGGAATTCATGTTTAAATTTAGACTAGCCACCGTGGTTTTAGTTGCCTCCTTCTCGCTGATTGCTCCAGTGGCTTCGTTTGCCCACATGAGCGCACCACATGAGGCAGACCCCGACGAGATCCCCACAGTCTCCCTCGCCGTCAACAAGGACGAGATGGGGGGCTTCAATGTTCAAATTACCACCGAGAACTTCACTTGGGCACCTGAGAACGCCTCTCAGGCTCACGTTCCCGGAGAGGGCCATGCCCACATTTACGTTGACGGAATCAAGGTCGGCAGAGTCTACTCAAGCTGGTTTCACTTGGACACAGCGACCCTGGGCATAACCCCAGGAGTTCACTCAGTCGAAGTGGATCTCAACGGCAACGACCATGGATCATACATTGTCGACGGGGAAAAGATTCAAGCCGCCGCCGAGATTTTGGTTGACGCTACCCCCATGAGTGCAATGCCCCATGGGGAAGAAATGGCGGAGGGAAACATGGCGCAAACTGATGAGGTGGGCTTGTTGCTCGTCTTGGGCATTTCCCTGCTTGGAGCATTTCTTGCTGGGGGAGGATACCTCCTGGGCAGAAGGTCCCGCAGTTGAATAGGTAAACCTCCGTGGCATAAAAAACTCCCCCTATTTCTAGGAGGAGTTTTTTACTTTGTGGAGACTAGGGGGGTCTATGTACCCCGCCAAACCAATGGTTTTAGGCCTGTGTTTTTAGAAAACAGACTATTATTTTCTTTCAGGGATACGAATTGTCTAAATAACTAGTCAGTTTTAGGTGCCCGCCAGGTCCATGAGTGGTGAACAACAAGTGCAAGCAACACGACTTCCACAGCACTGCCTAGAACGTAGTAGCTCCATTCACCAACGGCACCTCCGACAATTGTGATGGCATAGAGCCCAGCCAAACTGATGCTCACAACGCGATTCAGCCTTCTGGGCATAACAAGGCTGAGGTAGATCATCAATGACGGGATAATCACGTAGATCGTTACACCCAGAAGGAATGGCTGCCCAACATCAAATACGAAAACCTTTCCTTGGTCCAAGGCTGCGCGAAAGTCAGGACGAAATAGGGAGAAAAGATCCACGTAGGCGAAAATCATCATGGTTGTAGCCCAAAGCGCGGCCATCCGAATGCGGACGTCAATTAGGGATGAAACTTGGTTTGTCTTTACTGCATAAGTCATAAAGTTCCTTTCGATTCTTACAAGTGTAAGGTGATGATAGCATCAAGTCGTGGAAGAGCAAATACATTGTTGACGCAAAGGGCGATTATCGAAGCTGCGGCTGAGGTTGCGGATGCTGGTGGCGTGGCGGCAGTGACAATGAGAAGTGTCGCAAAGGTTTTGGGCGTTGAAGCAATGTCCCTGTATTACCACCTGTCCAACAAGAATGCCTTGCTAGATTCGCTGGCAGATTGGGTCTTTGAACAAATCACTTTGCCTGACCTAGAAGGCCATTGGCGGATAGAAATGATGAAAAGAGCTCACTCCGCCAGATCGGTGCTGTCAAAACACCCTTGGGCACTAGGGATGCTTGAGTCCAGACCAACTCCTGGAGAAAAGCTCCTGCGACATCACGACCGTATTCTCGGATGTCTACTTGGCGGGGGTATGACTCCGGTACTGGCAGCCCATGCGTTTTCAGCCATTGACTCCTTCATCTATGGTTTCGTTCTTACTGAAGCAAGCATCTCTTCCTCTCCGGAAAACCTAGTGGAAGAAGGGTTCTCAGCCGAAGTTGCTAAGCACGCTGAAAAGTATCCAAACATGGCCTTGATAGCCATGGCAGCCGTAAATGACTACAACTTTACGTTTGAGGATGAGTTTGACTATGGACTCAACCTAATTTTGGATGGCTTCGAAGAACGCTTGCGCAGTCAAAGTGAAAATACGGACTAAGAGAAAAATCCCCCCATTTCTGGGGGGATTTTCCACTTTGTGGAGACTAGGGGGGTCGAACCCCTGACCCCCTGCTTGCAAAGCAGGTGCTCTACCAACTGAGCTAAGTCCCCATAGCGAGCATTCCCTGGCGGAAAGTGCTCACCGTGGGCCTAGGAGGACTTGAACCTCCGACCTCTTCATTATCAGTGAAGCGCTCTAACCACCTGAGCTATAGGCCCGTCGAGCAAGATGATGCTACTAGAAAAAAACACCTGCCACAAACCCTGAATCTCTAGTTGTTGGTGAAAGTGAGCGACAGCCCACCGACCAGCTTAGAAATCAGGTTGAAAATTACTGCCCAGACTGCCCAGAGGGCAGTAGTTAGCACGACATTTAGAAGTCCAAGGGTCGTTGCCGTGGTCATGACATTAGAAAAAGAAAAATCATCCTCTAGGTTCACATTGCTGGCGTCGCCAAGAACAGATCCAAGCAAGCTGCCGATTGAGGAGAAAATGCCGGAATTCGCGAGCACCGACCAAATCAACCAAGCCCCGACTACCAGTGCGATTGAGCTCGCGATTGAGATAAGGAATCCGACCTTAACCGCGGACCAAACATCTACGCCTCTTAGCTTGAGGCGGATTTGTTTCTTGGGTTCCTTGGGTGTCTTATTCCGGTTGAACAGCGATGTCAACGGCCGCTCCTTCAGTTTCTGGTTCATCGTTAGTTTCTAGGTTGCGCTCAGCATTTCTGGCAATCGACAGAACTGAGTCGCTCTGGTCAAACCTAGCAAAGACTACGCCCATAGTGTCGCGGCCCTTTGCTGGAACCTCGTTAGCCGAACTCCTGATTACCTTGCCGGAAGACAATACCGCTAGAACCTCGTCAGTTTCGTCGACCATTAGCGCACCGACTAGGTCTCCACGCTTCTCATCGAGCTTGGCAACCTTAATCCCAATGCCACCACGCTTCTGAACTCGGTACTGATCCGCCGAAGTTCGTTTGGCATAACCGCCCTCGGTTACAACAAACACGAAGCCGGACTCCCCAATAACCGAAGCCGACAACAGCTGGTCGCCCTTTCTAAAGGCCATGCCGATGACACCTGAGGTGTCTCGACCCATTGGACGCATCGAATCGTTAGCTGCGGAGAACCTTATGGACATTCCCTTACGGCTCACCAAAAGCACATCGTTCTCTTCGCTCACCAACATTGCGTTGATAAGTTCGTCGCCTTCGCGGAGCTTGATAGCGATAATGCCGCCAGTTCTAGCGGTGTCATAGAGCTCCAGGGCGGTCTTTTTGACAAGTCCATTCTTGGTGGCCATGACCAAATATGGCTCCTGCTGATAGTCCTTTAGATCCAGCACCTTCACTACATATTCCTCTGGCTGCAAGGCCAAGAGGTTTGCAACATGCTGGCCCTTTGAATCACGGCCAGACTCTTGAACCTCGTAAACCTTGGAGCGATAAACCCTTCCGGTATTAGTGAAGAACATTAGCCAGTGGTGAGTGGTGGAAACAATAAAGTTCTGAACCACATCGTCGGCTCGAAGATTTGCACCCTTAACGCCCCTGCCACCGCGGTGTTGAACGCGATAGTTGTCGCTTCTAGTTCGCTTGATATAGCCACCTTGGGTTAAGGTAACCACCATTTCCTCTTCGGGAATTAGGTCTTCTATGCTGACGTCGCCGTCGTAACCGAGCATTATCTCTGAGCGACGGTCGTCGCCGTATTTGTTCACAATCTCAGCTAGCTCATTAGAAACGATGTCGCGTTGCGCTTTTTCGTCGCCGATAATGCGCTGGAACTCAGTTATCTGAATTTCGAGCTCCGCGGCCTCGTCAATAATTTTCTGGCGCTCGAGCGCCGCCAGTTGACGCAATTGCATGTTCAGGATCGCACGCGCCTGCAGTTCATCGATCTTCAGTAATTTGATTAGTCCATCGCGAGCGTCTTCCACGGTCGCGCTCTTGCGAATCAAGGCGATTACATCGTCGAGCGAATCGAGGGCCTTCAAGTAGCCACGAAGAATGTGAGCGCGCTCTTCTGCCTTACGCAGCCTGAACTGAGTTCTTCTGACAATGATGTCGATCTGGTGGGTCACCCAGTTGGTGATAAAGCCATCAATCGACAGCGTCCTGGGGATGCCGTCAACAAGTGCAAGCATGTTTGCACCGAAGTTGTCCTGCAACTGGGTGTACTTGTATAGGTTGTTCAGAACAACCCTTGCAACCGCGTCGCGCTTTAGAACAATTACGAGTCGCTGACCGGTTCTACCGGATGTTTCATCGCGAATGTCCGCGATGCCGGTGAGCTTGCCCTCTTTGGTGAGCTCCGCAATTTTCAGTGCCAAGTTATCTGGGTTTACTTGATAAGGAAGTTCAGTGACAACTAGACAAGTTCGGTTCTGAACCTCTTCGACGTTCACAACCGCACGCATTGTTATTGAACCGCGACCAGTTCGGTACGCGTCTTCAATACCGCGGCGACCAAGAATCTGAGCTCCGGTTGGGAAGTCTGGACCCTTAACAATTTTGATTAGCTCTTCAATTAGAGCTTCCCCCTCTATTCCGGGGTTAGCAAGAACAAACTGAGCTGCCTCTGATACTTCTCTGAGGTTGTGTGGCGGGATGTTTGTTGCCATTCCAACCGCAATACCGATCGATCCATTAACCAACAGGTTGGGGAACCTGGCCGGCAAAATAGTCGGCTCTTGGGTGCGACCGTCGTAGTTGTCTTGAAAATCAACGGTGTCTTCATCGATGTCGCGAACCATCTCCATCGCCAACGGAGCCATCTTGCATTCGGTGTATCTGGGCGCGGCGGCCGGGTCGTTTCCAGGGGAACCGAAGTTGCCCTGCCCCGAAACAAGCGGGTAACGAAGGTTCCAGTCCTGAACCAAACGAACCA
>Ga0335398_10001572_pt1 | contig 38716 bp, 40 predicted proteins | sample BON03_FD_205742 | JGI IMG/M metagenome (GOLD analysis project Ga0335398, IMG submission 205742) | Freshwater microbial communities from Lake Bonney liftoff mats and glacier meltwater in Antarctica - BON-03 (spades assembly) (version 2) | ecosystem: Environmental > Aquatic > Freshwater > Ice >... | reverse complement strand
AGCGCCTGTTAAAATAAAAAATGCCCGGCGTCGTCACTGCCTGACCGCAATAACCCTTCTTGATCTGTTCGTAACCGTCGTTGCCTTCTTCGCCCGGGTCAATCGTCACCTCTTCGCACCATGCTTCATTTGAGCCTGACGAAATGTGCGTGATCAATGTGGCTTTCTGATCCGTGAACACCACCAGCACCTGCTCTGGCAAATAAACCTCAACGTGGGTCTTAGAATCGGCTTTGCGCCGCGCCATAACTGCGACATCGCCCTCCATGATCGACCATGTCGACGGCGTGACCTCCCCAGTGGCGTGTTTGCTCGGTACGCCCAATACCAATTTCTCGAACGCCCAAACCGCCTGCATGGTGTTCTGGCCGAAAACGCCGTCTTGTGGACCCGGATCAAAACGCAGTTGCGCCAGTCGTTGCTGCACTCGCAACACGTCGTCGCCCTTCATTCCCGACTTCAGCGTTCGGGTCAGCGGCACGGTCACTGCTGGCACGAGCGAGATCTCTACAACGTCGGCCTTCGCAGAACTATTAGAATCGACCTTGTCACGCGAACTGACCGCAATCGCGACAACCGTCAACAACACGGCGAAAGCAGCGATCGCCGGCCGCCAACGGTCGTACATACCCTCGTTCACTTTTTGATTGCGCTCAGCGCATTTAGTTCGTGGCGCAACTCAATTGCCTCGGCGAGAATCTTGCGAATCACTGCTGGCGAACTAAGCGTCGACACGCCACGCGTTCGCGGAAAGTAGTCGACGCCAAATTGCACCACGTTCATGCCCAACTTGCGCGCACTCACCATCAGTTCGGCGTCGATGAACGAGCCCTCGCTCTTTAGTGTGATCTTCGTAAACACGCTCTTGCGCACCAACTTGAACGCAAAGTTGACGTCGCGGAAGCGCACACCAAACAGAGCCCGCACCATCAGGTTGTAGAAGTGCGAGTACACGACGCGCACATAACCCTCGCCCGTTCGGTCAAAACGGTAGGCGCCGACGATGTCGGCCTCGTACTGCTTCATCAGCCGCATCGCCTTGTGTAATTCGCGCATATCAAACGGCAAGTCGGCATCGGTATATAACACGACATCGCCAGTGGCGGCGGCAAAACCAGACTTGATCGAGCCGCCTAACTTGCGGTTCGTCTGGTGATGCACAACCTTGACGTGCGGGTCGCGAGCGGCGGCCTCGTCTGCCAAGCGCGGCGTCGAATCTGTCGATGCGTCGTCGACGATGACCAATTCGTAGTCACCGATGTCGCCGCTGGCGATCAGTTCTAGGCACACGCCCTCGGCGGCGTCGAGGGCGCGCTGCAAATACGCTTCCTCGTTCCACATCGGAAAAAACACCGAAAGGCGCTCAAATTTTGTCCCCGCCATGACTATTAAGGCTAACTGCGGCCCGCAGCGTTGTACTCTGCAGGGTGTCATGTCACAGATACCTCCCCCGCCCCAGGCAAGGCCAGTAACTGAACTGACAAAGTCATGGCGATTAGCCACGGCGATGTCGTGGTTATTGGTCGGGTTAGCCCTCTTGGCGTTAGGCATCTCGAGTCGCACTGTCGGCAAGCCCGTGACGTGGCTCGGGCCCGAGTCGAATCCGAAGTTTTTCGGATTATGGGTCGCCCCGTTTTTGGCGCCATTGGCAGCCGGCTACTGCGCGATCAGATATAGCCGCTGGGCATCGCTCGTCGGTGCCGCGGCTTCGGCCACGCTGGCGATCGTCGCCGCGATTGATTTCAATTCGACGCCAGGTGTAGCGATCGGCGAATTCGTTCTTGCGGGTGCTGGCATTTTAATTTCGATTGCGGCACTGGCGGGCCGCCATAGCGTCAATTCAGTATCGTGGATTGATGGCTGAAAACAGTTCTGCGTCAAACGCCAAGGTGCTCGGCTCGCTACCCGTTGGCGAGCGCGTCGGCATCGCCTTCTCTGGCGGCCTCGACACATCGGCGGCCGTCGCCTGGATGCGCGAAAAGGGCGCAATGCCATACGCCTACACCGCCAACTTGGGCCAACCCGACGAACCAAATTTAGAAACGGTGCCAGACCGCGCCAAACAATACGGTGCCGTCGAGGCGCGACTGATCGACTGCCGATCCGAATTAGTGCACGAGGGACTAGTTGCTCTGCAATGCGGAGCGTTTCATATCACCACCGCTGGCAAAACATACTTCAACACCACCCCACTCGGGCGCGCCGTGACCGGCACATTACTCGTGCGGGCGATGAAAGACGACGGTGTCGACATCTGGGGCGACGGCAGCACCTACAAGGGCAACGACATCGAGCGCTTCTACCGTTACGGTCTGCTCGCCAACCCGAGTCTGCGCATCTACAAACCGTGGCTCGATGCCGACTTCGTACGCGAACTTGGTGGCCGCGCCGAGATGAGCGCGTTCTTGACGAGCAAGAAACTCCCGTATCGCGACAGCGCCGAGAAGGCCTACAGCACTGACTCGAATATTTGGGGCGCCACGCACGAGGCCAAGCAACTCGAAGAGTTGTCGACCAGCATGCACATCGTGGCGCCGATCATGGGCGTCGCCCATTACGATGCCGCAGTCAAGATCGCCACCGAAGACGTAACCGTGACGTTCAAAGAGGGCTGGCCGGTCGCGCTCAACGGCAAGCCATTCGATTCGCAAACAGATCTAGTGCACGAGGCCAACAAGATCGGCGGCCGTCACGGCCTGGGCATGAGCGATCAGATCGAGAATCGCATCATCGAGGCCAAGAGCCGCGGCATCTACGAGGCGCCGGGCCTGGCCTTGCTGCACATCGCTTACGAGCGCTTGCTGTCGGCGATTCACAACGAGAACACAATCGAGAACTACCGCCAGATGGGTCGCCGCCTCGGCCGATTGTTGTACGAGGGCCGCTGGTTTGATCCGCAGTCGCTAATGCTGCGCGAGCCGCTGATGCATTGGGTCGGCTCGCTAATAACCGGCGACGTCACAATTCAGTTGCGCCGCGGCGACGACTACAGCATTCTCAACACGGTCGGCCCGAACCTGACATACGCACCTGAGCGCCTGAGCATGGAGCGTGTGCAAGACGCCGCCTTCGGCCCGCTCGACCGTATCGGCCAACTCACGATGCGTAACCTCGACATTCAAGACACGCGCGCCAAGATCGACGAGTACCGCGCTGCCGGCACGCTCGGTAGCGGCGGCCTGCTCGAACTCGAGTAACGAGACTCTACGAAAGTTGCGGCAGCGCGACTTCCAATATTTCGCAATCGCTGCTCGGCTCGCTGATACCGAAGCGCATCTGGGCAGGGATCGTGACGCAATCGGATTCGCCAAACCGCTGTTGCTTGCCATCTAGAGACACAGTCACCGAACCGTTCAACACAAACATCAAATAAAACTCGCCCGAATGAGTCTCGCTCGTTGCGGGCGGTGGCGAACTAGTTGCACTAGCCGCACTCGCGGGCCGCACCACGCGCGCGCCGGCCAGCGCGCTAGTCGCCACGCCGATACCCGTGTCGCGATATTCGTAACCACCGTGACGCCACGAGCGCCACTGCGCACTTACGGCGACATGGTGAACAAACCTCTGACCAGAAAAATCGCGGTCTGTGTTAACCGCTGGCGTCGGCAGCGCCAGCGAGTGGTCGGCGATTGTCTCGTGCTCTGCCGGACAGCCAATCTCAATTACTTTGAGGTCATCTGAGCTCTCTAAAACACGGTGCCTGATGCGCGGCGGCTGCAACACGCAATCGCCTGCTTGCATCACAAATGGCTCGCCCTGATCTTCGTAGACAACGCGCACCCAGCCGCGGTGACAAAAGATCATCTGAAAACGAATTTTGTGAAAGTGCACGTAGTCGGGCACTGGCCCACCGTTGGGGATGTGGATGTGCGAGGCAATGAAACGCCCGCCCTGGCGATCGCTGATCAGGTCGCGATAGCGCATGCCTGCGCGACCGACACCCCACTCGTCGTCGCTGCTGGCGTTACTGATAACCAGCGATTGAATCCCAGACGGCACCTCGATCTCGGCGTCAGAATGCATGAGTTCGATAATCGTTCCGTTCGGCGCGGTGAGCACGGTTTCACCGTTAGCGATCGCCTTGGGGTCGTCGCATGCGATTTGAATCACGCCGGCCGAACCTGTCGCCCCGAGTGCGAGTTTGATGCGAGTGCCATAACCAGAGATCACCGCTGTGTGCGGGCCGTCGGCGGGCCAGATCGCGTCGACCCGAAAACCGAGTTCGCCAACGAAGAAGTTAAGCGTTACATCTAAGTTGGAGCACGGCAACACGACATGGGCCCCGCGCACGTTATTAGCCATTTACTATTGCGCGAGCGATGCCAGCCAGCAAAGTGGCTCGCTCGGCCATCGTGCTTACTAATACATGTTCGCTCGTCGCGTGCGCACCGCCGCCGACCGCGCCGAGACCATCTAGGGTCGGCACGCCGATCGCCGCGGTGAAGTTGCCGTCAGAGCCGCCGCCGACCGCGACACCAGAGAAGTTTTTTATCTGCATCTCGGCGGCGACCTCTGTAGCGACAGCAAACAACGAGACCGACGAAGACTCGTGCATCGGCGGGCGGTTGATCGACCCAGAGACCGTGATGGTTGCACCCGCGACAGTCGGCGTAAGCGCCGCCATTTCTGCCTCGATGCGGACCTTTTCCTCGAGCACCATCACGCGCACGTCGACCAAAATTTGCGCGCTAGCGGGCACAACGTTTTCTACGGTGCCGGCATTCGCGACAGTAGGTGTGACTGTGGTGCCGAGCGCGGGGTTAGCCATCGCGGCGATGCGTTGCACCTGCGCGGCCAACTCGAGCAGCGCGTTAATGCCTTTTTCTGGTTCGAGCCCGGCGTGCGAAGCGCGGCCCGCGATGTCGATGCGAAACGTGCCAACACCTTTGCGCGCAATCTTTAGTGCGCCGCCGTCGGCGCTCGGCTCGAGCACCAACACTGCGCCCGTCGCCCTGGCGCGTGACTCGATTAATTCGCGCGATTCGTATGATCCAACTTCTTCGTCGGCCGAGATCAACATCTCGACGTGGCAACTATCTGGGATCATGCTGAGCGCGTGAATCGCCTGGATGATGCCGGCCTTCATGTCAAAAACTCCGGGTCCGCGCACAATGTCGCCGTCGCGAGAAAATGGACGCGCCGCAACTTCGCCGAGTGGAAACACAGTGTCGTGGTGGCCGACGATCAAAACCTTGGTGTCGTCGCTGCCCTTCCAGTGAACGTGCGGCCCAGCTGGCGAGGCGATTATCTCTGGCGCCTTGCCGGTGACCTCGGTGATGATCTCGGCGAGCACGCGTGCGCTGCGTTCAAGGCGCTCAACATTTAATGACGGCGATTCGGTATTCACGAGGCGCTCAAGCTGCGCCACCATCTGTGGCACCCGCGCGTCTAACTGCGACCGAATTTCAGCGAGCGTAAGTACGGGCTGCTGCGAAACCATGCCTTCTATTGTGCCGTATGGCAATGTCAAACTGCATCCGGTGTTGCTGGTGGCGTTGTGTTGCCTCGGAACAACTCGGCAATTCCGGCTAGTGAACCCATCGCGGCTGTGGAGTCGGTAGGCAAGAAGATCTTGGTGGCCTGCCCATCGGCGATCTTGGCGAGTGCCTCCAGATATTTGATGGCAACCAGGTCGGGCGTAGGGTTCCCGTCGTGGATGGCGGTGTACACGGCACGAATTGCTTCGGCTTCACCGAGGGCGGTGGTTTGCTGGCGGAAGCGATCGGCTTCGGCTAATTCGCGCACGGCGATGGCTTGGCCTTCGGCTTCGAGGATTTGCTGTTGGCGTACGCCTTCGGCGGCGAGAATAACCGCCTGGCGCTGGCCTTGGGCCCGGGTGATAGCGGCCTCGCGTTCACCCTCGGCAGTGGTTACGGTGGCGCGACGGGTACGTTCGGCTTTCATTTGTTCGTGCATGGCCATCATCACGTCCACCGGCGGATCGATGCGCTGGATCTCTACACGCTTGACGCGTACGCCCCACGTGTCGGTGGCATCATCGAGGGTCGCGCGCAAACTCGTGTTGATCGAATCGCGGCTGGTAAGCGCCTGGTCGAGTTGTAAATCGCCAATCAGGTTGCGCAGGTTGGTCTGGGCCAACTTGGTCACCGCGAGGATGAAATTTGCGACGTTGTAGAGAAGACGTTGCGGGTCGACCGGTTCGTAATACACGACGGCGTCCACGCTGACCACCACGTTGTCGGAGGTGATCACCTCTTGTGGTGGAACATCGATGACTTGCTCGCGCATGTCGACGATTCGAATTCTGTCGATGAATGGCGTGATGAACCTAAGCCCGGGATCGGCCGTCACTTTGTACTTGCCCAGTCGTTCAATGACGCCACGCTGGTGGGGGCGCACGATGCGAACGCTGTAGCTGAGATAGATGATCAGAAAAAGGAATATTGCAACGAGAACGATGATGCTGGTCATGGGGTGGATCCTCCGGTGTGTTGTGGTGATGATTGCAGGCTGACAACGACGGCGGTTCCGCGCACGTCAACGACCCGTACGATGTCGCCAATGGCAAGAGCGTTCTGGTCGGCGCTCACGGCTCGCCACATTTCGCGACCCAAGCGGACCTCTCCGGAGGATGCGGGGCCTGCGGCAACCGCAACTTCGACAACGGCTTCTTGGTCGATGAGTCGACGCGCACCGATGCCGTTCTGCGTGCCGTTTAGGTCCAACCGTTTGCGAAGGGGGATTAGTCCCGCCGCGCAGAGAGCCGACACAATGACGAATGCCGCCCATTGCACGGCGATCGATCCTTCGGCAAAGGCAACGATCGTTGCCGCCAATGCGCCTCCGGCGAAGGGCAACAAGAAAAACGAACCCGCCAGGATCAGTTCACCTCCAGCAAATACTCCGATGGCAATCAACCAGATCCATCGCCACACCTCTGGATTGTCCATACCGTGGAGCGTAACCTAGGAATCCGTAACATTTTTACTGCGCAACCGTGTGGTGCTCCCGATGGAGGCTGATGAACAAGGGTATCTATAAGGTCGCGGCCATTAACCCCAGAGGCGGTCTATCGGCATTACATGCAAACGGTCCTCCGGCGAATAAGAGCGCTCACCCGTGTTCATCAAGAACCCGCCGAGGAATCTGTCGCCAAGCGCATCCCGAAACTTTCGTAACGAGCGCAGATCACCACTTATAGTTCGACTACCAGCCTTGACTTCCATTGCGACAACGCGACCATCAGCGCGCTCCAGCACAATGTCGATTTCGTCGCCATCGTGCGTTCGCCAATGACCAACATTGACAACGTCGTCAAACCAAGACACTTGCTTGAGAATTTCTCCAACAACAAAGGTTTCAAGAAGATGACCGAATTCGGCGAGCGCTGCTGGCTCAAGTAGCGATAGCCGTTGTGGAGTCAGTCGCATCAGCCATGCAGCGACGCCAGAGTCCACAAGATGAAGCTTGGGCTTCGCGCCCGCCCGCGAACGCAATGTTTGACCCCACGCAGGAAGCAACTGGATAAGAAATACCGCTGCGAGGAGTTTGGAATAGTTCTCTGCTGTGCGTGGCTCTAGATCGATTGACTCAGCAGCCTTGCGAATGTTTAGTAATTGGCCTGTCTGGCCAGCTAGTTGCTCCAGCAACTGCGGGAGTTTTGCCCGCTGGCGAACCATCGAGAGACCAAGTAAATCACGTTCGAGTGTCTGCTGCACATAATCTGCGAACCACCGGTTGCGATCTGCCCCCACCGTCCTTTGTAGCGCCATCGGGAACCCGCCGGCGACGATCCGAGCGACATAGTCAATGCGCGCCGTTTTCGATTTCTGTGAATTCACAAGACACGCTGGTTCGGAAAGACTCTTCTCAACAAAAGTTTCATGAACACCACCAATCTCGCCTTGCGAGAGTGGGCGTACTGTGAGCATGTGCAACCTGCCGGTCAACGATTGAGCGGCGCGCGGCAGGGCGTCATAACGAGTTGAGCCCGTGATGACATATCGACCCGGACGTTGCTCCTTATTCAACTCGGCCTTGATTGCATCGAGCACTTCCGGAACGTGTTGGTATTCGTCGATGCACACCGGCGACGAACCAGACATAAATGCCTGAATATTGGACTCGACAATGCTGCGAATTACAGGATCATCCAAGTCGATTACTTCCACTCCTCGAGTGGTCGCAATCCCTCGCAAGAGGGTCGACTTCCCAACCGATCGGGCCCCTTGAAGTCCAATAACAATTTCCGTCTTGAGTCTCTGCTCGATAACAGAGGTAAGACGCCGTTCGAACTGTCTCGCGTGGGCCTCAATCATGGATTGAATACTACCATGATTATTCGTAATTCGAGGGGGGTTTAGTTCGTAACTCGAGGGAGGTTTATTGCGAAACACGAGGCCAAGTGACCCATAATTGTCAGTCGGCGAGGAGTGTATGCCGAACGTCTTTCATGAGAAGTACTAGGTGCAGTAGATCGGTGGGGCTATCCATCAGTTCCAGAATGAGGTGCAGGTAAAACTTTCGTGCCGCCGTGGTTTCGGCGTGGATGAGCAGGCCCTGTCATAAGCCGGCAACCGACCCGATAACGGTGCGAGGGTCGGCGGCACCGGCGAGCATTCCTGTTGGCTCGACGACGATCGCGTGGGCATGACCGAATGAACTATCGAACTGGTTGATGACGTGAACCTCGTGGCCGCGCGCGGTTAGGCCTTCGACCCACTGCGGCGCGATCTGTCCTTCGACGATGACATGCGGTCCGCCAGCGGCCGTCCACGTGTCGAATCCCGTAACGGGACCGCGCAATAACCAGCGCCCGGCGTTGATCGCCTCGGCGGGACTTTGCCCATGACGGAATAGTCGTGCCGCGATTTGCAACAGGATCTGCGGTTGTCCGTCCCCGCCCATCGTGCCGAACACGGCGGCCAACGTTCCATCCAGTTCGGTCGCCAGCGCGGGGCACAACGTGTGCGGCGGTCGGCGACCAGGGGTAAGTTCGGCGGGATGATCGGCTTCGAGTGAAAACCCGAGGCCGCGGTTGTGGAGATTGATTTGCGTGTTCGGCTCCACCAGAAATGATCCGAACCCAGATGCATTGGATTGGATGAGTGACACGCCCATGCGCTGGTCGTCAACGCAACATAGATAAGTGGTGTCACCGTCTGAGGTGGGAACAATGTTTCGGGAGGCCTTGGTGCGCTCGACCAATGCAAGATCGCCGGCGATCCGATGGATCAGGGCTTGACCGTCGGCGCGATCGTGTAGATCGCGGGGGCGTTCGTGCCCGGCAACTGTCGCGGCTTCTATGAGAAGATGCGCCCACAACGGATCGTTAGGATCGGCGGGAAGTTCAAGACCTTCGGCGAGTGCGGCGGCGCCCAATAGTTGGTACCCCTGCGAATTCGGCGGCAGCGTGTACAGCACCTTTGAAAATACTTGCTGTGATAGAGGAGCAACCCAGTCGGCTCCGGATTTTGCGAGGTCGACTTCGCCGAACAGTCCTTGGCCGAGTTCGCGCAGTCCTTTCCCGAATGATCCGCCGTAGAAGCCGTCGCGTCCGTGCTCGGCGATATCGCGCAGCGCTTGGGCCACACCAGGGCGACAGACTCGGGCACCGGGACGTTGCGCCTGTTCGGTTAATTCGTGCAGCGACTCACGGGCGCGGTCGTCAAGCATGCGAATTGATCCGACAAGTAAGGGCGAGGCCTTGAAACCATCCACTGCCAGTCGAATTGCCGGTTCGAAAAGTTGACGCAGCGGCAACCGACCGAAGCGTTCGTGGAGTGCGATCCATCCGTCCACGCAACCGGGGACGGTAACTATTCGAATGTCGTGGCGAAACGGCATTTCCGTGAATCCCTCGGCCCGCAACTTGGCCGCGTCGCTACCCGATCCGGCTCGACCGGTGGCGTTGAGCGCGTGCACGGTTTCGCCGTCATGAACGAGCGCATACATGTCGCCGCCCATGCCGCAGAGATGGGGCGCCGTCACCGCGAGAGCCGCATTTGTGGCAATAGCAGCGTCGACCGCGTTGCCACCAAGGGCGAGGACCGCCATTCCTGCTTGCGTCGCCAGTTGATCGGCGGATGCAACCATCGAGCCGTTGGATCGCGTGGAAGTGCTCGGAACTGAGGCGCCGATCATTGCCGAACCTTAATCGGCGAGCGTTAGCTGCGCATCAGGCGGGCGATGGCCGATGTGGCCTCGTCGATTTTCTCTTGGGCCTGCGATCCCCCGGCGTGAACCGCGTCGACGACACAGTGTTCGAGATGGTCGTGCAGTAGTCCCAGCGAGACCTGTTGCAGCGCTTTCGTAATTGCCGAAACCTGATCGAGAATCTCGATGCAATATCGATCTTCTTCCACCATTCGGGCGATGCCGCGCACTTGTCCTTCGATGCGAGCAAGTCGCGTCGCGAGATCAGTCTTTTGCATGTCGTACGCACTCACGAGAATCTCCTTAAGCGCAGGCTGTTGGACACGACGAACACGCTCGAGAATGCCATCGCCGCGCCGGCCAACATCGGATTAAGCAAACCAGCCATGGCAAGGGGCAAGGCGGCAACGTTGTAGGCGAAAGCCCAGAACAGGTTGCCCTTGATTGTCGCCAGCGTTCGCCTTGACAGCCGGATCGCATCGACGGCGGCACGCAAATCTCCGCGTACGAGCGTGAGATCGCTGGCCTCTATGGCCACATCGGTACCAGTGCCCATCGCCAGTCCGAGATCGGCCTGCGCCAGGGCCGCCGCATCGTTCACGCCGTCGCCGACCATGGCCACCACTCGGCCTTCGGCCTGCAGACGCCGGATAACTTCCACTTTTTCTGCCGGCAAGACCTCGGCGATTACCTCGTCGATACCCAGTTGAGCGGCAATGGCGTTGGCGGCACGAACATTGTCACCGGTGAGTAACACAGGATGCAATCCCAATTTACGAAGTCCGGCGACGGCTTCGACAGAGGTGTCCTTGATCGTGTCGGCCACCACCAGCATTCCGCGCACCGCGCCATCCCAGCCGACAAACACCGGCGTCATACCTTTCGCTTCGGATGCGTCACGCGCCGCCGCGAGATCATCGTCGAGATTAGACGACCAGTCGCTGAGGAACCGCTGGCGACCGACGATGACGGCGTGTCCGTCGACAACACCTTGAACTCCGAGCCCCTCGGTGTTGCCAAACGACTCAACGGCACCGAGAGTGATGTCGCGCTTGCGTGCACCTGCAGCTATCGCCTTGGCAATTGGGTGCTCGGACGCATCTTCCAATGAACCGGCGAAATACAAGACCTCTTCGATGGTTGCCTGTGCTGTCGCTACGACGTCGACGAGTGCCATTCGACCCGTGGTCACCGTGCCGGTCTTGTCGAGGACGATGGTGTCGACCTTGCGCGTGGATTCGAGTACCTCAGGTCCTTTGATGAGAATGCCGAGTTGCGCGCCCCGACCGGTTCCGACCATCAGCGCGGTTGGTGTCGCCAGCCCGAGTGCACACGGGCAAGCGATGATCAATACCGCAACTGCCGCAGTGAACGCAGTGGTTGCACTGTCAGTGGCCGCCGCCGCGAGCCAAAACCCGAGCGTCATTGCCGCCAGCACGATGACGACGGGAACGAAGATTGCAGAAACACGGTCGGCAAGACGTTGCACTTGGGCCTTGCCAGTTTGAGCATTCTCGACCAGCCGTGCGATCTGGGCCAGCGCGGTATCGGCACCGATCCTTGTGGCCCGAACAACGAGTCGCCCACCGGCGTTCATCGTCGCACCGACAACCACGTCACCGGGCCCGACCTCGACGGGAACCGGTTCACCAGTTAACAGTGATGCATCGATGGCCGACGTGCCCTCCTCAATGATCCCGTCGGTGGCAATCTTTTCTCCAGGACGAATCACGAAACGATCCCCAACGACGATTTGCTCGATCGGGATTCGTGCCTCAGTTCCGTCGCGAAGTACGGCGACATCCTTAGCGCCGAGTTCCAGCAACGCACGCAGGGCGGCACCAGAACGTCGTTTGGCCAACGCCTCAAAATATCTGCCAGCGAGTATAAACACCGTCACCAAAGATGCGACTTCGAGATAGATCTGACTTGACCCCATCCCCCGCTGTGGAGTGAACGAAAACCCGTGACGCATCGACAATTCACCAGCGCTCCCGAGGAACAGCGCGTACAACGACCATCCGAATGCGGCCAACGTACCCATAGAGATCAATGTGTCCATCGTTGCGGCCGCATGACGAAGGTTGGCCCACGCTGCACGATGGAATGGCAACGCACCCCACATCACCACCGGTGCGGTCAAGGTCAACGACAACCACTGCCAGCCATCGAACTGTGATGCTGGCACCATGGTGAACATCACTACCGGTATGGACAATATCGATGACACAACGAGTCGCTGACGTAGTCCACGATTCGGATCGTTCTGTTCGATGGGGGTCGACCCGTCAGTACCAGGTGTGGCGGCATTAGGGCTATGAACTGTCGCGGTGTAACCAACACCTTCGATTTGAGAGATGAGATCTTGCACTAGTAGAGACGAACCCGAGAGTGTGATCTTTGCCTTTTCCGTCGAATAGTTCACCGATGCGCTGACACCATCGAGTTTGTTCAGACGCTTTTCGATTCTCGCCGCACACGACGCACAGGTCATTCCACCAATGTCGAGTTGTACATCGGTGATCGACGGTTCGGTGATATTGCTGATATTGGCGATATGAGTAGTCATGTTTTTAGGCGCTTTCGTGAGAGATCTCAACCGTGAATGAAGCAATGCGGACCTTGCCCGCATGCTCGAACTCAAAGAACAACCGATACATTCCCGGGGTCGGAAACTCGGCCATGAAGTGAACTGTTTGAGCCGCGTCATCAATCGCGTGAGCGTGCAGATATCCGAGATCGCCAACACGGATGATCACGAGATGACCAGCCGCGCCAAGATATCGATCGGTGGCGACAGATTGGCCCGCCAGAGATACATCGAAAGTCAGTGCGCTCTCGCCGGGCACTTGATCTGCAGCCAATGACACCGTGTAGTCGTCAACCTCGACGTGTTGCGCGGGACCTGGAATATCTACGAGAACCATAAGTCCCGGCACTGCCAGATCGGTCGCCAGCGTGACGCGCTGCGCGCCATTCGGCTGGAAGTCGGCGTATACCCGATAAGAATTTGGTCTCAGCGGCGGGAGCTCAACCTGCCACGTTCCATCTTGATCCATAGAGGGATGCAAATGAAAGTAATCGACGAGATCGCGCGATAACACAATCAGATGGAGTCGCCGCTCATTTAGTAGATCAAACTTAACCACCGATGAACCGTCGGCGCGTTCAATTCGAAACGTGATTATCGCAGACACATTCGCCTCGACGCTGCTGACATTTGTGACCAGTTGGAAACCATCGGAGGCAATTGTCAGCCCCGACATTGTCAAAGCCTCGTTGGTGCCGCTCGGCATTGTTGCATGATCCTCGGAAGCGCCAACATCTATCGGACCAAACGATGCTCCGGCCACCGCGGCGACCGCGAATGCGCTAACTAAACCAAACGCGAAAATTCCGAGCTTCGGAGCCGGCCTCACAGCGCGACTGCGAACCCGGCCTCATCGACGGCGGCGGCAAATGCAACTTTGTCTACCGGCCCATCGGATTCGACCGTGACCGATCCGGAAGCAAGATCCACATCAACCTTGGTTACGCCATCCAATTTCGACACCTCAGTTGTAACCGAGGAAACGCAATGGCCGCAGGTCATTCCACTTACGGTGAAGGTTTCAGTACTCATGACATCACTCCTTATTCACGATCGAACCGTTGGCCGTCTTGACCATCGGGATACCCGGTGGGGGTACCCAGCCATCATACGTACTACTGGGTCGAATTGCAACTGCATGCCCACGGGTATGGGTTGATCTTTGTGCGAGGTTTTTGCTACAATTACCTCGCATGAGAACTAAATCCAAAACCTCCGCCATAGGCCGAGTGGCTCAAGACGCACCTATCGAATCATGGTTACGTCGTCGAGACTTCGCCGGCTCTGATCGTGCAGTTGAAACCGCGATGAGCAGGATTGCTGCCGATGGAGAGTTGCTACGAATCCGTAAGGGTTTGTATTGGAAGGGTTGTCAGACTCGCTTTGGAACTACTCGCCCAACACCATTGCAAACTGCTTTAGAAATTGCGGGCGTTGGTTCAGGACCTGCAGGTGTGGCTGCTGCTGCCGTCCTGGGCCTTACCACACAAGTTCCATCGATCGTCGAAGTGGCAGTACCGGGACGAACACCTGCGCCAATTACCGGCATCCAATTTCGAAGCCGGTCATACCTGCGTCGAGAGCATCGCCTGGGGCCTATCGAAGTTGCTGTTCTTGAAGTGCTACGGACAGAGTCGGTCGTTGAAGAGAGTGATGCACAGGTCGTGAAAGTGTTACAGAAACTTATTAGCCGCGGAGATTTACGCCGAGACGTGCTAACCAAAGTAATTCATGATGAAAGCGCGCGATCAGTTCGACGGGCATGGGATGAACTGCTGCCTGCGCTTTCATGACTTCGCGTTTAATTGACAACTCCCGTGACATCGCGGTTCTCGCAACACGTGTTGAAGGCCTAACGGGAATTCCAGCAGCTCATGTAGAAAAAGATTTTTGGGTAACTGAAATTCTTCGTGGAGTTGTCACGGTCGCCAAGGATCGCGGGATTGATGTCATATTTAAGGGCGGGACAAGCCTCTCAAAGGCATACCGATTAATCCATCGCTTCTCAGAAGACATCGATCTACTCATCATCCATCCATTAGACACCACAACAGGCCAACGCGATCGTGTCATGAAAGACCTCGTCGCAGCTGCCGAGAACGCCACATCGCTCACATCATCGGCTGTGCCGAATGCAATCACAAAAGGTGTTAAGAGAGCAGCGCGATTTGCGTACACAAGTGGATATAGGCCAATTGGAACCGGATTGAGCGAGGGTGTTCTCTTGGAACTTGGCAATCGTGGCGGGTCGTGGCCAAACCAAGTTATGACGGTGAATTCACTAATAGCTGAGCACCTCGGAAAAGAAATAGGTGATACCCCGGAAGCAACGCCGTTTGATCTAAAAGTTCTTCACCCGAGTCGGACTCTCGTCGAAAAACTCAGTATTCTCCACACATTGCATTCAGGTGAAAATGGAAAAGCAGCGATAAAAGCTGCCCGTCACTATTACGACATTCACCAACTACTTACACACGATCCGACAATCGACGGAATTCGTCAGCACGGGATAGAAGAACTCGCCCAAGAAGTCGAAATGAGTTCAATCCGTGCTGAACAGAATGTTGTTCCTCGACCGATCAGAGGATTCGCTCTGAGCCCGGCGTTTTGTGACGGTCCGCTTGTACCCGCGACCCGTGAGCAGTACGAAAGGCAGGTATTAGACCAATTGCTCTGGCCCAATAGTCCACGACCAAGTTTTGACGAGTGCGTGACGATCGCCATCAATCACGCCGATCTGCTCTAGTCACTGACATCCAATCGTGTAGTGAAAGATGCCGCCATACTGTCAATCAAGCCCCTAATTAGGGACTATGACACCAAAAAGGGGTTCAAATGCCAGTCACAGAGAGTCGATCGGTCCCGAGTCGGCTTGCCGGCGTCCTGGAAACGCTCGAATTGGATCAGCCACGAGTCGTGACCGTCACAGACCTCAACAACATCGCCACTGCCTCGGCACTGGCGATGTCCGGCGCAGAACTCGGCTACGAGTTGCACCGTCTGGGTTGGCTGTTGCCGCTGCGTACTCGCGGCGCGTGGGAGTTCGCGCCTGCCGCGCGAGCCGGTCGCTACCCCGCCGGAGACCGCTACATCGAACTCCGCGCCACCCGAGCGACTAACCCCGAGTTTGCGGGAATGCTGGCGATGGAATCCGCTGCAGTACTGCACGGCCTCGCGAGGTATGTGCCCGAACGCGAGGTGCTGGCCATACCTCGTGGCAATCGCGTTCCCAAGGCGTTACGCAACTGGCGAGTGGTCAGCATTACCCTTCCAGGCGATCCGACGACCGTGATGGATGGACTGCCCGTGTGGCGAATCGAAGCGCTCCTGGCCGGCATGGCACTCCGCCCTGATGCCTACGGCGCCTGGCGTAGCGTCGCTCAATGGCTCCCGCGTGCTGTCGCGCAGACCGATCCCGCACAGCTTGCTGCCCTGCTGGATGGCGCGTCACGAGCTGGGTGGCATCGTGCCTGTTATCTTCTCGCCCGCGGCGGTCGTGCCGATATAGGTATCGAGTTCCTGACGAAAGCACCGTCTGGGCGCGGTCCGGTCTACCTCGGACCGCGGAATCAATCTGGTCGTTTCGACGTCCGCTTCGAGGTGATCGATTCGGTCCTTGCCGCCGGTGATGATGCGCTGCAGTTGTGAGGATCACTGAAGGACATCTGGCCCGCCACTACCAGGGACGCGGAGGCAGCCGTGGCCCAGCGCTACTCGATATCGCTCAGGATCACGCTCTCATTACCACCGATCCCGACCACAAGTCCCCACACCCACCAGGACCTGATGCAAAACACGGGCCGATTCAAACTCCCTTGGACGTGAATTTGTCTTACAATTCCTTGCGATAACTGGTACAATCGTTAGGTACTTCCCCAGTTGCTTCGGCTGCTGGGCTCAGGCCCGCCTTACCGGCGGGCCTTTGTTTTCACCAATTGACCGGTCGTGTAATAGTGCCCCAATGATCCTCAATCTGGTCCGGAAGTTGAGATTCCAGTAGCGCCGTCACACGAATCTTTCGCGCCTCTGTTGCGACATTTCTCAAGGCGGATTGCTTGTGGCCACGCGGATTCACAACAACGACCTTCCGTCCAAGTTCGGAAACCACAAGTCGGATCGGCTCACATAGGTCTGTGTCATTAGATATTACGATTGCCTTGTCAAATCGATCCCGAAAAGCGTCGGCGACGAGATGGACACCGAGATTCACATCTGTACCTTTCTCTTCCATTCGCCAAACACTGACAGTGACGTTCCCGTCAGGGTAAGTCTTAAGATCCATTCCGAGAACTTGCAGTATTAGTTTTTTGAAACCCGTTGGCCTATTAACAAGTGGCATGCGCTTCTTCCGCAACACGAACTTCCCATAATGAATCGATACGAGTGGAGAGGTCGCCAACGCACGAAGATATACCTGCTGTCTTTGGCCAAGGTCAGGATCTGCATCCGGAGTTGATACTTGAGCCGTGTAGTACTTGACAGCCATAATCTCGTCCTCCGGACAAATCCGGCGACTAAGTGCAACCAGGTCTAACCACTTCCACGAGGAGCCTGGATTCTGAACTTCAACCAATTCTTTTGCTCCGTGATACAGGTTGAAACCGTCAACGTATACGCAAACCCGAGCCATCCATGAATGTTACGACTGGGGGTTGCCTGTCTGGTTTTAAAACCTTTCGACAACGTTTGTTCCCACGCGTAACTGTAAGCGTAAAATCCGTGCCCGGGATGGGAGTCGAACCCATACAAGCATTTCTGCTCAGGGGGGTTTAAGCCCCCCGCGTCTACCATTCCGCCACCCGGGCGACGGATTTAGGCTACGCGAGTTTGGTCGCCGAGAGACTCAAGCTGCCCATGCATACCGAGCATCGCCCATAATGCTGTGCGCACGCGATCGGCCTCGGGGGCCTGCAGCGAGTTGACGACGATCACGCCTTCGATCATGTCGCCGAGCACCGCGACAAATGGGCGATCGCGTAACGACACCGCGACCACGCCGCCGCCATCGCGACGGCGCACCGTGCGGTCGACCCCCAAGATGCGCGGCGGGCTGCGAAACCCCGGCGCGACGAGCCCGTAACGCAGCGCCTCGCTGGCTAATAATCGCGCTGCGGCTGCGAATTCAGTGGTGTTTCCGACCTTCATTGGCGCAAGTGTGACACAGGGGTATGGCAAAGTACTCGTACGTGAGCACAGACCCCCAAGCACCAATTTCGTATAACCCGATGCAGCAAGCCGTCGTCGACGCGCTCGGCAAGCCTCCCGATTGGCGACCGCTCCCTACCGACGTGATCGAGTCTGTCCGCGCGCAACTGCACAGCGAATTGCAAACCGTCGCCGAACAACTGACTTCTGAAAACGCGCTGTGGGTCACCAAGCACAAACTCACAACGGTGCACGGCTGCGAAGCGCATCACATGGCCTCGCTTTCTTCATTCGAATGGACAATTGCCAATGTGCGCGGCACCGTGTTACACAAAGCCGTCGAACTGGCGGTCAATTGGCGCGGCGAAATTATCCCTAGCGATGTCGTCGACGAAGCGCTCGCCCAACTCGCCAATGACGAGCGCGGCAGCGCTGGCCCGTTCATCGACCAACTGCCTTCTGCCGAACGAGCCCTGTTGCGCGGCTCGTCAATAGATCTATTCACGAAGTTTGACGAGTGCTTCCCGCCGCTCAAGCCAGCCTGGCGCCCAGTGCTCGAGAGTTCGTCTCGATACGAGATGTTCGAGCGCAAGATCAACCTCTCAACTCGCGCCGACCTCACGCTCGGCGCAGTCGGTGCCAAGGTGATCATCGACTTCAAGTCGGGCCGCTTCACACCGCTGCACCGCGAAGAGTTGCGCTTCTACGCGCTTGTCGAAGCGATGCGCAGCGGCCAGGCGCCGCGCCGCCTGGCTACATATTCGCTCGTAACCGCGCGCGCCGAAGTCGAAGAGGTCACTGAGGGCGTGTTGCAGTCAGCGGTGCGCAAAACCATTGAGGGTATTCGTCTCATCGTCGAACTCGAGCGACAGGGCCGCGCTCCGCGCGTGCGCCCCGGCAGCCCGTGTTATTGGTGCCCGCTAATCGGTGAATGCGCGGAAGGCATCGCCTACAAACAGCGCCGCGACGACCCCGACGCCCAAGACGACTAGCGGGTCATTAGCGCGCACGGCAAACCCAGTTGCGCGCCGCTGCGAAACGTGGCGATCTGGCGACCGGGCTGCACTGCAGGCTTGGGCTCGCTCAACACATCGGGCCCAACGAAGCCGTACACCGCATCGATGTTGTCGACCGTCAACACGAGACCCCAAAACGTTGCGTCACCTGGCGGCGTCTTCGGCGACGAGACTATTTCGATCACTACCCCGCCCAAGCGATGAAAACCCTGCTGTACACCGCCGCCCGCATCGCGCACGCGCTTGAGTTGCGCACCCGTTGCCAGCGCGATCGCGTCGGAGGTCCGCTGCAAATTCGGCGTGTTGATAACCACATGGTCGACGCCAACGATGTCTAGTCGTGGGCCGAGACTAGAGACCACATCGTGCTCTGGCGGGGGCGGCACCTGCTCGACAAAATTTGTGGCAAGGCCGTCGATAGTTTGCTCGCGCGACTCAACTACTTCAACACACAGCGCCCACGAGTGCAGGCCCGGTGCAAGTTGGGCGTCAAAGCGCAACCAAGTGTTGCCGACGAAGGCGCGATCGGGTGAAGCAAAGTTGATGCCGATTGCTTGCCACGGTTCTATTCGTCCACCGATTACGAACTCGGCAACTGTCGTCATGATGCAGCGACGACGCGATTCTTACTAGTGACTAGCCACGCCCCATGTTTGGACGCTTGCCGTGGTTGGCCTTAGAGCGACGCATGCGGGCCTTTTTCTTCTTTGTTTTCTTCGACATAGTCCCGCCATGCTAACGGCGCAAGGCCGAATTTGCGCCCGAACTGGCGTATCTGGGTCTTAAGCGCGCCGCCACCGTGCCCGACCACCGCTGTAGGCCAACCCGACGGCGTTCGTTTTCGAACATATATACGACAAGCCTTTGTATGTGCCGAGACCGTCCTCGGGTGCACAATAAGCGCCTGGTCTGATGTCCCCAGACTTGACTGCGCTCGACGTGGTCGCGGTCACCGTTGTTCTAGTCGTGGGGATCGTTGTCGCGCTCGTGACCGGCACAGTGATTGGCAACATCGTGCCGATCAGCGGCGCTTCCTTCCAACCCGCAATCGTTAACCCTGTGCACGAACTCGTGACCACGTTTTTGATTCGCCCAAACTCGCTTTGATCCATCGATAAGTTCCAGCGCGCCTTGATCGAAATCCAGTCGCTCAGGTACTGACACCAGTAACCCCGCAGCGGCGGCATCCAGTTAGACGGATCCCTGTCGCCCTTTTGGCGGTTGACACGATCGGTGACCGCGAGCAGCGTGCGCTTGTCGATGGTGTCGTTGGCGTACGCCGTACGGGTTGCTTCGCTCCACGCCCACCCACCCGAATCCCAAACTTCTTTTAACGCCACGACATGATCGATGTCGATATTGCTCGGGTCTCCCCATCGTGCGCCGTCGTATGGCGAGACCCAATCGCCGGCCACGACCGAGCAGTCATAGCCGTCGATTTGCGGCAGCGACTTGCTGTCGCGGATCAAAACTTGTTCGCGCGAGTCGCAGCCGTCGTCGTCGATGTCTCTCCAATGCTTGAACAGCGATCGTTGGTAGCCGCTCGGTTGTTCTTTCTCGATGCGGATGCCCGCCAAAATTTCCAGCGCGTTGCCACGGCTGGCTGCGCTTGCCGAACTCTGCGTCGTCGGCAAACTCGTCGAACCCGCCGCGACGACGACCGAAATAGTTACGACCAACGCTGCGCCATTCGCAACAATGCGCCACTTCATGATCTCAGCGTACAGAGCGCCTCAAAATATAGTTACGCCGCGCTCGACTCCCGCACAGGGGCTAGATCGCCGACCTCGATCTCAATGAAGATGCACTCGCCAGGGCAAACTTCGGCGGCCTTAACAACGGTTGCAAAATCTCGCTCTTCAACTTGGGCCAGGCTGCCCGAACTGCCAGGGTTGTTGAGCGCCACGCCACGCTCGGCGACATAGGCGATGCCGTCTTCAAGTTGCACGAACACGTCGGGGCATTGATCGACGCACAGACCGTCGCCGGTGCACAAGTCTTGGTCGATCCACACGCGCATTGCAATTACGCTAGTGACCGCGGCGCACGCTCAGGCAAACGCGGCGACAACAATTAGTGCAATCAACACAAGATTGCGGGTGACATTCGACCAACCGATCGGCTTTGATGAGCGCCTCCCGAAACATGCGCACTGCGGGTGCTGACCGCGCAGCAACTTACTAACGATCAGCGCTGTGAAGGCCACCAGCAAAAGCGCGGCTAGCGAATATGTCAACATCGGCACCACCCGCCCCAACAACGCCACGCCGACTGCGAACTCGACCCACGGCACGAAGACCATCAGCGCGCGCGGCACGCCAAGGTCGCGCGCCTGCAGCAACCAGTTCGAACCCATGAAAAACTTGGCGACGGCCGCAAATACGAATACTGCACCCACGACGCCAGCGCCCAGCCATGAAATATCTTGCGAGTTCATGTCACCTGCCTAGTGCGCAGTAACACCCACAACTTTGCCCTTGAAGAACACCATCGCCGATTCGTGCGATTCGGTGGTGTGCAGGTCGCTGACGCGGCCGAGCACAAAAATGTGGTCGCCCGCTGGTGTCACCGACTCGATGCTGCAATCGATCCACGCCAACACGCCCGGCAACACGGGCGAACCGTTCGGCGAGAGCGTGTAGTCAATCTCGTCGAATCGGCCGCCGTCTGTCGCCTCTTTGGCGAACCTCCAACACAACTCTTCTTGCGACTGGGCGAGAACGTTGACGCAAAACGAGCCGCTCGGCACGATCAGCGGCCACGTGCGCGAATTGGTGCCCTGAAAGAAACCGACGAGCGGCGGATCTAGCGACACCGAAGCGAACGAACCGATGGTCACACCCGCTGGCTCGCCTTCTGCGCTGACACCGGTGACGACCACAACTCCGGTCGGCAGGTGGCCGAGCACATGACGAAAGTGAATGCTGTCGAATGCGGCGTACATCAGTAAGAGGCTACTCAACTATGGTTTTGCTATGTCAACCCAGAACACCATTAATGAGAGACAGGTCGAAGCCAATTCGATCAACTTCACGATTCTCGAATGCGGCGAGGGCCCACTCGCGTTGTGCCTGCACGGCTTCCCCGACTCGGCGCACACTTGGCGCCACTTGTTACCGGCGCTCGCCGATGCCGGGTTTCACGCCGTCGCCCCGTTCATGCGCGGCTACGCGCCAACGTCGGTTGCCCCAAACGGCGCGTACCAAACCGCGGCTCTGGTGCAAGACGCCAACGCCCTGCACAAAGCTCTTGGCGGCGACAACGACGCGGTGATCATCGGCCACGACTGGGGGGCGCCCGCCACTTACGGCGCCGCGATCAGCACACCTAGAAATTGGCGTCGCGTCGTCGGTATGAGCGTGCCGCCGTGGGGCGCGATGGGCAATGCGTTCGTCAGCAACTTGCCGCAACTGCAGCGCAGCTGGTACATGTTTTTCTTTCAACACGCCCTCTCAGATTTCTTAGTCTCTGCCAACGACTTCGCCTTCATTGACATGTTGTGGGATCAATGGTCGCCCGGTTTAAAGTCAATTGAAGACCGCGACAACGTCAAGGCGTGCCTCGCCGACCCTGCCAACTTGCAAGCCGCTCTCGGCTACTACCGCGCCACGCTCGGCACTGGCTACCGCGACCCAGACCTTGCCGATCTACAAACGCTGATGCAGTCAGAGACACCGACGCAACCAACCCTCTACCTACACGGGCGCAACGATGGTTGCATCGGCATCGAAGTTGCCACCGATGCCGCCACCCGCGCACCACAAAGCGCTTCCGTGCAAATCGTCGAGTCGGCCGGTCACTTCATGCAACTCGAACAACCAACGGCCGTCAACAAACTAATTGTCGATTGGGTCTCGCAAAAATAAACTCGTTCAGTCTTTGCTACTCGCCCCACACGTTGGTGCCGTCATACGGGCGCGTGCGCGCGGGTGTGAACTCGCGCTTCCAGACCATCACGCGACGGCGAAAGTAGCAGACCTCTTTGCCATCCTGATTGAAACCCTTAGTCTCGACCGTAACAACGCCGCGGTCATTTTTCGATTTTGACTCTTGCACGTCGAGCACTCGCGTTTCGGCGTGAATCGTGTCGCCATGAAATGTCGGAAACTTGTGCTGCAAGGTTTCGACCTCGAGGTTGGCAATCGCCGCCCCGCTCACATCTGGCACGCTCATGCCGAGCACCAACGAGTACACCAAGTTGCCGACCACGACGTTGCGGCCCTGCACGCTCTGCGCCGCGAACCAGTCGTTGGTGTGTAACGGGTGATGATTCATCGTGATCATGCAGAACAGGTGATTGTCGGCCTCGGTGATCGTCTTGCCAGGCCAGTGCCGATAGACATCGCCGACTATAAAATCTTCGAGGCTTCGTCCAAAACTACGCTCGTGAGTTGTCATATCAATTAACGCTACTCACTAGGGCGCTGTTGCGGGTCAGACGGAGTGTCGTCAAGGTCCATGCCCTTGAAGTCTGGTAATGGAAACTGGCCCGTGCGGTCGCGCGGCGCGTAGTGCTCGATCCATTCCATCTTGCTGCGCCGATACACGTTCGGGTCGAACGCGACGCGGCGCAGTGGCACCAGTTTCTCGCGGCGTTCGATCGCGAATGGCCCGACGCGCAGCGACAGGTACGCCGCCCCGCCGATGAGGATCGGCACCCAATACTGGGCGACTCGATATGACAGCACGCCGACTGTCGCAGTCGAGCGATCCAAACCAAAACCAACGAGGCTAGGAATGTAAATACCTTCGACGATGCCGAGACCACCAGGCGTAATCGGCACGCTCGAGAGCACATTGGCGATACCGAACGAAACGACTAACCCGTCGATATCAACAGAGCCGCCGAACGCTCGCAAAAAAACCCATAGCGCCGCGAGGTCGAGAATCCAGTTGGCGGCCGCCCAGATGAGAACGCGTCGCAACAATCCTGGCTCTCGCGCCAAACCCTCTAGACGGTTGCCAAGATGCTTGGCCACTTCGCCGACGCGATCTTCGTTCATCCGCAACATGCGCGCGCCCCGGCGCAACGCCCGCTCGGCACGACCCTGTCCATCCACTAAACCAAAAATCAGGGCGGCGACGAGCAACATCATGATGACACCGGCGATCGCTGCGGTGCCGTAAATCGCGTTGACACCGCGTAATGGGATCGAAACAATTAGACCCAACCACAGGATCACATTCAGTACGACAGCAGAAACGAGACCAGCGGTTGCCAACGCGAATCCTGCATCGGGGCCGGGTACGCCCGAGTGCACTAGCAGGCGGTAACCCATCGCCGAACTAGCAGCACTGCCGCCTGGCACCAGGTTGCCCGCCGCCTTGGTGCCCAACTGAATGCGAAACAGTCGCCAGATCGAAATCTGATCGGCCTGCGGCCCGAGCGCCGCGTGGGTGAGCAACGAGTAGCAAAACAGCGCCGCGATCTCGAGGCCGAGGCCGAGACTCAACAGCCAGACGTTGATCTCGCCTAATTTTGCAACGGCCTCGCGAAAACTCGGGATCAGGGGCAGCACGAAAAAATAAATCACGCCGAAGAACAGCACATACTTGAGTGCTTTCAAGGTTGCTCGTAGCCCAGAGAGTCTGGCCCGCCGTGTTGTAGCCGTCACGCCAATATTCTAGATGGTGAGCGATTCGAACGTCGGCCAGGTCGCCATCGCACGTAACTCGCAGCCTTGGTTAGGTTCTGGTGTCGCGCGATAACTAGCGTTTAACCCATGACGACGACCGCAACTCCCGATTTAGCCCGCGCGGCAGAAGTGATTGCGCTCGCCAACAGCGTCGTCGATAAAGGTGTGCAACAACTTGCGTCAAGCAGCGGGCCAGATGTACATCAGCAACTCGCATATGACATCGCGCACAGCGCATCTGCTGTCGAGATGGCGCGCCTAATGCTCGACTACGGCGCCAAGGGCAACTCTGAAGGCTTGTTAACGTGCGCGTTCGTCGCCGACATGTTGCACGAGCTGATGTCGCGATTGGTCGGTCGTGAACTGCAGTGGGGTTTAGCCACCAACCCACTCGGCGCCGCACACGATTTCTTGGTTAAGTATCGCGACCCACAATTCGTCGCCTCGCTGGCGACGATGCAAGGCCCGCGCCACCTCGAAGACGAGTTCGAGATGGTGCAAGATTCGTTTAGACGTTTCGCCACGAACGAGATTGCTCCGCGCGCGGAACATGTGCATCGTTTCAACGAAGACGTTCCAGAAGAAATCATCTCCGGCCTTGCCGAGATCGGCGCGTTCGGTCTTTCGGTGCCATCAGAGTATGGCGGTTTCTCAGAGGGCGGCGACGGCGAGTACATGGCCAGTTGCATCGCCACAGAAGAACTGTCGCGGGCATCGCTGGGCATCGGCGGATCGCTGATCACTCGGCCAGAGATTTTGACGCGGGCACTTGTCGCCGGAGGCACCGAAGCACAAAAACAATATTGGTTACCAAAGCTCGCGACCGCCGAGGTTATGGCCGCCGTCGCCGTCACCGAGCCTGACTACGGCAGCGATGTCGCCAACATCAAGACCACCGCAGTGCCCGCAAAAAATGCTGAAGGCGTTGACGGATACGTGATTAACGGCGTCAAGACATGGTGCACATTCGCGGCCCGAGCGAACGTCTTGATGTTGCTCGCGCGCACCGATGCCGATCGCGCTAAAACGCACCGCGGCTTGAGCGTATTCATCGTGCCCAAGCCGCGCGGCGACGCCCACGGTTTTCAATTTGTGCAACCTGATGGCGGCAAGATGGAAGGCCGCCCAATCGACACCATTGGCTACCGCGGCATGCACTCGTACGAGATTGCTCTTGAAAACTGGTGGGTGCCCGCAGATCACCTGATTGGTGAACGGGACGGACTCGGTAAGGGCTTTTATTACCAAATGGGCGGGTTCGAAAACGGTCGCCTGCAAACTGCGGCGCGCGCTGTCGGCGTGATGCAGGCCGCCTACGAGGCCGCGCTCGCGTACGCCGACAACCGCAAGGTATTCGGCAACAACATCGCCGAATATCAACTAACGCAAATCAAACTCGGACGCATGGCCTTCGTTGTGCAAGGTTCGCGCCAATTTGCATATGCGGTGGCCAAGATGATGGGTAAAGGCGAAGGCGCACTGGAGGCCAGCATGGTCAAGGCCTACGTCTGCAAGGCCGCCGAATGGGTCACCCGCGAGGCAATGCAAATTCACGGTGGCTACGGCTACGCCGAAGAATACTCGGTGAGCCGCTTGTTCGTTGATGCCCGAGTGCTGTCGATCTTCGAGGGCGCCGACGAGACACTGTGCCTAAAAGTTATTGCGCGCCGACTCATCGACGCTGCTAAATAGACTCGCGCTTAAATAAGTTCGTGTAGCGACTTGATTCGCTCGCAGTCTTGGTGCGCCTGATCGTCATACGGGTCTAGCAAGATCGGTGTCAGCCCGGCGTTGCGCGCCCCGCCAACATCGTTGACATACGAATCGCCGACATAGGCAACGCGATCTTTGTTGACTCCCATCGTTGCCAGCAGGGCAATCGCATTGTCGAAAATCTTCGGGTCGGGCTTGGCCACACCGACAACATGCGAGTCCGTCACGATCAACACGGGCACGCCTGCGCCCTCACCAACTTGAGCCACACACTGACTGACCAACGTTTGCTCGATCTGCCCAGACGCGTTTGAGACAATCCCGATTGGCATGCCCTTGAGGTGCAACCGCCACAGCGCAGCTACAGAGTTGAGCAGTGGGAAGCGCCATAAAAACGGCGAGAAGTATTCGCGCAGCGCCACCGCCGCCGCCTCACGTTGCGCATCTGGCACACCGGCCGCGACTACATAAGCATCGCGATACGGCTCCCAACTAAAGACATCAATCGACCCGCTCGCTTGGCGCGTAGCGAATTCATCCAAAGACGCCATGCCCGCGTAATGCGCGCGAATTAACTGCTCTACGAGACCAGCGCCGCCAAACTTACGCACGACTGTGCCGATGGTGACCGGATCTGGAACTACAAAAATGCCGCCCGCATCGAAAAGAATCGCGTCAAAGCGCGAACTATTCATGCGGTGAGCGGGTACGACCGGCGCGTTCGCCGCGCGAGATGAACTTGAGAGCCATCTTGCGACTGGCCTCGTCGATCATTTCGTTGCCGAACATCACTGCGCCCTTGCCGTCGTCTTCGGTAGCTAGGCGGTACGCGTCCAAAATCTGCCAGGCCTTGTCGAATTGTTCTTGCGTTGGCGAGAACACGTCGTTGAGCACATCGACTTGGTCGGGGTGCAGCGCCCACTTGCCGTCGAAGCCGAGCGTGCGTGCGCGCTTGCTGTAGTCGCGCAGGCCGTCGTTGTCGCGAATGTGCAAGAAAGGCCCGTCGATTACTTGCAGGCCATTGGCGCGCCCAGCCATCAAGATTTTGCTGAACACGTAGTGAAAATGGTCGCCTGGATAATCGGATATATGTACGCCACCAGTGAGCACTGGCATCTCCATGCTCGCCGAAAAGTCGGCTGGCCCGAAGACAATTGTTTCAATTCGCTTGCTGGCGGCGCAGATCTCTTCGACGTTGATCAACCCGCGAGCGGTCTCGATCTGCGCTTCGATGCCGATGTGTCCAACCGCTAGACCATTGGCGATCTCTACTTGCCGCAGCAGTAGATCGACCGCCACGATCTGCGCCGCGTTCTCTACCTTGGGCAGCATGATCTCGTCTAAACGATCGCCAGAATTGCCGACGACTTCCATAATGTCGTAAGCCGTCCACTTTGTCGACCAGTCGTTGATCCGCACGCACAAAACCTTGTCGCCCCAATCGAGCGTCTTGATCGCGTTCACAATCTTGCTGCGCGACGCTTCTTTTTCTTTCGGCGCAACCGCATCTTCAAGATCCAAGAACACCATGTCGGCATTTGTGCTTGGCCCCTTACCCATCATCTTTTCAGACGAACCAGGGATAGCTAAACAAGAACGACGGGGCAGGTCTTTTGAGCGTGCGGACATGGCTTCTAGTTTAGGGCCAGGCCCGTACCGTGCACGAGTCAACCACGAGCTTCAACGATGCAGAATTCATTGCCTTCGGGATCAAGCATCCGGATCCATGGTTACATCGCACTCTTTCGCAGCAGTTCGGTTGTCGGCGCGCACTCTGCGGCGAGCGCATCGGGGGTTAGAACTGAAACACCGAGAGTGCCAATCACTTTGGCGAACATCTCGACCGCAACGACATCTGTGGCCACTTCAAATAACTCGCGCCCCTCAACAACCCGATCCTTCATCGCCGACCACAGCGGTTCGGGCAGTCGCGTGCCCACGCCAGCCACGAGCCATGCTGGTTGTGACGCGCAATAGGCGATGCTGGCGACACCATGACTCCCGCCTGCGCACAGCACCTGCGTCGGACCGCACGCCAGTGCCTCGATGATCACAACATCGGCCATCGCGACTGCGCCTGCCGCGCCTTCGAGCGCGACGTATTCGACACTCACATCGGCGCGCTCGAGCGCGTTAACCGCTGCCTGACCGTCGCCGTGGCTGTCGATCACGAGCACGCGACAATCGCCGCGCTGCACAGCAGCCTGCATCGCCACCGGCGACCATCCGACAACGCACAGCGTCGCCTCGTCGGGTAACACGCGCGCCAAATGCGCCGCGCTGGCGTCGCCCGAAATCTCGGCCGCGAGTTCGTCCGCCAATTCGAATGGCTCAGGCGACGACAACAACTTCGCGCACAGCCACCACAGCGGCCCGACCGTGGGGTGACGCTCGATGATCCGTCGGCACGCGAGCACCAACCCTGCAGGCTCATTTTGTAAGCCCCGCAGGGCAATCGCGGTCTCGCCCACCAAACTCGTCGGGTCGGCACCGGTCGCCCGTGCCACATATCGCAGATGCTCAATCGGGTGCATTTCTCAAACGCTAGTGCAGCCTTGCTACCGTAATTGTCGTGGCTACAGCACCTTCCCTTGACACAATGCTCCAACCCCTAGTCGGCGACGCTCGCCCACTGCGAGAGTGGCTCACAACTTTTCACTTCGCCTCTGTCGTCATCGACCCATACACAAACGAAAGTGGTTGGATACTCGACACGGCGGCGCGAATCTTGCGTCAGTTCTCTGGCGCTTCGGCTCGCGTCAACTTCATCGTCACCGCGAGTGACGCCGAGGCCAACCAATTTCTCGGGCCGCTAGCGAAAGAGTTTCTAACCTTCGCCGACCCAGATCGCGTGCTGGTCAAGCAACTCGGCCTCAGCGAATTGCCGGCGTTCGTGTTTTTGCGCATCGACGGTACTGTGCCGGTCGCGGCTGAGGGCTGGAGCGCGCCGGCCTGGCGTGCTGTCGCCGACGCCATCGCCACAGCGGTCTCATGGAAGTCACCGCTGATCCCGAGTGCTGGAGACCCAGTGGCATTTCGCGGCACTCCTGCACTGGCCTAAACGGCATAGCGTGGGGTCATGACGTCGTCGGCCCCGTCACCATTTTTTCATAGCCAGATTTTGCCGCTCGGGCCAGACACCACCGAATACGAACTGATTTCGACTGCTGGCGTTTCAACTTTCGAAACTCTGCAAGGGCAATTTTTGCGCGTCGAGCCGACCGCGATCACACTGCTCACCGAGCGCGCCATGCGCGATATCGCTCACCTGTTACGCCCCGGTCACCTGCAGCAACTGGCAGACATTTTAAAAGACCCAGAGGCCAGCGATAACGATCGCTTCGTCGCCCTCGACCTGCTCAAAAACGCCAGCATCGCCGCGAGCGGCGTATTGCCGATGTGTCAAGACACGGGCACGGCGATCATCAAGGCGAAAAAAGGACAATTCGTATTCACGGGTGGCGGCGACGAAGAAGCAATCGCCTACGGGGTCTATAACACTTACCTGACTAGCAACTTGCGTTACAGCCAACTCGCGCCGCTGTCGATGTACGAAGAGACCAACACCAACACTAATCTTCCGGCCGAGATCAAGATCTCGGCGACTGACGGCGACGAGTACAAGTTTTTATTTCTGGCCAAGGGCGGCGGTTCGGCCAACAAGAGCTATCTGTTTCAAGAGTCGAAGGCAATTCTCAACGAAAAAGCGTTACTGCCGTGGTTGTTCGACAAGATGAAAACTCTGGGCACGGCAGCGTGCCCGCCGTATCATTTGGCAATCGTCATCGGCGGAACCTCGGCAGAGTTCGCGGTCGAAACCGCCAAACTCGCCAGCGCGCGCTACCTCGACACGCTGCCAACCTCGGGCAGCGCGGCGGGTCACGGCTTTCGCGATCTCGATCTCGAGGCCAAGGTTCTCAAACTCGCCCAACAGACGGGTATCGGCGCGCAGTTCGGCGGCAAATACTTCTGCCACGATGTGCGTGTCGTTCGCCTACCGCGCCACGGTGCCAGTTGCCCCGTCGCGATGGCCGTCTCGTGCAGCGCCGATCGTCAGGCGCTCGGCAAGATCACCCGTTCCGGCATCTTCATCGAAAAACTCGAAACCGACCCCGCGCGTTTCTTGCCCGAAGTAACGGACGAGCAACTCAACAACGAGGTTGTGTCGATCGATCTCAATAAACCGATGGCAGAAATTCGCGCCACGCTCTCGCAGTACCCGGTAAAGACTCGCGTGATGTTGACGGGCCCGATGGTTGTGGCCCGCGACCTCGCCCACGCCAAAATCAAGGAGCGCCTCGACGCCGGTCAGGGTCTGCCGCAATACATGAAGGATCACTGCGTGTATTACGCGGGCCCTGCAAAAACTCCGACTGGCTACGCCTCTGGCTCGTTCGGCCCGACTACTGCAGGCCGAATGGATTCTTACGTCGGCGAGTTTCAAGCCGCAGGCGGCAGTTTCGTGATGCTGGCGAAGGGCAATCGCTCGCGGCAAGTGGCAAACGCGTGCAAAACCTACGGCGGATTTTATCTCGGATCTATCGGTGGCCCTGCGGCGCGCCTGGCGCAAGACTGCATCACCAAAGTCGAAGTGCTCGAGTATTCGGAACTCGGTATGGAAGCGGTGTTCAAGATTGAGGTCAAAGACTTCCCCGCCTTCATCGTCGTCGACGACAAGGGCAACGATTTCTTCGATGCCATTTTAGCCGCGCCTGCGACGCCAGTAAATATTCTCTAAGTACGGACTGGCGCTGTCGCGCGCGAATTATTTGTTGAGGCTCTTGAGTGCCGCGCGAGTTGCGGCAACTTCGTCTGGGTTAGCGCCAAACTCGACGGCCGTGAAATCAGATACTCCGATTTCTTTCAGCGCTGAGATGCGGTCAACAACTTCTGTTGCAGTTCCGCAGATCGCGATCTCTGACGGGCTGCCAACGCCCTCAAGGTCGAGCATCGCGCGGTAACTCGGCAACTGGCCGTAGACCGTGAGTGCCTTGGCGATGCGCTCGCGCGTACCAGCAACGTCCTTGGTCACGCACACAGGGAACGATGCAATTACGCGCGGCGCTGGGCGGCCGAGTTTCTCGGCTTCTTGGCGAATCGTCGGCACCGTTAGTTTTGCCAGAGTTACTGGGCCCGTGCACCAGGTCAGCGTGCCGTCGGCCATCGCGGCGGTTAGGCGCAACATCTGCTCGCCCAACGCAGCGACCACAATGGCGAACGGCTTGGCGCCAGCGATCGCAATGTCGGCACGCGCAGTGAGCGTCTCGCCAGCGAACGAAACTTTTTGTGTCTGTGAAAGCGGGCCGAGAATCGATAGATACTCGCGTAGGTGGCGCACTGGCTTGTCGAACGACATGCCCATCATGCCCTCGATTACGACTTTGTGGCTGAGACCAATGCCGAGGCAGAGGCGACCGTCGATGGCCGCGTTGACGGTGTGACCCTGCTGCGCCAGCATCATCGGGTGGCGCGGGTATGTCGGCACAACTGCTGTACCGAGTTCGATGCGCGGTACTTTTTGACCGACTAACGCGAGAACCGTAAGCGCGTCGTGGCTAAAAATTTGCGAGATCCAGTAACTATCAAAGCCGTCGCGCTCTACTTGCGCGGCCTCAGCCGTGATTTCTGCGATTGTTCCGTTTGCCGTGCCGCTGGTGATTCCAATTTTCATAGCGGTCACGCTAGCGATTGATTGCTACCGTCGGTGCATCAGGGCACAGTTGTCGGCACGGCCACAGGCACAGTTGTCGGCACAGTTGTCGACACGGCCGCCGGCGTCACGCCAAGCACGCTGGTAACCGCGCCTGGCGTGGCGCCGGCAACAGTAGTCTCGGTAACTGCTCCCGCGATTGTCAAGTCTGGCATCACGCCATGGGCAGCAGACGAGTCGTTTCTAAACACAGATGGCAAACACGCACCCGTCGCTGGTGGCGCAAATCCAAATGATCTAGCCACCGCGGCAGCAAACACAGAGCGACCGACTTTGGATAGGTGCACGCGGTCGTGGTTGAGCACTCCCGGATTCTTGGCGATCTGAGCCCACTCCAGCACAGTGACGTTGTCGTACTGCTGTGCCACAGCAGTGATCACCATGTTGACATCCTTCTGGACATCTCTGTATAGAGGTGTCGTCACCACCACAAACGGCATCGGCGACAGGCGGTCGAATATTGAGCGAAGTCTATATTCGTACTCGTCGAGGTTTCCCGTAAAGTTGGTGCCCAGAAATACGAGCGCAGAATCCCATCCCGCGGCGAGTCGCGAGTCGAGAACCTTCGAGCCGAATTCGATGAAGCGACTCGCCTCAGCCTCGACCTCGACCTGCCAGCCGAGTGGCACCATCACATCACACATTTCATTGCCGTAGCGACTAGAGGTCGAAGACAGAATCGAGTCACCGATCATCAAGATGCGCGGCCCGCGCACCTGCGGCCCGATCACCGCACCGTTCAGGTTTGGGAACGAGATCTCTACGCCCTGTGGCAACGTCACGAGAGTGTCGAAGTCGCCGCTAGGCAAGCGACCGACTCCCTTCACGAATCCGTCGTCTTCATTCAAAAAATCAAACGCTCCGCAGCCCGCGACCAACGCTGTCACGATCACTAAACAAGCGAGTCGGGTCAGTGATCTCGCGCGCGCACGCCCAGCCATCAGCGTTTAGTCATCAGCTCTGCTGGCGCAGTTCGTCGCGAATTGATGAACCACTTGAACTCTTGGCCGACCATCAATTTCTTGTGGGGGGTATTCATCTTCGCTAGCTACTCGCTTTCGTCACTTCCACTCTCGCGTCGTTAAAACATGCGCCGCCAGCGAGGTCAGATAAGTCGTCGGGGGCAAACACATTGGCCGTTAAGCCATCAGTAATACTACGCCTCCACAAACCCTTGGGCATCGCACATACGCCTGGGCGCATCGCGGCGTCGACCTCGACACTCACCGAAATCTCGCCGCGGTCGTTAAATACACGCACAGTTTCGCCAGATTTAATTTTTCGCGCATCCGCATCGAGCGGATGCAACTTGAGCACGGCCGCCGCCGGCTCGGTGTCGCCGAACATCGAGTTCACTGTCTGCGCGGTTGCGGGAGTCAGCAGTATCAGCGGAAACTTCGAATCGGTTAGCGCAACAAATCGCGGCAGCGGCAACTCTGAATCGGGCGCAAACAATTTCGCGCGCCGATCTTCGTGACTCGGCCAGGTATCGCGAAACTGCACGCTCGTGTCGGCGCCGCGCACGACGGCCTCGAGCGGCATCGCGTTTTCGATCAGCGTCGAGAGTCGCGCTTCAGAGACATCGAATTCAGCTGCGGGTAGACCCAGAGCAGCAGCCAGCCGCGAGGCGAGCTGATTATTGCTTTGCGACTCGCCGACGGGCGCGATAACGGCCACGTTGCGCTGGGCGGTAAATGTTCCGTATGAAGCAACCACATCGGCAACTTCAAAATGTGTAGTCGCGGGCAAGACCACATCGGCGTACATCGCGGTGTCGGTCATCACCTGATCGTGCACCACCGTGAATATTTCTTCGCGGGCCAAGCCCTCGAGCATGCCACGTTGATCGACGGCTGTGACGGCAGGGTTTGCCCCCTGGATCACGAGAACTTTGGCTGGCGCGTGCCAAGAGCCGGGCACGGCGCGCAAGATACGCCCGACATGGTTCATGTTGATCTTGTTCAGAGTTGGCCGCGCCACACCCTGTGGCCACTGCGCGACCAACGGCGTACGCCATGCACCAGACGCCGAAGTCGAACCGAGTACACCGCTGCCGCGCACGCCAAAGTTGCCAGACAGCGCCCACATCGCGTGCGCCGCAACATGCGCGCTGCCGCCGTTGCGATTGCGCTCCATCCCCCACCCAACTCTCAGCATCGCTGGTCGAGTCGTGGCGATTAACCGCGCGAGTCGCACAATGTCTTCTGCGGGCACGCCGCAAGTTTCACTGGCGCGCTCTATCGTCCACTCTTGAGCGGCGGCAATGAACTCAGTCGAGCCGCTCGTGTGCTGCTCAACGAATTTTGCGTCGACTGCACCCTCGTGCGCCAGCCATCGCGCCAGCGCGTAAGCCAGCACGACGTCGGTGCCTGGGCGAACGGCCAAATGCAGGTCTGCGCGCGCTGCTGCGGCCGTCTTGCGCGGGTCAATTACGACAACTTGCGCGCCAGCCGCGCGGGCCTTGTTCAGCAATGCCAAAAAGTGCGTTCCGGTAATGCCAGGGTTCGCCCCCCACACCACCACGAGTCGTGAGTGCAACACGTCGAGCGGGTCAGTCGACAACATCTCGCCGTAGACCTGCTCCCACGCCGCGGTAAATGTTCCGGCGCAGACCGTGTGTTCGATCTCTGGGCAACCAAGTCGCTCGAACAAGTGTGGCGTCAAAAAATTAGATTCAAGTTCGCCGGCCGACGAATTGTACAAAAACGGCAGCACGCTATCTGGGCCGTGTGTTGCTATCGCGCTACGAATCCGCTCGGCAATGAGTCCAATCGCCTCGTCCCATGTTGCGGCGCGAAACTCGCCAGACCCCTTAACGCCATAACGCACGAGCGGAGTCATCACTCGCTCCGCCGAGTACACGCGTTTGGCGTGGTGCTTGACTTTCTTGCAGATCCAACCGTCGGTGAGTTTATTCTCGCTCTGCTCTATTGGCGCGGCGTCGATCTTCGTGATTCGTCCGGCATCTACCGTGACTTCAAGCGAGCATGTATCGGGGCAATCGAGCGGGCACGTGGTGATCACTTTCATGACGGGTTCTCGGGCGTCTCTAAATCGCTGAAGCGGTCAATGTTACGCAGCTGAGGGAAGCACTTCCACCAAATGCCGACGACTCCGATGGTGGCGATGCCGCCGCCGATCACAGTGGCCGGTATTCCGAACGCCTGCGACGCCAAGCCCGACTCGAACGCGCCAAGTTCGTTGGTCGCTCCGATGAAGACGTTCTCTACTGCATTTACGCGGCCGCGTTTGTCATCTGGCGTCACGAGTGGCACGATCGAGCCGCGCACGAACACGCTAACCATGTCGGCGGCGCTCAAGACCATCACGGCGACAAACGCAACAACGTACGAAGACGTCATACCGAGAACGATAGTGCCGGCGCCAAATACGCCGACGGCGAAAAGCAGCATTCGTCCAATATTACGCCGCAGTGGCCTAAGCGCCAGAAAACCCGCCATCGTTGCGGCCCCGATACCAGCCGAGGCGCGCAGCCACCCGTAGGCAATGTCGCCGACATTTAATTGCGTCGCGGCAATCGCTGGCAACAGCGCGATTGCGCCGCCAAACAAAACCGCAAACAGGTCGAGAGAGATCACGGCCAGAAGTATCGGCGTGCGACGAATGAAGCGCAGGCCTTCGAAAGCCGAGTGCAGGGTCGGTTTATCCGCTTCACTGCGAACAATCGGCGCGCTAACGAACTGCACACGCAGAATACCGATGATGCCGAAGATAATCAACGCCGATGTTGTGGTGTAAGCGACGCCGGGGTGAACGCTGTACAAGAAACCAGAAACTGCGGGCCCAACGATCATCGCCGAGGTCCAGACCATCGACGATAGAGCGACAACTGGCGGCAGCCCGCCCACTGGCGCGACCATCGGCGTCATCGACCGAGTGGCTGGCGACAAAAACGCGCGCGACGCTCCGAAGAACACCGCGATCACGAAAATTGGCCATACGGCGGTCGGTTCACTGAACGCGTACAGGCTCAGTGCGACCGAGCACAGCAGTTCGCCGCTGAGCGCGAGCGCCGCTACGTACTTTCTGTTGAAGCGATCGGCCACGCTGCCGCTGACGAATACGAATAGGACGATCGGTATGAACTCGGCGAAACCCAGCCAGCCGATGTCGATGACACGGCCGGTGATGTCGAATACCTGCTTGCCCAGCGTGGCCGCCTGCAGCATTACCCCTATATAGAAGGACAGGCTGCTGCCGAGCAGGCGGCGCACCGACGGGACGCGCAACACATCGCGTGCCGTGAGTTGCTTTGGCACCAGTGCGTCATTCACGTCTGAACTACCCTAACTACGGGCGCGCATCAGCGACGAGCGCATAATCGGATTGGGGTCTTCGTGAACAAAATTGCCGAACAGACGCAGTGGGTCGACGCACTCGGGCAGGCCGAATTGGTGCGCAGCGGCGCCGTTTCGGCTTCCGAGTTACTCGAGGGCGCCATCGAACGCATTGCCGAGATCAACCCCAAACTGAACGCGGTCAACATCACGTGGTTCGACCACGCCCGCGAAATTGCCAGCGCCATCGACGCGCAACAGAACCCTAATCTTGCGCAACCATTTCGCGGCGTGCCGTTTATTCTCAAAGACCTGTCCGCCGCATATGCCGGCCAGCACATGAGCAACGGCAACATCGCCCTCAAGAACGCCAACTACATCGCCCCAGTGAGCACAGAACTCGTAAACCGCTTCGTCGCTGCAGGTTTAGTAACTCTCGGTCGCGGCAATAGTCCAGAATTCGGCAGTGTCCCGACGACTGAGCCGCTGGCGTGGGGTCCAACGCGCAATCCCTACGATCTCAGCCGAATCGCAGGCGGATCAAGTGGCGGCAGCGCGGCGGCCGTTGCGGCAGGCCTCGTGTCAATCGCGCACGCCAGCGACGGCGGCGGCTCGATTCGTATTCCGGCTTCATGTTGCGGGTTAGTCGGACTGAAAGTTAGTCAGGGCCGCATCACGGCGGCGCCATTTGGCGACGAGACAAACCTGGGAGTCCAGAACTGCGTCTCGCGCACCGTGCGCGACACTGCGGCGATGCTCGATGCAACTTGTGGTCCCGGCATCGGCGATCGCATGATCGCCCCCGCACCAATTCGTTCGTATCTGAGCGAAGTCGGGGCACCCGTCGAGAAGCTGCGCATCGGTATTTTAGATCACAACCCACTCGGTGACACGATCGATGATGATTGCGCGCAGGGCGTGCATGCCACCGCAAAATTACTCGAGTCTCTCGGTCACCACGTAGAACTTGCCTGGCCGAAGGCGCTAGAAGACACAGAGTCGTCGCGCAGGTTTTCGGCGTTGTGGTCGACGAATATGTCGGTTGCCTGTGAGGGCGTCGCCGCGATGCTCGGTCGCGCAGTAACGATCGACGATTTCGAATTGATGAACTGGACAATGGCCGAGTTCGCCAAGGGCATGACGGCCACCGACTACGCCCTCGCAGTCAACGCCACCACTACATATCGTCGCAACATTGCCCAGTGGTGGGCAGACGGATGGGACATCTTGGTAACACCAACCCTCGCCAGAATTCCGTTAGAACTTGGCCTGATCGCCAACGACGCCAACGAGCCAATGCGGTCGTCCAAGATCGCCATCGACTTCGTCCCGTTCACTCCTCCGTTTAACACCAGCGGCCAGCCGGCAATCTCGCTGCCGCTGCACTGGACTTCATCGGGGCTGCCGATCGGCATTCAGTTCGTCGCTGGTTACGGCCGTGAAGACGTGTTGATCAGACTCGCCGCACAACTCGAAACCGCGCGCCCTTGGGCGCATCGCAAACCGAGTTACGCCGCCTCGCTATAACAAGTTTTAGCTTCCGCAACACGGTTCCTGACCTGCGCCTATAATTTAATCCCATGGGAGTTGGATATTTTTTTCGGGAACTGCTTGAGTCCAACCACCAGACATCCGACTTGTTAAACCTGCGAATTTCAATCTTCTCCGCCGCCGATCAAATTGGGCTCGTCCTGAAAGTTGGAATTGCTGCACTACTTGGCGGCATCATCGGCTGGGAGCGTGACCGCGCCGGCAAGAGTGCGGGTATCCGCACCCACATGCTCGTCGCCTCGGCCTCGGCGCTTGCTGTCGGACTGGGCGAATTAGTAGTGACGGCAACAAACAGCGGTGATCCGACGCGAATGATGCATGCCGTATTCACCGGTATCGGATTCATCGGCGGCGGCATGATTTGGACTTCGAAAAAAGCGACTGGCCCGCTTGGAATCACCTCGGCGGCCACGGTTCTGCTCGTGGCTGGACTCGGGGCCGCGGTCGGGCTCGGAGCGCCGATTGTCGGTGTGGCCGTGTGCGTGTTGGCGCTTGGCACGCTGTGGGGAGTGCGAGCGTTGGAGGTAGCTGTTGCCGCCCACCGCCCGCCCGATGTGACCGGTATGCCGGAAGAAGTTGCTCCGTGAATGCAAACCGCCGCAACTACTTTTTCGTCAGACGAGAATTGGCAGCCCCAACGGGATTCGAACCCGTGCCGCTACCTTGAGAGGGTAGTGTCCTAGGCCACTAGACGATGGGGCCAAGTAGCGATCTCAGGCTACCAACCAACTCCTTGCTGTTGGGCGAGAAGTCTGGCAAGCAACTCTTCCTAGCGTAAAATATCTCTATATTCGGGGTAATTGTCCCAGATCAATGACTTCCATGATGCTGTTTCATTGCCGCCTCCGATATCACCCTTTGAGTAGACGAGGAGGACATGCACAACCGCCATGCTTCTTCGTACGGCAATGATGCATCTATTGCCTGACGCATGCCGAGAT
>Ga0335398_10001556_pt1 | contig 39024 bp, 23 predicted proteins | sample BON03_FD_205742 | JGI IMG/M metagenome (GOLD analysis project Ga0335398, IMG submission 205742) | Freshwater microbial communities from Lake Bonney liftoff mats and glacier meltwater in Antarctica - BON-03 (spades assembly) (version 2) | ecosystem: Environmental > Aquatic > Freshwater > Ice >... | reverse complement strand
CGCGTCACTCACCCTTATCCCAACAAACGCTTTCACGCCCGACTCAAGGCAGGAGCCGTATGAGGTAATTCTTCAAGTACGGATCTGTGCGGGGGGCGGCTGGCAACAGCCGTCCCTACCGCGATTACCGTTTTGGCATTTCAGGTAAGCTTCTTGGGTCTGCCTTGTGGGCGAGTCGTGGATTCCAAACCCAGTCGAACCACCGTGGCTGCTGTCCATTCTTCGTCGCCAAACGGTAGCCCTCGTTTTACGCTGTGTCGCAAGGCCTTGAACTCTTTCTCGCTCAAGGCTTGATTGACCCGAGCTACCCAACGCGGCAAACGCCTGATTGGCCAAGTCGTCAAGACAATCGGTGACGAATTGCCAAGCCAATTGTACAAACTTCCCCAACGGTATGCCTCTGCTCGCTTTACTATATTCGCCGTCAAAGCATTACGTTCCACATAGCGACAAACCACATGAAAGTGATCGTCATCCTGAATCGGAAAACTCCTGTAACGTCCTTGGTAGACGTGACCGTAACCGGTCGTTCCGTGGTGAGCATGGTATCGCTGAGTGTGCGTCAACGTCACCCAGCCCAAAAAAGCCGACATGCCTCCATCGACTTGTGGGCAAAGCACCATGTGCCAGTGGTTGTTCATCCATTGATAGGCGATCAAATCAACGGGAAATTTTTCGAGACCTTCGGCAACAATCCGCTCAAAGGCTTCACAATCCTCATCCTTAAAAAATCGGTTGCCGTCCGTTGCCGCGATTGAGCGCATGATAAATCCCACCCGCTTCGTCGGCCCGAAGTGTCCTACCCATAACTTTCTCCTCGCAATCAAAAGCAATTGTAAACTGCCATGATCCTACCAATCCCGCCCAGTTCCTGCCTAGTTCCTGCCTAGTTCCTGCCTAGTTCCTGCCTAGTTCCTGCCTAGTTCCTGCCTAGTTCCCCAAAACGGTACTTGACACCTTTAATCGTCCCCGTCCCCAAAACGGTACTTGACACCTTTAATCGTCCCTATCAAATCTGGAGTGACACTAGTGCCAGGCATTGGAGTGATGAATTGGAGTGACTGTCGGGAGGGAAAAACGAATCGAAGTACTCTCCGCTTAGGTGACAATCGCAGAGACCGCATGGCATTTCGCCATGAAAGGGTTCAATCTATGAGCCGGAGGTCGAGCGAAGCAAACACCCCCGGACTGGATCACCCGCGTCTTCGCGACCCTGAAACGGTCGAATCCATTCTCGAACCTAAAACTGATCTTTCAACTTGGAGATTCATACGAAGCTTTCCCCAACATCACCAACCGATTAAATTTAGACATAGTGGTATCTCGCTCGCGGCCAACCGACATGATTGGGAGACCACTGTTCAAGTTTTAACAATTGTGGAGACGTTTCCCAACTGGAAACGCTCGATTGGGATAGTACTCAGATCAAAGATCGCGACTATCATGCGAACGGATTGTTGACTTGGATAGCCAGTACCAATTCGGGTACGTTGATTTATGCGTACGACGATAATCCGAGTGTGTTAAGCGAATTACAAAGTGGTATGATCGCTCATTACAGTTTCACAAATCAGAAAGCTGGCATTAGTATCTGCACCGATGGCTACGGTCTAATTCTTAGATTCTACGTCGCCTAATTTTCGAATGTAAACATAATAGGCACCGGACAGCACCGACCCATTTTCGCCCAGGAAGGCGGTCGTTAGCGTGGTTGCCTCTCCTGCTTGAACGTTCCATTCGAAAGTGACTGCCGCATCTTCTTTGGCCACCGACTTGTCGATTTCACCCACGCCGGCCAATGTTATCTTCGCCTTCACTACCGGCAACGCGGTGCCCCCGCCTGTCGAATTGGTGCCAGCGATCAGCCCCCCATCCTCGCGCGGCCAGCGACGCAGTTCGAATTGGTAACGCCCACTTTGATCAAAGCGAATCGCATGGGTTCCCGTCCCGGCCGCCGCTCTGGACACCAGGCCCTGATGCCACGGCGAAGAGGTTTCCCCAATCCAACTATGGGCAAACAATGCCAATTCCGATTCCATTTGATCATTCAAAACGAACGGTGGAAAAATCTGCCAACCTGGCGATACGTCTTTCCACCACGCTTCATAACTGTCCGAAAGTGATGCCACCAGTGACTGGCTGCCTTCTTGGGCTTCATCTTCTAGCAGATTGTTGCCGGTACCCCGATCGACCAGGAAGTCATAAAGTTCGGACTCGGCCTGCTCAGCCCTGCGAATTAAACGCCATTTGTGAACAATCTTGCCGTTGATCACTTCATCGCGCATCACACAGGCGAGCTTCCATTTTTGAAAGTCTGCATCCCTCTGAGTGTCCACCACCACGGTCCGCTGGACGGGAACATAGTTTGGATCCAACAGCATCGGCTTCAAACTAATCCCATGCAACGGTTGACCGCCCGAGGGCCGTTCCAAATCAAATAGGTCCAGCAAGGTGGGAAACAAGTCCATCGACGAAGTCAGCCCCGAAATATCGGCCGCAGCGTCAGGTGAACCCGCCAGACCAGCGGCCTTCCATCTCCAAAAACATGGGACATTGTGGCCGCCATCATAGTGACTGCCTTTTTGCTGACGTAAACCGCCAAGACGGTCACCCGCGGTTCCATTGTCGCTGCAAAAGATCAAGAGAACGTCGTCCTTGATCCCTTGAGCACTTAAGAATTGATCCAATTGTCCCATGTTATGGTCAACATTTTCAATCAAGCCATCAAAGCCCTTCTTGAAGCCGTAGGGAGCATTGAATGGGCCATGCGCCGCATTCGTTGGCAAGTAACAAAAGAATGGTTTCCCCTGATCGACGCTACGCTTGATAAATTGTTTTGCCTGATCGAACCATAGGTCGGTGCAAAACTGGTCCGCTTTGAAAGGTTTCCCGTTCGCCAAGTAGACGTCGGGTGAGTTCGGGTTTCCTTGAAAATCGACACCGCTATAGTAGTCATTTTTCCAGTAATCCGAGCCTTGACCCACTCCACCGCCCCCATGGATCACCGCGGTGCCGAAGCCGCGAAAGCGAGGAGAAAATGGATAGCCTTCACCCAGATGCCATTTGCCGAAGATCCCGGTGTTCCAGCCATTGGCCTGAAAGACTTCCGCCAACGTTTGTTCGTTCTGTCGAAGAATTTCCCGCCCGGCAATCGTATGCCAGACGCCGCCGGAATTGACCGAACGCCCGGTCAATAACGACGCCCGTGAAGGCGAACACGTGGTGCCAACATGAAAGTCAGTCAGGCGTACACTTTGACGATAAAGCGTATCAATGTTTGGCGTTTCCAAGCTGCTGGGGTGCAGCACGTCAATATCACCGTAGCCAATATCATCGATCAATACAAAGATCACACCCTTGGGCACCGGTCGTTCTTCGGCGGCGACTCCTGGGGCTACCGTCAACATAACCAATAACTGCACACAGCCGTAAATAAGTAGTTGCAATGATCTCAACGGTAGATTCCCAATTAGTAACAGGCATCGGCAACAAGATTGCTAATAGCGATCCAACCCCACCATCCTACCAAAAGAACGAACCAATAGAAACTTACCCCCACGGCGGCAATCACTGAAATACCTACCCGCACTCAATCAGCCGACACCCAATCAGTCCGCACCCAGCCCCAACAGCCTGCCCCAGTAGCCGTAATTCAGCAGATCCAAGGCCGACAAGCATTGCAACAAAACACGAACCGCAACACGAACCGCAACACGAACCGCAACACGAACCGCAACACGAACCGCAACACGAACTAAGAGCAGGCGGGTCGATCCACGATATCGCTTTGGCATTTAGATTGATGCGAAGGTCCCATCGCAGCAGCTAGAACCCAGCCCAAGCTGCGGAGCGACTTGGTAGGATTGGCAGGACTTTGGGTTGCCCAGGGGATCACTACGCGCGTTTGGCTTGCCAGGAGTACGTTAGGCCGAACGCAGTTAAGATCAGAACGCTGCCGACCACGGCCCACTGCCACAACTGTAACTTGTACCGTGAATGGAATTGCAAATCCAATTCCAAAGGAGCGTTCTGAGCGACTTGAACTCCGCGGCTGAATCGGTAGATGGTTCCTTCTTCGGGCAGGCTAATCACAATCGCTTGTGGTGCCGGTTCGGTGGTTCGCTGGTGTTGCACCAATCGACCTGCAATTTGCTGCAACACGGCGTTGTCTTCACTGGTATTTCCGGCCAACAGCTGGCTCAATTCCTGGGGACGAAATTTCATCTGATCCTGTTGCAGAATTGGATTCGCAACCGCCGCTTGGCGAAATTGTTCGTTGTCTTCCGCCGATGCCTCACTACGTTTGTTGTCCAAGAAGAATCGTTGACGTCTGGTATTCAAACCAACGATCGCTTGTTGGGTCTGCAAGTTCTGCAACTGGACTCGAGCGTCTTCGTTAGATGCCGCATCCAGCGCGTAACGATTAGCGACATTATTCAAGGCCCAACGAGCTTTGGATTGCTCACCCGCTTGCAGCAATTCACCCGCCTGTTGCAACAACTGGGCAGCTTGTTCCGCTTGGTCTTTCCGTTTCCCACTGATCTTGGACAGATACGATTTGCGATCGTAATTCTCTTGATTCACCTTCCCCAGTAATTCTAGATTCCCATCAGAATCAGTTAATTCGTATCCTGGCGGCGCGATTACATTCCAAGTCACATTCTCCAGTGGTACATTCAGTTCAGGGCTAACCAGCTTCATGTTACTTAGGTCATCTCCCGACGCCAAATAGACAAATCTAACTTTCGCCGTTCGATCATCGATACCTGGCAAGATATAGAATTGCCAACCATTGGGATTATCACTTTGACGAATCGAATGCACACTTTCGCCGTTGACAAAGATGCTGAACAATTGTCCGCCAGGCGGCAACTGTACCGCCAAACTGCTACGTTGAATCACTTCCATGGTAACGTCCACCGCTGTTAACTGATCACCATTGGGCGATAGAACCGTTGTCAATGTTCCTTCGGTCACTCGCAGTTTTAGTGCTTCGGCTAACGAATGACGAATCACCTTTACGGCCAGCGGTGCCACAGGCTCCATCGCTCGCAGCGTCAGCGCGCCAGCGGTTCGATTCCCTGCTTCTCGCAACGACGGCGGCACCATGTTCCAATCCAATCGTTGCCACCCTTGAGTCAAATCCGCTGGCTCGATTTCCAGTCGTCCGCCTGTTCGAACCGCAAAGTAGTATGCTAATTGCCGCGACTGAGGGAATTGGATCGGAGTCAACCACTCACTATCACTTGCGCGATCCCCTCGGCGTTCAAATTCGATCTGAAATTGCACTCGACCAATCACTCGTCGCTTAAATTGCAATTCCCAAGTGTTAGAATCTGGTGACGTACGCACGAAATCACTGACCGCCGCCCCGGTCGCTCGAACGGTCTTGATCACAGCGGCGTCATCTAGCTGCAAGGTGATCGGCAACGATCGCAAGGAAGCGTTTTCAATGTTCACTTCGGCTAGAAGTGTCGAACGGGTCTGACCTTCACGCAAGGTAACCTCATGCAGCACCTGCGCGGTTACCCATGGATCCAACTTCTCGATCCCCAACACCAAATTCCAATCACGTTGCAATAGTCGGAAAGCCAACCAGCCCTGCCCAACCTGTTGCTGCGCTCCCATACTACGAGGATCCAATTCCGAAATATTTTGTCGAGTCGTTGCGCGCAAGCGAATTCCAGGAATCGGTCGGATCAGTAATTCGCCCGACTGACGATCGGCTTGGTCCAAGGCAAAATGCGGCACCTGCCATTGTTCGACGTTCGACGGAGCGGCACCGGCTAAGACCAGAGCAAAATTCTGAGTCCCGATGGTCTTTCCATTCAAATCCAAGATCACTCGGCGATTTTCACCTTCCACTATTTCGGACCAATGATGCAACGATTCTCCTGACAACGATTCCACTTCCATACCCTCGGGCAAACGAAAACTAAGCTGAAACAAGCCGGTGCGAGAAATTTCTGTTGAAAAATTTGCCCCCAGCACGATCCGTTCATCCCCCAGCGACAATACCTGGCGACTGACCACTCGGACTTCGGCCGCTACCGGAATCACTCGAACCGAAATCACTCCCGCATCCACTCCGTAACGGAACACCCGCTGCAAGACCTCTTTGGAATTGGCGACCAAACTCGCATCGAAGTCGCCGATATTGACTTGCGAAAAACCTTCGGATTCAATCGTCTCCGGTTGCGCGTCCGAACCAAAAGCGACGGCCAGCAAGCCAACTTCGCCGCCCGCTGATTCCACTCGCAGTGGAGCCAATATCACCTCGACCGGCAAAGGATCCAGTGCACGTTGGGTTTCAATCCGAACGCTAAAGTCCGCAACAGCGGTTGAATCGATCTCTAAGTTCAGTTGTCGATTGTCTGCGTCAAATCGCCACGAACTCACAGGGCCAGCGACTGCACTTACGGTTAAACCTTCAGGCACCGTCACTCGCAAGTCGCTAACTTTTCCTTGCGATGTCCGAATGTTCAATTGGTGACGACCGTCGACAACACCAGGACCGGGAATGTACAACTGGGACCCTTCGACGAAGAACTGAGTCTCCTCGGTCGAAAGATCTCGAGTTCTGGGACGCAGCACAATCGGAGCAGCCTGCGACCGAAGTAACAACTGCACATGAGTCCGTTCTGCTTTGGCATCTGGATCACCGTCAGATATCAATTGTATCCGAGCGGCGGAGGAACAACTGGCCTCCCAATCAGGTTGGTCGTAGACTAAATCAATTTTGTGCATCGCTGCCGGCCCCGTGTAAACGGGCACTCCGCTGGCGACGTCCACCGCTTCAATCCGATATTCGAACGTTGCGGTGTATTGTTTTGCAATGTCAATGGTTAACGCGGCGTCGTTGGCTACCGCTGGTTTTGGTGGTTTGTTATCGATGGAAACATCGCTGACTTCTTCAGTGATCTCTTCGAACGGTATCGTCACAATGTAAGTTAAGCCACTGCCATTGATGTCACGTTTGGTCAACCGCAAACCTTCACCCTCAAATTTGGACAGAACCGCCGGGGCACGCAGCAACACGAATTGATCACCAGGACGTCCACTCATTGTGACTTGGCCGCTGGCGGTCAAGCGAGCATCCGTGCTGGCGACCTGCCACTGCTGGGTCAACGAACTGGCAGACTGGAATCCGTCCGTGGGTGCGGCCCATAGCGTTGAACCCGAAATCGAATTCAAGCCGATCATCGCAAACACCAATCCAGTGATCACGATTGCGGAACCGCCGCTATTTGACGAATCGTCGCGCCCAGTTTCAACTGTGCTGGAATTAGACTCAACCGCTTGCCCTTGCTCATCACGTCCTTGCTCCCGACGCCTTTGTTCGAACGATCGATAGGTTTGGGCGATTGCCTGGAAACACTGCCACACAGCGGGCAGCAGTTGAATGGCCACAATCACTAACGCCACCGAGGCAAAAAACCAAATCGCGCCGTTGGGTTGTAGCAATGTACCCACGCCTAGCAAGCCTAAAGCGATCAACAGCAACGGCCTTCGCAATATCCCAAGCACAGTCCAGCGGCAGACTAGGCCCAGAAGGACACCGCCAACTGCTAGACACAATCCAAGCAGCGAAAAGTGAACTTGCCAACTGGGTACGTTCTGAACTTCAATCATTACATTTTCTCCAGCGGCCAACACAGGAAGATTCATTTGTAAAGCTGCAGGCGGAGCCACTTCCGTTAACGCCCATCCTGCCCCAAAGACGGCCGCCAATACGGCAATCGCCGAACAGATCACCACCACTAACCCTTGCCGCCCTGATCGCCCGGTACCACGCGTGGCACCTGAAATCGCTCCGGATTCAAAGACAGGTTCAATTCCGGTCGCAACACCAGGCATCGATTCGCCAGTCACCCCATCATCAATCACCGATTCACCCGTCACCGATTCGCCCGTCACCGTGTCGCCGTTGGCAACTCTCTGCTTGGACGATTCTTGTAGAGATGCCAAAATTGGCATGCTTGAACGGCTGCTATTTCGACTCGCAATTGCTGCCAACAAAACAAACAGTGCGATCACTCCCAGGGGAAGCAAGCCCGCCTTGGCCAACCAATCAAACCCGTTGGGCCAAACCACCGGCTGCGACGCTTCCACGGTTCCCGCAGTCCGCACGATCACATGGTTTTCGTCACCCTGGACGTTCCAGCGGGTTTTCAATACCGGGGCGTAGACCCTGGGCAGGCTTACCTTAGTCTGTTTGCCAGCGACCGCCGGTTTACCCAAACGCAAGCTAACTTCCATGGGAACATTGGGGTCGACACCGCCCTGTAACGGAATCAACGTGATGTCGTCCGCTTGCCTAGCAGTGACCGGTTGACCATTGACCGACACCGCCCACAATCGCACAGGGTCGCCCGGTAATTTGACTCGAAGCGTCCGCTGCCCGCGAGATTTCACAAAGTACACAACGTCGGTCACCAATTCACCGTCCGACGATACGTGGCTATTGGCCTCCGAAAATTCGACAACCTGAGTCGCGGTGGTACCCGGTTCGAACCACTTTACATTCAGTTTCAAATCGAAAGGACGTTGCGTGTATTGCCAGGTGCCAAGCGCCGGAGCGGTACTTAGCAAGCGAAGTTCGGCTGGCAATTCTAATGGGTCCAATTCCAAAAGTGCACTGGATACTAACAGTCGATCAATCTCCACTTGCATTGGGCTAACCAATTGCACGTAGCCTCGATCACCTTGAACACCAATCGGTGCGACCTGACCCACGACAAACGAACCGTCCACTTGGCCCGGCTTTTGTTCATAGGTTAACAATAAAGTGTAGGGGCCAATCACAGGTTGGTGTAAAGTCACTGACAGCGTATCACCGTCGCGTCGCCAAGATCGAATATTCTGGCCATCCACGTTCACGTTTCCCAATTCGGCCGGCACCGACAAATCCCACTGACTGGTCGGCGCGCCGGTCACAAAATAGTTGACCAATACGCTACCGTAGACCGTTCCCTGACTAAGGGAATACAAATGAAAGACGTCCGATTGAATACTTCGATCCAAGGGTTCCACCTGCATGGTGGCTGTCCAATCAGGCTGCCGAATTCGGAACGCTTGTTGCAAGTTGGCGACCGCATTTGGGAAAGTCGACAAAGGCTTCTCCACTAGAAAATCCGTCGCTCCAGCCGCAATACGAAATCCCGGCGCGCCGACAACTCCGATATCTCCGCGAACGGCTTTGGCTTCCGGATGTGCGATACGAGGCAACACCCAATCGCCAGCTGCGGCTGGGATACTTTGTTCCAAGCGAATACTGACCAGGTGGCGACCTTCAATATCTTGATTGAAAATCACTTTCAAATCACGCCGACCATCGATTGCCTGGGTGGCCACAATGTAGTCCGAAACATTGGCACCGGTGACGGCAACAATCGAATAATCTTGCGGTACCGCAAACCGCCACTCACGAATCCCTGCTTCGCGAATATCCAATTCCATATCTGCGGTGATCACTCGTTCGGATGGTGACAACGCATAGACAACCAATTCGTTAACATTGATTTCAGGCTGAATGCGATCGGCAATCAGCTTAAAAGCATAGTCGGCCGACGGGAAACGATAGACGAACAATTGTCGTGCCTCTAACGGTTGCCCAGGGAAGAGTTCGGGACCTAACTGAGTCAACCCGTTCAGATCGGTGGGCGATAGCCGGACCGAACCAGTATTAGAAATTCGCAAATGTCCAGAATGGCGAATCGCTCCCAGCGGTTTCAATACCATTCCAGCAACTCGAACTGGAAACGCATCCAACGGAGTTTGACTTCGCACTCGGATCTGGCTTTGACCTGCAATCGGCTGCCCTAACGCAATTTCCAAGCGGCGCACGCCATCCTTATCACTCACTTTCCAGCCAACGATATTGTCGCCTTCAACGTCCAGTATATCGCCTGGCCCCTTAATTTCAATTCCCAACGATTTCAACTGCCCCTGCAGAACTTGATAATCTAAATCATGATCTTGCCGCAACAAACCTGGGCCAACCTGGGCTTCCACTTGTGCACTGGTTGTGAAAAACAATTTTCCCTGGTCAGCCTTACGAACACTTCGCCACCCCACGTTCACGATCCCACTTGCAGGTAAAAACCCTTGCCAGTTTTCACCGTCCCAAATCGGAATTAACGATTCCCCTTCGCGTTGAAACTGCAGATCTTGATCAAAACCCTTCAACGTAACCGGCACGATCGCGTTCGCAGTTACCGAAAACTGAATACCTTGCCAATTGGCAGAAGGCGACACCAGGGCGGCCACGAACTTCAAATCCAATGCAAAACTTCCCGCCTTGGGAAATTCTAATTCGTAAAACGTTTGCTCCCCATCGATCAGCAAATTCACTTGGTAGTCACCTCCGGTCGGCAAGTCACTTAGCGCGATCACGCCACTAACCAATCGCATCTTTGCACCTGACTGAATCACCTTGGCGGTACCTTGCAATTGAAACGAAATTGAATTACTGGCTGAATCCAATAACCCGTCAAGGGTCATATCATTAATCTCAACGGGCAACACCTGTCCACCATTTCGACTCAATCGAAGCACCAACTTACCTCCGGTCGCTGTCTGCAAACCAAAGTGCCCCACCTTGCTGGACATTCCCGAAGCATCGCCGGTTTGACCAGCATCGGATTGGTTCAAGCGAATGAAGCCTTCGACCTGCACAATTCGAGTCGACATTCCGGGTGCGGATTGCACATGAATTCGTGAATCAAAGCCAACCGATGTGCCCGGGGCCAAGTGAGTCAATGGAAAGTCCAAATCCCCTGCCGTTGGTTTGGTTTGGATCTGGATTGTTGCCTTTGGGTTTACCGCGTCTTTCTTAACTTCGATGTCAAGAAACCGTTGGTCACCTTCGGTGCGAACCGCCCAAGCCTGTACGTTGTCGCCTTCTACCGTGACGACGGTTCCAGGACCATTGACGCCCAAGCGGATCGTCTGGGGTCGACCTTGAATCACTCGAAATTCAACGTCGATCTGCTGACTAATCATGTCCGGCTTCAGCGTCACATTCGCGGCGGCCGTTGTGGCATAAAGAAATTTTGGTTCAGGCGGCGTTGTGGTTCGCAAGATAATTTCCTGACCGCCGTCACCCGGATCTTGAACCACCAGCCCAGAACCACTTGCGACGTCTGCCGTCTGCTGCGGCCCAGCCACCGCCCAGGAATCGCCTAAAGCGGTGACCAACACCATCCCCAGGCACCACCTTACAGCGGACACCCAATTGAGTTTCAAAGCACGAAAATATGAACCGTTCTTTGTCATTTTATTACTCATAATCTATTTGCCTTATATCTGGCCGGTCATCCAAATGGCTTGTCGTCATTGTCATTCCGCTTGGGAAGACCACAAAAACATCGCCAAATTGATGGGTGTTCTTAGGTGTAATGTCTTACTAGTTTCGAACGTTTTTCGGCTGAAGTCTGGCCGCTGAGGTTCGCAGCCGTGCTACTCAAATCAACCCAACTGATAGGTTTAACGCTGTTGGCTAATTTGCCGAGCCTGCTGGATCATGTCGTTCAGTTGCCGATTCGAACCGGTGTCACGCTCGGATGCCGGCAAACTTGAAACCAAATCCCCTAAGGTCTTCAAATCCACCGCGTCCCCCAAGGTATCACCCTTCAGTTTGGCGGCTAACAAGGCCGCTGCGGTCGCCATTTTCAGCGAAGGACTGGCGTTTTCCACTCGTGGAGCACTGGGGTCGTAAGGAATCGGCCAACGGCGTTGAACCATGCGACCGGTCGCCAAGTCTTGAAATCGCACCGATACCGAACCCACGTCACCGAACCCTTGAGGATTGGCTTCAAATTGATAAACCGCCACTCCGGCTTCCGCCGTCGTCATCTCGGCAGCATCCACGGCGTCATCCAAAAAGTCTTCTTTGTTGAGCAGGTGCTTTTCGAATCCTAACAACTTGTAGTTGCCGACTCGGTTTGGATTAAATTCGATTTGCACTTTGACATTTTTCGCCGAAGGTCGCAAAGCACCAGCGACTTGCTGAGCAAAACCGGTTTCCGTCGACTCAGTTGAATCCAACAGGTAGTAACGCCCATCGCCTTGGCGAGTCAACGATTCCAAAATCTCATCATTCAAATCCTGAGCACTGATCCCGGCGGCATCGAAAGCGATTCCCGAGTCTCGCATCTTTGCAACCATTTTGGCCAACCGCGCTGGATCTGCATCGCCCAAATTCACCGCACCGTCGGTAAAGAGAACGATTCGATTTTCGGCCGCCTCCAGAAACTGTTGGGAAGCCTTCTGAGTCGCTAATTGCAAGGCAATTTCGAAATTGGTCCCTCCTTCGCTGGGCAGATTGGCAACCATTGTTTCCAACTGACCCGCGTCTGTCCCACTCATTTGATCGGCAACCAAACGAGGCGTGCTGGCAAAGCTAATCAAAGTCACCACGTCTGCCGGTCCCAGTTGTTGGGCCAGGCTACTTAAAGCACGCTGAACCGTTTGCCGACGATCACTTCGTTCCATCGACCCCGAATTATCCAACAGTAACGTTAAACGTAATGGGACCGCAGCGGGGCGACCTGTGGCAGCGGTTCGCATTGAAATCCGCAACAGATTTCGCTGTTGATAAAATGGATGGATCGCTTGTTCGACTTGACAGGCGACTTTCTCATCTTTGTTTGGCAACGGGTCGCCATAGTTCAAGGCATTGACAAATTCTTCGATACGAATCTTCCCCGCTTCAGGCCACTGACCTTGCGCCAGTGCGGCGCTGGCCAACTTGAAAGACACGTCACTGATATGCAGCGAGAAGGTCGAAAACGCCTCCTTAGATGCGGCCACTTCATTCAGACCCGACGGCGGAGGTGTCACCGGGCCAACCGCCAAACCGCGGAACTTGGATTGATCCAGCACCGGGCCACGCATGCTTTGGGTTTGATCACGAAGCGTCGGACGTGCCGCATCTTCCGGACCAAGATTGGCTGTGAACTTGTCGGTCGAAGTTCCTGTTGGATTCTCCGATTTCGATAACTTCGCAACTAGATCTTTACGGAACACGCCAAACTCTCTTCCGGTTTCACCGTCGCGGCCATTAATTCCCCACTGTACGCTTCCACCCAGTGCGTTCCCCGTAACGACATCAACCCCGCCCGAATTGCCACCGATGTTTTCGGAAAACGAATTCATCTGCGAAAGCTGTTTCAAAGATTCACGGGTAAGCGATTGGACGCGACTTGGCTGCGGGTCTGTCTGAATTGAAAGATCGCGATTCTTTGCCAAACCGTTCATGGAACTTGCGGGTTTCCCTTGGCTTGCGTCTTGCCATTGGACAGAGTCTTCCAAATGTCGGCCCTCAAGTGCAGCACCAGCGCTGTTCGAATCAAAATCTCCTAGTCCATCCCCACGCTGCTTATCGTCATTTGACGGTGATTCGTTCGCGCCAGGCATAACGCTGGAGGGCAGCAAAGCGGCCAAAGAACTTTCAAGTCTTGAAAGGTTTGAACCTTCAGGAAACGCTGGTAAACCCAGATAGCCCAAACCTTGCTCGCCCAAACCTTGCTCGCCCCCAAGATCACTGGCATCACTCGCTAATGGACCATCCGATTCACCATCCGATTTAGCATTAGATTTAGCATTAGATTCATCATCAGACCAACCAGCGAAGTTGTAGCGATCATAAGTCACGCCGGTTCCCAGACTCAATTGAAGCAAACTATCCAGAGATTCGCCTTTCAATCCAGAATCCTTCTTCGAATCGTCTGGATTGCCTGCCACCTGTTCAGGGACCTGTGAATCTACACGAATGCCACCCAGCAAGATCGAACCGCCATTGACGCCATTGACGACATCGACGACATCGTCCGTCTGGCGACGACTAATGGCCGACTGGCCTATCAGTCCGGCAGAAAAATCCGTCGTTGCTTCGGGACCAGGGGCTGACTGAGTCGCTGAATTGAATACAATCTCTTCGCCTAACTCAACCAAAGATTCCTGTTCTTTCAGAACCGGAGGCAAAGTAAGCTGGCTTTGTCTTGATACAGCATTCCTATTTTCTTGGGCGATCTTGTCTCCTTCGACGATCCTGACCTGGCCAACCTTGCTTTCAAAGCCTGAATCGATCACGCCCTGCGGCTTTAGGTCACCGTTGGCCTTGCCCGAAAGACCGAATGGACGCGTTGGATCGTTATAAAAATGATCCACACTGGGCAACTGTCCAGATTGACCCGCGATACGATCGATCGCTGTGTTAGACCGCCGATCTTCTTCACTAGACCACTCTTCCAACTCAGGCAACGCTACCGCCAACTCAGGCAACGCTACTGCCGGAAACGCTGGAGTCTGATCAAATCTAGACACTCGCCCATCCGCCTGAAGTGTCGCCGTTGCGGGCTCTCGCGAACCCGGCATTGGCAAACCCGGCATTGGCAAACCCGGCATTGGCGAACCCAGCGTTGGCAAACCCAGTGTTGACCTACTCGACTGTGAAGACTGTGCCAGTTCCAATCCCTTATATTGCGGAACATCTATGGGCTGTCTGTTTTGGGGCTGTCCCTGTTGAGGCTGTCCGTCTTGAGGCTGTCCCTGTTGGGGCTGTCCCTGTTGAGGCTGTCCCTGTTGGGGCTGTCCTAGGGGCGATTGGGCCACGAAATGGCCATAGGGCACCGACTTGAAATCAGACACAACGGAGCTGGGCTTCGCAAAACTGGGTGGGACAAGTCGTCCTTGGCTTAGGCTCTGAGTCCTTTGATTTCCAGTTTCTGAACCAAAGAGATTTTCCGAATTATTTTGCGAAAACGTCCTCGCCAGACTATCCAATGACTCTTCCGGGGACTTGGTTGATGATTCACGACCGCTACGCCCAAACTTGGAAAGGGTTTCCGAAGAAGCGGATTCAACCCGACCCAATCTCTTGGTAGCCTGCAGCAAGCGACCGACGTTGGGCAACATGATTGCAACACTAATCAGCAGCATCAACACAACCGACGCCGTTAAAATCGTTTGCCGTGACAACCGTTTTAAGGAAGTACGACCTGACCAACCACTAACATTTTTTACCCGCCTGCCAACCCACCCGCCCACCTGCCGCGCAACCGTAAGTTTCAAACCCTGCTGGACCGGCGCTTGCCCCAGCAACTCACTAGTCAACGCGTTAGCCAGACCACTACCCGGACCACTACCCGAGGCACTACCCGAGGCACTACCCGAGGCACTAGTGGAAGAACCGTCCGATTCTACCGACGCGGCATCAATATAAGGGGCCACACGCTTATCAAGTGAATCTTGCCCCGGCAGAGCGTCCGCGTCCAGCATCATCAGCAAATGCTGCCGCCGCTGTTGGGATAGTTGCCACTGATCCGCAGCCCCCTCAAGTGACTCCGCTTCAAGCAAACCGCTAGAACTTGACTCACTGGCTTGGCGCTGGCTATCGCTAAAATCTTGGTTCCCGATTTCCACCAACGAATCATGCAGCATCAACATTTGTTCATAAAATGCGGCAAGCTGCGGCTGTTGCTGGATCAATTGCAGCAACTGATCACATTCAAAGTCAGACGCTTCACCTAACACCATCGCCGTCACTCGAACCTCAAGTGCATGGGCACTGAATTCCCCATCGGCATTCATATTCTGATTGGGCTTCATTTTATCATTCATGATTACTTATCGACTCCCAAGTCTGGCAATCGACCCGCCAGTGTCTTCAACAAATAGTGCAAACGAAACCCGACATTTCCGATCGATAATCCAGTCCGCTGACTGATTTGCCGATACTTCAAACCTTCAAAATATTTCAGCTCGATCAGCGCCCGATCCATTGGCTCTAGCCCATCCAAAACCGCCCTTAACGCCGCATGAGATTCCATTCGGACTAAAACCGCTTCCGGCGGATCTTCAGGGGAACTTGCCAAATCAATTTTACTCATGAATTTGCCTGCCTCCGTCTGACACGCTGCGTCCTGATTGCGATCACCATGAAGCTGCTCACGTTGACTGGTTCGCAAATAGTCCAACGATCGATTTCGTACGCATCGCACCAGCCAAGCTTCGGGCGATGTCACCTGATGCCAGCGAACATGCAACTGCATAAAAACTTCCTGCACGATCTCCTCAGCGACCACTCGCCGCTTGGTCAACGCAAAGGCGTAGCGCAGCAAAGCCCCCTCCTGGCGAACAAACAAAGTTCGCAAGTGATCTTCGCCCCGATCTGGCGAATCGCTATCGTCTTCTTTTGCAGTTGACCTCAACATCGACTCTTTCGGTGCGACTGAAAGTTCCGGTCCGCTTTAGCAATTAAGCACTGATTTTTTTTCTTCAATATCCAAACCTAAGCGTGTCCATACCCTGGCCCAACCGTACGGCCGGTCTGGTTAATCTTAATTGATAGCCAAATCGCGTGGCGAAATGCCACCTGGTTTCGCTAATTCAGGAAACCCCTGACCGTCGCTCGCTGCGACCCGCAAAATCCCAAACGCGATTTCAAGTCCAAAGACGCAGAGCCTAGCTGTGGTTTGAATCTTGCCTGACTGTGATCTAAATCATGAACCAAGCCGCAGCCCGCCTTACCTCGGGCCAAGCTCAAGGCCAAATCTGACGGTTGCCCGCTGCCTTATTAGAGTGACTGACGGGCCGAGTGTTTCTTAGATAGAAAGTCCGGTCATTCTAGAATTTCTCTCCAGCGTTGGGGCCCAACTTGATGCCAGCGGCTGATAACGCCGCAGGCTCTGGCCAAACAAACCGGTTTAAAGGCCCGTTGGGACACTCCAGGCCTAAGTTCGGGGCGATTGAATGTCGTGATCGCTTGTCTGCCGAAAAATTAAGCGATTCCAAATGAGATTGGGGATGCTGTAGAAATTGACTCGAAATCACGCCCCGAATTCAAACGTAGACCACGCGAATTTAGAAGTAGACCCAGGGCGCAAGCGACCTGTAGATAGATAGGCCGGCAACGCGAAGACAAGTAAGCAAGCGAGCAGGGGGATGCGTTCCCTTACTCGCTTGCAGGTCGTGCTTGTATTGGACTGCTGTTTCGAATAACGCGCTTGACTTAAGCCTCCGCAGGGAAGTCGGTTTTGCGGCACCGGTCGGATTACGCGGTTCCGCTAAAACCGTGACTTATTTGCGGATCATTCCTTAGTGATCACCCGCTGCTTCATCGAAATCTCCCGAATACGGGGTACCATCAACCAGTGCCGAAATGGAACCTTGAAATTCTTTGACCGTACTAAGAGTCTGATGAGTTCCGACGAAACGCGAGGCTTTGCCGGCGGCATCACCGTCTTGCGGACTTGGCATTAGGGTGACGTCAAACATCGGGTCCTTGATCGCCAGTGTCACCTCTTGGGCATCGATCGCTGTGGGTGTCTTTTCGTCGTCGCCCAAGATGTAGACGGTCGCCTGTTGCTGATCATGATCAACGGTCAATTCCACATGAAACTTTCCACCACCCCAATCGACAACAGAACCGCCATGCGGTCCGGCCCCATGAGAATGCCCCGCGGCCGAATGATCTGCCTCGTCGGCTGCCCCGAGATCATGACCGTCGCCATCCTTGTGCACGGTTCCATCGTCGTGAGTGTGTTCACCCGAATGAGAGGTCGGGTCGTCTTTCGCGGCCGGTTTGGTTTCGCAGCCAATCATTAACGACAAGGCAATCAGTATCGCCACTGGTAAGCAATGAATCTTGGTCATTTCTGAACTCCGTTAAGCAGGGATCAATAGGAAGGAGGTTTGTTTTCTTGAATCTTTGTGTTTTTGCGTGCGAGTATTTGATTTTGAGAATAGATATTCGAGTCCAAATCACTTTGAATCCACTTAGATATCGTCGCTCGCGTTTTTGTTCGCGATCGTCACTGCATCTTTACCGCTAAATTTCCAGAACAAGCCTGGATGAATCAGGAATTCACAGAAAGTCGACGTAAACAGTCCACCCAAAATGACCGTCGCCACCGGGTATAAGATTTCACGCCCTGGTTCCTGCCCGCCCAGCACTAAGGGTAACAGTGCAATGCCCGCCGTCAATGCCGTCATCAATACCGGTGCCAGACGTTCTAAGCTTCCACGCAGGATGGTTTCTTTGGAAAAGGGTTGGCTTTCTTCCTTCAGCAAATGAATGTAATGAGTAACCAACAGAATCCCGTTGCGAACCGCGATCCCGCCAAGCGAAATGAACCCGACTAGGCTGGCGACGGTCAAATCTTGCTGAGTAATGACCAGGGCCAACACACCTCCAATAAAAGCGGTGGGTAACGCATTCAAGATTTGCAGCACAATTCGCACCGAGGGCAGCAGGACCATCAAAACGATGAACATGCCCACCACTGATACGCAACTTAACAACAAAATGGTTCGCGTCGCCTCTTGTTGACTTTCGAATTGGCCGGAAAATTCCAAGAAGTAGCCTTCTGGCAAATCTAGTTGGCTGTTCAACTTCTGCTGAACTTCAGCAACGGCACTTGAGAGATCCCGCCCTTGCGTGTTGCAGCGAATGACAATTCGGCGACGAGCGTTCTCACGATTGATCGCGTTGGGACCCGTTCCCGTTTCCACGTCGGCCAGATCACTTAGTTCTACTTGACCGCGACCGTCGGGCAAGTCAATTCGCAGACGATTCAGGTTTGCGTAATCGGTACGATATTCTTCCTCAAGGCGAATTAGCAAATCAAAGCGTCGTTGACCGTCTAACACTTGTGAAACCACTTCGCCTTGCAAAGCGGTTTGTAAAATTTTGGCGACATACGCCCGAGTGACCCCATGCTGGGCCAGGTCTTCGGACCTTAAACGGATGTGAAGTTCGTCGGTCTGGCGAATTGGTTCAATAATGGGCTGGGTTAGACCGTCGACATTTTGGATAATCGTCTTCGCCTGATTCGACAATTCTTGCAGTTTATCCAGGTCGTCACCGAAGATCTTGATGGCAATCTGAGCATAAACGCCTGACACCATATGGCTGATCAAGTGAGCCAGCGGCTGTTCAACTTCGATGTCGACACCTGGCACTTCTACCTTCAATTCATCCAATAGCTTTTTGATGACTTCTTTGCGGCGTAAGTGCACGTCCTGGTTCATGCTTAAGATGTATTCGCCGACATTTACGGGCGAAGCGTGTTCATCCATTTGGGCGCGACCGGTTCGCCGAACGAAGTCTAGAATTTCTCCGTCTGGATTGTCTGTTGATTTTTGCAATTGCTGAAATTTATTATCGATGGTCGCTGAAATTTGATTAGAAGCCTCAAGTGACGAACCGGGCGGCAATGTCACATTCACTTGCACGCTTCCTTCGTCGAATTCGGGCAAGAAACTACTGCCCAACTGCGAAAATTGCCAACCAGCGATGCCCACCGTCACCCAAGTTAGCAAAAGTAGCGGGCCAGGAATTGCCATACTTAGTCGCACTAGGTAGCTAACCAACCATTTTAGAAAACGCAGGAGTAGACCGTCGGATTCTTGGTGGGTGGCTTGCGACGTAGGCAGCAAGTAGTAAGAAAGAACCGGAGTGACCGTTAGCGAAACGATCAATGAAGATAGAATCGAAACAATGTAAGCAACGCCAAGGGGTTCAAACAAACGACCGGCCACGCCCGGAATCGCAAACAGTGGAAGGAACACCAAGATTACCACGACGGTTCCAAAAACGATGGCACCGCGAATTTCGCGACTCGCTTCGTAGACCACGTGGATCGCTGACTGTTGACCAATCAACTTGGACTGTTGCGAAGCGTTTTCTCCATTGATACGGCAGTCATCGATCGCTAAACGCCAATTCTTCAGCCGTCTAAAAATATTTTCAACATCCACAATTGCGTCATCAACCAATTCACCCATCGCAACGGCGATACCACCAAGAGTCATTACATTGATGGTCAGCGACGAATCGGTAAGATAACCAATCAAGCGAAAAGCCAAGGTCGTGATTACCAACGAAAGTGGAATCGCGGTCAACGTGATGAAGGTGGTGCGAAAGTTTAACAAGAATAAAAACAGCACGATGATGACCAGCACAGCACCGATCACCAGTGCTTCGCCAACATTGAAGACGCCTCGATCGATAAAGTTGCGCAATTGAAATAGTTCACTATTGATTACGATGTCTGCCGGCAACGACGCTTCCACCTCGGCCAATGCTTTTTCGATCGAGTCCGTCAAGGACCGGGTATCAACGTGCGGCTGTTTCACGATTGTCAACACCAAGCCTGGACGACCATTGACCGCTCCATCGCCCCGCTTAAATTCCGCACCCTCTTCGATGTTGGCCACCTGGCCTAGCAAGATCGCCCGTTTGGGACCTACCTTGACGGGAACGTTTTTCAGATCTTCGACCACTCGTTTGCCATCGGGGCCCACGCGTCCTAAAATTCGAATCGGCCGTTCAGACTCGCCATTGATCGCGTAACCACCGCTGGTGTTGATATTGCTTTGGTTGACGACGCTTTCCACATCCTGCAAAGTGACGCCGTAATCGATCAATGCCGCTGGGTTGACCAAGATTTGATACTGTTTTCGGTCGCCGCCTTGCATGAAGGTCTCGGCAACTCCATTGACTTTTAGTAATCTGGGGCGCACCACCCAATCACCAAGCGTGCCCAATTCTAACTGCTGCTGCAGCGGGGTCAGGAAAGTGATCAAGTGCTCCTGTCCCTCAATCGAAACCATAAAATCCCGGTTGCCATTTCCGAGTTTGCCGCTATTTGATTCGGCTCGCTTGGGAACACGAGGCAGGACGCTTGATGGGTCGCCGTCGATAGCCAATTCTGATGTGGGTGCTGAAGCCGAGGTGGCAGATAAGTTAATAAAATCAACGGGCTGCCAAGTCTTAGGATCGTGTCGATCGATCTTGGTATTGTCCTTGTCGATAGGGTTCCAAATTTTCAACTCGGTCTTTTCATTTCCCCTGTCCATCCGTTCCGCCATCCACTTGGTTTTACCCACTTGGACTAATTGGCCACCGTTGGGTCCGGCTTGTCGGTACATGCCAGCGATCACGATTTGCCCCATGATCGAAGATGGCGGAGTCATTTGGGGTGTGATTCCCCTGGGCAAGACTTCTGCCAGCGACGACAGCCGTTCCTGGACCGTTTGCCGCGCGGCGCGGATCTGAGTATCCCAACTGAATTCAATAAAAATCACATTCAGGCCTGCAGTGCTTTGACTGCGCACCGCTTCGACTCCATTGGCACCCAACAGCGCAATTTCTATCGGTTGCGTGACCAGGGTTTCCACTTCTTCGGTCGCCAAGCCGGGGCATTCAGTTAGCAAGATGACTCGGGGGCGATCCAAATCTGGAAACACATCGATGGGAATTGTGGTCGCCAAGTACGAACCGTATACCATCAAGATCAGGCTTACGACAACCACCAGAAATCGATAACGAAGCGAAAAACGTATGACTGAATCTAGCATTGCAGCGGTCTTCGATTTGAGATTGGAAACAAAGGCGAACGGAGGAATCGCGAATTGGGTTTGGCTGTGGGTGATAATTTAGAAAAATAGCAATCGACCGCAACAGCGTGAGTAACACACTTAGTGGGCGGCGTGCGTGGTTCCGTCCGCGTGAACGTGCACATCAGCACGCATGCCGCTGGATGCTTGCGCCTTAAGGACTCGATTCAGTGAAGCCGCAGAACCTTGGGCCAGATAAAATCCTGGCAAGATCGAACCATCGTCCGCCAGCACCACGTTAGATTGGTCTTGATGAACCACTTGAACCGCGATTCGATTGAATAGGTCGCCATTTTGCTGAAACACATACGCTTCTGGACCCTCGAAGGTGACCGCGGCCGCTGGCACGACAATGACCCCTTCCAATTGTTCAACCGGCACCGCGATTCGCACCCGTTGGCCAGGGCGATATCGCCAAACCAAAAACAGGCGTCCATCGGTGTGATACTGACGAGATTGGTTGGCAAGGGGAATGAAGAAGTCGATCGTCCGAGTGCTGGGGTCGGTCGTATTGGACAAGTGTCGAATTTGGAAAACTTGATCCAGCGTTGGCCAATCGGTCGTCTTCTCTTCCGTAAATTCAACGCCAACCGGCCATTGATTTTCTGCGGCACGAGCTAAATTAGAGGCCTCTTTCTTGAACGCATGGCCTTCGACATACAATGAACTATGATTGGCCAACACTGCCAGCGCTTGCCCCGCGTCAACCTGTTGCCCCAGATCAACGGTCAACTCTTGAATCTCGAAGAAGCCCGTTTCCTGGCCCCCAATGCCCGCCGAATCCGAGTCCAGACCTTCGGCAGTTTCGGAAATTTTCGGAGCAAACACATCGATCGTCGTCAGGAATTTTCCGCCTTCGATCTGCAGAAGTTGTTCAGCGGTAAGTCCGCGTGAAAGTAGATCCTGCCGAGCGGCGTCGATCAGTGCCGACTGCCGCTTGAGTTGTTGTTCCAATTCGATAATTCGTTTGGTGGGAATCACACCCGAATCCGCCAGTGTGCCCAAGCGTTCCATTTCTTGGGTTGTGATTTCCGTTTCGCGGATCGCCTTGAACAGATCAGCCTGCGAATTTTGCAAGTATTCACTGACCAAACGCAAGGTAAACAGTTTTTCACGAGGCCGAATAATGTCACCCTGGAATGCATGGACCACGGTGACCACACCTCCGATTGGCGACGTGATTCCCCGGTCAGTCACTCCCGGTCGATCGACAATTGCGCCTGGAATTTGGATCGTTCGCCAATACGTTTGCGGACGAACTAACTTGGACATCAGACCAAGATTGGCTCGCGCTTGCTGGCTAAGTTTTAATGTCTTGGGTTGGGTGAGCGGTGCCGAATCGTCCTCCGCGATTTGCTCCTGGACGGTTTGCCCGCCAATCAAGGGTAGCCATTGATCTCGTGCCAACCAAACGCCAACGGCGACCGCAGATAAGACGACCAGGTAGGCAGACGCCTGCAATAATTTGACGCGTATTTTTAAGGGCATTGGAAATTTCTCCAGCACATGAATTGCTTGGTAGCCAGGCGGATGAATATCGCAGCGTTGTTCGCAGGACCCAAAACGTTAAGGTCAAACGTAACCACACACTAGAAAGAAAGGCGATTCAGCAACAATGCCGATCGCACACGCCAACCTCAGGCGAATTTTCTATATTCGCAGACTGCGATTTTGGAGATAGATTGCGCAGTGATAGGGCACAAAGGAGCCGACGTCAGAAGATTGAGTGCCGGATACGGCAAGGGAAGTCGCAACAGGTTTTACCGACCAATCGATACAGGCAAGCAAGATCGCAGGTCCAGTAAGACGCGTTCCAGTAAAATTTGGTCGAGCCGTCTGCAGCTGAAGATTCTCTTGCAAACCAAAGTAGATCGATCCGAAGTCATGATCCGCTGAGGAACCTGAATTCATGCCCAGAGTCAACGTCCCCAGAGTCAACGTGCCCAGAGTCAACGTGCCCAGAGTCAACGTGCCCAGAGTCAACGTGCCCAGAGTCAACGTGCCCAGAGTCAACCTTGAGTCCAAATCAACCTGATCCGCGTCATCGGATGATTGATCGCTAGGACCGTGCGGCTGATGATCGTGCGGCTGATGACCGTGCGGCTGATCAACCGAATCATGGTGCGAAATGGATAGATGAAAGTGAGCATTCCCCGAGTGCGAATGACCGTCAGAATCGTCATGCGAATGTGCACAGCAAAATACCGCCTGATTGGCAAGTAATGCTAGAATCAACATTTGGCATAGGATTCGATGGAATATCAACTTACTTTGCTTCACCTACAATTACCGGGTCGGACACAAGTGGGGCGTGTGAAAATCGCCCTTCCAAAGTATAGCCCTCGGTTTTGCCGGGACAATAGCAACATCCGACGATTTGTCGCCAAACCCGCGACCCAATCATCGAAATCGCTCTAAACGACACCAATTCCAGCTTGAAACCGCCTTCTGACGTCACTTCACTGATTCCAGCCTATCAAGCATTATTAAGGCATCTCACCTTTTCTAACCGCAAATCGCTCAAGGCCTTCGTTGTCGATACATTCGACAGCTTGCATCGGCCTGCGCACCCCCTGACGACCGCTTTATTTTCGATCCCAAAGCAAAGATGCAACGCGTGATCAAAGAGGATCAACCGTCCAAAACTAGCATGTAATTGCCTAGCAGCGATTCCCTGGCATCGATGGTGGCGTTTCGAAAAATTGATCCCAAACGGCTTACCGCTCTATTAACAGGTGAACTGGATTGGGTGGTCATAAAATGTTTGCAAAAAGATCGCGACCGAAGATATGAATCCGCCAGCGGTCTGGGCCGTGACCTACAGCGATACTTGGCCAATAAAATTGTGGAAGCCCGACCACCAAGTCAAAGCTATCGACTGAAAAAGTGTGTGCAGAAATATCGCGGGCAGGTTATCGCCCACAAGCCAAAAAACGGGTGGCGACCCAACCAGAAGACGCTAATACCAACCAAGCGGTCAGCAAGGGGCAGGTGCTAGCCGGGGACGCGTTGTTCCTAAGGCGAATCCATTTCTGCGTTGAACTATTTTCAGGCATCTGAAACTTGGAGTCAAAAGAGGGTCGATCAAGACCCGTCGGACCTGGTGGCTCAATGCAACCTGAGTATCGATAAACAGAAGATAGGCGATGTCTACTTGCGGCAAGGCGAAGGCGAATCGGCACTCAAGGTATTCCGGCAATTGTTAGACATTCGCAAATTGATGGCAGACCAAGACCCCGTCGTTCTGCAGGCTCAGCGTGATTTGAATACCAGTCACCAACGGTTCGCTGATGCCCAGGTCCAACTGGGTTCCGTCGATGAAGTTCTGGTTGTTTACAACACAGCACTCGAAATTTCACAGAAACTCTTTGATCGCAATCCCCAGGATCAGTCAGTTCAACAGAACCCCGCAATGACTTTTTCAAAAGCGGCTAGCTTGATGCGCGACATGGGCATGGCCCCTGACTTTGTCGCGTTCATTATTTTGTCACCTTCATTATAAGGTCTACAGTCATCTGAAACGCGGTAGCCTGTCGCCACGTCCTTTGGCTAGCGACAAAATTATCTTCGTTCCCAAAATTCTTGTCGGTCCGGTTCGGGAAGTTCCAGGCACATTCGTCCCAAAGATAGGACAGGTCTAAGAATACCGACCCGCAGGCGACGAAAGCAGAAGGCGAATGCTGGCGGCCGAGGATAGGAATTCGGGCACAGCGATTTGACGTTTAAACGTGCAGGGGCGACCTAAGTGACTTGTTCGCAGTGGTTGGTCAATGGATACGATCCATCGGTTGCTGGTCTTAAACAGCCAATGCTTTACTCTGGCGAAAATCCACTTTCTGAAATTCTCAATTCCGGACTTGCCCTTTCGGGAACCGACCCATTCGCGGTGAAAAAAAATCTTTGCTTTGGCTGTCACTTTAATGACAAAGCTCTATTGCATAGGATTCACTCCGCGATAAAATTCTTCGCGGTGAGGAATAACGCAATGCCAGGACGATTGATTTCCCGGCTGATTGTTCCCAAATCTATTTACGGTTGTCCAACATGGATGATGTTTCCCAGAGCAGTCTTTCTTGCTCGTCCAAGGCAATGGGTGTTCTCGTCGAAAGAACCGATGACGAGGAGCCTCCAAGTTCAACGAACACTACTGGTTTGCAATTAGTTCAAATGGCGGTCAGATCGCCCCACAAGCCGCCAAAACCGCTACGCCAAGGGCCGCCAAAACCGCTACGCCAAGGGCCGCCAAAACCCCAACGCCCAGAGCCTCCGAAGTCCCAACGCCAGGAGAGCGAGTTAGTTAGCGAATTCCGGCGGAAGCATTTTCCGGAAGCTTCGGATCTGGAATGGGACGATTGGCGGTGGCAATCACGTCATCGCATCAAGACGCTTAAACAATTCGAGTCAATTCTACAACTCTCGAACACCGAAAGGTCCGCCCTTAGTGTGGGTGGGACCATGTTACCGGTTGGCATTACCCCGTATTACCTGGCTCTGATTGATCCACTTACGGCCGATAGCCCGCTTCGCAAGACCGTCATGCCGACCGAAGCCGAATTCGTTCGGACGATTGGCGAAGCCGACGACCCGCTGGGGGAAGACGGACATAGCCCTGTCCCTGGGTTGGTCCATCGCTATCCAGATCGAGTTCTCCTGCTGGCAATTGATTTTTGCTCGACGTATTGCCGCTATTGCACGCGTTCACGAGTCGTAGGCCATGGTGAGATTGCCCCCAGTACGGATCGATTGAACAAGATCTTTGCTTACTTGGAGCAGGCAACCGAAGTTCGCGATGTTCTTATTTCGGGTGGCGATCCTTTGGCGCTGAGTGACGATAAACTTGATTTCATTCTGGGGCGACTTCGCCAGATTAAGCATATCGAGTTTGTCCGAATTGGCACAAAAATGCCTGCCGTTTTGCCGCAGCGTATCACTCCGCAGTTAGTGCAAATGCTGAAGAAGCACCATCCTTTATGGATGAGTATTCACTTTTTGCATGCGGACGAATGCACCTCTGAATCTGCCGAAGCCTGTGCCCGCTTGGCCGATGCCGGCATACCACTGGGGTCGCAAACGGTTTTGTTAAAAGGTGTCAACGACGACGTGCCGACGATGAAGGCGTTGATGCATCGCTTGTTGATGATGAGGGTCCGTCCTTACTACTTGTATCAATGCGACCCAATCAGTGGTTCGGCACACTTTCGAACTCCGGTTTCCAAAGGTCTGGAAATTATTGCTGGGTTGCGCGGCCATACCACCGGCTATGCGGTGCCAACCTTCGTGATCGACGCGCCGGGCGGAGGCGGCAAAATCCCTCTGCAGCCCGATTCCCTGATCGGTCGAGACGGCGACTTCATACTGCTGAAGAATTTCGAAGGTAACGTCTATCGCTACCCCGACCCCATGGGGGCGTCCCAATGAGTAAACCACTACCCATCGTTGACGAATTTCTATGCGTCCGTTGTGCTCGCCACATGGCAACCTGTTGCCAAAGCAGCGAAGTTTACACCACTCCGGGTGACGTCCAGCGTATCCAAGAACACTCGGGGCGGAGTGACTTTGTCCAGTTTCGGGCGCCGGAAGATCCGGTTTACCTGCAGCAAGATGATGATCCGATTTGGACAGAGAAAGTTTTCCGATCCGATGGGACCAGGCGCATCTTAAAGCGAAAAGCGTCCGGCGACTGCACGTTCTTAGGAGAATCCGGCTGCGAATTGCCACTGGAAACTCGGCCGCTCATCTGTCGCATCTACCCATTTGATTACGCGGAAGATGGACTTAAAGTCACACTCGCCGGTGGTTGCCCAACGCATCTGCTTGCCGATGGACAGCACTTGTTGGACGCTTTGCAAATCGATCGTGCCGATGCGGTCCGCTGGCACGCTCAACTGTATAAGGAACTGCGGCTTGAAACCAATGCACAGGTCGACCAATGAAAATTGGTTTCACCTACGACCTTCGTGCCGACTATCTTGCCCAGGGATACAGCGACATCCAAACCGCAGAATTTGATCGCGAAGACACTATCGATGAAATTGAAAATGCACTGCTGCAACTTGGCCATAAAGTGGAACGCATCGGAAGTTGCAAATCACTGATTGACCAACTTGCTGCAGGTCACCGTTGGGATCTAGTCTTCAATATTTGCGAAGGAATGTATGGGTTTTCACGCGAGGGCCAAGTTCCTGCAATTCTGGAAGCCTACCAGATTCCATACACTTTTGCAGACGCGTTGTGTATGTCAGTATCGTTGCACAAGGGGCTAACCAAAGCCATTTTGTCCAGCAATGGACTGCCGACCCCAAAGTCGTTCTTGATCAAAACGGACGATGACCTGTCGCAAGTCAATTTGAAGTATCCCGTTTTTGCCAAACCCGTTGCTCAGGGAACCAGCAAAGGAATCGACGCGGCGTCCAAAATCGATTCCCAAGATGCACTGCAAAAGACCTGTCAACAAATTCTGCAACAGTTTAATGAACCGGTACTGGTTGAAGAATTCTTGCCAGGACGTGAATTTACCGTCGGCATCCTGGGGACCAGTCCCAACGCGTTTGCGTTGGGGACGCTGGAAATCGTGATGCTGGAAGGGGCAGATCAAGACGTCTATAGCTATCGAAACAAAGAAGAATGCGAGTCATTGGTAGACTATCGCTGGGTTGATGCAAAGACTGATTCGGTGGTCGCGTGCGCAGAAGTTCTCGCTGTGAAGGCTTGGGAATTACTCAATGGCCGCGATGCTGGGCGAGTCGATCTGCGCTGCAACAGTGCCGGCGTGCCCGAGATCATCGAAGTGAATCCGTTGGCTGGGTTGCATCCCACGCATTCGGATTTACCGATGTTGGCAACAGCGGTTGGCATGGAATACCTGGAACTGATTCGTCGAATCGTCGAATCTGCCGCCCAGCGTGTCCGGCAATGAAAGTTATCTTGCTTTACAACGAAGTAGACCCGCAGAACGACGATGCCGCTGCAGTGGATGTTCTACAGCAACTACAGGCGATCACCGACGCACTCTGGCGACTGGGTCATGACCCGCTTGCGATCGGTTGCACGTTAAATTTGGAAATGGCTAGGTCAAGGATTCTATCCGCGGCTGCAGATGTTGTTTTCAACTTGGTCGAATCACTCGCTGGATCTGATCGATTGATGCCCGCAGTGACGCTGTTACTTGAATCTTTGTCAATTCCCTTTACGGGATCAGGCACCAAAGCTTTGTTCGAATCAGGTGACAAACTCTATTCCAAACGAATTTTGCAGGCCTCTGGAATCCAGACGCCTGCCCATTTTGACGCAATAAGCTCCTGTTGGAAGAAAGGTTTTCAAACGGTCACCCCGCCCCAGCAATTTATCGTCAAGTCGATCTTCGAACACGCCTCGATCGGGATCAACGATGATTCGATTCGACCTTTCCAAGATCTTGCCGATCTTGAATCTAAGTTGCATTCACTTGAGCAGCAATCGGGTCTGCCAGCGATGGCCGAAGAGTACATCGACGGTCGAGAATTTAATTTGTCACTGTTGGAATGCAACTCAAGCGTCCAAGTTCTGGCACCAGCGGAGATCGTCTTCAAAGACTATCCGCCCGGCAAACCTCGCATCGTGGGCTATCTTGCCAAATGGGACCAGGATTCGCCCGAGTATCAATGTACACCTCGAAATTTTGATTTTGACCCAAGCGATGCTCCACTGCTGGATCGTCTTACCAAGATCGCTACCCAATGCTTCACTGAATTGGGAATGCAAGGTTACGCTCGTGTAGATTTTCGCGTTCCATTTCACGATCCTTTGGATCCTTCCACTTTGCTGCCCTTTGTGTTGGAAGTTAACGCGAACCCTTGCCTTTCGCCCGACGCTGGTTTTGCTGCGGCGTTGGATCGTTCGGGAATCAGTTTTGATACCGCAATTGCTTCCCTGCTGGACTCTGCCCAGTCGGTACATGGGAAAACCGCCCCATGTTCTTAATTCGTAGAATCTATGAAGATTACCTTCCTGTAAACAAACGAGCGATCCAGGAAGTCAAAGAAATCTTCCTCGGCCATTTCCCAGATGCTCCCAGGGGTGACATTGAATCTTTGGCCCAGCGGCTTAGTAATCCTTTTCTAAAACGATTTCGCACCATTTTGTTAGTCGCCGAAAATTCCAGCCAACACGTGTTAGGGTTCGCGATCCTGTTGCATGAACCCGAATTGAATTTCTGCTATCTGGACTACATGGGTAGCGGTAAAGCGTTATCCGGACGTGGCATCGGTGGTGCGTTGTATGAACATGTGCGGGACCAGACGCGTTCCCTAAACGCCAATGGATTGTTCTTCGAATGTTTACCGGCCGAACCCTCCGAATGTGCTGACCCCGTGGTTCGAAAACAAAATGCTGCACGGCTAAAATTTTATTCAAACTATGGTGTGCGGAAAATTCTTGGCACCCAGTACGAAAGTCCAGTCCCTGGCGGTTCACCCGACTGTCTGCCGCACTTGATGTACGATGATTTAGACAGCGGGAAAGCCCTGCAGGTGGATTTCGTCAAATCGTTGATCCGAGCCATCCTGGAACGAAAATATAGTGATATCTGCCCGGAATCTTACATCAAGATGGTCAGTCAATCGGTGGTGAAACCTGTTCAACTATCTCAGGCTACCGATCGTACACCTGCGGTCAAATCGCACCCATCCAAAACGATACGCAAGATAAAGATGGTGATCAACGACAAGCATGACATTCACCATATTCGTGAACGAGGCTACGTGGAATCACCGGTGCGGATTTCACTGATTAGCAACGAACTGACGCGACAAGGATTAGTCGACAGTATCCCAACCAAGGAATATCCACTCAAACACATCCTGGCCGTCCACGATCAAGGACTGGTTGAATTTTTGGAGAAGGCGTGTCTCAATGCACCCGCAGGAAAATCGGTTTATCCGTACGTGTTTCCAATTCGCAATGCCACTCGGCCCCCAAAAGATCTGTCCTTAAGAGCCGGCTATTATTGTATTGACACGTTCACACCCATCAATCGAAATGCCTACCCTGCGGCGCGACGCGGAGTCGATGCAACGATGACGGCCGCGGACACGATCCTGGCAGGCGAACGGTTGGCTTACGCACTGGTAAGGCCACCGGGCCATCATGCCGAACGCAAGTCATTTGGCGGTTTCTGTTATTTCTGCAACGCTGCGGTTGCCGCAAACTATTTCAGTACGATCGGTACCGTTGCCATTCTGGACATTGATTATCACCACGGAAACGGTCAACAGGATATTTTCTACGAACGTAGCGATGTGCTAACGGTATCAATTCACGGCGATCCTGAATTCGCGTATCCTTACTTTACAGGATTCGCGGATGAACGCGGCAAAGATGCAGGCGACGGGTTCAATCTAAACTTGCCGTTGCCAGAGGTACAAGAGGGTAAGCAGTTTCGTAAGGCACTTGCCAAAGCACTCAAAGTCATAAAAGATTTCGATCCGAAGTTCCTGGTGATCTGTCTGGGACTTGATCCCGCCAAAGGTGACCCGACAGGCACTTGGTCGTTAGCGGCGGAAGACTTCAAGGAAAATGGACGGATGATCGGTGCCCTGAATTTGCCGACTCTGATTGTTCAAGAAGGTGGCTATCGAACGCGAACACTTGGCGTAAACGCCAGAAATTTCTTCCAAGGGCTATTGGATCATCATGACCGAACTTAAAACAACCCAGTCGATTCCAACGACCCTTCATTTGCGATCAGAAGTTCAACCTTCGGACGTGCAGGATGTGAGACGAATTGTCGAAGCATCCCAATTCTTTTCAGCCGCCGAGGTCGATGTTGCGGTCGAACTAGTTCAAGAACGACTACAAAAAGGGGCCGCTTCTGGCTATGAATTCCTGTTCGTCGAACATCCGGTTTTAGATCAAGACCGGCTCCGTCAACAAGTGATTGGTTACGTTTGCTACGGTGAAATTCCCTGCACTGTCGGAAGCTATGATATCTATTGGATCGCGATTTCACCGGATCACCAACGCAACCGAATCGGCCAACAATTGATGCAGTCGGTTGAACTGGCGGCCAAGAAACTTAACGCTCGTCGACTGTATATCGATACCTCAGGGAAGCCTCTTTACACACCGACTCGGAACTTCTATGTCCGTTGCGGTTACAACATTGCCTGCGAACTTGCGGACTTCTACGCCCCGGGCGATTCCAAAATCATCTTCGAAAAAGCAATCCCACCCCATTAAAACAAGCCAAAACAACACCCGGCCGCCCCCGATCTGTATCATCCCCTCTCAATCCAAGGGTTTCCATTGTTTTTGGCACAGGTATTGGCGGAATGGCAATTAGTAGATTAGGTGTGCGTTTTGGCACCATGGCTGGTACCTGGGTTGACGCCCAATGACGTAGCCAACCACCCACCCGACAGATTCACTCCCAATCGGTTAATCACTCGAAAGAAAACGATGCCAAAGATTACGATGCCAAAGAACTCTTTGCGAACTGTTTTTACGACGTCTGCGATCCTGTTGACGGCCGCATTCCAAACCTACAGTTTCGCCAGGCAGACGCCTCGCATTGAAGTTGCGGGCGTAAGCGTTTCTCAAAAGGATCCCGATTCCGAATTCGGTCGTTCACTGTCCGGATTTGGAACAGCAGGAACGTCAGTCGATTTGTATCTGAAACTGCCAAAACAAACGATCCTTTCCATCGATAGAAAGCAGTCCAGTATCGATCTCAGTTGCGACGACGGTGGCAAACTTCCACTTCGCGACCAATTCAATGGCGTACTTAGTCTAAGTTTTGCCAGCAACGATAAATCAATTGCTGCGATTCAATTAGGATCGGAAAAGTTGCCGGGCAAAAAGACGACCAAGTTTACACTTAGCGGCACCATCGTTCTGGTCGTTGGCAAAGACCTAAAGACAAGCGAAGCTGAATTGACTATCGAAAATAATAGTAAAGTGAAGCTAGGGTCGGTCGACGCAACGGTCACCGTTCGCGCCGAAGATGCCGAATTCAACCCTCCGGATTCTCAGTTGTTTACATTAACCGCAAGTCGTTCATTCGACATGATTTCAAATCTTGAATTCTTGGACAGTTCCGGGAAAGTGATCCAAAGTGAACCAGCAGGTTCAGGTTCCGGCAGTTGGGGCGACTCGGACGACTTAACCTACACAAATTCCTATTTCGTGCAAACTTCGCAGAAGAACCTGAAGGTTCGCTTTTCCTACTTCGAAAGTACGGATCGCGTAAAATTGCCAATCGACAAAACCTTTGGTTTTGGCATGTGAAAATGGTGCAGTCATTTGATTTTCTGCATTCGCCTTTTCAGGGGTCGCTGGGGAAATGTGTTGCAAGCTGCAAAGCAGAGTGGTGGGTAACCGATCGATTTTTATCAAAGACTCGCAACCGGCAAGCGGTTTAGAAAAAACAGTCGCTTCTATTCTGGAATACGATACCCACCGCGACTTCGTTGATCGTTCACCAGGACTAAGCGACCAATAAATTTCCCACTAGAAAGCCAAGCCCATTGGCTATCTGTTTTTCCAGAGATCGCCAATCCATTGATTGGCGATCCTTTCTAGTTTTAATTCCCGTCTTGAAACCCGCCTTAATCCACAGGTTCAAGAAGTTGGATGCGGTCGGTAGGGATCAAAAGTGGAACTGTTTCACTGCCAGAACTACACCCGTTGCGCTCGAGCAACTAAAGCCGCATGTGGTTCCAGTTAAACGCGGTCAGGCAACGAATCGACCACACAATCGTTGCGGGGATGAGTACACATAACGCTTGGGACGAAGATGGTTTCTGAAATCCTACGTACTCGAATCATCCTGCGATCCAACCGCCAGCAGTAGCAACAATTAGGCTCAGCTTACCAAATGAACCAGCTTACCAAATGAACCAGCTTGCCAAATGCAGCCAACCGTAAGTCTTCCCAAGTCGGTGATCAACGCCACCTCGGAGATTAGCCACTTCAATGCCCGGCACTGGTGTGTGGGCTAGTATCAGCCGTTTTGGCGTTAGCCACGGTTCTGCCCACGGTTCTGCCCACGAAAACCGTGGCTAACGCCAAATCGGCTGATTAAACGCAAACCCCGCGATTGACGGGCAAACCCATGTGAAGTGGCGCTGTCCAGCTAAAGTCGTGTCTGCAAAAACGCAGTAGCTATGGAGCAGCACGCAAAAGATGAAGGCGGTGGCGCTGTCCAGCTAAAGTCGTGTCTGCAAAAACCCCGGTCCTCAATACCGCGCACGCTTTAGTCGGATGAGCCACTTTGCTTCCCTTTGCGGCCTTCGGACGCTCTCCGATGACGACCATTTCAATTCATTGCGGGCAGGCAGTCGGGGTCACCCACTGCATTCATCTGACGAAAGAGCATGTCGAAGCCGCGTTTGAACGGAGTTCCTACCATTCGGATTCCTTAAGCGACATAACGTTGCCAATCACTTGGCAACGGGAGATTGGCAAGGGTAAAAATTGAACGCTTTCCGTCACTCCAATGCCTGGCACTCCAATGTCAGCCACTGGTGTGTGGGCTGTTGCTAGTTCTTGTGCAGTCTTAGGCCGGAGGCCGGCATATAGACTGCCGGTGGCGTAAGCCACCGGATTACTGCACAGTGGTTCTGCGAAGCCCGGAGGGCGACACCATTCGCTACAGTCGTTGTATCGCCCTCCGGGCTAGATAGCCGTTTTCCTCGGTTCCGGGGCCTGACGGCCCCGGCAGTTCCTGTGTCGGCCTCCGGCCTGAAGTCGTTGCGCCACTCCAATGTCCGGTCCTGGTGTGTCCGGTTCCAAATTTTTGAAACGTTCGAGGATCACCTAGAGTAATGCTTGTAAGCGGTCGCCAGCGAGCCGTTCGCGAGCATCGTCGCGATTCAACCCGACCATCGATTCTTCGGGGAAAGGTAAATCGTAGCGGCGGCGGATCAATTGCAGCGAAACATCTCGCCCCGCATCGTGACGGACGATGGGGCGAAAAGGCGGGCCAAAATAAGGCAGGGCGAAAAAACGTGGGGCGAGCAAACCTTGGGGCGAGCAAACCTTGGGGCGAGCAAACCTTGGGGCGAGCAAACCTTGGGGCGAGCCCTTCCAGGATCCCCAAGGCAACCAAGCTTTTCCCGCTGCGGGCTTCTCCAGAAGCGAGGCACAATCGCTTATTCGTATAGCAGCAGGTTCCCAAAACGGTGAGTTAGTTGACATCTGCTTCTTGCTAGCAGTAGCATAACCCAGTCTCGGCGGGCGCTGAATCCCACCTGAGCATCGGAATTCGTAGGATGTTCATTTACACTAGAGAGTCTTTTCCAATGCGCAAACGTTTTTTCTTAGCAGTGTGTTTGTTTGGTTCGCTGGGACTTGTGGCTTTACCACTGGTCGGAGCCCGTTGTTCGCTGGCTCAGGAACGGCCGGCACAGAAAACGGACTCGGCGGCAGCTTCGATTTCCGAATTGGCTACGGCGATCGAACCATTTATGCAATGCATCAAAGGGGAGGATTCCCAGTTTGCGATGGCTATCGAAGCCGAGCTGTCAATCGATGGCCAGGTTCAATCGATCCAGGCAAATCTAAATCGCTTTGATGACGAATCCTTTGACATGATCCTTTCCCACCCCGATTACGCGGTCGAGATCCGTCGCCGAGCCACGGCTACCGCTTTTGCCCTTCCCAAACATGGAGTGGTGTTTTTAGGGGCAGGTGAAACCGATGCCGAAGATCAGCTTGCTCCGCTGGGCGCGACCAAGCGTTTGATTGGCAGCGGCTGCCAGATTGCAACTTACCTACCTCTGATCAACGGTAGTGATGCCCAAACCGTGCTGCAGTTGTGTTCCAACTTGGTCCAAATCCAGCGTGGCGACGCAGCTTCTAGCTGGACGATCGATCGCAATACAAAGCTGAAGTTTACCAGTGAAGGCGATTTACGCAGTTTACAAGTCACATCCGAGGGCATGAATCTGGTGGCTAGGCTGACCCAAGTGGGACAACCCGCGTCGGCGAATGATTGGCCCGGAATGCGCATCGAGCCTCTGGACCGAGCCGAATTGGAAAGGCATTTGTCGCGAGGTGTCCGACGAGCGTTGGAGGTTCTGATGCCATCGCCGCAATTAACCAATCCGCCGCAGATGGCTCGCACGGTCGAACATGGCGAGCTGCGTTACGTCGATGGTCAGCGATTGGTGATCCTGAGCGGAACTCCCGAGCAGATCGGTACGGCTCACGGCAAATTGCTGCGACGGGAATCCGAGCGTTGCATTGATTCGGTGCTGTATGCATTTGGCACGGCGCAAACGATCGCCAATGGACGTTGGTTCCGCAAGGATTTGGCAGCCGCCTATAAGAGATTAAAGCCTCATATTCCAGTGGACCACATTGCCGAAACTCGCGCCTTGGCGTCGGCGCTGAATCAAGATCCCGATGTGCTCGAAACGCTGAATGTGTTTCCCGAACTGTTTCACTGCTCGGGTTTTGCCGTATTTAATTCGGCTACCGTCGATGGCAAATTGTATCACGGACGAGTCTTGGATTATATGACGACGATCGGTTTACAAGACAGCGCTACGACATTTGTGGTCTCGGTGGAAGGCAAAATTCCGTTCGCCAACATTGGATACGCTGGCTTTACCGGCAGTGTTAGTGGTATGAATTCGGAATCGATTTCACTGGGTGAAATGGGCGGTCGCGGCGAGGGGCTTTGGGATGGGGTTCCCATGGCGACTTTGATGCGCCGCGCCATGGAGGAATGCGATAGCTTGGACGAAGTGATCAAGCTGTGGTCGACCAGCCCCAGGACGTGCGAATACTACTATGTGTTTGCAGATGGTCAAACCAACGAAGCGGTCGGTGTGGCTGCCACGCCCGATAGCATCCAGTTTGTGGCGGCTGGCGAAGGACACGAATTACTGGGCGAAGGCATTCCAGACGCGGTAGTCCTGTCAGCCGGCAGTCGGCTGGAATTGCTCCGCAAACGCGTAACGGAGAATCATGGAAAACTGGATGTCAAATCGGCCATGGATTTGATGAGCCGCCCGGTGGCGATGCAGTCCAATCTGCACAACGTGTTGTTCGTACCAGCCGACGGTGTGTTTTATGTCGCTAACGCGAACCACGAAAAACCCGCTGCCGATCGACCGTACGTCAAGTTTGACTTACAGCAGATTTTAAAATCCAAATAGTGTTCTAAGCAAGTGGGATAGATTTTTACAGTCTATTCGGGAATTCGTACGATGGCCTTCCAAGGCGATCGTCAGGAAACTCGACAGCCTTGGAACGCCATCCTACAGCCGGATTACGCCCTCGTCGGGTAGACTCCAACGTTTATTACCACTTCCGCGGCGCGAACTGCGGCCACGACTTTCCGCAAGATCCTATGGTGACCGAAACGTGTTTATGAATTGTGTATCAGGCCAACGCTGGATAGGCTTGTTGGCGTTTGTAGCTGGCGTGGTGTGGTTGATCGCTCCAACGCGCGCCGATCGACCCGACGTATTTGATCGCAGCTTTGGCTCGGTTGATACGTTGGATCCAAAGGCGGATGGCAATCCCGATTCCCAGGCTTGCTTGGATGGATTGTGTTGGAATCCCAGTGAATTCATCACCAGTTGCCATCGTCCATTGGCATGGCGTTACGACTGCTTGGTTCGATTTCCTTCTGCGATTTCCTCGGGTAACTCAGTCAATGATCTGGTGGCGATGGAATGGCATATGGCAAGGAATGAAGAAGGAGAGATTGCAAAGGCTCCGGCGGTGATCGTGGTGCATGAATCAGGCCGTCAGATGGCGGTGGGACGAGCGTTTGCGCTGTTGCTAAGCCGAGCCGGAGTCCATGCCTTTATGATCCAGTTGCCGGGCTACGGCGAGCGACGGAATGCCGATAGCCAACCAACCGCCGGTGATCTTATGCGTCAGACCCGCCAGGCGGTGGCCGATGTCCGACGAGCTCGTGATGCCGTGGTCAATTTGCCGTTGGTCGAGGCCAATCGGATTACCGTTCAAGGAACCAGCTTGGGCGGCTTCGTGGCGGCAACCGCAGCGGGCCTGGATGACAAATTCGATGCCGTTTTCGTCATGCTGGCCGGAGGAGAATTATTGAGTGTGATCGAAAATGGGCAGCGCGATGCGGCCAACATGCGAGAGAAATTGGCGGCGGAGGGAATTACTGGCCAGAAACTGGCTGAGATTGTCTACCATGTCGAACCCAACCGAGTGGCACATCGTTTGACTCCTGATAAGACTTGGTTGTTTTCCGGTCGGACCGATCAGGTAGTGCCCTTGGCAAATGCTAAATCATGGGCCAAAGCGGTGGGTTTGACGCAACAGCACCACGTGATCATGGAAGCCGATCATTACTCGGGAATTGTGTTCCTGCCAAAAATGGTGCTGCAGGTCCGCGATGAAATCCTGAAGTAGTCGACAACACACGTATCAATCGGACTTAGGTTTCCGTCGTTTGCCACGCGGCGCACCGGATTGCGAAAATCTCTTGGGTCGTCTGGATGTTGGTGAGCCACTGTCCGCTGGTTGGGTGCGTAGAAATATTTTGGCCAGGTAGAACTCGCTTAAGTATTTGGGCTGCTGTGAATGTCAGCTGAGAAAGGTGAACGCCAGCTTTGGAGATTCTTCGACACGGTGAGCGTTAGCCAAAGATCGCGGTGGCTTGGGGGCGAGCTTGCATTCGGTGGAGACCCGATCGGTCACGCTCTTGGACCAAAGCTTGCTGCTTGCCGACCGCCCAACCCAGCCAGCGGCCAAAGTTCTTCACGCAGTCCACCCACGTCTGGCCACCCACGTCTGGCCACTCATTTGCAATCGCTCCAAAATCGGAGCCAACCCCGCCCGAATGCTCCCCGATTTATCTTGCCGAATCTTTCTGGTAATTCGATTAGCCACTCCAATGCCAGCCACTCCAATGTCAGCCACTCCAATGTCAGCCACTGGTGTGTGGGCTGTTATGAGACCTCCCGGTTCTCGCGCTTGGAATGTCTCCGGCATGCCAAGGTCTTCGACTCCGCCGCGTCGTCGTCATGCTCACCACTAACGCATGAATCGGTGTTGCCTTCTCCCTGTCTGAACAGGATCGGCACGCGATTGGGTACGGCCAGAATCAATAAGCACTGGGGAGTTCAATGGCTGGCCTGCACGGACCTTCGCTTCGGACGCTCAGGACGAATGTGTCACCACAAACGCCCCTCCGAGGAAGGCCGAAGCCGATGGCTAATCGTTCTTCGTAAGACTCTTTCATTCTCTATTCCAAGCCGGTTTATACCGGCACTCTCAGGCTTGGTTGTCGGTTTTCAGCAATGTTTCTTTAATTCTATGGTAGTTGTTTTTGTACTTTTTAGAATCGCCAAGTAGCTACTTCGCCTTCTTGGCCAAGTTGGCGGAACTGTCTGGATGCGTTAAACTAAATGCGGTTGAAAGCTCGCCTAATGAGGCGTTGGTCAATTCTCGGCAAAGCAATGCCGCGATCTCTCGGCCTTCGCAACGACAACGGAAACCGACATCGGCGTCGTTCATTGATGTGTCAGCCCTTCGAGGCTGTGAGTTTTTAGCAAACAGGGCTTTTGTCAAATTTGAATCGCGCTAAACTGGTCGCATGAGTAAATCTTATCGAGAACAACGCGGCCAAGCCCGGACCAAACGACCTCAGCGAAC
>Ga0335398_10001554_pt1 | contig 39063 bp, 24 predicted proteins | sample BON03_FD_205742 | JGI IMG/M metagenome (GOLD analysis project Ga0335398, IMG submission 205742) | Freshwater microbial communities from Lake Bonney liftoff mats and glacier meltwater in Antarctica - BON-03 (spades assembly) (version 2) | ecosystem: Environmental > Aquatic > Freshwater > Ice >... | reverse complement strand
TCCGACGAGTCGATCACCCTCGTTGGCCAGAATTTGGGTAATTTCAAGCTCAGGGTGAAAGTGGTGCGGGCAATACAATTCAGGCTCATCCCACTCGATACAGGTGAATGATGCCCTTGTGTCGGGCGAGATCTTCTCGTAGCTGATCTTCATGTGGAAATATCTGACTAGAATTGCTCATATATCCAGAGTAAACGTGAAAATAGTATAGGTTTATGCGCTTGCAGGCGTAGTGCTCGGCAGAGGAATGCGGTAAGATCGGGGCATGTTGAAACAACGCTGACCGGGTTTTTCGGAGACGGACGTTTTGAATGCGCACTGAAAAATAATGAAAGAATCTCTACAACAATTGGCGGACAAAATCGATCTACTGTGTCACCGGATTTCGGATACAAAAGTGGTGATGGGCTTCGATGCCTTTGTCGACGAGTCGATCCGCATGGTCGGTGAGCGGAGCTCGCCGGAGGCTTACGAGCCGATGCCTACGATCGCCGACTTTGGAGCATGGGCGAGTGCGTCGGCGGGGCGTAGTGGTTTGCGCGAGTTTGTCATCCAGGGAGTCGAGGCCGGAGGCTGCACGGTGAATATGGGCGATGGCGTGGCAACTCTGGGCTTCCCCTTGCATGCCTATTCGGGTGTCGGCACGCCGGCGCATCCGGCTTTTGAATCATTTATCAGCAAGTGCGCATCGGTGAATCCGATTGGCATGGATCCGGGACGGGCATTGGTGACTGAATTTGATGACGGGAAGTTGATGTTCTGCTCCTTCAGTCACTTTGCGCAATTCACGCCGGAGTATTTGCGCGAGCAGTTTGCCGACGGACGTTTTCGCAAAGCCTGCGAACAGGCGCGTGGCATCGCGTTTACGAGTTGGTCGGTTTATCCGTATATGTCGGATTGCTGGCGCTTTCTCTATGAAGAAGCCCTGCTTGGCTTGTCGCATCGACCGCACTTGTTTTTTGACTTGGCGGATCCAGCCAGCCGCTCGCAGGAAGATCTCATCGGGATGGTGGATGCACTGGCAGGCTTTGAGCAGATCGGCCGAGTGACGCTGAGTGTGAATGGCAACGAAGCCAATCGTATCGCGGGTGCGCTGGGTCTCGATGCTGCCGACGACAGTCTGGAGCAGGTAGAGCTGCAGTGCGTGCAACTACGCGAGCAGATCGGTATCAGTGAGGTCAGTATACATTTGGTGAAGGGCGCGAGCACGGCGACCGAATCCGAGGCGGTCAGTATCGCTGGGCCTTACTGCGCCAAGCCAAAGAAGAGCGTCGGCGCCGGGGATCGTTTTAATGCCGGATTTTTAGCCGGCTTACTGCTCGATTTATCACCGCTCGAACGCCTGGCCACCGGCTGTGCCAGCTCAGGCTTTTTCGTTCGCAATGCTCGCAGCGCAAACCACCAGGAATTCGTGGAGTTTATTCGTAATGACTTTAATACAGAGGAGGAATCGATCAATGAAACGTTCTGAAATTAACTCGGCTTACCAACGTGCCAAGAACTGCTTCGAGGCGCATGGCTGGGTGCTGCCTCCAACATCGAAGTGGGACATTACCGACTGTGGGCTGAATCGCTTTGCCGAGGTCGGTCTCGTATTGGTCAATCTCTGTGAGGAGCCTGAATATTGCGAGAAGCTGATGTATGCTGACCGTGGGCAGGTGACGCCACTGCATACGCATAAGCTCAAGAAAGAAGATATTATTTGCCGCAGTGGCAGTCTTAGTTTTGAGCTCTGGACAGGCCTTCCGAGCGCCGAAGCGCGGGGGCAGACTGGTCAAGTCCAGCGCAATGGTGAGCCGTTCACCTTTACCAATGGCGAACCGTTGATCATTCAGGCGGGGGAGCGCATCACCCTGCCGCCCGGCCTCTATCATAGTTTCTGGCCTGCGAGTTCGGGCACTATTATCGGCGAAGTATCGACTGCGAATGACGATGCGAACGACAACTTTTTTGCCGATCCGAACATCGGCCGGTTTCCCGGAATTATTGAAGACGAACCCGCTCTGATACGCTTACTGAGCGAATAACACTTACAACGAATATCAACATGAAAACACTAGATCAAAAATTGGAAACCTTGCGCAAAAATCCTGGCGCGAACGAATTCATCCTCGCCGATGCGAAAGATGCCGACATGGCCTTTGGCATTGCCGCTCCGGGCGCTCCGTATCCAAATAATAAGGACGGTCGGTTCTATTCGATGAATGACTTTATGGATCAAATGCGTGAGATGACGGCGAGCGGATTGATCGATATCATGTTGGCGTCCAATTCGGTGATGTCGCGCCTGGCGCATGAGGAGCAGCTGTTTGAAAAGAGCCCGGTCACACCTGCGATCCGAGCCAACGATACCAGCGACGTCTGGATCAGCCGCGTCGCAGACTATCGTGCCAAGCCTTCGATGCCGTTCTCGTCGGCTTACATCCATGAGGCGCAATATGGTAGTTTGACGGCTCCAGTGGCAGGCCGTCCGAAGGTCAACCTGGGTCTTTACTCCATGACGTTTAACAATGATCTGGAGGCGGATTATTTCAGTCTGCAGGCGTTCCGTGAGTTTCGTGCCGAGGCGGCCGAGGCAGGCTTTGACTACTTCCTAGAAGTGTTCGCACCCAATGTTGAGGACTGTGGCATTGCAGCCAACGACATTCCAGCCTTCGTGAACGATTCCTTGACGCGGGCTCTGGCTGGAGTGGGGCGTGCAAATTGGCCTAAGTTCCTCAAGATTCCTTATATGGGTCCGCAGGCGATGGAGGAACTCGCGAATTATGATAGCGATTTGATCGTTGGTATTCTCGGCGGCGGTAGTGGCACCAGCTACGATGCGTTCAAGCAACTGACCGAAGCGAAGAAGTATGGCGCACGCGTCGCACTGTATGGCCGTAAGATCAAGGATGCCGAGCACCCGCTTACATTCGTTCGTTACCTGCGTGATTTGTCGGAGGACAAACTCAGTGCCGAAGAGGCAGTTAAAGCCTACCACGCCGATCTCGAAAAACTCGGCCTGCCAGCCAAGCGCTCGCTGGAGGCGGATATGGAATTAACCGACCCGAGTATGAGCTACGCACGTTAGTCGCCTGTTTTACCAATCCCACCAACCAAAGAAACCATGTTAGAAACCACACAGAAATTCCTCGCGAGCCCCTTGGGCAGCTTTATCAACAATCAGTGGGTGCATGCGCCGTCGGCTGAGACCTGTGCGATCACCGATCCCTGCACGGCCGGGGTGATTGCTACGACGGTTCGGGGCACGGCGGACGATTTGAATGCCGCGGTGGATGCGGCGCATACGGCATTTCCTGCGTGGAGTGGGTTGACCGCCGAAACGCGGGCACAGTATCTGCACAAAATTGCAGATGCGCTTGAAGCCAACTTCGATACCATCGCCGAGATCGAAGCGCTCGATGTGGGAAAGACGATCACCAACACCAAGGGCTTTGATATTCCCTTTGGTGTCGAGTGTATCCGTTATTTTGCGGACCTAGCGGTCAATCTACCAACGGATACAGCGCTGGAGGTCGCCGAGATGGAGGCCCGTATCCACCGCGTGCCGTATGGCGTCTGTGGCTTTATCTTTCCGTGGAATTTCCCTTTCGATTTACTGGTCTGGGGCATTCTGCCGGCCTTGGCGGCGGGCAATACTGTCGTCATTAAGCCGGCAGAGCTGACTCCCTTGAGCACACTGTTTTTTGCCAAACTCGCTCTAGCGGCGGGCTTGCCTGCGGGCGTTTTAAATGTCGTGAGTGGTTCGGGCAGTGTGATCGGAGAGGCCATGTGCAATCATCCCAAAATGAAGCGCATTTCCTTTACCGGTTCCAGCGCAGTCGGTAAACAAATTGGTGCGACCTGCGGTGGTAATTTGATCCCTTGTAAGCTGGAGCTCGGCGGCAAGGGTGCGGCCGTGGTCTTTGAAGATGCGGATCTGGACTTGGCCGCTGAACAACTCTCCGCTGCGATTACATTTAACACCGGTCAAGTCTGTTGCACGGCGACGCGCTGGATCGTGCAAGCATCCGTCGCGGATGCCTTCACCGAAAAAGTCACGACCCTGCTCAAGGCTGTCAATATCGGCCACGGTCTTGAAGACGATACAGGGATGGGGCCGATGGCCAGTGAGAAGCAGCGCCAGACCGTGTTGGACTATTTACAAAAAGGAGAAGCCGAGGGTGCCACCACCCTTCTCAAAGGGGAGTGCTTGCAGCCGTCGGGCTGTGAAGGCGGCTACTTTATGAGCCCATCATTACTAACGGGTAGCATCGATAATGTCTGCTTCAAGGAGGAGATTTTCGGGCCGAGCGCGTATTTGACCACCTTTACCGATGAGGCCGACGCCATGGCGCAGGTGCATTCGATTGAATATGGATTGGCTAACAGTGTGTTTACGCAAGATCTGCAACGTGCCAATCGTGTGGCCGATAACATGGTGTCCGGTAATAACTGGATCAATGCGCACAACGTCTTCGCATACGGATTGCCCTATGGTGGCGTCAATCTGAGTGGTCTGGGTGGCGGGGTAAACTCGCCTGAGACTTACTACGATTACCTCCGTTCACAAACCGTCGCACGTCCATTGTAGTGATTGTAATATGAGTGATACAGATGCAAGCGATTTGAAGACGATCTTACTGGATCGTGGGTTTATTCATTCCTCGGACGCGACGCTCACCCCGTTGACGGGCGGCGTGTCGAGTGAGATCTATATGGTGACCGATGGTGCGAAGCGTTTCGTGGTCAAGCGTGCGCTTGCCAAACTGAAGGTCGCCGCGGATTGGTATGCAGACACCTCGCGCAATCATTCCGAGCAAGCCTACATTCGTTATGTCGGTGGCTTTCGGCCCGATGCGATGCCTGCAATTTTAGGCAGCGATGCGGAGGCCGGACTGTTCGTGATGGAGTTTCTGGATGGTTTCCGGAATTGGAAAGAGGTGATGCTGGAAGGTGAGTGTGAGATCGAGCTGGCATGGAAGGCGGGGCAATTGCTCGGCGAGATCCATACACGTTCTTGGGGAGATCCCGTGGTGCTGGCTGAGTTTGATTCAATCCCCAATTTCGATCAATTGCGCATCGATCCGTATTTGCGGGCGACGGCTGCCAAACACCCTGAGTTGCAGTCGGTCATTCTCGCCGAAGCTGAGCGCTTGATGCATAGCCGTGAGTGTTTGATTCATGGCGACTTCAGTCCCAAAAACATCCTCTTCAATGCCGACCGGTTAGTGCCGCTCGACTGTGAGGTGGCTTGTTATGCCGACGCTGCCTTCGACCTGAGTTTTTTCCTCAATCACCTGTTCTTGAAGAGCCTCTATCACGCGCCAAAGAAGTTGCCCTTCGATACCATGATCGCGACGGCTCGTTCGGCCTATCGCAAGGCGAATTCGGCACATGCCGTATCAGTCGAGGCACGCACCGCCCATCTACTGCCGATGCTCATGTTGGCGCGGGTGGATGGTAAAAGTCCCGCCGAATACCTCGATCCCGAACAGCAGGACTTCTTGCGGCGCTTTGCGTGCGAGGTCATCGCGGATGGCTCGTTTGACTTAAACCAGATCCAGACCCGCTGGTTCACCACACTTTATCACACCTAGAATTATGAAAATACAATCAATTGATGCTTATCAAATTTATGACTCACGCGGCATGCCGACGGTCGAAGTCGAAGTCACCCTCGCTAATGGCGTAAAGGGCTTTGGCCTCGTGCCGAGTGGTGCCTCGACCGGCCAGTTTGAAGCGCTGGAGTTGCGCGATGGGGATGCGTCCCGGTTTCGCGGCAAGTCCGTCTTCAAGGCAGTCGAACATGTGCAGGGCGCGATTGCCCAAGCGCTCGTCGGTCTCGATGCGGAGGATCAACGTGCTGTCGATGCGGCGATGATCGCGCTCGACGGCACGCCCAATAAGAGCCGCCTGGGAGCCAATGCGATACTCGGAGTGTCGATGGCGGTGGCCAATGCTGCAGCCAATGCCAAGGGCGTGCCACTCTATGCGCACCTCGGCGCAGGGCAGGGTAATTTGCTACCACTGCCTGAGATTCAAATCATCGGCGGCGGCGCACATGCAAATTGGCGCACCGATGTGCAGGACTTTCTGGTCATTGCAACGGGCGCGAAGAACTACGCCGAGACGCTCGAGATTACTTACAACGTCTATCATGCCGCGGGTGACATCTTTCGTGAGCGTAACAAATATTACGGCATCGCGGATGAGGGCGGCTATTGGCCTGAGTTTGAAACCAATGAAGCAGTGTTTGAAGTCTTTATGGAGGCGATCCAACGGGCAGGGTATACGCCGGGCAAGGAGGCGTCCATCTCGCTAGATATCGCTGCCAGTGATCTGTTTGACGAGGCGACACAGACCTACCGCTTCACACTGGAGAACCGAAGCTTTAGTAAAAATGAATTTGCCGCGTTGATGATCGAGTGGTGCGAGAAGTATCCCATTATTTCGATAGAAGACCCTGCGGCCGATACGGATTGGGAGAGTTGGGAGCGAATCTTCAAGGCCGTCGGCCATAAGGTGCAGATCATTGGAGACGACTTGTTTACGACCAATCCGAAACGTATCGAAGAAGGCATCAAGCGTGGCGTGGCCAATAGTGTGCTGATCAAGCTCAACCAAATTGGCACGGTATCGGAAACGATTGATGCCATTCATATGACTCAGCAAGCTGGTTGGTTGCCTGTGGTGTCCGCGCGCAGTGGCGAAACCGAAGATGCTTTTATTTGCCACCTGGCCGTCGCGACCAATGCGGGGCAGTTGAAGGTCGGTTCTTTTGCCCGCAGCGAGCGCATGGTGAAGTGGAATGAGTGCCTGCGTATTGAGCGTTCACTCGGACCAGCCGCCCGTTTTGCTGGGGCGGACATTTACCAGCAGATCTTTTCCATGGCCTGACCTGAGATTGATCCGCTGATAATGTTCATAATGCCAATGGGATAAATGTCGCAGTTAAGGCTTTGTTGACTTTCTCTGTGATGATCCTCTCAAGTATCCTTGTAAATCTTCCAGCTCGTGGAAGATTTGCAGGGTTATTTGTGTCGGCCCTGAAAAAGGGTCAGAGTCACAAGATGAAAGATAATTTTATTTGGGTTGCTGAAAGTCGCGCAGGCTGCGCCTCCCACTCATTCCTAGAGAGGCTTAAAGTCGTAATTTGACTCGCATCGTGAGGGTTCAAGAGCGCGATAGGTTGACCGCCTATGGGGACTCCGGACCGTTGTGCTGACTGGTTGCGTGCCGTAACCTCAGTTGAAGTTCGGCGAAGTATCTTGGTGCGCTTTGTGAGCGATGCTCAGAGGGCCGGAGCGGCGGAGCTTTCTGACCCGTGCCGTCATTCTTCGAACGCGGCTTCCACGTATTGTGCCTTTTCGTTCGGGAGGGACGATCTCCGTATTGTCCGCCCACGGTTGTCATCGATGAACTCTGCTCAGACCTGAGGGAAGTGGACGAGTGATACGCTTTAGCCGAAAGTAAAAAAAAAAAGCCCGAAGTGTGAGATTGAACTTGCCGTTAATGTAACAATGCGCAATACCTTGAGTATGAATCGTTCACGCACCTCCGCTTTTACCCTGATTGAACTGCTCACTGTCATTGCAGTGATCGCTATTTTGGCTGCCATACTCATCCCTGTGGTGAGCAACGTCCGCCAAAAGGCTGATGCGGCGACTTGTCTGAATAATTTACGTCAGATGGGGGCTGGGATCGGGCTCTTTCAGTCCGACCATAAAGGCGCCTTTCCCGCAATGGTGGAAAGATGGAAGACTTCTTCCAAAGGGCTCTGGTTTGTGCAACTGTCGGACTATGGTCTCCCTTGGAAGGCCGGCGCGGATCTCAATAACATGCGCAATCAAGCGTGGTGGTATTGCCCGGCGAGCAGTGAATACGCCGATCAAAAATCATGGGGGGAGACTGACTATGGAGCCAATCCGATGGTCTTTGTACGCCGGGCTAACTTAAGCGGCACTCCGCAGGGCCCTGACAGTGGTATTCGCTTGAATAAGCCGATCAATGTTGTGAATTTGGCACAAACTGTCGCCATCATGGAGACCGGCAGCGCTGGCAACCCCTACTTGAATAATAACTGGGGGCCGCTGAATCGGGGGATCTTTATTAACCAGCCGATCCCGGACACCGCATCGGCAACCCAGAATGCCAGCATAGCGTTTCGTCACCCGGTCAGGGAATCGCTCAGTGGAACCACTTGCAACATGTTGTTTGCAGATCTGCATGTCGAATCGGTGAGCCATGAGGACTCCCGCCTGCAAACCAGGTTGGGTCGTCAAAAATTAATCTACATTACTGAATGAACTCGGGATTCCTTATTATGTTATTAAACCAAAAAAATAATAATCGAAGCGTACTGTGCCTGCTGGCGCTATGCTGTTTGATCACTTCCGCATGCCTTTCGGTTGCCAGCAAGCCGGGGCTCACCGTGGAAAACGGGCAGCTGATGCGCAACGGCTCGGAATTCCGTGCGATGGGCATCAACTATAATAGCGCTTGGTATGATGTGCTGAAAAATCCTGAGACGTTGGAGGTCGCGGAGGGATTCCGGATCTTGAAACAGGACTATGATATTCCGTTTATTCGTTTTTCCGCCGGGCCGTATGCGCATACCGGTTGGAAGCTGTATGTGGAGGATCCCGAAGAATATCTGCGCCGCTTCGATGTGCTGGTGAAGCATGCGGAAGCGCAGGGGATTGGACTGATTCCATCGCTCTTCTGGTCTGTCAGCACCATGCCCGATTTGCAGGGGGAGCCGCTCAGCGCACTGGGCGACCCGGACAGCAAGTGCCGAGCGTTTATGCGTCAATACATTCGTGATGTGGTTGGGCGTTATAAGGATTCACCAGCGATCTGGGGCTGGGAAGTCGGCAATGAATGGAATCTGTATGCGGACCTGCCGAAGCTGGATCATTTGCCGCCGAAAAAGATTGGCTCAAATGAAGCGCGCACTGCGGCGGATAAGTTGCTGCGTCCGATGCTGCTGGATGCCTACGAGGACTTTTATAAAACCGTCCGGGAGATTGATCCGGACCGCATCATCGTGACCGGTGATTCCATAGCTCGTCCGACGGCCTGGCACAACCGCAACGAAGATATATGGGGTCAGGACAGCAAAGCGCAATGGGCGGAGGTTTTTCGCGCCGATACGCCGGACTGTTATGAGGTGGCATCGTTCCATCTCTATGCCGAAGCGGAAAAGAGCTATTTTAAAAACAAGGATCTACCGATTGAAGCCTTTGTGCAGGAGGTGGTGGGTATCAGCCGTGCGGACAACAAGATTATTTGGTGCGGAGAACTCGGCATGCCGGGCGCGGATGAGGCGTCGCGTAAAATGTTTTTTCGGATGATCAACGCGGTTGAGCAAAACGAGATCGCCATCTCCGCGATCTGGAATTTTAAGCCGACCGGTTCGTTTCAGGCCGACTGGGATGTTTCGCCGACTAATGAGCGGGCCTACATGCTCGATGCGGTCAAGGAACTAAATGAACGCTTTGCGATCGGAGATTGGAAATGAGAACACTTATACTAATGGGCTTACTCTGCATGTGTGCAGGCTGTATGGCTGAACCATCGCTGGGCCTGACGATTTAGGATGGACAGTTTTATAAGGATGGGCAGCCGTATAAGGGGGTTGGTGTGAACTTCTACACCGTCCTTCAGCGTAAAACCGGAATAGAAGGTCATCCCTCTGACCTGTCGGATACATCGTATCGCGAGGGACTTGAAACCCTAGCACAACACGATATTCCGTTCATTCGTTTTGGTGCCAATGGTTTTTACCCGAAGGACTGGGACGTATATTTGAATCACAAGGAAGAATACTTTAAGGCCTTTGATTCACTGGTTGCTGATGCGGAGCGGTTAGATATTGGCTTGATTCCGAGCCTATTCTGGTATTTCCCGACGATCCCGGATCTCGCTGACCATGATTCTCAGTGGCTACATGCTGCAATGGTCGGGCTTCGATGCGGAAGTCGATGTGCAGCCCGAAGCCGTTATCACCAATATGCGCCTGCTGTATATGTTCGTGCCGATGGCCTTCGTCGGCCTGGCCGCGCTGCTGGTCGCCTTTTACCCACTGACTGAAGAACGGATCCTTGAGATTCAAAGACAACTACACCCCGAGGAAACACCAAATGACACCACACCGAATGAAGCTTAAATGGATCACCTTTTTAATGGCTGGGCTTGCCGCCACAGCCAGCTATGCACAGCAGCCAGCTCAGCCGAATGTGGTATTGATTATCGCCGATGATCTCGGCGTCGGCGATGTCGGCTGCTACGGTTCGAAGATGATCCGCACGCCTAATGTGGATCGATTGGCCGCAGAGGGGCTGCGGGCCACGGACGCGCATTCGATCGGTTCAGTTTGCACACCGTCGCGATATGGTATGTTAACCGGGCGGTATTATCATCGCTATCCGTATAATTGGAACGGTGAGGCGCTGGTCGAAGCGGACCGCCCGACAATTGCATCGGTTTTTCGCGACAACGGCTATGCGACGGCGTATTTTGGTAAGGTGCACACTGGCTGGGGGGAGCGCTCAAAGGAGCGTAAGCACCGTCAGGATATTGACTGGAATTCTGAGCTGCCACGCGGTGTTTTGGAAATGGGGTTTGATACTTACTTCGGCACACCGTTTACGCACAACGAACCACCTTTTGTTTTTGTCGAAGATCGACATGTTGTCGGGGTAGATCCAGAGGACCCGATTAGCATTTTGATGGGCGAGGCAGCGAAGGAAAGCGGAGTCACTCCTTACAACTGGGGCGTGAGCATTGGCGGGAAGGCCGCGCACGATGCGCGTCCAGTCGACCAGATCGATATACTCGTTACCGAACGTGCGGTGAATTACATTAACGAGAATGGCGGTAGCAAGCCGTTCTTTATGAACTTAGCACTCGTTGCCCCTCACGTCCCGGTCGCACCTTCGAAGGCATTCAAAGGTCGCACCAAACTCGGTAGGTATGGTGATTTCGTCGAGCAAATGGACTGGTGTGTCGGGCAGGTGCTGGATGCTTTAGAGGCACAAGGTCTGACCGACAACACTATCGTGATCTTCACCAGCGATAATGGCGCGATCTATCATCCTAAAGAGCACAAATTAGGGCATCGTTCGAATCTCGATTGGCTTGGGCAGAAGACGGATGCATGGGAAGGCGGATTGCGTGTGCCGTTTATCATGCGTTGGCCTAGAGAAATCGATGCAGGGCAAACGAATGACCAGTTGATCTCATTGATGGACATTCCCCAGACAGTTTGGTCTGCCGCTGAAGTTGCCGTTCCGGAAGGAGCCGGGCCCGACAGCTTGAACCAGCTCGCTTTATTGACTGGAAAAACGGATCAATCGGAACGCAAGGAGTTGCTGATGATTGGCATTACCGGGTGTGCGCTACGCTCGGGGGATTGGGTGTATATTCCCAAGTCTGGTTCGCAGGGGGTCACCACCGACCCGCGCATGAGTTGGGCGATGCAGCTGGCAGCGCTGGGCTTGTCGAATTCGGATTTTGATGCGGAGGGCAAGCTCAAGGCAGATGCCCCTGAGGCGCAGCTTTATAACCTGCGGACTGATCCGCAACAATCGACGAATGTTGTCCGACAATACCCGGAAGTGGCCGCGAAGCTCGCGCTGCGTTTTACCAAAATTAAAAAACGATAAATTTAAAATAGTATGAAAACAATCACTTTAAACGGAGAGTGGCGCCGACAAGGCTCCTTTTACCCACTTACTGAAGAACGGGTCCTTGAGATTCAAAGACAACTACACCCCGAGGAAACACCAAATGACACCACACCGAATGAAGCTTAAATGGATCACCTTTTTAATGGCTGGGCTTGCCGCCACAGCCAGCTATGCACAGCAGCCAGCTCAGCTGAATGTACTGCTGATTATTGCGGACGACCTCGGCATTGGCGATGTTGGGTGCTATGGCTCGAAATGGCTTAGCACGCCAAATATCGACAAGCTGGCGGAGCAGGGCGTAAAGGCAATGGATGCGCACTCCACGGCAGCGGTTTGCACGCCGTCACGCTACTCCATCCTTTCGGGACGTTACTATCATCGCTATCCCCGCAATTGGAACGGCGAGGCCCTCATCGAGGCGGACCGTCCGACGATTGCGTCCGTGTTTCGCGACAACGGCTATGCCACCGGTTATTTCGGTAAGGTGCACACTGGCTGGGGCGAACCCCGTTCAGATCGCAAGCACCGTCAGGATATTGACTGGAACAAGGAACTGCCGCGCGGCGTGTTGGAGATGGGCTTCGATAAATATTTCGGTACACCCTTCACCCACAATGAGCCGCCGTTTGTTTTTGTTGAAGATCGCCACGTCGTCGGGCTCGATCCCGCCGATCCGCTGGTTGTTGTGCCGAAAGAAATCGAACGTGGTGACTGGGGCTGGGGCCTCAGCCGTGGAGCGAAGGCGGCTCACGAAGCACGCCCGGTCAAGGAGATTGATCGGATCGTAACCGATAAGGCGATTGAGTTTATTGATAAGGTTGCCGGTAAGAAACCCTTCTTCATTAATCTGGCCTATGTGGCTCCACACGTGCCGACCTATCCATCGAAGCAGTTTCAGGGCACCTCCAAACTCGGTTGGTACGGCGATTGTGTTGAACAGATGGACTGGTATATCGGGCGGGTTTTCCAAACCTTGGAAAAGCATGGGCTGATGGATAACACATTGATCATCTTCACCAGCGATAACGGCGCGATTTTTCATAAGGAATATCTGGAGAAAGGGCAGGATTCCAACCTGGGTCTGCTGGGTCAGAAAACCGATGCCTGGGAGGGCGGGGTGCACGTTCCGTTCATTGTTCGCTGGCCGGGTAATATTCCGGCGGGCTCCACGGTTGAGCCGTTGCTTTCGCTGATGGATATTTCCAAAACCGCCTGGGCCGCCGCCGGCATCACGCCGCCGGATGGGGCTTCGCCCGATGCGCTCAATCAGCTCGATCTGTTGACCGGAAAATCATCGGCCGCCATCCGCTCCGAACTCTACATGACCGGTATCACCGGTCAGGCGCTGCGCTCCGGCGACTGGGTCTATATACCGCAGCGGGGTTCCTGCGGCATCACCTCCGATCCGGTCTTCAGCTGGGCCCTGCAGATTAATGAACTCGGGCAGACCAACTCCGACTACAACGTGGACGGAACCCTTAAAGCCGATGCCCCGAAAAAGCAGCTCTACAACCTGCGCACCGACCCGTATCAGTCAAAAAATGTAATCCGGGAACATCCCGAAAAAGCCGCGGAGTTGGCGAAGCGTTTTACCGAAGTTAGAAAACGATAAATTTAAAATAGTATGAAAAAAATCACTTTAAATGGAGAGTGGCGTTTACAAGGGGCCGATCATCAGGCAGAGGTCAATCCGTCGGGGAAATGGATCCCCGCGCAGGTACCGGGCGACGTGCATGTCGACCTGATGGCCGCCGGTGAGCTCGACGAGATGTATTTTGCAGATACGATCGCCAAGAATAAATGGACCACCGAAAAGGCCTGGTGGTATCGCCGTGAATTTACCGTTGATTCGCTCGAGTCCGTAACGGAGTTGGTGTTCAAGGGCATCGATACCGTCGCCAATATTTATTTGAACGATGAAAAGATCGGCCGCACTGAAAGTATGTTGCGTGAGCATCGTTTCGATGTGTCGAATAAGCTGAAGGTCGGGGAGCCGAACACCTTGATGGTGTGTATTGAGCCGATCTCAATCATCATGAAGCAACACGATGCAGAGCCGTATTTCGCCTGCTTCAATGATCATCGTATTTTCATGCGCAAAGCGCAATTTCACTTTGGTTGGGACTGGGCGCCGAACTGCCCGGGCATTGGTATTTGGGAGTCCGTATTGCTAGAGACCTACGATCAGGTCTGCCTCGACGGGCACAACATCAAGACTCACTGCGATGGCGCGGTGTCGTTCTTTGTATTCCTCAACGACGCAGTCAAACAGGCCGGCACCGACGGTCTGGAGCTCAAACTGACGGTGCATGCGCCCGACGGCACACAGGTCGCTGATGAGCAATGGGCATCGACCGGTGTCAAAAATTTCCGCAATCTATTTATTCAAGATCCCCAGCTCTGGTGGCCCAATGGTATGGGCGCTCAACCGCTCTACAGCTATGAGCTCAGTCTGCTCAAGCACGGTGTCGTGGTGGAGCGCAAAGGCGGGCGCTTCGGTATTCGCGAGGTGGAGTTGGAAGAAAAGCCACTGCGTGCCGATAAGATGGGCTTTGCATTCGTGGTCAATGGTGAGCAGTGCTTCAGTAAGGGTTCAAACTGGGTGCCACTCGATAGCTTTACCGGCATCATTACTGATGATAAATACCAGCATTTGCTCACCTTGGCTCAGGAGGCGAACTTCAATATGCTGCGTATCTGGGGCGGCGGCATTTATGAGAAAGACATTTTTTACGAGCTCTGCGATGAGCTCGGCCTGATGGTCTGGCAGGACTTCATGTTTGCCTGCGGCAATGTGCCCGACGATCAGGATTGGTTTGTCGAAGAAATTCGCAAAGAAGTGGTGTATCAGGTGAAGCGTTTGCGCACGCACACGTCATTAGTTTACTGGTGTGGCGGCAACGAGAAGTCTGGCAGCTATAGTCATAACAGCGCGTATGGCGACTTCCTGGTCGACGAGGTGATTCCCGGTGTCCTGCAAACTCTCGATCCGTTTCGCCCTTACCGTCGTGATTCGCCCTATTCCTATGTGGATAACAGCAACGCGCCTAAATCGGGCGATGCGCACCTCAGTGCACTTGGCGAGACTTTTGCAGCCGGTTCCAAGGGGTTCTTTGATTACCGTAACGGCGTGAATCAGATCGATTCCTTATTCAATTCCGAGTTTGCCATCCAAGGCCCCGGACGACGCGAGAGCTTTGAAAAGTTCATGCCAAAGAAACATTATCGGCCGATTGATGATTTGTGGAATTATCGCATCACCACCAATCCATACGATGATCACGATCGACGCACCTTCGCTGAGAAGCAGTTGGCCCTGTGCCGGGCATTTTTCGGCGATCCGCAGGATCATACGGAATTCATCAAATATGGTATGACGATGCATGCGGAATCCATGTGGGATGAAGTGTTCGGCTATCGCAGTAAGCGCCCCTTTAACAGTGGCTGTATGTTTTGGATGTATTCCGATCCATGGCCAACCGGCAGTTGGTCGGTGGTCGACTGGTATGGTCTGCCCAAGTCAGCCTACTATGCCGCCAAACGTGCGTCGCGTCCGCTGCAGATCGGCTGGAAAAATCGCCCGGACGAAAGCGGCTGGCAACTGGTTGCCTGCAACGACACATTACAGAGTTACGAGGGCACACTGCAAGTGGGCGAGGAATCCCTCACGGGTGATTTCAAATGGGACAAGACCATCAAGGTTGTGATTCTGGCTAATACGTCGACCGTGCTGGCCGAAGTGGATGCAAAAGAATTCAGCGGTGCGAGCGATGCTATCCTGTTTGCCGAGCTGAACTGCGGCGATGAGCAACGCAGCGATGTGTTCTTTCCCAATTTTTGGAAAGAGGCCGACTGGCCGGAGCCGAAGCTCGAAATCTGTTCGATCCATGCAGTCGCTGAAGGCATCGTGGACGTCACGATCAAGGCCGAAAAATTCGCCCGTTGCGTGCATTTTGAAGGGATCAATGAAGGCTGCGCCGATGGCGTGCCAGTCATTGTGGAAGATGCCTTCTTCGATCTGCGCGCCGGAGAGATCCGCACGATCCGCCTGAAAAGTTCCGCCCTGATTGCTACGGATGATCTGCGCTTGCAGCATTGGCTGACGGAGTGGGGCGCACCTGCGCTGGACGATGTCGGACAGAGCCGTCATGACGCAGCGCTTCTAAGCTAAGCTAATGCCACTATAATACGTATACTGGCGCGCATGAATATTTGTAAAAAGCAGTGATGCATTTTTGAGTTCATGATTGATCACCTAGGGGACTTCCTCCGTGTCTCAGTGTCTCCAGCGCAGCGGGATGTGAATATTGAGCCAATTCAGAGCGTATCCACTGCAACTTTTAACCACGGAGGCACAGAGGTGTGATGGGCCTAGGATCAAAGCACTGCTCGACCCTACACCTCACAAGGGATGGGGGTAATTCTACAAAATGTAAATTACGTAACAGACGACAGGCAACAAGTAACAGAGAATATTAAATGAGAAATACAAAATACTGGATTAGCATACTGACAGCCGCACTGCTGACATGCAGCACATCAATCGCAACCGAATGGACTCAATGCCTGGGGGCGGCAAATGGCTTTGAAAAAGAAACGATCAAAGCAGTGGCGGATCGCGTTCATAATTTTCAAAAGAGCCAAGGTACGAGATTCAAGAATCAACACTGGGTTAGAGGTACGTATTACGCTGGGCTTATGGCTGTCTACGAAAGTACCGCGGATACTGCATATTTGAACGATTGTATGGAGTGGGGGAAGCAGGTTGCCTGGCGGATTAAGGAACAGGGGGGCGGGCCTTATGAAAGCGGCGCCTATCCGCTGATTTGCGCTCAGATCTGGTACGGGTGTTATCAGAGCGAAAAGGATGAGCAGATGATGCAGCCCACCTTGGCGTTTCTCGAAAATCCAGATGTTCAGAATCCTTTGTCCGCACCAAAGGAGTGGTATCTTGAAAACTCGGGCCATCATTTTGTGGATGGCTTGTTCACCGCTCCTCCGGCGCTCGCCATGTTGTATCAGATGACGGGGGAAGAAAAATATGTGAACTGGATGGATGCCTGTTTTTGGGACGTGCATGAAGAAATCTTTGACCACGATGCGGGCCTGTTCTATCGGGACGCACGTAATATCTCTCGGGTGACTAGAAATGGTAAGAAAATTTTGTGGTCTCGGGGCAACGGATGGGCGTTTGGCGGTTTGACCCGAATTCTAAAGCACCTTCCCGCGGATCACGGCAGTTATGCCCGCTATCAGGCATTGTATATTCAAATGGCGGAGTCGCTGGCGGCGCGTCAGCAGACCGATGGATTCTGGAGATCCAACCTGGATGATCCTGAACAATATAGAATGCGGGAAAGTAGCGGAACTGGATTTTTCATCTATGGAATCGCTTGGGGGATCAATAACGGGATCCTGGATCACGAACGTTTTCTGCCCGTAGCAAAGAACGGGTGGGCAGCACTGGCCTCAGTTGTTAACGAAGAGGGCCGGATCGGGTGGAGCCAGCCACCGGGTGGCGGTCCCGGCAACGTCGAGGAAACAGATTCAACAAGATATGGAGCAGGTATTTTCCTCCTAGCCGCCAGTGAGGTGTTTTTATTGGCGCAGTAGACGGTCATCATTTCTGCCTTCGCATACGTCAACCAGAGTGTTTTGCAACAGTCTGATAAGACGGGGGTTCTTTGCACTGGATGAGCCGTAGCTGCGTGCTTTAGCCGCCGTTTGCGTCGGGTTGGTGCGTTTGATAGGTGCAGGATTTAGAGCGTAGCCGCGTGCTTTAGCCGTAGTTTTACGTTGGATTGGCGCGGTGTCGATGGAACGCGGGCTGAAGCAACCGCCATTGCGTATTGCATCTTCGACTAGTGATGTCCGCTGCTCTAGCTGAATGTCCTACAGCCGCTGCGCTAGCACCCAAGGGCATAATAAAGGGCCCTGCGGGCGAGGTTGGGGAGGGGACGATTGCTATGGAATCTCTTGGAGAACAGTTCTTTATACACAAATCGGTGGGTTCGGCCATGTGCTTTCAGGAAATCCGGTGGTCGTCACCGCGACGAGAAAATTGAACCTAGGCTGAATCAGTGCTTGCTGTGCATGCAATAGTGCGAAATAAGCAGTGGATGAAGATCCGGATTTTATTGCAACTGATTTTGCTGTTCTGTGCGGGCATGGCCTTGAGGGGCAATGCCGCACAACCCAACATCATTCTCTTCACCGTCGACGACATGGACATCACCTCGGTGAATTGCTACGGCAATCCGCTCCCGAACCTGACGCCGAACATGGATCGACTGGCGTCACAAGGTATGCGCTTTGAATATGCGCATGTGAATTCGCCGATCTGCATGCCGTCCCGCCAGTCGATGATGACTGGCCTGCAGCCACACAGTAACGGCTCTATGGGATTTGTCGAAGTTGCGCAGGGTGCTTACCCGTCGCTGCCCGGGTTGCTGCACGACGCTGGTTACTATACGGTTTCGATCGGTAAGGGGCGCGACTACAAAGCATTTCCGTGGGATTATTTTATTAATGGTCTGGGCGGGGCTGGCTGGTATTCCCGCAAGCCGGAGGCATTTTATCAACAAGTCAAAAAGTCGATCGCAAAGGCGGACGGCAAGCCGTTCTTCATTGGAGTAAACACCTCCGATCCACACCGCCCTTTTGCCGGTAGTGAACAGGAAAAAGAATACGTTGCGGGCATCAGAAAGAATTGGCCGAATGCCGACGTTCCGGACTTTCCGGTGATGAGTCCGGTTTGTTCCGAGGCCGATGTGCCGCTACTGCCGTATCTGCCTGATCTACCGGAGATTCGTAGGGAGATGGTGCAGTATCTCACCTGCGTGAAGCGCGCGGATGACACGCTCGGCCGGATCATGGAGCTGATTGAGGAGGAAGGGCTGACCGAAAATACGATCTTTATTTTCCTCAGCGATCACGCCGCCCCGATGCCGACCGCCAAGCAAAACTGCTATGCGCACTCATCCGCCACGCCGCTGATGGTTCGCTGGCCCGGAAAAATCAAGCCCGGTTCGGTGGACTCCGAGCACATGGTTTCGTCCCTTGATCTGATGCCAACCCTGTTGGACGCAGTGAATCTCACGATCCCTGAAAAACAGGACGGTCGTTCGATGCTTTCGATTTGGCTCGGAGGCCAACAGCAAGGGCGCGATTCGGTCTTTACCACTTACAACTATATCACGCCGGGCCAGCAGGTTTTCCCCATGCGCGCGGTGCATACCAAGGCGTGGAGTTATGTCTTTAATCCGTGGTCCGACGGCGTGAAGAAGCGGTTGCAGGGCAGCGGACAGCCGACCGAAAACCAGAGCGGTCTCACCTTTGCCGCTATGCAGAATGCCGCGCTGACCGATCCGGAAATGAAGGAACGCATGGATACCATCCTCCTGCGTCGGCGTGATGAGCTCTTTGATCTGCGCAAGGACCCGAACAGTTTCGACAACCTAAGCGACAATCCGGAATTTGCGACACAGCTGCGGCAAATGAAACAACTCATTTCTGATGAGATGAAGCGTAGTGGTGATCCCTTAATCGACGCCTTTGAGAATCACACCAAATATCCAGACGACTGGGACAAACGATGAAAGATAATATTCTGATTTTTACGGCCTTAATGTGCTCAGTGGCTGCTGTTGCCGAGCGCCCCAATGTTATAGTCATCATGACCGATGATTCGGGTTACACGGATCTAGGTTGTTATGGCGGGGAAATTGATACCCCCAACCTCGATTCGCTCGCCAAAAGCGGCGTGCGTTTCAAGAACTTCTACAATAACGGGCGTTGCAGCCCGACGCGTGCGTCGTTGATGACCGGGCACGATGCAGCCGATGTAGGCTTCGGTGGCGGAACGCTCGGCGGACACCCTACGATTAATAATCCAGGTTATTTTGGGATTTTGCCCTATACGGTTCCAACCGTCGCGGAGCTGATGCGCGATGCCGGATATGAAACGTTGATGGTCGGCAAGTGGCACCTCGGTGGAAGCTACGACATCAAAACCAACAAGGGGGCGCAACGGTACTGGGAAAGACGGCATCCAGATCGCGAGCTGACCGAAGAGGCGATCGAGAACGAATATAATGCGTTGCCGTCCGAGCGCGGATTTAATCAGTATTTCGGCCTAATTAGTGGCGAGTCGCACCTCTTTTATACTGAGAATGATGGTTGGGAACACCGTCTCTTGGAAGGAAACAAACCCGCAGGAAAGCTTCCCATAACGGGAACCTACACCATGAATTGCCTCTGGGGAAAAGGCAAAGGAGAGAGCAAAGCATACCCGTATACACCCAATCACGGCAAAACAGCTCCGGCTTATTATTCAACCGACGGCATCACCGACCGCGCCATTCGCATGATCGAAGAGACCAATGACGCCGGCGATCAGCCCTACTTCCTTTATGTGGCGCATCGTGCGCCGCATCTTCCATTGCAGGCGCCTCAGGAGTTGGTCGATAAATATATGAGCCGCTACGAAAACTTTAGTAAAGTCGAAGCCGATCGGGCGGCGGGAGTCGTCCGCGAAAAGCTGTTCCCCAAAGATGCAGCCTTTCGATCCGAATTTGGACCGGGCCGGAAAATTCCTGCTGAAAGGAAACAGGAGCTTCAGCTTAAATACGCACTGCATGCGGCGATGATGGAGAAGATCGACGAAAATGTCGGCAAGCTTGTCGCAGCCATCAAAGAGACGGGCGAGTTGGACAACACGCTGATCTTTTACTTCTCGGATAACGGTGCTGCGTCGCATGTCGGCGATATGATGAACTCTCCGTATGTCGGCTCCAAGGCGCAGATGTGGGAGGGCGGCACCAAAACGCATTTTATCGCCTCTTGGCCGCAGGTGATTAAACCCGACACAATCACCGACAGCGTCGGCTGGGTTGGTGATATCTTGCCCACCTGCCTGGAGTTAGCTGGAACCACTTACCCCGAAACCTTTCGCGGCGTAAAAACCTCCCCTCCGGAAGGCCGAAGCATTGTTCCGGTGTTGAAAGGCCAAGAGATAGCTCCCCCCGAATTCCTCTTCTCCAACGACAAGGGTCAGCAGGGCGTGATCTTCAAAGGACGCTGGAAACTGCTGATCGAACCCGGTTGGTATCCGAATACCTCGAAGGTTTCGGGCATTAAGTATGAATTGTACGATCTAGAAAAAGATCTGGCCGAAAAAACAAATCTGTCTCAACAAAACCCGGAGTTGGTTCAACAACTAACCGCGGCAGCCGAAAAATGGCAAAGCAAATGCAATATCATCGATTACGGTGAGTACTTGAAGATTTTAGATGAAAGCAGGAAGCGTTAAGCACAAGTGAATACTATTTGAACCCAAAATATAAAAAAAAAGCCCAATCTCTAATCTCAGAGATTGGGCTTTTTCTTTGTCACCGTGCGAGTCACACGAGGTGCGTTAATCGGAACGAAACCGGCCCTGTCCTCAAAGCCTCCTCCCCAATCTCCCCCCTCTAGCGGAGCCTGCCGCGTGCGCGTAGCGTTTTACGCCGCGGTTGTGGGAAGCCTGTCAGCAATGCCGTCAGTTCGGTATCCGTTCGCGCCGAGAATTGTGCCTTAGCAGATGGCTGGGCGACGGCCTGCTGTGTGCTCGGGTTTGAAGCAGGCATGGCTTTGATCGAGTCGCTCGATGGCGTGGATGCCGTGTTTCAGATGAAATTACTCATTGGAATCGTGTGGGGCGAGTAGGTGTTTGAGTTGTTCAAGGGCGGCGTCCAGGAAGTCTTGGCCGCTGGTTTTCGGTGCGGTAAATGTATGTGGGAGGCCGGAATGTGTGAGCTCTGAAACCTCAAGTGCCTTGCGTAGCTGGATCGCTTGCATGTTGGTGGAGCTGGTTTCCAATGCAGGATCGCAGAGAGTTCGGTGGAACCGGTCGAGCACTTCAAAGAGGGCGGGCCAAACGATCCATTGGGGGAAGCCGTAGGGCATGTCGGGTTGTTTCTGCCAAGTGGCGAGGAAGCGCCATTCTTCGTGTATAATGCTGAAATGCTTTTCGCGACCGATGCGTCGTGTACGAATGTGGCCTGATTGCTCTAGTTCGTTGAGCGTGATCTGCACGGAGCGTGGGAAATAGCTGGTCCGGCGAGCGATATCGGCAGGATGGCCCGCTTCGTTGGCGAGTAGCCAAGCGATGACTTCGGCGCGCGACTGGCGGCCGAACAGGCTGCGTAGCTTGAGTAGAAAGGTGGCTGGTTGGTCGGGGCGAGGCGGCACGCTGAGGCCGCGGTATTTGATCGGGCTGCGCTGCCAGCCCCAATCGAGAAAGCCAGAGTCGGCTTCGCCGAAATGTCCGACTTCGGGGAAGAGTGGCTGAGGCTCAGCCGTGGGCTTTTCGATGCGTTTGGCCAGACTACCATGAGCGAATATCTTCCATTTGTTGTGGATTGAGTGCTGGCACAGACGGTTGGCGATCGCAGATAGCACGGTTGGTGAGCCGAACTGATAATCTTTCTGCATTCGGGTGAGGCGCTGCAGGCTGAGCGACTCTGCGTTGTCTTGCAGCCAGTCTAGAATCTCATCGAAGAGGCGCGGGTCGTATCGGGCGATACTGGTCGAAATGAGTAGCAGCGCCTCGGGGTCGATTAGCCAAGGGGCGCCAGATTTCGCGTAGCCGGAAACACCTAAGGCAGACCATTGTCGCCAGAGGAAGTGTAGCAGCAAGTCGCGGTATTCTTGCTTAAAGCTGTTGAGTGATGTCTGCATGGCCAATGTGTGTGAGTAGTTCGCCGAGCACCATCAGGTAGCCCTCGGATACATCGATCTGGCAAGTCCAGCGGGCGGCGGCAAGGAGCTCTTCACTGCTGGGCTTTAGGTCTAATAAGTCGGTGGAGTGGCGACCGCCCTGATCGACTGCGGCGTGCAGTTTGAAGAAGATTTGGTCGTAGCGACTGATGTAGCTGATGGAGAGCGCGTTGCCGTAGGTTTCGGTGGTCAGTCGCTCTTGCATGCCTGTGGGGAATCCGCAGCGAAACAGTAGTTCGTCAGAGGGCTGAGCGTTGAACCAATTGTTGGGCAAGTTGAGTTCCTGGCGGACGCTCTCGGCGGCTTCATTGATCCAGTCCGGCAATGGTTTGGCGATGACCAACTCTTTGCCCTCGATGCGTGCCAGCACATCGACATCGCGCGTGGCGGTGCGGCTGACGAGCTCCATCGCGATCAGTGATGATCCCCCGCAGACGACAAAGTGTTGTTTGGGGTGCTGCGTTTGCTCGATCACCTCAGACAAGAGTGTGAGTGCTTCGCGGAGCATTTCTTTGCCGAATTTATGCATAAAAGACAAATAATATACTTATATTAAGTATTACAATTGTAAATCTCGTCGCGTGCCGTTGTTTTTCCCTTCGTAGCACAGAAAAATGGGTGTCCTTTCATTCTTCCTTTAAACTCTCTTTAAACTCGTTTTTGTTTTCTGTTAAAATGGTATCGCTCGTGCGATGGCTCAGTGCTGGCTACCTCAAGTGGGTTCGTCCTGTTTGCGGTAGGCGAGGGGAGAGAGGCCGATTTTCTTTTTGAACAGTCGAGAGAAATAGTAGATCGATTCGAAGCCGAGTCGGTCGGCAATAGCGGCGATGGAGAGTGGGCTGTTGCGCAGCAGGTGGCGGCCCTTGTTGAGGCGGATCTGGGTCTGGAATTGGCCAGGCGGCAGGCCAGTGAGCTGTTTGAAGCGGTGGCGAAATGCAGAATAGCTGATGCCGAGTTCGACGGCCAGCGATTGGAAGTCGATGGACGCCTCCGCGTTTTTCAAAATGTGTAAACGGGCGCGGACGATGATCCTCTCTGTTGCGCGGGCTTCGGGCTGGCTGTAGAGCAATCGTGCCAGAGATCGCGCGACGATCTGCGAGGTTTGTGCGGCGATGATTTGCTCGAAGCCGGGCGACTGTGTTTGGGTGGCTTCAGTGATCTCGATGAACAATCGCAGGATCTGCTCGTCGGCGCCGATCGAGTGCAACGGGCGTTCTGGGGAAAACGTTTCGTTGCGCATAATGCGGCGTGCCTGTTCGCCGTCGAATTCCACCCAGTATTCGTCCCAGCCCCTTTCAGGGTCGGGCCGGTAGCGGTGCCACTCGCCGGGGAAGATGATGAACAGATCGCCTGCGCGGACGGACTGTTGTCCGCTAGAGCGCGATTCGAACACCCCGCTGCCGTGGGTGATGTAGACGAGCGTGAAGCTGTCGAGTGTTCGCCCGCTTTCCCAGGTAAGTAGGTTGGAGTCGGGGTGCTGGCCGGGTGGGTAGGGCGTGTGCGGAGGGATCAATGTGTAGCCCGCATCGAGGATAAATAGGCCCCACGCCTCTGCTTTAGGAGATTGCGGTAGATAACAGGACCAAGCTTTGTCTGGTTGATTCATTAAAGCCAAAATGTGCAAAAAACATAGCATTCTGTCCATTGTTAAATCTCACGGATGATGTAGACTGCCATACTCGCCTTCATCATGGGCGCTAGTCAATAAATCGAAATTAATATGATACTGTTAGGAGTCATTTTTCACGCCATCGGCGGCTTCGCCGCAGGGAGTTTGTTATCGAACGCTCAAACAGATCCAACAAATAAAAATTATGAAAGCAGGAATATTTTCAATCGGTAATGAAGCGTATTGGCCTCAGTTTGACGGCTTTCTCGATAAGTTGAACGGCTATCATAAACAAATTGGCGATCGCATTAGTGACATGGATATCGAGCTGGTCGATGCTGGCATGATCGATAGTCCGGAAAAGGCTGGTGGTGCGGCATCATTGTTCAGGCGGGAGGAAGTGGAAATAATTTTTATTTTCATCTCCACTTACGCACTTTCTTCGACGGTGTTGCCAGTTGTGCAAAGGGCCAAGGTGCCGGTGGTGCTGTTGAATATCCAGCCAGTGGCGCAGCTCGATTATGAAAAGTTTAACGCGCTGGGTGATCGTGGTGAAATGACGGGCGTCTGGCTGGAGCATTGCCAGTCCTGTTCGGTGCCAGAGCTGGCCTGCGTCTTCAATCGTGCGGGTATCGACTATCATGTCGTGACCGGTTACTTGCAGGAAGCAGCCGCTTGGCAGGAAATTCAGGATTGGGTGGATGCCGCTAAAGTCTTTGCAGGCATGCGTGAAAATCGCGTGGGCGTGCTGGGGCATTACTACTGTGGCATGCTCGATGTCTACAGCGACCTTTGCCAACAGTCCTCCACCTTCGGTAACCATTTTGAGCTGCTTGAAATGTGCGAGCTGAACGAGTTGCGCAAGGCGGTGACGAGCGACGAAATTGCGACTAAGGTCGGCGAGTTTAACGAGAAATTTGATGTGTCTGATGAGTGTGAACAGTCTGAAATCGAACGCGCTGCACAAACCTCGGTAGCGCTAGACAAGCTGGTCGAAAAACATAAGCTCGGCTCAATCGCCTACTACTACGAAGGCGAGGGTGACTATCTAAATATCGCCACCTCGGTGATTGCCGGAAATACTTTGTTGACCGGGCGTAATGTTCCGGTGGCGGGCGAGTGCGAAGTCAAAAACGTGCAGGCCATGAAGATCATGGATTTGTTCGGGGTCGGCGGTTCGTTCTCCGAATTCTATCTTTCCGACTTTGTCGATGATGTCGTTTATCTGGGCCACGACGGCCCGGCGCATTTTGCGATCTCTCAAGGCAGTGTCGGTCTCGTGCCGCTGTCGGTCTATCACGGCAAGCCGGGCAAGGGGCTTTCCATTCAGATGACGGTGCAGCAGGGCCCTGTCACCTTGCTTTCAGTGGTGCAGCATCGTGACGGATCCGTCTCCTTGCAGGTGGCTGAGGGCGAATCCGTGCCGGGCCCGATCATGCAGATCGGCAATACCAACAGTCGCTATAAATTCAGTCTCGGCGCCAAAGGCTTCATGAACGACTGGTCCAAGGGCGGGCCGTCACATCACTGTGCGATCGGGCTCGGGCATATCGGCAATAAAATCGAAAAATTGGCCGCTCTACTCGGAATCGAAGTGAATAAGGTGTGCTGAGTCATCGGCTACTTAAGTATGCATCAATACAATTCCCTTATCTCTCAATTTAAAATAAGCTACTTTTATCATGAATCAATCTACTTTTAAAAACCCGCCCGCTGAATTTCGCGGAGCACCGCTCTGGTCTTGGAACTGCAAACTGGACCAGGAAGAATTGCTGCGTCAGATCGATGTCTATAAAAAAATGGGCATCGGTGGTTTTCATATTCACTGCCGCACGGGGCTCGATACCCCTTATTTAGGCGAAGAATTCATGGACTGTGTGAAGGCCTCGGTCGATAAAGCCAAAGTTGAAGGTATGAATGCATGGCTCTACGACGAAGATCGTTGGCCATCAGGTTTCGGTGGTGGGCTGGTCACGGAAAATCCAGACTATCGGATGCAGTCGCTGCTCTTTACTGTGCGGCCCTATGGCACAGTCGAAATCACCGAAGCCAACATGCCGAACGCAAACGCTGCCCGTTCTGAGAACGGTGTGCTGCTGGCACGCTATGCGGTCGGGCTCGACGCGGAGGGTTGCTTGGCTGACGTCCGTCGGCTAGAGGATGACGAGGCGCTATCTGCGTCCTCAGGTCACACGATCTGGTATGCCTATTTGGAAAAGGCGATGCCTGCCGACTGGTTCAACGGCCAGACCTATGTCAATACGCTGAAGAAAGAAGCGACCGAGCGCTTTTTGGAAACCACCCACGAGCGCTACAAAGAAGCGGTCGGCTCAGAATTCGGAAAAACCATTCCCGGTATCTTTACCGACGAGCCGCAGTTTGCTGCCAAACAGTTCTTCACCTCACCGCATGCGCTTGAGGATCGAATCCTGCCGTTTACGGATGAACTCCCCGACGAGTTCCTGAGTCGCTTCGATAGCAACTTTTTAGATGATCTACCACAACTGTTCTGGGAATTGCCAGACGCACAGGCTTCTGTGTTTCGCTATCGTTATCACGATTTAGTCGCCGACCTCTTTGCGCAAAACTATTCAGGCGTGCTGGGCAAATGGTGTCGCGAGAATAACATGCAATTGACTGGGCATATGATGGCCGAAGGATCGCTCTCTAGCCAGACGGGTTCGACCGGCGAGGCGATGCGTTCCTATATTCATTACGATCTGCCTGGCATTGATATCTTAAATGACGACCTTGAATTCACCACCGCAAAGCAGGCACAGAGTGCCGCCCGGCAACAAGGTGCGCGTGGAATTATGAGTGAGCTCTATGGCGTCACCAATTGGGATTTCGATTTCATGGGCCACAAAGGGCAGGGCGACTGGCAAGCTGCTCTGGGTGTGGTGCTACGCGTCCACCACCTGACCTGGGTTTCGATGAAAGGTGAGGCTAAGCGCGACTATCCGGCCTCCATCGGCTATCAGGTGCCCTGGTTTGAACGCTACTCGCTGGTAGAAGATCATTTCGCTCGCGTTAATGTGGCGCTGACCACTGGCCGTCCGCTGGTGCGCGTCGGTGTCATTCATCCGGTTGAGTCTTTCTGGCTGGCCTATGGGCCTTCCGTTCAGACGGGTGCGGAACGTGCAGAGCGTGATCGCCGCTTTCATGAGATTAATGCGACACTGCTCTTCGGCCTGGTAGATTACGACTTAATCTGTGAATCATTGCTACCGGTGCAGTGTGATCTGGAAGACGTTGGCGAAACCCTGCCGGTCGGTGAAATGCGTTACGAAGTGGTGCTGGTTCCCGGCATGCGCACGATCCGTCAATCGACTTTGGAGCGCTTGGAACGCTTCGCCGATGCCGGTGGGAAATTAGTATTTGTTGGCGAGGTGCCGACCCTGGTCGATGCGCAACCTTCCAGTCGTCCGGCCGATTTGGCGATTCGTGCGATTCGTGCGCAGCGTGCTGAGTTCTCTGAACAGGGTGTTTTGTCGGAACTCGAAGAGGTGCGCAATCTGCGTGCTTTGAATGAGGACGGCACGCCTGCGAAAGACTTGATGCATCAGTTGCGTCAGGACGGCGACCAACAGATTCTATTTGTCTGCAATACAAACCGGATCGAGGCGCGCGAAAATCTGCAGCTACAAATTCGCGGCGAATGGATTTGCCAAGAATTCGATACGCATTCTGGAGAGACGAGTGGAATCGCCTGCTCGTATAGTAATGGGGAAACACACATTGTTACAACGCTGCATCCGGCAGGCAGCCTGCTGCTGTCCCTGTGTCCGGGGAAAGTCAAATCGGTGCCTGTCGAATCGCCGTCGGTCGAATCCGAATGTGTGCGCTTGGTCGCCGCGGAGTCTTATTCCCTAGATGAGCCCAATGTGTTATTGCTTGATCAAGCGCGCTGGCGCTGGAACGACGGCCCACTGCAAGCGCGCGAAGAAATGCTGCGACTGGATGGCAAATTGCGCACTCATTTGGGGTTGAAGGCGCGCAATGGATTAGGCTGTCAACCTTGGGCCGATACCGAACCTGCACCGGTTCTTGGAATCTTGACCTTAGAGATGGATATTGAATCCGAAATTGAATGTGCCACGTGCGCACTTGCGATCGAAGATCCGTCTTCCGTCGAGATCCAACTGAATGGCGAGGCAGTTCCATCTGATATCGACACGGGTTGGTGGGTAGATCACTGCATCCGCAAGGTTGCGTTGCCAACCCTTATAAAAGGCACAAGCACGCTATGTATCCGCATTCCGTATACGCGCAAAACCGATTTAGAGTGGCTCTACTTGCTAGGCGATTTTGGGGTGCGTCTCGAAGGTGATCGAGGGGTGGTCACTCAATTGCCCAAAACACTGCCTTACGGCGACTATACTCAGTATGGTTTGCCATTCTACGCGGGTAATATTGACTACAACATCCGAGTGCCGGATACGCCACTTTCTTCGATTCGTATTCCATTCTACAAAGGTGCCTTACTGGAAGCCTTTAAGGATGGTAAGCTCATCGATTCGGCACCTTTTCCTCCTTATGAAATTGAGCTAGCGGAACTTAAACAAGGGGAGGTTTTGACACTCCGCGTTTATGGTAATCGAGTGAACACATTCGGAAGTGTCCACAACACCGATCAATATCGTAACGATTGGGTGCGTTACGGGCCCCTAGGGTTTCGTTCTGAAGGTAAGGACTGGGCTTATGAATACCAACTCAAACCTATGGGCATTCTAGCAGCTCCGTTATGCTTTTCGAATCAGTAATTATTTTTCTACGGGGAGTTCGCACGAATCAGTTCCGTCCCTTGGCAGCATATCCTTATGCACAAGTCGGGGCCGTGAAGTTCGCAGAAAAAAAGCTCCTTCCCTGCGAAGGGAAGGTGGATCGCGAAGCACCTTCGACAGTTCGACAGGCTCACTCCAGGCAAGCTCAGCGCAGGCGAGACGGAAGGGTTCTCCGCGGAGCCTAGGTGTGGTTTGGCAGCTTGCCTCAAATGACCGTGAAATAACCCCTCCGTCCCGGCGGACCGAGCCACCTCCCCTTGGCAGCCGTCTTCGCTCTAACCGAGCTACGCCGAGCCAAGGGGGAGGAGCTTGATGTATTGCATTCATCAGGTGAATTAAAAGATACGAAGATGTGTCTAAGTTAACCTAATTCCACTTGAGCAGACTGGTTGTATTTCATCCTAAACTGTGCTTGCCTTTCGTTGCAACATTATGTAACATACAGATAACTAATCTGACGTGATGATTATGTCGCGCTGTTTAATTATTCTATATGAAAGAGTTGAGCCAAATTATGAGTAAGTTATTATTGTTGTTTTTGTTTTTTTTAGCGCAGCTCTCAGTTCAGGGAGCTGTTGCCGAGCGTCCCAATGTATTATTGATTATCAGCGATGATCAGGGCTACAGCGACTTTGGCTTCATGGGCAATCTGATCCTGCGCACGCCTAGGATCGATCAATTGGCAGCGGGTGGAGCGGTGTTTCGCAACTATGTGACGGGTGCGGCGTGTTCACCGGGGCGCAGTATGATATTTACCGGGCGCAATCATTTGCTGACCGGTGTGTGGGGCGTGCCGCCGCGCCAAAATCTGCGCACGGATGAAGCCATGATGCCCGCCTTTTTCGATGCGGCGGGCTATGAAACCTATTATCTCGGCAAGAATGACTGTGTTGCCCAGATCCATACACTGCCTTGGTTTGCGGGGTGGAATGATGCCTCTGTAGTTGGCGGCTATGTGCACCATGCCGCCGTGTTGCAACGCAAGCCTGCCGGAGAAAAGCCGCCGGTCTGGAGTAATAAAAAATATGAAGGCTGGACGGCCGAGCATCATACGGATGACGCCGTTCGTTTTATCAAAGAGAAGAAGGATGCGCCCTGGCTGTTGACCATGGCTTACATCATTCCGCACACGCCGTGGTCGCCGGCGGACGAACGCTTTGCGCCTTACTACCGCGAAAAGGGCTGCTCGGAAAGTATCGCCGCCTGCTACAGCCAGATTGAACAGATGGACGCCTGCGTTGGCCAGTTGATCGATGCGCTGAAAGAAACGGGGCAGGAAAGGAATACCCTCGTCATCTATGTCAGCGACAATGGGCAGACCGGGCCGACGAAGTCCGCTGAAGCCGATGAGGACGGCCATATCGATACGCCCGACTGGAACGCACGCAACGTTGCCGGGCTGCGCGGGAAAAAATCGCTGGTCTGGGAAAACGGCATCCGCGTGCCGCTCATTGTCAGTATGCCGGGCACCATCCCTCCCGGCGACCGCGAGCAGTTTGGCGCGGCTGAGGACCTGTTGCCGACCGTGCTCGACTATGCCAGTATTGCCGATTCCATTATTCCTCACAAACCTTTTTGCGGCGTCAGTCTGCGTCCCGCGCTGGATGATGCAAATACGGTGTTTGAGCACCCCGAAATGTTCCGGATGACGATTTGGGGGGATGGCATGGTGACGGCGCCGAAGGGATACGTCGAAGATCCGGGCACACTGAAATTTGAGGATCACCATATGGCTTTGCGTGGCGCGACGTATAAGTTGCATGCCCGTCCCGGCGGCAAGGTGGAGCTCTACGACATCGTCGGCGACGCAGCGGAATCGACTGATATTAGCCAACAATTTCCCGAATTGACCCAGCGTATGCTTGCGGACTGTCGCAGTCGCTGGGACTACGCGATTCAGGAAGGGGAAGCATTTCGCATGGCAACAATAGTCGTGGGCGATCCGTCCACCTGGAAATATGGTGATGGCACCTTCTGGGGCTACGCCTCAAAAGTTCAGGCAACCACAGGTAGCGTGCATATTGGCCCAACGGCTCGTGGGTTTGAGACGCAGGGCGACAGTGCGTCCTATGATCTGGATGTGGTGAAGGCCGGCACTTATGCCATCAAGCTCACGGGGAAAGATCTCGACGGCGGGTCGCACCTCTCGATTCAAGTAGCGGGGCAGCTCCTGACGTCGCAAAAGGTCAGCGCTGCGTCGATCGATTTTGGTAGCGTCCATTTACCACTAGGCGAAATGGAGCTCGAAATTATAGCAGGGCAGCCTGCGGCCAAGATTAATCCAATCTCGATCGAGCGCATCCTTTTTTCGTTCCGCAACTGAATGCTTCAATTGGCTTGAAGCCTTAGGATATCATCTGAAGAAATTAAGTTCTTCGCTATTTTCAGTGGTTGTGTCTAAGATTGGATGTGGCGCGAGTAGCGCAGAGATGGTGAGATTATCAGCGGGCCTAAAGCATCTGCTATTTTCTTACCATGGAGCCACGGAGCTTGGGACAGGGAACGTTGAATGTCTAACGTTCAACGCAGACGGAGGCCTGCCGGAGATAGCGAAGCAATGATGAATTCCAGAGAGCTGATTCACTATTGGACGTTCACTATTGGACGTTGGACGTTCAGATTGGCCCCGTCATCGTCCTCCATTCTGGGGCCAATTGAAGATTAATATAATTAAACGGATTTAGCGTGCTTCACCCTGGTCTTTGAGCACAGAGCTATAAAGAGCAGAGTTTCACACCGAGCCACCGAGCCACGGAGCTTAGGTTCTGTGCAGTGGTCGTGGCCTAGGTCGTGAGACGGGGGTTCTGTGCAGTGGTTAAGCCTCCGTGTCTTGTAGGCGAAGATAAACTTACTCAATCTAATATGATGAAACGTTAATATCATGTTAATTGAACGTCCAACATGTAGCCAGAAAGGCGCTGAGAGGAATAATCCCTAAGGCGAAGTCCTGCGCGGCGAACCTACAAGCCGTAACGCAATTGAACTCGATTCAGCCTCGTTACACTACAAAACAGGATAGGCCAACCTTTCGGAGCTTCTGAAGTCTGCCACAGTTGGTGAAGTAACATTCACCAACTGTGGCCAACTGACTCCTCGGGGTGACCGGAGCTAGCGTGTAGGGACAGAGAGATTGAGGAATTCCGCCACGTCTCGCCGCGCAAATAAAATGAAATGTGTCAAATGTCGCAAATTAACAGATTATATACGCATAATGAGGTGTTACTATGAGTGGTTTTATGCTACTGTGCAATCGTGTGCGATAATTCGGACGCTAAAGCGAATGTTCACCCTCCAAAGAAACTGAGATATTATTATTTATGAGCACAAATTTGAACCAACAGCACACCCGCCGTTCTTTTCTCAAAAATAGTGCGAAAGCCTGCGCGATTCTGGGTTTTCCTGCAATCATCCCTGCATCCGCATTGGGTCGTGGCCGCACGGTGGCGCCGAGTGCGCGTTTAACGCTGGGTCATATCGGCTGCGGTAAGCAGGGGGTAGGTTTACGGCGCGCTTTGGCAGGCATGTCGGATGTGCAGATGGTTGCTTGTAGTGATGTGGAGAGCGCGCGGCTCGCGGATTTTCAGGCTTTTTACTCAAAGGTCATGGGCAAACGTAATGGCAGCCAAGCTGCAAAGGGTGTCGATACTTACATCGATTATCGTGAGATGCTTGCTCGTCCAGACATTGATGGCGTCATTATTTCGACTCCCGACCACTGGCATGCCAACATGACCATTGCCGCCTGCCGCGCGGGGAAGGACGTCTATTGCGAAAAACCACTGACCCATACAGTGGGGGAAGCCTACGAGGTGACGGCTGCGGTTCAGCGCTATGGGCGCGTGTTGCAAACGGGGAGTATGCAGAGATCTTATCGAGAATTCAGATTCGCGGTGGAGATGGTTCGTAACGGACGCATCGGAAAAGTGCATACGGTCAATTGCGATATCGGTGGTCCACCCCATTTCTTTTATGATTTAGTCGAAGAGAGGCAGACAACCTTTGATTGGGATCGTTGGGTTGGGCCATCGCAATACCAAGTGTACAACACAAGTCTTGCCCCTGGTAACCCGACTGAAAGCGGATGGGCTAAGTGGAGGCATTATGCCGATTTCGGCGGGGGCGGGCAGTGTGATTTTGGCGCACACATGTATGATATAGCCCAGTGGGGCTTAGGCCGTGATGGGGAGACGCCTGTAGAGGTGTTGCCTGCTGGATCTTCGCCTCTCGCGGGAGAACATCTGACCTATCTGTATGCCGATGGTGTTAAAATGACGCGCCGGAAGATCACTCAGTTTCCAGGAGCTAGGGGCGGACTTGAATTTATTGGCGAAAATGGGTCTATTTATGTCAATCGTGGCCTATTGGAGACGAACCCCGCAACGCTCAAAACGGACTTGACCCTTGGCACCGAGGAGCGGGTCTATAACTCGACTAGTCATCTTAGCGATTTCATCAATTGCATGAAAACGCGGCAAAAGCCGATCTGTAATGAAAATGTCGGGGCTTCGACTTCGGTGGTTTGTGCGCTCGGTAATATCGCTGATCGAATCGGCCAGCCATTCAAGTGGAACTACAAAACCGGCCAGACTGACAATGAGGAAGCGAATCGCCATCTTAGTACGGTCGCACGCTCGACTTATGCTGTATAAATCAGCCGACACCTCATTCAAAATTTCACAAATATAATCCTCCAATGAAACGCTCCCATAGATTTATACTCAGTCACGTGCTTGCTTTTGCAATCGCATCCTTCTCTGGCTTATATGCACAAAAGAGTACGGATAAGATCCGAGTGGTTAGCCCGGAAAGCTTGGCCGCAATTGAGGCAGCGATGCCTCCGAAGCTTTTCGGGCCAGCCAAGCAAGCTCGCAAGGTCTTAGTCCTGAGCCAGTCTATGGGATATTATCATGCATCGACTCCCTATGGGAAAGCCTTCTTCAAGCAAGTGCAAGATCAGTATGATGGCTATACATTTGTTCTGTCAGACGATCAGGAGGACTATCGCTATGAGAACTTAAAAGACTTCGATGCGATTGTTTTCAACAACGGCACTCGGGTAGAAAATACGATTACTGATCCGCAGATTCAAAGCGATGTGATTCGTTTCATTCGTGAGGGTGGCGGCATGGTGGGGATTCACGGGGCTGCTGATGGCGGTTGGCCTGAGTTTAATGAAATGATTGGCTTTCGATTCGGCGGTCACCCTTGGGCTTGGAATGAGGAGCATTCCTTTATCGTGGAGGAGCCTTCACATTCCTGTGTGCAGCATATCGATGAACAGATCTTTCGTTTCACGGACGAGATCTATGTCTCACGGGAGCAGTTTTTTAGCCGTGATGAGGCGCGCGTATTAATTAGCATAGATTTGGCCGACCCCATCACCGGCTCCAAAGCAGTTGGCAAAGGAGTTCGTCGTGATAAAGACTATCCTGCATCGTATGTTAAAGCATTTGGGAGTGGCCGTGTTTTCTACACTACTTTTGGCCATAATTTTGACACCTATAAAAATCCAACAGTTCTGGGACACTATCTAGCAGGTTTACAGTATGCTTGTGGCGATATGGATGCAGCAGATGAACCTATCTCATTTTACAAACGTTTGAGTCAATTTTCAGGATCACTCTATTATGAAGCGAAAATTAAGCTGATTAAACTTGCGAGAGATGCAAAAAGCCCAGAGCAACAAGTCGAAGTGCTCAGCCTGATTCGCCAACTAATGGCTGACGCTCATTCCACTGATGCGAGCAAAGACGCTGCAGTCTCCGCTCTGACGTTGATTCCGACACCTGAAGCGATCGAGCTTGCGACGACTCTTCTGGGCGATCCGATGCGCTCGCACACCGCACTGACCTTTATCGTATCGAACCTGAATCGTGAGGGATTTACTTCGATCAATCAACAGGTTTGGCCGTCGTTAAGTGAGGCGTCTAAGTTGAATATGATCAATGCAATGGGGCAACATGGGGGGCCTTTTGTTGATCCGCTGTTTGCTCTGTCGCAAAAGGGACCAGAGTCGCATCGTATTGCCGCGCTGAAGGCACTTGGTATGTGCGCTTCCGCCGATCAAATGTCGCCTCTCGCTAAACTGGCAGGAAGCCCAGAGTTCGTCAGCGTTCGCAATGTTGTACTGCTCAAGATCGCAGGCCAGTCTCCGGATGCTTCAGCACTTCTCATTTATAAATGGCTACTTGAAGGCGGTGAAGCCACGGGTATCCGGCAGGCTGCGATCATCGGCAGTGTTAAAGCCGATCCATCGAACGGGCGTTTATTAGTGAATCGCTACCTTTCTGGTGATGATGATGCGTTGGCCTTAGCTGCCATCGAAGCCTCTGCATTTATCACTGGCGATCAGATGACCACTGGGTTGGCAAGGCAGGCTTCATTGGTCTCTGAAGATCGCGCCCGTGCTTTAGTCTATGCGATCGCTGAACGCGGCACAGCTTTAGTGCCTATTACTTTAGAAAGAATGCTCTCTGTTCCAGAGCTCCGATTGGATGCGATCGACGCACTCAGTTCGGCAGGCACTGCGACGCAAGTGCCCGCTCTGGTGCGGTTGCTGGGCTCTGCAGACCCGGTTGAGGCGGAAGTTGCTCGGGACACACTGATAGAGCTCCGATCGGTTAAAGTCGACGAGGCAATCGCGTCACAGCTCGGCACGCTTGTGGCGCCTGAGACACTCCAGCGACTGCTGAAAGTCAGTAATGTTCGGCAAACACCAGTGCTCGCGCCCGCCGCCATGAAGCTGCTCCGCTCCAATGATAGTAAAGTGGCTGCGCAAGCCCTGAAAACAGTGGCCTTGTGTGGTACGACTGTTCAGGAGTTTGATCAGTTGTGTGTAGTTGCATTGGAGAATCCCCGTGCTCGTAGTGCACTCAAGAAGTTGGGTTCACGCTTAAACGAAGATGAAGCGTTGGCGACTCGATTGATCGCCCATGCCAAGAAAGCGAATGCAGATCAGCGGGAGATCTTTATTCAATTGCTGGGTGATTTTCAGAGCACGGATGGTGGGCGCTATTTGGCTTCTCTCATTGGAACGAGCAATGCGGACTTAGAAGTTGAAGTGGTGAAAGTGTTTTCCGCATGGAACTCGGTTGAGCCAGTTCAGACCTTACTCAAAGTAAGTAAATCCGCGCAGTCTGAAAAGGCACAGTCATTGGCCTTTTTCGGTGTAGCTCGATTAATATCTGGAGATAAGCTGAGCAGTTCTGTCGAAAAGATCGTGAAACTTCAAAGTTTGTTGGCAACCGCGAAGACAGACGCAGAAATTACGACAGTGCTGGAAGGTCTTGGCGCTGTTCCTCATCCTGACGTTATTCGTATTGTTAGCCCCTACTTGGATGCGGGCACTATAGCTGTCAGTGATGCTGCGATAGCTGCAATCAGTAGTAGTAAAGAGAAAATGAGTCAGGTGGATTGGACCATGACTTCGAATTTTAACAGCGCATGGCTTTCTCATCTAATTGACCTCAACCCATCGACTCGCTGGACAAGTAATACGCCGATGAATGCGAATGGTCCCATGTGGATCGTGGTCGATATGCAAATTGAACAGAAAGTGCACTCGGTTCTGTTAGATGCCACAGGTTCCGATAACGACTACCCAAGATCTTATGAGCTTTATGTCTCCAACAATGCGGATGATTTTGGCGAAGCTATCAGCACTGGTAAGGGTTCTACGCGGACTGAGATCGCCGCCGATGCGTTCGGGCGCTACGTGAAGATTGTTCAGAGCGGTCGCGAGGGTGATTGGTGGTCGATTCACGAACTGAAAATCAATGGCCTCCCGGCGAAGTGATTTGGCCATATCGGCACCTCTGGAAACCTCTCCACTTGATGTGTCCTGAGGAAAGTGGACATGTGGCTCTCTTTAACAAAGGATCGTTGAAGAGTTGGAGGCGAGCAATCCAGCCTCAGCGTCGTGCCCCAAAAAGGTGGGCGCTGGGATTGCCGAGCTTCGCAAGGATCTTCTGGCGAAGTCCTTGCGGAGCATGTGCGTAGCTGCGTACTTCAGCCATGTTTTGTAACGAGGTGATTTTACTGTTCTAATAGTTGCATTTTGTTGCCTCTTGTCGTTGACGCGTGTGCCAGGCTTCAGTTATTTTTAAATCCCTCACCAAATAAACGGTGATATTATTATTTATAAGCACAGATTTGAACCAGTATCAATTGATGATGGAAAATACGAAACAACCTAACCCGCTCCGTCAAAACGGTCTTTTTAGAGGTGCCCTGAAGTTCATTACATTGATTTTGACGGGGTTGATTGGGTTGGCCGGGGCGGCGTCTGCGGTGGATCTTAAAGCAGACTTCAAAAATCCACCCGACGCGCGGAAACCTTATGTGATGTGGTATTGGATGGGCGGCAATATCAGCCAGTCCGGCGTGAAGGCAGATCTCGACGGGTTCAAGCGTGCCGGTATTGGCGGCGTGCAGATTTTTAATATCGGCGGTGGCAATGCACTGAAAGGGTCGGTTCAGATTCTGAGCCCTGAATGGCGGGACATCATGACATTTGCCATCACGTATGCCGGAGAATTGGGCATCGAAGTTGTGCTCTACAATTCGATGGGTGGATGGTCCGCTAGTGGCGGACCGTGGGTAACTACTGAAATGGCGATGAAAGAGATTGTCTGGTCAGAAGATAAAATAGCGGGTGGTAAAAAGGTAACACACAAGCTGTCACGCCATCCAGGCCATCTGGACTTTTACCGTGATATAGCAGTGCTCGCGTTCCCTACGCCCAAGTCGGAGCGCGATGGAGCGAGCTACACGGTCACAGCGAGTAAAACGAATGGAACAGCAATGATGCACGACTGGAACCGCAGGAGCTGGAGCTGGATCGGTGAGGATAAACAGGGAAAGACTTGGGTGCAGTTTGAATATGACACTCCCTTTACCGCCCAGTCGTTTGAACTGCTGACAACTTTTAAGAAAGAGCTCAAGCCAGGTACGCTTTCAGTATCAGATGACGGGGAAAACTGGCGTGAGGTTCTCAGCTACACATTGCCACGGAGGTGGATGTCAGTGTGTCGCTCTTTTTCAAAAACGACGGGGAAGTACTGGCGTGTAGAGTTTAAAGGAGCTTCTGCTGATGTAGGAGAGATGAGATTAAACGGCGGTGTACGGATCGAGGATTGGACGACAAAAATGATGGCGGATCCATATAATCAGGAGAATGTACCATTTAGTAAAGAGCGCGTTGCGCAGGAGCAGCTGATACAAAAAAAATCTCTCATCGATTTGACTGCGCAGTTGGATGAACATGGAGTGCTGAATTGGGATGCGCCGAGTGGTGACTGGACCGTATTGCGGTTTGGGTATGCACCTACTGGTTCGGAAATCGAGCCCGCCGACCCGGAAGTGGGTGGACTGGAAGTGGACAAGTTTAACTCAGCAGCGCTAGATCTGCACTGGAATAACTCACTGCAGCCGTGGTTGGATGACCCATTGACCAAACCGCTTATCAGCGCAACACACAGCGACAGCTACGAGCGTTTTTATCAGACTTGGACAAAGACAATGGCGCAAGATTTTGAGCAGTTGCGGGGTTATTCACTCAGCGAGTATCTGCCGGTTTTGACAGGGCGCATTGTTGGGGATCTTTTTGAATCAGAGCGTTTTCTTTGGGATTATCGGGCAACCATTGTAGATCTGATCAACGAGAACTATTTTGCACATCTGCAGAGATTGTCCGAGAAGAACGGGATCAAATTTTCGCTTGAGCCGTACCATCAGAGTCAGTTCAACAGTGTGACGGCAGGGGGGCTTGCAGATATTCCAATGTGTGAGGTGTGGAACGGTAAGACTGCGGCGCCACCGTACTGGATGAAGATGGCTGCGAGTCCAGCTCATATATACGGAAAGCCGATAGTCCAGTGCGAAGCTCTCACGTCAAGACCTCCGAATGGTGGTGATTACTCAAGTGATTTCTGGGATTTGAAACCCGATACCGATGCAATTCTTGCCGGAGGCGTGAATCGATTCTGCTTCCATGTGTCCGTACAGCAGCCGTGGACTAATAATATCGCGCCGGGACAGACTCTGGCTATTTTCGGTACTCACTTCGAACGTACAAACACTTGGTGGGAACAGATGCCTGCTTTCACCAGCTACATAGTGTCTGGACGGAAAGCCGTGAATGCAGTAAAAATGGGAGCTGAAGGGCGGAACTGGATTTGAATCTTTGGTCAAGATCGTGGCTGAGGCCTTTAAAAGTGCTCTAAACGGAAAAGATTCGCTG
>Ga0335398_10001551_pt1 | contig 39166 bp, 49 predicted proteins | sample BON03_FD_205742 | JGI IMG/M metagenome (GOLD analysis project Ga0335398, IMG submission 205742) | Freshwater microbial communities from Lake Bonney liftoff mats and glacier meltwater in Antarctica - BON-03 (spades assembly) (version 2) | ecosystem: Environmental > Aquatic > Freshwater > Ice >... | reverse complement strand
GTATATGATTCATAGTGGAAAGTGGGTATTTATCCGTTTTAATCCAGACACAAATGTAAGTAAAACTGACATTAAAGATAAACTGGATAAACTAATTGAAACTATACAAGATTGTATCTCCAGAATTAAAAGAGAAGAAAATACAGAGTTGTTAGAAATAGTGAAATTGTATTGTTAATAATGTTAATAATCGGCGTTTGAAATGTAAAAAGGTGTAATAAATAAATTGTATTTATTAAATTAATTATAAGTTGTTTGTGCTTAAGACAAGAATCGAACTTGTGACCTTTACATTACAAGTGTAATGCTCTACCTCTGAGCCACTTAAGCATAATTTATTTTTATTTTTATTTTTATGTTTTACTTCATTAACCACTAAATACAATCCATTTATGCAACCACGTATGCTTTAACAAAAGCATCGTCGTCCTTTTTGGCGAAATGGACCGTCATAAATTTCTGCAAGTTAAAGTAAGACAGGTCTACCTCTTTAGGAACCCTCAAAAGTGCCTGGAGTTTTGCGTCCTTGTGTACCTCAATATAACGCTTGTTGCTCTCACGCAACAAAGAGTGAGCATGCACGTACTTGGTAATCTCCTTGGTTGCACTGGTTCGAGCCATCAAAGTTCCAACGGGAAGGTCCAAAAAAGCCGCCAACTCGCTGGAAATCAAAGTGGGTTTTTTAAAGCCAGATTTATCCGGAATCTCTACACCATCGGCTCCAATAATCGGAACTCTCACTCTTTTCTTGGATTTCTTGGACAACAATTTCTCGGCGAGTTTAACCTCACGAGAATATCTTTTCTCCAACACTTTCCAGTCATTTTTTGCACTGGTTTGCAAATTCGCAATCAGAGTAAACTTGGCGAGCAAATTTGAACTCAAGGTCGCGGTCGAAATTTCCGCAGAGGCAACATGTTCAGATTCAGGTTCAGAAACAGGAGCAAGAACGGGAGCAGGAACAGGCTCCGGTGCAGGTTCAGAAGCAGCCGATTTAACCGCCTTGGGCTTGGCGACGGATTTTGGCTTGGTAGCAGCGGTGGTAACTTTGGAAGCAGATGACATTGTTTCTAATTATATTCTTATAATAGTTATATTTAACTGTTTTTACGCACTTCTAAAAAATAAAAAAAAATTAAAATAACCAAAATAACAGTTTAAAGACAACACATTTTATAAAAAATAAAAATATATAAATAAAAATCAATAAATAATATGGAGTGCTAAATCGAAAGTAAAACTAACCCTGAACCTATTGCGTTAGAGTTAAAGGATGCTAGAACAATTAGACAAAAACAGAATAATGGTTCCATTGTTATGTATGAATTTTAAATTGGTTAATGTTTATTAGATTTATTAGATTTTATATTTATAATTAACACGGATGGATATGCATATTTATTATTTTTTCCATCATATTGATGATATCTTTCCACATTAATATTATATTTATCAACCAATCTGTCAAAATATGTACTATTACTAAAATAATTTATTATTAATAATGGGGATAAAATAATTCCCGTTGAACATATAACACCAGATATTAGTGGAATGTTATTGTTAAAGCAATTATATTTTTTGCCTTCAAAATTAATATAAAGTTTATTATTTGGTAAACAACCTACACAAAATCCAGAAACAAACCCATAAATAATTAAATTATTCACTTTTGGTATGATATGTTTTAATGTAAAATACATAATGTTATATAATAAGAGGTATTTAAATCAAATTTTAAATCATTTTTATAAAGTTCCGTTTTAAATAATCAATGGTGTAAAATGAAAAAAGATTGGAATTTTACAGACATACAATTATATTTTATTTTATTTTTGCGTTTGCGTTTGTTCCAAAATATTTTACAATTTCGTATTAAATATAATTATTGTTAAAATGCTTAATTAAATTTTGGTAAGGACACACTTTTATTGTTATTTTCGCAATCTTTTTCCATTAAGTAAAAATCCTCCCCGCACTTTTTTCCAAAAAATAATAAAAAATACGGTTGGTTATTTATCCCCAATTCAATCAACGACGACGACAATGCCGTTGGAAAAAAAATAAAAATAAATCAAAAATATCCATCGCCTAAAAAGGCACATTAAAGTATATTTTGGTATATTTTTTGGTCGATGAAAATAGAAAGAAAAACCAAGGGTGGATTATTTTGTTTTCTTTTTATTTTTTAAAGTTTTATTGTTCCTATTTTATCCTCTTTATTTTTTTCCAAACTAACAAAAAGGAAAATTAAATAAAATTATTGTTATTAAAATATTGCCATATTATAACAACACTGTTTTTCGAACAACAAACTATTATTGATTTTTTTATTAAAGAATTAAATATACGTGCTGTATATCCAAATAAATACATATATAGTTACCAAACATTAGCAAATATACATCCGAGTTTATCAAAAAAAATAGGAGTTTCTATTCGAAAATCTTGCTCTTATTCAATTGGACCAGAGTATATAAGCAAGGTATATCCTAAATTAAAACAAAGTATAATTAATCAAGACAATATATTTGATTTTGCGTTCATCTCCCAAATTAGCATGGATAAAATTACTTCCACGAATTTCGCAAACGCTATTACCGATTTTATATTTGTGGAAAAAGGGGAATGCATACAATATCCAAATATATATAGCATTAATCTAGTTTGTTCCTCCGCGGGAAACGGAAAATTATTACTTGCGTTGTACATATATGCAATTATTAAGCACTATGACGAAGGTCATAAAGAACATCAGGGAATATTGGAGTTGGCAAATGCGTATATAAATTTACCCGGATTGTGTTTATATAGTAAATTTGGTTTTAAATTTGATAATTCTTTGTTTGGGGAAAATTGTTTTTCAGATCGTTATAATTTACCGATGATTATTAATACCAAAGAATATGGCATTTCCAAAGAGGAAAAAATTGAATATTTAATGGATATTTTACATAATGATGTTTCGGGGTTTGGAAAACCCGTGATATGCAATATAGTAAATCAAAAGATACAATTTTTAATTGGTGTCGCGTTAAATATTTTAATATTTTTAGACGACCCAAAAAATTCAAAAAAATTAATAGTCAGCGACTACTCTTCTCCAGATGGTGATATAAATTATTTATATTTATTTAATAATTTCAAAAATAAACAAGACATAGAACAATTTATCCAAAATATATACAATTTACCAAAACAAGAAATTGATGATTATTATAACCATATATATACTAAATATCCTTTGAATTTACCACCAAGTCCTCCACGAGTTAATGTATCAAAACCACGGATAACACGGTCGTCTGCAAAACAATCTATTAAAACCAAAGGCAAAAAAAGCAAATCAAGAACGAAAAAAATATCGAAATAAATAATTTTATTATATAGGGGTCGACGATTTGCTTATAAATGCTTCTATTAATTCTTTCGAAATAATGTGCAATAGGGTATATATTTGTGTTTGTTGTTGTTGTTGCGATGAATTGATTGATGTATTCATTATATTTATATTATCGTTAAGTGCTTCTACTGCACGATAATATGTTGTTGGATTGGAAGGAAGTAAATCAGAATGATGATATCGAAATATATATGGATCATGTATAATAGTCTGCACGACCGCTATTGATTCACACAACATTTGTATAGTTGCGATTCGATTTTGTTTATTTCCTTTTCCAATATCTTCCCATAAACAATATATCGTATTCATTAATATTACAAAAAATGAAATAAAAATGGAGTTTATAATATTTTATAAAATGGAAGATAGATTGGTAGTAGAAACTAACAAAATGTCGGTGCAGCATTTATTTCCAGAATATTTTGAAACTTATTCTCCCGAAATACAAACGTATATAATTGATTACTTATGTCAGTTAACAAATCTTGAAAAAAAGGCTTGTATGATTGCAAAAAGAAATTTAGAATCATCGTATGATATTTTAAAGAGTAATGGGTACATTGAATATATGAATAACAAGTAGATTTTTATTTTATATGTAAACGCTCAAATGTATTAAATTCAGTTTTACAATGATTCGTGGTTTGTAAATGCTTTTATAATTGGTTCTATAAAATTGTCAAGCATGTTGTTAAAATACGATTTTTCTGAAATAACATACAATGGCATACCACATAATGTTTTTTTATTATAAATATTCCAAGCCATTTTTAGCATGTCGACACAACCGGGCGAAGGCACGGAATTTAAATTCCAACTTTTATATACATCCGTTTTTTTATCATTTTTTTCGAGTTTTATTTCTATTAAACCATTCTCATAAACAATAAATTGGTTTTTTTTAAATTCTTCGCGTCTATAATAATTCTCGTACCATACCATATGAGGTATGTTACCAAAATATGTGGACCATATTATATTTTCTTTAGTGGTTATTTCCATTTCTATTTACTATGTATATTAAATGCATTAATGTTTTTAATTCATTTTTACACGTTTTACACATTTTGTGTGTGTTTAATATTTGTTAGTTTAAGAACAAAAAACGTTGGCAAATATTTTTGCTCCTTATTTTTTCAAGAACTTTTTTATCATAAACTAACAAAATAATAATGTTGCAAATATTTGTTTTATTTTAACCCATGTTTCCGCCGTGGGTTGCAGAATATCCGTATTTCTGGGTCTGAATGGTGCGATTAGGGATACACATTTGTCCGTACTGGGTATTTGTCGCTCGGATTAAAATAGGGTGGTTGCTCATGAACCATCCAATGCTAGGTGCCAAACCCGCCTTTTTGGGACCACCACAAGTGGGTTTATTCGTAATTGATGCCGCATGTCTTGCCATTTTTCCTCCGCTCATGTATACCATAATATATTATTATGTCTAAATATTTTATTTATTTCTTATTGTTATTATTTATTTTGTTAGTTTTAACAACAAATTATCTCATGGCGATTGAATTGAATAATGAGGAGGTGGAAAAAATATATAAACAAAATAATTATTTCCACTGTGAGTTAATAAAAGAAAAAATAATAGGTAAAGCCTTTACGATAGTGGAAAAAGACCTCATGTGTCCCATCACAATCGATTTATGCCATACGTGTTATACAATAAAAAAATGCGGACATGAATTTTCCAAAGAAATATTAAAAGTAGACAAGTGTCCGCTATGTCGCACAGTTATTCGTGGGATAAGTGACGTTTAATGTTTCATATTGAAAAAAGGATAACAAACAAGATACATTATGTTACAGTTTTTCACAATAATTATTCTTTTTTCTTTCTTAACCAACACAAATAAGAGATGTCGTACACATATGCTTACATAAATTAAGCAGAACACATTTCACAAATATCTTCTTTTTTATTGTTGTTTGAATTTGGACCGTTGGTGTTTGTTGTTGGTTCGATGGTGAACTGTTGGGCGGCATGTGCGGGTTTTCGCCTCAAATAATAAATTCCAGTTTTTAGCCCTTTTTTCCACGCATAAATGTGCATGGAACCAAGGGTGCGAAAGGTGGGGTTTTCCACCCAAATATTCATGCTCTGACTTTGACAAATAAATGCTCCTCTAGTTGCCGCCATATCAATAATGTGTTTGCTTGGTATTTCCCAAACGATTTTATATTTATTTCGTACATGTTCGGATAGTTGGGTTAAATGTTGGATGGACCCGCGTTTTTCAATAATGCTATTTTTTATACTTTCATTCCACATATTCAGCCCTAGAAGTTCTTGGGTTAAATATTTATTTACCATGACAAATTCTCCCGCCAAGGTGCGCCGCACATAAATATTGCTTGTAAAAGGCTCGAAACATTCGTTAAACCCAAGCAACTGGGAGGTAGATGCCGTTGGCATTGGAGCAATGAGTAGCGAATTTCGCAATCCATATTTCATTATATTTTTTCGCAACACAGACCAGTCATATCGTTCATTTAGTTTTAGGTCCAATTTGTTTTCATCCGTGCTCTTCCATAAATCAAACTGAAATAGTCCCTTGGACATTGGCGACCCAGGAAACGTTTCATAAGAACCCATTTTTACAGCCATTTCATTGCTTTGTTCGCACGCCGCGTGATACATGGTTTCGAAAATAAGTCGGTTTATTTCACACGCTGCCTCGCTATGAAATGCAACATCCATGAGTAAAAACGCATCCGCAAGTCCTTGCACACCAATTCCAATTGGTCGATGGCGTGTATTGCTACGTTTTGCCTTTTCGGTTGGGTAAAAATTTACATCAATTATTTGGTTTAAATTAAAGGTGACGATTTTCACAATTTCATGTAGTTTTTCATAATTAAACGTTTTGCTAATAGTATCGACAAACATTGGGAGTGCGACTGACGCGAGATTGCACACAGCCGTTTCTTTATTATCAGAATATTGCACGATTTCCGTGCATAAATTGGAGGACCGAATCGTGCCTAAATTCTGCTGATTGGACTTGGTATTGCAGGCGTCTTTATACATAAAATACGGCGTCCCTGTTTCCATTTGTGACTCCAGTATTTTTAACCACAATGCACGTGCTTTTACGGTTTTTTTTGATCGACCTTCCATCTCGTATTTTTCATACAATATCCGAAATGCGTCGCTATGCGATTCGACTAATCCCGGACATTCGTTGGGACAAAATAAAGACCACGATTGGTCTGCAATCACTCGTTCCATGAATATATCCGATATCCACAGAGCGTAAAATAAATCACGGGCTTTGGCATTTTCGTCGCCTTGATTTTTTTTCATTTCTAAAAAGTCAAATACATCTGCATGCCATGGTTCTAAATAAATCGCAATCGAACCGGGACGACGATTTCCTTGGTTCACATACCGCGCGGTTTCATTAAATACCCGCAACATGGGCAAAATCCCATTCGATGTTCCGTTATTTCCTTTGATGAGAGACCCCGCAGAACGAATGTTGCTTACAGATAATCCTATTCCGCCAGAATGTTTAGAAATTTTTGCACAATCTTTAAGTGTGTCGTAAATGCCGTCTATACTATCTTCTTCCATGGCAACTAAAAAACACGAACTTAGTTGCGGTTTGAATGTTCCGGCATTAAAAAGGGTGGGGGTAGCATGGATAAAATATTTATTTGATAAATTATAATACGTTTCTTTTATACGAACCAAGTCTCGACCGTGAATACCAATAGCCACTCGCATCCACATGTGTTGGGGGCGCTCCACCACTACTTGGTTGATTTTTAAAAGATAACTTTTTTCCATTGTTTTAAAACCGAAATAATCAATCAGGTAATCGCGGGAATAATCGATGCACTTTTCCAATTCTTCCGAATATATGTTGACTGTGTTCCAATAATCTGTGGATAAAATAGATATAGACTCATTATTCTTATATTTATTTTTTGTGTGGAAGAGGCTGCACATGGTGTCGTAAAAAGACGAACAAGTATTTTTGTGGTGATTGGATATGGTAATGTGTGCCGCCAACACTCCGTAATCTGGATGTGTTGCGGACAAGGAGGCACATTGTTCAGCCATGAGTTCATCCAACTTGGTTGTGGGGATTTTATCGTATAATTGATCGATTACTTTAATGGACAGGGCAGAGTAATTGATGCTGGAAAGAATTCCGGATTCCATTCCTATTTTCTTGATGCGTTGATGTATCTTGTCGAAGGCTACTTCTTCCAGTTTTCCGGAACGCTTAATGACACGCATTTCGCTGTTTGCATCGTCTGACATGATCCTGATACTTTAATATATATTATCGTTTTAACTTGTTTTTATTTGTTTGTATTTTTTAACATTTACTATAAAATGTGTAAATAAAAATAAGTTATTTAAGTTGTTTACAAAGGACTAAACATACAGCTATTGTTTACAACAATACAATTACATCCCAATCCAACACATGTAAATACACTGTCATTCAGATTTTCAAGATTGTTTTGCCACATATATGCATATTATTAAATTCAAGGAAGATGGAGAGCCATATTTTTCTTTAAATGTTTATAATAGAGAAAGATATAATACAAATTCTGTAAAATATAGAAACGATTATTTAATCAAAAAACAAGAGTATAATAATAACAAAATCGACAAAAATAATCAAAAATTAAAATTAATCGGTGTATCTGTTTATTGTATTTGTGCCTATGGAAATAAAAATATGGCTAAACAAGTTATAAAACAAGATGTGTTGAATGGGGTTAGAGGTATAAAATTTAAACCAAATATATATATACCTTTAATCCATTAATATGCTTTTTGGTTGTTCTAACACATGAAAATACCGCAGTTGTTTATTATTTTGAATTATTATTTTTGTTAGTTTAGAATAAAAAAAATCATAAAAACAATTTGAAACTATTTTTTTTAATAAATCAACATAACCAATGTCTGTGGATACAAACTTTGAAAATCAAGCAAATATTCTTGATGGGGATTTGTCCGCCGATTTGGTATCTACCATTTCAACTAATGTTGACGAAAATAAAGGACAAATTAAAATGTTGGTGAAAGAATGGATTAATTTAACACATACTATTAAAGCACAAAATAAGCGCAAAAAGGAAGTTGCCGCTATATTGGCGCCCATTATGAAACAAAATAATGTGGATGAATGCAATTTGAAAGAAGAAGGAGTAGGTGTAAAATGCAGGACACAAACCACGCGTGCAGGAATTAGTAAAAAATCATTAAACCAAACATTGACTCAATATTTTGACAATAACCCAGATACTGCACTTGAAGCAACTGAATTTATTTGGAATGCACGACAGACTAAACCAATGAAACATATTTTATTTGAAAAATAAATTAAAACGTTCAATTAATGATATATAATAATTATGAACTATTCTATTTTTTCAGAAATTACAAACAGTGCAGATAGTGCAACCACTATTAGCTTCACCCCTGAACGTATTATTCATCCCATATCCGACACTACACCTATATCCAATATTAGTCCTACCATCACAACAAAACAATTTAAATGCAAACGGTGTTTTCAAGCGTTTTGTACCAAGGGACAGTTGAAAAAACATCATATGAAAAAAAAGAAATGTACGGATATTAGTAGTAGTGTATTGTTGATTGGCGACCCATCCGTTTTAGATGAGGATTTGTGTATTTTTGGAATAAAATCTATATGGAATAAATATAAAAATCAAATTTCAGACTTGCAACTATTAAATGACAATTTAAATCGTCAAATTTCAGACTTGCAACTATTAAATGACAATTTAAATCGTTAATCTTCCAATGTATTTGAATTTCATTAAAGAAAAAAATTTTAAATTTATTAAAAGCTTTAAAATCTTTACTATCCCAACCAGCAGAATGTCTCAATGTCCATATTAATTTCTTTTTCCAATCAGTTCCAACTGCTTTTTCACTCATACAATACATATCTCCATGCTTTAAATATATAGTAGTTTTAGTATCTTGAGGTTCATAATTTTGATACCATTTAAAATGAATAGGCATCGTTGATCCTAATCTTACACCTATAACACGTCTACGTTCAACATCCCCGTGATAACCTATATAACATTTATTTAAATCATAATAATAATTTCCTTCGGCTAACATATTTTGACTCTTAACACCAAATATATCTGGTAATCGACTTCTAAGTAATGAAAGAATTGGTAAATGTGTAAAATTAATTATAGTTCCTTTGCCATTTTCATATTCGGGTGGTTGATCAAAATCACTAAAACATAAATTCCATCTTGCCTTCTTATTACATACTCTACCTTTCATTAATGCGTGTTTATCTTTATTTAAAGAATTTTGTTCTTGAAATAATAAATCAGGATTAACATCTAAAGCAACTAATCCTCATCTTAATATTAAAATGCCGGCTGGTTCTTGTTCTTGTCTATTATTTAAACAGTGATATTCAGTGAACGTTGGGTGCTGTTGATTTATATATTGTAATTCTTGTATAGTAAACCCACTATTACTTTTTTGTCCTATTATTTGCATACCTACGTGATTTTCACCACTTTCACAAAAAGTCAATGTACAAGTTTCTTGCATCATAATTTCTTATTAAAAAAACAATATAAACCCAAAAATGATTATAATACAATTTTGTACGATGTATTTTTTCGATGCGATACTATCTGCCTTTGGTCGTTTATATTATTTCATAGTATTTATGATAGCGATGAATACGACGAATACGATGAATACGAATGTTGCAACTACCACAAATTTGGCAATTTCGTTGCGTCATTTGGAACTGGATAAACAAGAGGACGTAGAATATGAAAATAAGTATTTGACCGAATACCAAGAAATGCCCCCCGATGCTATTTTTTCAAACTATTCTGAAAACCAATCCGTGTTGGATACAGAATGTCAGAGACTTTTGGTTAAATTAAAATCCAAATTGGAACTACTGCGTTTGTTTGAGAGACAAAATATGGAATTAATAATATCGAATGATACATTATGCGATTATGTGTTGGAACACTTTACGGGTTCTGAATACGTTGTTACTAAATCAGTAGAGGAAGAAAATTACGATTCAGACAAAGAAAATGATTTTGTGCATTTAGCCGAACTTAAAGAAGTTGAAGATTCAAGAGAACAGATGATTTGTGGTGTTTGTTATAAACTGGACGCTCTTGCAATAGGGATTCAAACACACATGGAACATTGTTTGGTTGAAATTGAGAATTATCCATCGTTAGAATTAATGCAGGAGGCACGCGAATTAGCATGTAAAAACACCCTGGATCCGCGGTTAATTTATAGTCATATTGAGGAAACAACGCCCATTGGAAATGTTATTATGCGATACAATTTCGCCAACAGTGCGTTTGAGTATTTTAGCGACCGATGTATTCCGCGACGTTATTTGGAAACAGTGGGGCGAAAATATGTGGTTGATTTTCATTGTCCTCATATATATATAGATACACAACACGAGATTGAACTGGCGGTAAAAAAAAATGCAGAAAATGCCAAAAAACAAAAAGTATATGAAACATCGGAAGTGTATGAAAAATCCAAAAATATATTTGCAAAATTTAAATCCTATAATCAAAGTAAACAAAAAACACAAACGGGTGGTTCTAAAATTAGTTATATGCAGTCGCATCCGACAAAAAACCGTTCTATGTCATCTGTATCGCCGTATCAATTTAAATCACCCGAAGATAAAGAACAAAATCACGTGTTGACGGAACATTCCAATACATATATTCAATTGGGAAGATTGACTGAATTTCCTCCCTTGCTAAAACAAAATGGAGACAATAACATCCTTGAAACATCAAAAATAGTTACCTACTCGGAATACAAGGCATCTTTAAAAAAAATTTAATTTATATTTTTACATTTTATTTATTAATATGATTGGAAGAATCCCCAGTTTTCCAACTGGTCCAAATGACGAGGATGAAACCGATTTTTTAACAAGTCTTTTTTGAAGATACCACAACGTTCTGCGAGGGCTTGGTAGTCATACGTAAAGATGGCTGGATTACTAGATAAGTAACGCCAATTAATTTGTTTCATATTTTTTTCCAAGAGTTGTATCGCGTTTGGATTGTCAGATAACTCATTCCAATCAATTTGTTCTGAATTCTTTTCCAAGAGGGCGATTGCGTTTGGATTCCAAGATAAGCCAATCCAATTAATTTTATCCGGATACTTTTCCAATAAAGGCATTGCGTTTGGATTTTCAGATAAGCCAATCCAATTAATTTTATCTGGATTTTTTTCTAATAAATGTATCGCATTTGGATTCATAGATAAGTAATACCAATTAATTTTATCTGGATTTTTTTCCAACAAATGTATCGCATTTGGATTTATAGATAAGGTAACCCAATTAATTTGTTCTGGATTTTTTTCCAACAGTGCGATTGCGTTTGGATTCCTAGATAAGCACCCCCAATTAATTTCATTAGGATACTTTTCCAACAGAGGCATTGCATTTGGATTTTGAGATAAAGCCCACCAATTAATTTTAGTACGATACTTTTCCAACAAATGTATCGCGTTCGGATTGAATGATAAATGTTCCCAATTAATTTTATCTGGATTTTTTTCCAAGAGGGTTATCGCGTTTGGATTGGATGACAATTGTTTCCAATTAATTTTATCTGGTGGAATCCAGTCTCGCAATATCATCATTTTGTTCTAAACTAATCGTCTATATTAATAATAAAGCAAATGAATATCATTTTTTTATAAAATATAAAACACAAAAAATGCTATCCACATTAATACCCTTTGTTTTTTTATACAAACTAACAAAAACAAAAAAATGATTTAAAATTATTATAAATTAATAACAACATTTAAAATAATATATTATTATGAACGACTACGAAATGGAAGAAGAATACGGAATGGAAGAAATGGAAGACGAAAGCGGAACGGAAGAATTTAAAGAAATGGAACCAGAAATGCACGATTTAATACCACACGATTTACCATTATTACTATATACTTTTGATTATATCGGTTATGAAAATGTCATGTATGACAATGAAGGAAATATTGTGATTCCGTCTATAGTTCAATGTACTACAAAAAATATAGACGACACTGTCGATTTGGAAGAAGACACCAACACCTGTCTTATTTGTTTAGAATTGCAATCGGAAAAAAAATTTGTATATTTTAAAGAAAAAGAAATGGCTGGAGGAAAATGCTGTAACCAAAATTATATTTGCGAAACATGTGTTGTGAATCTGCTCAAATATAAAACCAACAATAAATTAAGTTGTCCCTTTTGCCGAAACTCTGTATCTCATATTGAAACGTATAGCGATGATATAACTAATAATATAAAAAAATATATTTAATAGTATACTGATTTTGTTTAACCAACTTAAAAATAGAATAACATTTTTTATTTAATTATGTACTTTAATTGTTAAATACAAAATAAATTAATAAATAATATTATTATTATAATAATAATAAATGAATTTCGTAGATCGTGTATCGTTAGACTGTTTGATAAATAAAAGTATGTATAGCAAATATTTAGAGGCGCGTGAAAAAAAACCAAGCAAATTTCAACAACAAAAAAAACAATACAAATCGACTATTTTAACTATTGTGGACCAATTACTTTGTGTCGGGGACGAATATAATGAAACCGAAGGACTGGATGACGAAGGACTGGATGACAAAGAACTGGAAAAATCCAACAATGATGAAAATAATAAAAACAACAGTGAAATAATTTTGCACCCCAATGTGATAAACATGTTTGATGATTTTGTCCGTTTTTGTATTGAAAATATTCAAGATTTCGAAGAGTCCAACAAAGAAGACAGAAAAGAAGAAGAAATCGCTCCTTTTTTTACCGAAGAAGAAGACAAAAATGTCTAAAATGTCGAAATGTAATAATTAATTTGTTGAAAATAAAACAACTCTACGGGTATAATAAGATATAAATATAAATGGACTATAACAATTTTATATATGCATGTATTGGAGCATCACTGCTTGTGATATTTTTCACAATTGGAAAGGCAGATGCAAACGCAGTGACGACATCCATTGTGTGTTATTATCTTGTTGCCGCCGCAATAGCCATGTTGGCAATCCAAAGTGCGTCCACGATTAGTACAACTGCATCTCTAGGTGGGTTTATGATAAAGATGCTCCCGTTTTTTAGCATTTTTGGAATTTTGTTGTGCTCTGGGATTTTAATACAATATTACTTTGACCAAATATCTGAAAACAAAGTATCGGAGTATTATTATAACTTCTCCAAGATATCGATATTTATGTTGATTATTCAGATAGGGGTTTTCTTGCGAGTTATTTATCAAAAAGGGATTGAATTATTATCGCGAAAAACACTAGCCATATTGGGAATGCTTGCGACCATTAATATTATTATTCTCGGCACGTTGGGCATTACCTTGAAATATTACACGACGGATTGCTGATTTTTCATTTTCGAACATATTTAATGAAAATGAAATTTTAATAATCTCTTTTGGTTTAGCTGTTTGTTTTACGACTTCTATTTGACCGGTAGTTTCTTCGGAAGACATATTGTGTTGTTTAAGTATAAATTAAGACTTTAATTTATAATTAATTTTTTATAATTGTTAAATTATATTATATAAAATATTCGATTGATTATAATTTTTGTTAGTTAAGAAAGAAAAATGATTGGAATAAAAATAAAAGGATTGAAAATATTTTATTTTGCTATTATTTTATAAAACCTCCAATTATTATAGGATATGAATGAATTAAGTGATTTAGAATATATTAATCATATGATTCCACACCATCAATTAGCCGTGGATATGTCAGAACAAATAATACCATATACAAAATCAGATATTATACTTGCATTATCCAGAGATATTATACGTAAACAAAATTACGAAATATGGGAAATGGCAAATATGGTCGGATATTCAAAAAATGAACTGTCTATAAATAAACAAGTGTCAAATATGTCAATGAATGAAGTGCAATATTTACAACATATGATTCCACATCATCAAATTGCAATAAATATGAGTGAAAATTTATTATTATATACAAAAAATGTATATTTGATGAATTTAGCAAATAAAATAATAATAGACCAAAAAGAAGAAATTTTAAAAATGAAAGGTTTATTGAATAAAAATGCTGTTTTATTTAAAAGCAAATTACTATAATTTTCCACAGGGGTCAAGGGTCAATCTAGAATTACTTTTTTTTAAATAAAATTATATCACAAATAAAACAAATAATTAATACATTTTCATTTTATACATCATCTGATTCATCATTGGGCTGCGCGCCCCAAAAACCATGAAGGCAAACATGAGAATAAAGGGCAACAATACGAGAAACCAAGAAATATTGGCATATCCGTTTTTACACAAGTATGACAACGCATAGGTCCAAACTATGATAAAAACAAATTTCAATGCGACTGCAATAATCGGGACATTTTTTAATAACGCGATAATCGCTCCTAACGCGGAAACAACAAAATATACCTTGGCTGGGGTGCACAATTTATGATATTTATCCATATTCATTATTATTAATACCAAAATATTTTTTTATTTTCCTCCTTAATATATATTTTATCCAACCACTCGTAATTATAGAGCCCCTTTTTAGCAGTTTATTAACAATGTTGTGAAATAAAATAAAAAATCTATAAGTCGATTTGTTAGTTTTAAATAATGATGTATCCCATGCGATTTTGTTTTCTTATTCAAACTAACAAAAATTAAAATAATATTAATTTATTGAATGAATAATTAATGCTACATTTTCGTGATAATAACCGGACATACCCATAGGTGTGCCGTTCATTCCAATCCAGTCATAATTAACCTCATTTTCTGTAATAAATTCATAAAACGCTTTAAGTTCGCCTGTATCTCCGTCAAAACCGGGATAATTCACCAACTCATCAAATACAATAACACAATCTTTATCAATATAATCTTTCAATACATCAAATATATATTTTGTAGAACTATACAAGTCGGCATCCATATGAATAAACGAAACTTTTTTATTTTGTGTTTGTATGAAATTGAGTAAGGTGTCATTAAACCAACCCGTTATCAATTCAACATTAACATTAGTTTGCGGTAAATTACCATTTCTGTTAAATGAACCTTTATCAAAACCATCGCGCCATTTTTCGGGCAATCCTTCAAAACTATCAAACCCATAAACTTTATCGTCTGTAAATTTAGAAATATAGTTAATAGACTTACCACTTGCTACACCGAATTCTAACCATAACGTATTTGGTTTATGTTGTAATTTCATATTTTCGAATACGTATGTGAGAGGGTATGTTTTTACATTTGGAATATTTTGAATAATCTTCAACATATATTAATATAGTAGATATAACATTTTTTACTTATACACGCAATTTATTTTAAATCAACAAAAATCGGCATTGTTGTGATTACAATAAATATATAAAAATATATACAATAAATGGTTTGGTTGTAAATTAATACTCGTTTATTTTTGAAGGATTTTGTTTATCCTTTTTTTCCACACGAACTGCATCCGGACTTGGCTTTGTGTACGCGAGAAATCATGGGTTGCATAAGTGCGTCGCGCGCATTCTTTGGTTTCGCGGATTGCTGGGGAATAGTTCTTTTATCCTCCACCGGATAATGAATCATAAAAGGTTGCGGGCGTGATAATACCATTTTCATTGTTCTCATATTATTATTATTATTATTCCACATTATTTTAAAAAACACTAAATAATAGTTAAACCAAAAACTTAAAGATAAATATTTACATCCTCGCACATTTAAAAAAAACAAATGCAACTATAACAAGCAAAAAAGAATAATTTATTTATTTAAAATGGACCGCAATACTACACAAAGTAGTGTGTGAATTTAATCAATTGTACGAGCCAGATTTTATGGACGTAGATTAAATTGTTTTTTGTTTTTAAAATATAAAGATGGCATAAATTATGCAATACGAGTGATGGTAATATTTGATTCTTTTTTTACAAGTGGATTGTTTTTACGTTCATTCGATATTTCCAATCGCATAGATGGAAAAAGCGTTTGATTTTGATTACATGTGTTTTCGTTTTTTTCCAAATATTGTACTGTAAAAGTGCCCGTGCATGAAAGAGATGTTTTACAAAAGGAATAAGTCATATCTGGATTTAAGTCGGATGGTGATATATTAGAGTTAAAATATACATCAAGTTGTTTATTTTTATCCTTTGTATCATCTGTATCTTCCTCCAGTAAAATGTAAAAAGTAACCAAATAAATTCCAAAAATAGGAAGTGTAACGTGAATTGAACCTTGATTAAAATTATACAATTTATTATATATTGCAGTTTCTCTGTTTGTTTCGATTTTTTCGGCTTGTGTTAAAATAGGAGCCGTAGTTAACACAGTGCCATCTGCAAAGGTTAAACTATCAATATTATACATGTTTGTAACCGACAAATTATCCACATTTAAAGCAAAATCTTGGATGATTTGGTTATAACTATAAGTGATGCCTGGGTCTTCAAAATAACGAAAACGAAACGAGTCGTTGTCAGACATGAGTGGATAGTATACGGTTTGCTCTGATTCAATTTGCGAAATATGCATTTCTTGGACGTTTTCTTTCACTTTTGCCTTTGCTTTATTTAAGTCAATTCGATTCTTGTACATGCCACCAATTTTTCTAAAAGACGCCATTTACTACTTGGTTTATAAGATTGTATTTAATTAAATTTTAAAAATACAATCAAAAAAGTTTAAAAAATGAAATAATAAATAAAAATAACTTAGAATATAATATAATTTTGAATGCTAAAAAATAACGAGATTGTTAATGGCACCAAATTATGTATTATCTGCGACGAACCATTTAATAAAAGTAATAGATGCAAAGTAACGTGTGGCCATTGCGACCAAGTAGCGTGCCGTTTATGTTGCAAAGAGTATTTGGTCGGGTCCGCATCCGAACCAATGTGCATGTTTCCAGATTGCAAACAACCATGGTCTCGAAAATTTTGTTCCAAAGTATTCACCCAAATATTTATGAAAACGACATATCGTCAGTTGCGAGAAAACCGTCTATTTCAGCACGAACAGTCTCTTTTGCCCGCTACCCAAATTATGGTGGAAAAATATAATCATCACCGCCAACTTTTAAATAAAATTATTATTATTTATCAAGGATATGTAAGTATCTTGGACCCAAGATGCAAGGATATTAGGAACCAAATAAAAATCGATCAAGAATTGTTAAATTCATATCATGCATCTCAAGTACAAACTAAATTTAAAAAATTTGGATATACAGAAGTGGCCGCCCCGCTAGATGAACACGACCAACCAATATATACCAAAATGGAACAAATTATATTAAAATATAACAGAAACATCGCCGTATTTAGAACGCGCATCAACCAACTATTTTACAACGTCCAACAAGGTTACGATCAATTTTTAAATCCGGAATATTTGCTTTTACCAAATGCAGAAACGACAGAAGAATCAAAAAAAGCAAATAAACGTGTATTTATACGTGCGTGTGCCAACAATAATTGCCGCGGGTTTCTCAGTCATAAATGGAAATGCGGTCTTTGCGAACAATATACTTGTACGTCGTGTTATGTTTTAAAAGGTCCATATAAAGATCCGGATACACATGTTTGTAATCCAGACGACATTGCTTCTGCGGATTTATTAAAAACAGATTCTAAACCATGTCCAAAATGCGCGACGGTTATATTTAAAATAAGCGGATGCGAACAAATGTGGTGTACCCAGTGCAACACTGGGTTTTCATGGACGTCTGGAAAACTAGTTTCTCACGGAATTATTCATAATCCCCATTATTTTGAGTGGATGCGTTTAAACAACCAAGGGGGGGTTGCACCTCGAAACCCAATGGAAATTCGTTGCGGACGAGTCTTGGATGAACATTTTGTCCGGGAACTTGATGATAAACAAAATATGTGTCATATATCTCCACAAGAAAAATATAAAATTAATTTATATATACGTTCTATTAATCATCTGAGAGAACATGGTCTGGCTCGACCACCAGGAGATGTAGAAGATAATATATTTATTCGATTTCGGTATCTTACCAACAAAATCAGTCTATCTCAATTTAAAAAATTAGTTCAATCAGCAAATCAACGTTTTCAATATAAACAAGAAAGATTTGATATTATAAATACTTTTATACAAACCGCAACCGACGTGATGTATGATTATTTTGACGCCTTAAATCGTGTTAATAATGACAAAATAAACGACATTGACCGTTTGGTAATTTATATAAACGAGTGTTTAAGTGAACTTAATGCAACCTATCTTACATCGTCTTTATACAACATTGTATTGCACACTGAATATAATCCATTTGGAAATGTATTGGTAAATATAAAGGCAAAACAAATAAACACAAACATTAACACAAACACAAACACAAACACAAACACAAACACAAACACAAACACAAACACAAACACAAACACAAACACAAACTACTAAATTAAAAAATGTTATTTAATTCGGTTTAAATATTCAATATAAGTCGATTGTTTGTTTTTGTTTTTCATAGAATGATATGGTTGGTGACAGCAAAATGAATTTGGGTGAAAATATGTTCCACCGAAAATTGTTGATGTTCTTTTTTATTATCGGTGCACACTTTTATATTTTGTTTAGAAAAATACAAATCTTCGCTGTAATTTACTCCCTCCTCAGTGGTTACGTTTTTCATTGTTTCTACTTTTCTCAACGAAATCCCGCCATTGTCACATCCATTGCAGTGTTGTTTGGGAATATATCTCCAAGGAGCGCCTATATAATCATATTCATAATATAACGACGGGATGGCACTAAACACATACGAATCTGACTGAAATATTAACACATGTTCGCTTTTAAATTTGTCATAAAAAGATTTGGTGGTTAACAACTTGGAATATTCGGCGATTTTTAAATTTTCCACACCTAAATTATACAAAACCACATTTTCCCAGTCTTTAATAATTTCCTTTATCCACGGGCGAAAATACAAACCTTAGTTTAGAGGAAAAAAAGATTGTAACGTATTTAACTACAAATTATGTTATAGATGATAACGCGGAAAACAAATTAAAGGCATCTGCATTGTGTAGCATTCTTATAGACAACAAAGTTGTAGACATTAGCCCGGATAAACTAACAAGTTTTAAAAACAGATTGTCTCAGCATTTAAAAAATCTTGGTTTGAAAAAAAAACGATACAATGACGGGTTTTATTACTATGGCATCCTGAAAAAAAATAACAAAATAAACCCAATGTGCTATGTTGAAAATGTTAAAGATAGGTTGACAGATTTTGAAAAACTTCGATGTATGGAAATAAACCGATGCTGACAAAATAAATCGACTAAAAAGTACATTTAAAGATATAAAAGCACCATATTAAGATATAATATGGTGATAAGAATATGCGAACATTGTAATAAAAAATGCAATACAAGTTCCATTTTTAAAGCACACATGAACCGAAAAACACCATGCATTCCAATAATTTTATACGACAATCTGCAATTAAATTTTAAATGTAATCGTTGTGATAAAGGTTTTTTAAATAATCAAAAATTAAAAAATCATTTAAATCGCAAATACCCGTGTGTGTTGAAAAACCCAACTACAGAAGAAATAAAATTACGAACTTTGTTCGACCAATTGCAAGTTCAAAACGACGAGTTAAAAATTAAAATCGAACAATTGGAAAGCAAGTCGTCATCTGCCGTATCTATTAATACCATCAATACTGTAAATAATATTACTATCCATTCCTATGGCAATGAAGACATGAGCCATATTACGGATGCCATGTTTAGTACTTGTTTTCGCCAAATGCAACATTGTATTGAGACGATGTTTGATATGAAACATTTTTCTAAGAAAAGAAAAGGAAATTCTAATATATACATTAGTAATTTGCGCGATTCATATATGATGATTTATAATGGAGGGAAGTGGAATAAAGTGAATAAAGCCATGATGTTGGAAAAGATATATTACAATATCAAGGATAATATATCCGATGGTTTAGAACGAATGCGAGAAATAAAGGCAGTAGAAGCACACTTGGATAAATATTTCAAATGGTTTGTAGAAAACGACTTGAACGACGTTCAAGAAGCCCGATTCAAAAAAGTGTCTTTTAAAAAAATGACATGTTCTGCATACAACAACCGTCATTATCCCATGCAAATAAAAAACCAAATGGAAAAGGAAATAAAAGAAAAGGAAAAATGGTTAAATTAGATATACGTAATACGGGAAAATAAGCAAACAATATTTATTTTTATATTTTTTTAAAGCAAAACAAAAATATCTTTACATACAAATATTTATCATGTATTTGTAAAACGGTTGGTGGGTCGCAACGATGAACTTGTGCTGAGATAATTTGCGTCCTTTTTCATTTTGTTAGTTTGGATAAAAAACAAAGAGGATAAAATAGGGTTGATATATATAAAAATAAAAATATCCAAACTAACAAATTGATTTGTGTAAAAATGATTAAAATATATATAAATTGGTTATAAGTAATAATTATAATAAAAAGATGAAACTTCGAGACTGGATATCACTAGAACAAATTAATTTGGCTTGGTTATCTGGCAATCCAAACGCGATACAACTCTTGGAAAAGAATATGGAAAACATTCTGGAAAAAATTAATTGGAGTTACTTATCTGAAAATCCAAACGCGATACATCTGTTGGAAAAGTATCCGTCGCATATTAATTGGAATTACTTATCTAAAAATCCAAATGCGATACCTCTGTTGGAAAAGAATCCGGATAAAATTTATTGGTATTTCTTATCTATGAATCCAAACTCGATACCTCTGTTGGAAAAGTATCCAGATAAAATTGATTGGCAGAGCTTATCTGGTAATCCAAATGCGATATCCCTCTTGGAAAAGTATCCACATAAAATTGATTGGATGTGGTTATCTACCAATCCAAACGCGATACAACTGTTGGAAAAGAATCCGGATAAAATTGATTGGTATTTCTTATCTTTCAATCCAAACGCGATATCTCTCTTGGAAAAGAATCCGGCTAAAATTAATTGGCTTAACTTATCTTCCAATCCAAATGCGATTGTCCTCTTGGAAAAGCATCCAGATAAAATTCATTGGTATTGGTTATCTGGCAATCCAAATGCAATCTCTCTGTTGAAAAACAATCTGGAACAAATTAATTGGTATTTCTTATCTGGCAATCCAAACGCGATACATCTGTTGGAAAACAATCCGGAACAAATTAATTGGTATAACTTATCAAGCAATCCAAACGCGATACAACTTTTGGAAAAGAATCTGGATAAAATTATTTGGGAACAATTATCTTATAATCCGGACATCTTTACTTATGATTACAAAGCCATCGCGGAACATTGTATTATTAAAAGAGACTTGATGAAAAATCGGTTTCATCCTCACAACATAAACCAGTTGGAAAATTGGGGATTTATGTAAATGACGTATAATTTGTTAGTTGTGGTTGTAAATTTAGCAACAAAAAATAGATATGGACTTATAATACGTTAATGTGTTGACTATATGAAAAAGTGTTGATTAGATGAAATAAAATCAAATTAAATATATAAAAAATAAATATAAAATATAATTTTATTGAATGGAATTTGATTCCAATGTTAAAAAAGCAAATATTCCTTGGGTTGAAAAATATAGACCAATAGATTTCACAGACATAGTGCTAAGCGATATTAATAAACGCATTTTTTCTAATGTTTTAAAAACATGTGACTTTCCCAACGTTATTTTTTACGGTCCGCCTGGGACTGGAAAAACCACTACCATAATAAATCTAGTGAAAAAATACCACGAAAATCTAAAACAAAAGCACTCTCCATTAACCATCCATTTAAATGCATCCGACGATCGCGGAATTGATGTGGTACGAAATCAAATACAAGAATTTGTGCAAACCAAACAACTTTTTTTCCCGGGAATGAAATTTGTTATTTTGGACGAAGTCGACTATATGACCGAATTTGCACAACAAGCACTTCGCAGTTTAATACAAACTACTACCACAATCCAAGTGCGTTTTTGTCTTATTTGTAATTATATTGGAAAAATAAACGAGTCCCTACAAAACGATTTTATTAAAATTCAGTTTAATAATCTTCCTGCTCCTAGTGTGTTTGCATTTTTAAAAAATATATCCGTCTGTGAAAATTTAAAGGTTAGTGATTGTGTTTTGGAAAATATACAAGACCAATTCAAGTCGGATATCCGCAGTATGATTAATTTAATGCAAACATATCAGAATTATTCATTGAAAGATTTCGAAACCAAAATAATAAATAGCCGTATTTATATATCTCTATTTCAACAAATATGTTCCATTCCAAACGACAAACTAACTAACAATTCATTAAACGTTATATCAAAACAAATTAAAAAATATAGCACCACTTATAATATAAACGAATCGTGTATTATAAAAAAAATGGTAAAATATATTATTTGGAAAGAAAGACACAACCCCAAGTGTTCCGAGTTTATGAATTTTGCCGAAACATTGTTTCATAATAAAAATGCGTGTAAATATACTAACAAAATAATTTTAGAAATCCACCGCTTTGGTTCAGACAACCAAGTTTAAACAAGTTCTGATATTTTCACAAAATCACACGTGGTGACCACTCCATTATTCACATAAGAAATAGGATATAAATGTTCGGAACAAACGACATACGGCTTCAAATTGGAATATTGTTTAATCATGGTGCTACAATCGGCAAATTTCACCACCAACCGCATTTGATCCGCCGAAATAGAAATAATCTGTGCTTTTTCTTGTTTTCCCGCGCGTTTGCACTTTTGTGCCCATACAAAATCACCAACTAGATACGAATTAATTGGAACCGAAATTAATCCAACGATTGGCTCATTAGATGGATCAATCACTCCACAATTTAACTCATATAGTAATTCCACGTGTCGGTTGTCGTCACACTGATTGCACCCCGTAACAATAGACGTTTTCATCGTTTTTCCCCCATAAATAGGTCGAGCGGGGTTAAAAACGATAGGGTCGCCAAAAATAGCAGGTACGGCACCACGACCAAGTGTTTTTTTAACCTTCATGCGGTTCAAATATCGTTCGTAGTAATTGTGTTTTATATCACATCCTATACCCCCCGGAGAACCAGCACCCGGTCGAAGACGCGTAATCGTGTGACGTGTGCTACTTTTTCCTGGACTTGCCGTAACCACCTTTTGCACGTGCGGAATTTTGCGGTCGCTCATTTGGTTCCAATTGACCCCTCCCCCTCCCACGTATGGAGAACCCGAATTATTTATGACTTGGGTAGACAATTTTGGCGTTTGGTACACAGTTAGCGCGGACAAATTCATGGAATATAAAGAGGAGGGCACACGCACCGTGTTTTGGATGATTTTTAAACGTTGGTATTGAGCGGCGGATGAAGAAGACGAACTAAGATTTAACATACAGGTGGAAGAAGAAAAGCCATTTACCACTAATGGTTCTGGGTTTGGAGGATCTGGAGGGTCTGGATTTACTGAAAAAGTAGTAATATAATTGGATTGTTCACCTAAAATACTCCCTCCAATACTGTTATTTGCATTGTAACTAGAAATAACCGCAGTTGTTGGGGAAGTTATTGTATAATTTAGCGTATTTGCACTAGGCATTTTATTAATAATATTTATTTTATTAATTGAATGCAAATAGTTTATTATTTAAACAAATATGTATTGTGTAAATTAAATAAAATAATTTAAAAGTTTTTTATTCCAATCCTTTTTCTTTCTTAACTAATAAAAATTATAATCTATATAATCTGTATTTTTATTAGTTTGTTGGTTTGGATTATATATTTTTGTTAGTATGTTAGTTTGTTTCTTGGATAAAAACAAAAAACACTATGGATAACAAAAAAAATGATTTACAATTCCACTTTTTTGTTATCCATAGTGTTTTATTTGGTTACCTATTTACACATTTACATTCTACACTTCTATACATTCAAAATGCAACTTCGTTCTGGAAAAACCACATCCACGGATAATGTTAAAAATCCATCGGAAGCCGTTCAGTTGGCGGCGGTAAAACGAAATGGTTGGAATATCCAACATATTAAAAATCCGTCGGAAGCCGTTCAGTTGGCGGCGGTAAAACAAGATGCATATGCTATCTATTATATTAAAAATTTGACCGAAAAGGTTCAGTTGGCGGCGGTTACACACAATGAACGTGCTATCGGTTATATTAAAAATCCGACCGAAAAGGTTCAGTTGGCGGCGGTAAAACAAGATGGATATGCAATCAATTATATTAAAAATCCATCGGAAGCCGTTCAGTTGGCTGCGGTTACACAAAAGGCACATGCAATCAATTATATTAAAAACCCAACAGAAAAGGTTCGGTTGGCGGCTCTGCAACGCATTATAATATTTTGTTAGTTTGTTTCATAAATAAAAAACAAATGGTTTGATTATAATTTGATACTCGTTTATTTTTTTAAAGGATTTTGTGCCGTTTTAAATGTGCGAGGATGTAAATATTCACGGGTGTAAAAAGGAATTCGCCGCCAATGGTCCATCATTATCCATAAACATTCCAGTTGCCGATTCGCTGGCTGGGTATTTTGGTTCAAACATCCAGCGTCCTTGCCTCCGAAGATAGGCGTTTTTTTTATTAAATAGTCGCTGTCCTTCTTTTGCGACCAAAGTGGGTCCGCTCCCTAATTGTGCTACCGCCACTTGGCTCGTTTTAGAACCGGGTCCAATACTAGACGCGGGATAATAAAAGGCGGCCTGTGTGCCAATATCCGTAGTTAAACTAGAATATCGCGGAGCCAAAAGTCCGAGAATTCCTGCATCGTTTTGCCCTCGCACGTCTGGACCAACATTGTCATCGTCGGAAGGCAATATGGGTTGGCAACCAGGACAATCAATGTCCGAGGTACACTGATCGCGTGTTTTTGCACATTGAGATTGTGGTCCGCAAAAATTACTACAACTATTCGTGGTGGTTAACGGCAAATTTACCGTATGGTTGGTATCGGGTGTTCCGCGGTCTTTTATTGCAAACCCATCTTGACAATTATGTACCATGCTAAAAAAAAATAAGATAGATAGCAAAAACAACCAAATAAGTACCAACATATTTTGCTTTTAAACTAACAAATATTAAAGAATAATGTTGGCATATATTATAACATTGTAGGATTAATAAATAAATCTGCATATCCCAATCTTTTTTCCTTTGGCGCGGCAGGATACACCAGCATTTCGGCCGGAACACTAACTGTATTGAATGGATTGAAAATTGGATGCGTTAATATTCACCTCATAAGTGGAATTTTTGACCCTACGGTTACTAGTGTTGGAATGTTTAATGCGCGAAATGAATTGTATAAATCTGGACTCGTGCATAAATCCAAAAGTAACTACTGAAATTAAAGAGATTAATTCACAAACTAGATGTTTATTGTTGCATTTTGCAACTATTTTACTATCCCGTTGGATAGTATTTTTTCCAAAACGAACTGTCTTGTGAATAGTTTTTCCGGAACGAAGTTGCATTTTTAATTGAATGTGTTGGTGTTGTTGTTGAAAATGTATCGAATGTGTGTGTGTAAAACTTTAACTGCTAAAACAAAAAAGAACACAAAACAAATCATTTTTTTGTTTTACATAGTGTTTTTTTGTTTTTATCCAAACTAACAAACAAACAAAAAACATAATTAAAACATAATTAAAACAGAACCATAATTAAATACAATCTACATTTACTTCTTCTTTTTCTTCTCCAATCATTTCCACCTTTGGTGCGGCAATAACGGCATTTATATATTCCAAATGGTCTTCATGTTCTGTGGAAAAGCAAAAATGCGCATCTTCTTTGTGTTTTGTATCTGCGTCTTCTTCTTTATTCAATATAGATGTATCGTGCGAGGTTAAAATGTCCCAATCTTCATCTACATTATTTTTTAATTGCTCCTTTTCCACGTTGGTATATACCTCCAACAAATCACATTCTCTTAATTTCTTTTTTGTGGTAGTACAGACGTCGTATTCTCGCACCCCCACTAGCACCCAAGTACCAATTGACACAACATTGTCCCTTTTTCTTCGTCCTGAAAATTTTCCACGAATATGACACAATCTTAAATTATCGTCCAGACAATAAACGTGAATATTATTGCCACACATTTTGGTTACTATGGCGTATTTTTCAAAATCACAATCACTCGTACGAAGTTTTCCTCCTGCACCGCTCGTGTTGGTAAATTTTCTTCCAAATTTCTTTTGTTTGCTTCCGCCGTGTGTATTTTTTACCATCTTAAACTAATATATTAATAATCTTTTAGTAACCATCGCATTTCATTTTTTTGATAAATAAAATAAAATAAAAATAAAAAATATTATCAATATAAATACAATCCATACATTATAACAGAAATTAAAAATGTCATTGACGTTACCGAAGTTAAAATCCACGAAAGCGGAGCACCGTGGATAATTCAAGATACCATCGTTTACCATTATGATAACATTAGCACTAATGTCTCAAGAATAAAGGTACATAGAATGGAAAATAAAAAGAATGCAACTAAAATTAAAGTATATACCGCGACCAAAAATAAGTTGGATGGTCTTGACTTTATAGATAGTTTTGTCACTAATCAAAACCTAAACCATGCAAACGCCAACGAGGCAAGAATTAACGCCAACATGGAACGTGTTTTGTCCATAGAAACAATCCAAAAGCATTCGGAAGATTATACTGCGTACTTTAGCAGGGCATCTGTTTTTTTACAGAGATTTAATTATTTTAAGCAGTATAGCGGATACTGTATGAAGCCAGAGGACATTCTTACGGGAAAAAAATACCTGGGTTTTTTAACAACCATGATGAAACGAATGATTTATCTTGCGGAAATAGTTTCGACAGAACGATTTAATACTAAATCGCCCATCTATTATGGAAACTATATTCAGACGGCTAGTTCAGTGTCTTATACTTTGGACGATAATATGCACTTTGCCGATAACGTGCCTTTAAGAATTTGCTTTACTCCCAAGACCTTTTGTTTTGTCAATAGGGTAGAGCATAAGAATATTGTGGAAGAATTTACTTATTTGGTAAAGCAGTTGCATTCTTTGTGTTGGAATATTCCAGATACATATTATTTTGTTAATACGATTTTGTATAATTATGCAACCGCTGGGTATGTCGGGAGCAAAAATTACGCCATTTTACAATTTTATGATAGAAGCCGTGCATTAAAACAAAAGTACAGGCTTGAAAATAGGATGGATTACGCTAAACTTTCCGAATCTTGGATGGACCAAATTAAGTATTGTTTTTTTAATATTCGTGCATCCGATGATACAAAAATTCATCCTTTCGTTCAATATTTCAAGTATATAGAATTTTGGTTTCAGTCAAATAAAATTAAAAATGGATTACAAAAATACAAGTGCGACTGCATCCAAGAAATTCGGGAAGGATATGAAAGCGAGATTGACTTTGTCCAAATGTTGTTTGGCATTATGCCTGACAAATTGGATAATTCACACATTATTATGGCAGAAGCACCCATTGTTATAGCAGACGCATATATTATACAAGACCAAGAAAAATACCAAGACCAAGAAAAATACCAAGACCAAGAAAAATACCAAGACCCGTATAAATACGATTAACTAACAAAATATGGTTTTACGACTTTGGATGGTTTTACAATTAAATAAACAAAATTAGTGATAATTACATAAACACAACATGTTTATGTTTTGTGAGGGTGTTTGTGTTCGACTAATACGAACCGTCATGGAATTAATGATAGTGTACGGGCTACACGCAGGTGTAACACACACATAAGGAATTGGAGGAATTGGTTCATCCGTGGTTACTATTGCGTCACCAGTTAATATCAAGTTATTACGTGTAAACAAACTCCCATATATTATCGTATTCATAATTGAGTACTTTGGCAGTTGTCCAGCATGAATAAATAGGCATCTTATATATGTTTAATTGGATTTATCTTTAAGTCGTTTTATTTTCATTATTTTTGGAGGTTGAAAGATAACAAACTAACAAAAACAAATGAATTCTTTTTTTATAATTATTATTTTGTTAGTTTAAATAGTTTAGAATGAAAACAAGATAGGATTATATAATTTCGGCGTTTGAAATGTAAAAACAATCTAACAAATTATTTTTATGCGGTTTTTAATTAAATGAATAATTCAAATACTTGGTCAAGTTCATTCGGTCATCCATTATTTTTTTTTGACGTTTTGCCTTTTCCAAGATTGCCCGTGCTCCCGTGATTTCCACTTCCGACACCATTCCATCGTCGTTGGTATCCACCAACTTGGCTAAAACTCGGTATTTATCTGGAACCACGCAATACGGGCTTTCATCGTTCAACGCAAAATTCGATAATATTGTAAACACCGCTACCAACACAAGTGCCGTGTAAATGTCGCGCGTCCCTATCCACGCCATGGCAAACACGAGCAACTGTTTAGATACAACCATTTTAATATATTCTTCGGTAGAACGGCTAAACTGAATGGTAATGAATTTTGAACCTACGTTAAGCAATATCATCATTACTCCTGCAAAAAATTTACTGTTATTTAAATACATAAAATGATGATGAATATATTGCAATGCAGTTCCAATTCCACCAAAAAAAGAGGCAATAGGTCCTTTTGTCGACATCTTATTATTTATAATATAAATAATATTTTATAATATAAATGAGTAATCAACTTTATAGTTTATATAGTTTTAAAGGGTATTCGTCGACAAATGTCACGGATAATTTTGTCAAGTCAATCCAAACAAGCACGCAACCAAATGCAATGTCTAGTCCTGGGAATACTGCAAGTATGGGAAAAATGGCAAAACGGACTACCCAACCCGCGTCATCCACAGAATCTATTCCAGGAGTTACCACATGTACTAAAGGATATTGCAACCCTAATAGCAATAATGGCTATTGTTATAGTTGTAATTGTGGTTGTAATGGTAATACACAATATAAATCATATTGTGTTACTGGTACATATTATATGTATTTACCGAGTAGTGATGATTGTAAAAACACTACAATATTTGAATTAATTTGCAGTAATGTTGTATTTGCAAATTCAAATTCGACTGGTTCAGAAGATATAACTTCGTTATTAAAACGTTATATGTCATGGTATTGGTCCATTATTCATAACAACAATACAATGCAAGTAACAACTAATTATCCTTCTGCTTACGGCATTAATGTTAAAAAAACAATGACATTAAGTATATGGAATGTTCAAATTGTAATAAATTCTGGTGAACAAAGTGGCACAACTTGCTATGCTAATCCAGATTTACCAGTATTATGTTTTGGTTATTCTAGTTATGCCCCCACACAACCTTACACAACCACCACTAATTGCGCTCAATGTTATTGGCAGACATTGGATTAATCGTGAGTTTAACGTTCAATTATAATAATTAAATTATAAAATATTATTATTTAATAAAGTTACCTATAAATGACAAACGTAGGAATATCATTTTCATCAATAAACGGAGGCAGCGAAGGTCGTTCGTTTGCGTCTGGTAGCATTCTCGGTCTTTCAATCCCTGGAATTACAACTAATCTACTGGTAGTAGACGAAACCAATTCGGGGATTAAATTGGGTGGTGGAATTCGCGGTATTATGCCAAAGCATGTTGGCGACCAAGATGGAAATGCCAATTATGCACGTACTCGTTTTGTGCTTCGCGATGCGTGGAATACCACCAACTATGCCGGACAAGACGGCAAAATAAATAAACGCATCATCACTCCCTTTCGCGCCGTTATGAATGCAGGGGATGTATTAAGTAGGAAAAATTATTCTTGCGGCGGAGCGTGTCAAACATATCAAAGTCGCCCAGGCATGTTTGGTTTAAAAGGAAGATTTGGAGCCATCCAAAGCAATTGCGACGAAACCATGGTTCCACCCGCAGCATGTAACGTAAAATATGTGTATGATAGTTCGGATTACATTACCTATGTGAAACGCCGCGCAACAAACCGCAATTATAACGACCGGTCCAATGGCGGAAACGATTCGAGTGCAGCCCAGTCCGCCATGAGACACATCCGTCGTTATTAATATTGTAAAGAAGGCTAAAAAAGTAAAACTATATATAAATAAAAAAAATGATTTGGATTTAAATAAAATAAACGTATATATCTGATGACAATATCAAACAATCTAATTGAAATTGAAAAAATGTGGAACTCCGAATCATCTGATTATATTGGTGTTATTTTGGCGTTATATTGTTTTATATGCATATTATATTTATATCGTTATACTTATACAACCGACAAGTTGTCTTCGTTGTGTTCCGAATCTGAATCTGAGTATGACTCCAATTCTGAAACCGAGTATGATTCGGATAGCAGTTATGAAACCGATTCTAACGATTCTGTTGAATATGATTCGGATAGCAGTTATCGTACAATTGACATGTCATCTTCCTCTGAGTCGGATGAATATGATTCGGATGATAATTATTAGGCACAATAACTATTTTTTGACAAAAACACGATACAAAAAATACGGAATTACCATGGGTATTGCTCCCCACACAGCCGACCAAAAATAATTCAAATGTGCATAATAATTATTCAAACTTGGAAACAATATTGCTTGTCGAAACAACAAGTCTAATCCAACCCCAAACATCGCAAGATACGAGTATCGCAATGGAAGCCTCAGCACATACAAGTATATCGTGTAAAATATTCCCATCATTCCTGCCGCAGTAAACATAGCTTCGTTGATTCCATGTTGTTTAAAATAGGGCAAGAGCCCCCAACCAGTTTTGCCGCCCAAATTCGTATGTGTTGTAATAATCTGTAATAACATGTCGCCAAAGAACCCAGTAATTAAGGCGAACGCAATAATATCCATATTATAATATCCATTATATTTTTTTATAATTAACCTATTTAGGTATAGTAACTATAATCCAAAACATGGAACATATACTTTTCTCCTTTTTTTTCCATATTTTTTGTGCTATGTTATTTTCCATTATTTATTATAAAATGGATTCCACCAATTTTCTTTTTTCTACCAGTGACTACAGACAACCGAACTATATAGATTTCTTGTCTTTTAGTACCACTGTACAAGCAGGCGTTGGCATCTCCAACCTTAGACCAAATTCAGAACTATGTAATTTTGTATTAGTGATTCAACAATTGTTATTGATTGCTACTAATGTTTTTATCGTGTACTTTTTTTTTAAGAAAAGGTGATTATATTTAATATATTTATATATAAATGGGTTATAATAAATATAGAAAAAAAAATCATCGTCGTACCTATAAAAAAACTCAAAAAGCAGGACAAAAATATAATTGCGATGTTCTTCCACACAAAATGAGCATCCAAGATATAAAAGATAATTCTTTATGTGTTACTGAATTTAATGCACACGATATTAACAATTATCAAGTTAACAATGTTGTTTATTTAGATAGACAGGGAGACGGAGATTATAACAAATACAAGATTGAATACATCAACAACTCATCCGAAACACCAAATCAAAAAGATATAATAAGTATGATATCCATTGATGAACAAGGAAAAATTATTCGTAAATCACGTTTTGTTAGATATGAAATCTGGGATATTAAAGATATTGAAAATCCTCGAGCATATTTAGTGACCAAGGATAAAAGAAATACTCGCCAACTAGCCAAAGAAATTATTTTGCGCGGGTCAGATGCTCAAAAAAGAACCATAGGAAATGTAGGGATAGAAAGAATGATTGAGTCTTATTTAGGTGGAAAACTTAAATCAACCCGAAAAAACAAAAAAACAAAAAAACAAAAAAACAAAAAAACAAAAAAGAATATTCGATAAGTGTGTCCTTGCCGAAATTTAATTAAGCATTTTAACAATATTTTTTAAATAGTCGAAGAATGCGTTTTAACAAATTTTGCATCCCTTTTTGAACGTATCTTGTTTCCATCCAGTTATCCAACAGTCGTTCTGTTATAACTGTAATGCCGGATTGTCGTTTTACGTGTGTTTTTTTTTTAAACAATATATTTTCAAAAATAATTAATAACTCCGGATCCTTTCGGAACATTATTTCTCTGGAGATCCACTGTTTTCCTTTGTACAAATATGTATTATATTCTGAATGCACAATATTGGACGTATAAATTCGTTTCCACTCGCGTAGACAAGCATGGTTTAAAATTTTGCCGATTCCTTCGATTCGATTAGTACTATTATTCATTTCCACCACAAAAGTTATGGCATATAGCGGATATTGTTCCCGTATTAGCATGTTCGAACCATATGCTACGGCAATTTTATTGGTGCGGCGATAATTCGTATTCACCTCAAGCGTATCTGTGTTAAATCGTGTAGATGCGATTAAATACACCTCATTGGAATTTGGCAATCGAATCATTTTTATTCTAACTATAACAATTGGAGTTTAATCATTTTTTAAATAATTAATATTGCGTTTATAAATAATGGGAAAACAAAATACAACGACAAAATCATGGATCGGATTTGTTAAAGAAACATGGGAAGATTTAAAAAAACAAAAGAAAAATGTATCCTATAAAGAGGCAATGGTAGAAGCAAGTCGTCTTAAAAAAAACTGGAAACGTGGCGGAAGTGCCGACACAACCGGAAGTGCCGACACAACCGGAAGTGCCGACACAACCGGAAGTGCCGACACAACCGGAACTGCAGTATCAACGGATGTCGCTACGGATGTTACCAACACTGCTACGGCTACTGCTACTGCTACTGATGCCTCCGTCGACGGTGGTGCGATTAAAAAAAGAAAACCCAGAAAAACTCGCCGAAAAAGTTCTTCTAAACGCATACGAAGCAAAAGTAAAAGTCGCAGACACAAACGTCGTTAAATAAACGAACACATTGCTTTTATTATTTTATTTGTTAGTTCGTGCAAACTAACAAATATCAAAAAGAATTGATTTTACCTTTTCTTTACACCATTGCACATTTAAAACGCCGAATTAACAATGAAAAAATAATGCAAAATCAATAGTAGGTCCGATATTTTCCTTTTATTGGTTGTTAAACTAACAAAATAAATAAATCAAAAACTACTTGAATATTTATTTTGTTAGTTTAACAACCAATAAAAGGAAAATGTCGGATAAAAGCAAATGGGAAAAAAACTTAATAAGCATTTGTACCCCTACATATAATCGACGACCGTTTTTTCCATATTTGATTGAGTGTGTAATGCACCAAACATACCCCTTGGACCAGATTGAGTGGATTATTGTGGACGACGGCACAGATCCGATTGGAGATTTAGTCCGACACTTATCTTTTGTAAAGTATTATTACATGTCGGATAAAATGACGCTTGGAAAAAAACGCAATTTAATGCACTCTTATTGTTCCGGTTCTATTTTGGTATATATGGACGACGACGATTATTATCCGCCAGAACGAGTTTCTCACGCAATAGAAATGTTAGATGCAAACCCCACTTATTTAATTGCGGGGAGTAGTGAAATGCACATGTATTTTAATAGCATCAACAAATTATATCAATGTGGTCCATATGGACCCAGTGTTGCCACTGCGGCTACCTTTGCATTTCGTCGCGAATTATTGGACCTGACCAATTATGAAAACACTGACGAGTTTAGTGAAGAACCACATTTTTTAAAAAGAATTAAAAATGAAACTATTATTCCGGTATTGCAACTCGACCCCCAAAAAACAATTTTAGTAATTTCGCATCCGCATAATTCTCTAAATAAAGAATTTATGCTTAACGACAAGGAACAATTTGTAATGAAACCATCGCGATTCAATGTGTCTGACTTTATTGCATCGCCAATATTGGTGGATTTTTATATTCACACGGTTAGTTTTTTACTTCAGCGATACGAGTCGGGAAAAAGAGAAAATAAACCACAACTGAATTTAAAAAAATTGGAAAAACGCGAAACACAAATACATAATAATACCGCAGCCAAATTGGCGCAACAAAACGCCATAATTACTCAGTCCACGGTTTATATTCAAATGAAAAATGCATTACAACATAAAATTGATGTATTGATTGCTAAATATGAAAAAAAATAATTATGTTTTGACTTGCACTTTATTATAATATTTAATTATATAAATTGTATAAAATGGAGATGAAACATGTGGAACAAAAGTTGTCTATTAAATCAAAATTATTTTTAACTACACTCAGCAATTATATTGATATCCCTTTTTATTATTTTGGGAGTATTTTGCGACCGGACTACATCCCTGGTTCCAGCGACGTGGACATTGATATTTTTACCGACAACGAATACAGTACCGTGTCGAAACTACTAAATTATATTAAATATTCCCGAAAAAATGTGAAAAATGTGGTATGGGTGCTTGCCGATGGCACCACTTCGTATGGATACAAAATTAATCACGTATTAGACTCGGAAAATATGTTTGAATACTCTATTTATAATACACGTTTTAAAGACAAGATTTTAGCCGAACACCGAGGCAAAATAGTGCTCCCTATATATATTACAGTTTGTCTTCAATTGTTAAAAATATTGTTTTATAAATTTAATTTAATTTATGGAAAGACATATAGTGAAACCAAACGATATCTATTATCTCGCGGAATTGGACAAACAACAGAAGATAAATTTTTGGTTTATTAAATTAATAAATACGTTCAAATATGTTGAATAATTAGTCATAAAAATATGCACAACAACGTCATGAACAAAAAATAAAATGTCAAATTTTACTAGAATTTGTTTCACGGTTGCTTGAATGATGTTTTAATTGGTTAGGGTGCCAAAATGACTTTTGGTTGAACGTCAATTTGTTCTGGTTGGATATCCATTTGTGGTGGTTGAACGTCAATTTGTTCTGGTTGGATATCCATTTGTGGTGGTTGAACGTCAATTTGTTCTGGTTGGATATCCATTTGTGGTGGTTGAACGTCAATTTGTTCTAGTTGGATATCCATTTGTGGTGGCTGAACGTCAATTTGTTCTGGTTGGATATCCATTTGTGGTGGCTGAACGTCAATTTGTGGTGGCTGAATATCAATTTGTGGTGGTTGGATATCCATTTGTGGTGGCTGAACGTCAATTTGTGGTGGCTGAATATCAATTTGTGGTGGTTGTTCCAATTCAGGAATGGCTACGTCTGAACTGGAATTGAGAATGTTTTCATCAATATTTTTTATTTGATTTTGCACGGTTTCAAATAACTTGGATTCGATAATTGCTTCATATATTTTTACTCCGTTGGTAAAGTCCACCTCACATTGTAGTGTTAGTTTACTAATGAGTTCGTGACATTTTAAAACAATTTTGTGCATATCAGTATCGGTCAACTTGGAATTAACCCGAACGTTTTTTGTTCCTTTATCATCAATGGTGTATCCAAATAACTGTGTTAAAATATCCATTAATGCTTCTTGGTTTTTGTTTGCATTGGAAATCATTTGTGTTAAATTATCCGCATATTGTTTAAACAATTTTTGGCTGACGGTTCCACGTACGTGCTTGTTCCAAAGTGGGTCGGGTCCTTGACAATTCGGTTTATTGTGGTAATCGCGCAATTTAATGTCACTGAATTTGGTAATATAATTTGGCATTGTTTTGTTTCCCGTGAAAACTTCGTAAAAAATCTGCAAATCCTCGTTAAAAATGGCTTTGGTATCACCGGTCATGTCGTCGAATTCGCCCGTAAGTGGATTGTATTTGTCAAAATACAGACGCAAGAATTCGGGAATGCCTGGTTCGTCCTCTAAATTTTTAGTTTCGCCTGTATTTTTATTAACATTTATGTCACATACTTGCGGGTGCACATTTATAGTTTCTTGGTTTGGGTCAGACGATACATCTCCATGTCCTCGCTTTAATGATTTAATGCGGCGGTCACATAGACTGGTTTTATGGACGATTTCATATGCAACGCTATCTGGCACAAATTCGTCTTTGTCGGAGACGGGAATTTGCCGAACTTGATTTGTATTAGGGTCTGTAAATTCCACCATTGGGTTCATGGTGGTCATAATAGCCGCAAACACGTGTGCAATAGTAATGTAAAATTTAGCAATATCGGTACATACTTTTTCTTTTTCGTCCGCTTTATTTATTTGAGACAAGTCGTCGGTTGGCAATACATAGACTTTGTCATTTTTATTATCCGTTTCAGTATTAGTCCCCGATTTAATTCGATTGGAAATATAACTAATGTCTACCGTGTTGAAATATTTATTCAAAATATCGCTGGTTAAAACAATCATCTTGTCACAGTATTCTTTTTTATTTAACTTTTTAAGCGATTTAAAACTCGCCGAAGTGATGTAATTGCTTGCTAAATAATCCAACAATTCGGCGGATGTTTTTGCCTTTAATTTTTCATCCTCTTGGGTATTTTTATTTCCCATGGTGTGGTTGTGCTATGTGATATTATTATATTTTATTATAATTTACTTATTTTTGAAATATAATAAATATAAGATATTTAAACAATATTGTTTTGCAACAAACTTAAAATAATGGTTATTTCTTTTTTATTTAATTTTGTAATTGGCGATGTATTCGCCGCCAACCAATTTGCTCGTTGGTGCAAATAATGCTTAATCTTTTCACGACTATAAAAAGCATGGTCTGCGGACGAATGGATGTTTTGGATAATATAATTTTCACCGACAAATAAGTGTGCATATTTACAAATTCCTTTGGACGTTGGATATTGAAACCAAATTTGCGCAATTTGTTCTTTAATATTGGAATCGATATAGTTGCTTCCGTTAAAAGGTTTCATTTCCCCGCGAAACAAATCTATATATATTATTTTTGCGGTAATTAAAAAATCCATTTCTGGCGGTTGTCGATTTCCCATCTTTTTTTTCCAAAAAAGACATTCTGTCTTTAGCGATTCGTCCTTTTCATTTTGTTTTTTTATTTCATCTTGTTTTTTTATTTCATCTTGTTTTTTTATTTTATTTTGTTTTTTTATTTCATCTTGTTTTTTTATTTCATCTTGTTTTTTTATTTCATTTTGTTTTTTTATTTCATCTTGTTTTTTTATTTCATCTTGTTTTTTTATTTCATTTTGTTTTTTTATTTGGTCTTGTTTTTTGTTATTTACTGGTTGTTTTGTAGCAATGGGTTGTTTTTGTTTACGTATATTTGGTTTACTTGGTGGGGGGATTGGATTAACATTAACCGATTTTTTAACAGGTGTTTTAACAATTTCGAATATTTTGGTTAAATAACTTTTGGCTTCGTTTATTTCCTGCATTTTCTTGGTTGCTTTTTCGATTTGGTGTGCATTTCTATCCGGATGCCATTTCATCGCCTGTATTTTAAAAGCCCGTTTTATATCTTGGATTTCATAATTTTCTTTTTTAGTAATATCTAATTTAAGTACATTTAAATACACGTCCATTCATATATTATATTTGTTATTCATTTTATGTTATTATTCATTTTTTTGCCATTGATAAAATTAAATGTGATAATTAAATATGTATGTGTAAATTAAATAAATAATATTAAATGTTTTTTATTTTAATCCTTGTTCTTTCTTAACTAACAAAAATAATAATCTATATAATCTGTATTTATATTTTTATATTTTTGTTAGTATATTGAACATCCATCGAAAGCCGTTCAGTTGGCAGCAAAAGGTCTGCAACACAAGTAATTAGAAAGTACTATATATTAAATAGAATAAATTAGAATAGCAGTAAATATGTACTATGTAATCTGAATTAAATTATTCTTTTTTGCTTGTTATAGTATAATGTGCCTTTGTTAGTTTGTTATAGCAAAAACACCGACCTATTTTGCTTTTAAACTAACAAATATTAAAGAATAATGTTAGCATATAATAATAAAGTAAATTAATGAAAAAGGGGAAACAATTGGCTTACATATTAATAATATTTTTCATCGGGTTGTTATTTTTTGTTATAAATAAAAAAGAAAATGCGTGTAATTGTGGAAAAGAGGGCTTTTCTGATTATAAATTGAGCGACGCAGGTTCCTATCCAAAAATAGTCGATACACCTATATTAGATACCTTTCGGCATACGGGACATAAATACGCATCCAATGATAACTCTAGTGGCATTTGGTGGTATTATCCCAGTTTTGGAGTAGGGTCGTTTAAACAACTCACTAATAATTTACGATACCGCAACAACCCGGACGAGGGAACATGTTCGCGCGCGGATATGTGCGGGGCATTATATCGGCGTAAAAAAAATAAATCAAATATAATTTTGCCGTTGCCTGAAGCGGAAGAAGGACCAGGGGCGCGCGTCGGGTATTTTCGTGCAACCCCAAACGAGTTGGTATTTTCCATTCCTACAAATGAAAACATTCTGTATTAAATCATCGTTTTTCCTTTACATTTTACATTTAACTATGCTTCGCCGAAACGTTTATCGTTTTTTTACTTTTTTGTTTTTTGTTTTTTTGTTTTTTGTTTGTTTTTGTTTGTTTTTGTTTGTTTTTGTTTGTTTTTGTTTGTTTTTGTTTGTTTTTGTTTGTTTTTGTTTGTTTTTGTTTGTTTTTGTTTGTTTTTGTTTGTTTTTGTTTGTTTTTGTTTGTTTTTGT
>Ga0335398_10001547_pt1 | contig 39245 bp, 37 predicted proteins | sample BON03_FD_205742 | JGI IMG/M metagenome (GOLD analysis project Ga0335398, IMG submission 205742) | Freshwater microbial communities from Lake Bonney liftoff mats and glacier meltwater in Antarctica - BON-03 (spades assembly) (version 2) | ecosystem: Environmental > Aquatic > Freshwater > Ice >... | reverse complement strand
CATCGCGCCGAGTAAAACCGGCTTTTGCCAAACGTATGAGAACGCGTGATGCAAGTCGTTGATGGGCGAGGGGCGTGTCTTTTTCTCAAGCACGTCACTAGGCGGCTTACCGGCAACCCTCATGGATAAACAAAAACTAGTCAGGTACAGCAAACTGATACAGATGTATACCGGCACCAATCCAAACTGAGCAAAAATACCGGCACCCACCAAGGCCCCGGCGATACGGGCCGAATCGGAGGTCATCCGTGAAATACCCAAAGCCGAGGTGAGCTGGTCGCTAGGCTGCGTCTGCCCAATTAACGCATAGCGCATCATCAAGTCGGACGGGCGAATCATGCCAACGACCGTGGCCAGAGCAATCACCACGAGCGGTGTCAACAAGTCAAAGTAAGACAACACCGCTATCGTCAGCGCAGCAACCGCATAGAGGCCCCGCGTCAACATGAACAGCACGCGATAGCCTAAACGATCACCAGCGATACCAAAGAACGGCGACACCAGTGCCCCCGTGTATTGCAGCGCGCCATAAATAACCAGCAACAAGACGGAGCCAGACTCGACCAGCACATACCAGCCGAGGACCAAGATCTCCATTTCAAAGGCCCACGAGGTTGCAAAATCTGCTGGCCACTGATAGCGAAAGCTGCGCACCTGAAAAGGTGAGCGAGCAGAACGGAAAATGCTGCTAAATGCTGCTGGCATGCAATCGACTCAATGATTCAATCGGGATAGGAAGAAGCCTCACGGCCCTCCCTCCCACACCACCGGACATACGGATCACGTATCCGGCGGTTCCTTGAAACTTAGCTGATCTCATGCTGCCTCCATTGTTTCCATGCATAGCATCGTAACCGCCGTCGCACCCACGCATGGATTTTTGCCTTGTCCAAATACGAGATGCATCTATCCTTAGGCACGCCGGGATGGTAGATTCGTAGTTTCGTTCATCAACAGGGAGTACGGCATGAAAAGTTACGACATTACGGAATGGGGCAAACCGCTGCAACAGGCGATCCGGGATACGCCGAAGCCGCAAGGCACCGAGGTGTTGATCAAACTCAAATACTGCGGCGTGTGCCATAGCGACGTGCATATCCGCGATGGCTATTTTGATCTGGGCGGCGGTAAGAAATTGCAGATGAGTGAGCGCGGCATGAAGCTGCCGATCACTATGGGGCATGAGCCTTATGGAACGGTACTGAGCGCCGGCCCGGATGTGGACAAAGCAGCTGCTGCGGCGCTGCTGGGCAAAGACATGCTGGTCTATCCGTGGACCGGCTGCGGCACCTGCGCGCGCTGCCTTGAAGGTCAGGACAACTGGTGCGGCGCGCCGCGCTATATCGGTATTCAGCGCTCGGGCGGCTATGGCGATCATTTGCTGGTGCCGCATCCACGCTATCTGATTGACGCGTCCGGCATCGAGCCCACCTATGCGCCGATTCTGGCGTGCTCGGGCTTGACCACTTACAGCGCGGTGAACAAGTTGAAGCCGTTTGGCGAGACCGACTGGATCGTCATCATGGGTGCGGGTGGCCTCGGCTTGATGGCGATTTCCATATTGCGCGCGATCGGGCACACGCGCATCGTCTCCTGTGACATCGATGCGGCAAAAGCGCAAGCGGCAAAAAATGCCGGGGCGGCCGAGTTCATGAATCCGGCCGACGCCGGCACGCTGGCCCAACTGCAAGCCTTGCAGGGCGGTGTGGCGGGTGTCGTCGATTTGGTAGGTGCAACGCAGACGGCAACGCTCGGCATGGCGTGCCTGCGCAAGGGCGGACGTTACGTGCTGGTCGGCCTGTTTGGCGGCGAGATGCCGCTCGGGCTGGTGCCGCTGGCACAGCGCGCGCTGACGATTCAAGGCTCGTACGTCGGCAATGTGCAGGAATTGAAGGAGGTAGTGGCGTTGGCCAGGTCCGGCAAGTTGAAACCGATTCCGGTGGAAGTACGTGCGGCGAGCGAAATTTCGCGCACGCTTGATGAATTGAAAGCCGGCACGGTGATTGGCCGGGTGGTTGCAAGGATGGACGGTTAATGGCAAACCCGGCACGCGGCACGCGGCACGCGCGGCATGGCGGTGGCGCCGCACTCGCTTACCTCGAAATTAGCGCTGACGGTGCCGCGCGTAGGCGGCAATGCCCTCGAAGCGAGGATTGCGGCAACCGCCGTTCACCCCATCAACTTCCCAATGACCACCGGTGAATTCACTGCCTTGCTGGTGCTGACCACGGCCGCCAGCTTCACGCCCGGCCCCAACACCACGCTGTCCACGGCGCTGGCGGCCAACGGTGGCTTCAAGCGCTCGCTGCGGTTTGTGTTCGCTGTGCCGGTGGGCTGGAGCCTGCTGTTCAGCCTGTGTGCGGGTGGCGTGGGTGCAATGGTGGTGGCGCTGCCGCCGCTGCGTATCGGGATTCAGGCGCTGGGCGTGGCCTACCTGCTGTGGCTGGCCAGCAAGCTGTTTCGCTCCAGCACGCTGGCGCAGGCCAATGTGTCCCAGCTCAAGGTCACGTTCTGGCAGGGTGTGATGCTGCAGTTTCTCAACATCAAGGCCTGGATGCTGGCGCTGACCGTGGTGGCCGGCTGGCTGGCCGGGCACGCCGACGCGCTCACCCGGTTTGCCCTCATCCTGCCCGTGATGCTGGCGTTTGGCCTGGTGAGCAACCTGACCTATGCGTTGATCGGCTCGCTGTTGCGCGACTGGCTCAGTGGGCCCCTTGGCAGCGGCCTGCGGCTGCGCTGGTTCAACCGTTTCATGGCGGGCGTGCTGGCAGTAACCGCGGTCTGGATGGCGACGTTTTGAAGGCATGACCGGAAGCACCATGAAGACACACGCACACGACCTACGCACGGGGCTTTGGCTGGGCCTCGTCGGCGTCACTATTTTTGCCCTGACGCTGCCCATGACACGGCTCGCCGTGGGCACGCCAGAGGCGCCGCAGCTGTCGGGCGTGTTTGTTGCGGTCGGCCGCGCCGTGGTGGCAGCGGTGCTGTCGGGCGCGTTTTTGCTGGCCACGCGTGCACCGTGGCCGCGCCGCGCCGACTGGATGCCTTTGGGCATTGTCGCTTTGGGGGTGGTGTTTGGCTTTCCGCTGTTCACCTCGATTGCGATGCGCCATGTGGAGGCAGTGCATGCCAGCGTGATCGTCGGCGTGCTGCCCCTGGCGACAGCGGCGGTGGGGGCCTGGCTGCACCGGCAGCGCCCCTCCATCGGGTTCTGGCTGTGTGCCATGACGGGCACGGCCCTGGTGGTGGCGTTTGCGCTGCTGCGCTCTGGCCAAGGCGGCTTACGAATAGCCCCGGCCGATGGCCTGCTACTGCTGGCGATGGCCTGCGCGGCGGTCGGCTACGGCGTCGGCGCGCAGCTCTCGCAGCGCATGCGCCCCGACTACGTGATCTGCTGGGCGCTGGTCTTCTCTTTGCCATTTAATCTGCCGCTAGCCCTCATGGAATGGCCACAAATGGCTATCAAAACAGAAGCATGGGGGGCGTTTGCCTATGTCGCCGTATTTTCCATGTGGCTGGGCTTTTTCGCTTGGTATCGCGCGCTCGCGTTGGGTGGCACGGTGCGCGTCAGCCAGGTGCAGTTGCTGCAACCTTTTTTAAGCATGCTGTTTGCCGTGCCGCTGCTCGGGGAATCGCTGGACACGGTGACCGTGGGCTTTGGCCTGGCCGTGATTGCCACGGTATTTATGGGCAAGCGCATGCCGGTGCACACCGTGCCGGTGAAGGTGGCGACATGACGCATGAACTATTTTTTTGACCACCAGCCTGTTTGCGCTGGTCAGCTCGATCAGCACCGCCAAGAACAGCCAGCCCTCGTCTGTGGCGATGTAAGTGATGTTGCCCACCCAAGTCTGATCCGGTTGCGCCAGTGAGGCCTCTGCGTGTTGTATCCGTTGAAGTATTCGGCAATATCAGCTCGGGCGTCTGTCTGATTTTTGTTGTATTTGTTGGGCATGGGTCGAACGCATCAGTAAACGGAAAATCCTACGCCGCCATGCGGCTATCTGTGCAACAACGCCTCGAACAGGTGCTCATGCCGCGACAGCGTAGCCTTCTTCAGCAATAGTCTTGCTCAAAAGGTCACGCGCTTGTGTTGACTGCACTTGCACTTGATTGGCGGCTCGGTCTATCTTCACTTCGGCTTGCGGGTCGAGCAGCTTGATGGCGCGGGTCACGGCTTTTTCGCAATGGCCGCAAGTCATGCCGGTGACGGTAAAGGTCTGGTTCATCCAAGGCGCTCCTGTAGGTAAATCGGTTGAGGTAAAGCATAGCTTGACCTTACCACCATGGAAAGGATTAAGCTCATGAACTTTAGGGCACTTCTAGAAATTCAGATTTTCGGGATGAAGTGCAAGGCGCACGGAGCGCAGGAACCGGAACGTACTTCAGGTACGTGAGGATTTCGAGCACCGCGCAACGCAGCAATTCGCCCGAAAAATGAATTTATAGAAGTGCCCTTGAATACCCTTTCTACACCCCTTTTGACCGTCGCTCTTCTGGATATTGGCATAGGCGGCATGACCTGTGCATCCTGTGTGTCAAGGGTTGAAAAGGTGCTGAAAAAAGTGCCCGGCGTGGAGACGGCTAGCGTCAACCTGGCCACTGAGTCGGCGCGGATTATGTATGCGCCCGGCGAACAGATGGAGGCGCTGCTGCGCCGTGCGGTGCGTGATGCGGGTTATGAGCCGCGTGCCGCAGATGCTGCAATTGATGCGCCAGATGCGTCGCTATGGGCTGGGTTCATGCCCGTTGGCATTGGCCTGACGTTGTCAGTGCCGCTGGTGCTGCCCATGGTTGGCGATCTGTTTGGCAAGCACTGGATGCTGCCTGCGCTGTGGCAGTTTCTGCTGGCCACACCGATACAGTTTGTTTTGGGTGCGCGCTTTTACAAGGCGGGCTGGGGTGCCCTGAAGGCGCTGACCGGCAATATGGAGCTGCTGGTGGCAATCGGCACAACGGCGGGTTGGGCCTTGTCGATGTGGCTCTGGCTTACCGCCGAGCCTGACACCATGGTGCATCTGTATTTTGAAGTCTCGGCCGTCGTCATCACGCTGGTGCTGCTGGGTAAATGGTTGGAAGCACGGGTCAAGCGCCAGGCGACCTCTGCGATTCGCGCGCTGCACGCGCTCAGGCCTGATGTGGCGCATTTGATGGGTCTGGACGGCGAAGTGGATGTACCCGTGGCCGAGGTACTGGTGGGTGACCGTATTGTGGTTAAACCCGGTGAGCGGTTTCCGGTAGATGGCACGCTGCTGGAAGGCCATACGCAGGTCGATGAATCCATGTTGACGGGTGAACCGTTGCCCGTGAACAGGGAGGCGGGCGACAAGCTGACTGGTGGCTCCATCAATGGTAATGGCCGTGTGGTGATGCAGGTCGGCGCTGTCGGTAGAGGGACGGTGCTCTCACACATTATTCGCCTGGTCGAAGACGCGCAGGCTGCCAAGGCACCCATCCAGCGCATGGTGGATCAGGTAAGCAGCGTTTTTGTGCCGGTGGTACTGATGATTGCGCTCGCCACCTTGCTGGGCTGGTGGCTGACTGGCCATGCTTTTGAGCAGGCGCTGATTTATGCGGTTGCTGTGCTGGTGATTGCCTGTCCTTGCGCACTCGGGTTGGCCACACCCGCCGCCATCATGGCCGGCACTGGCGTGGCTGCGAACAACGGTATTTTGATCAAGGATGCCCAGGCACTGGAACTGGCGCACAAGGTCGATGTGGTCGCCTTCGACAAGACCGGAACGCTGACGCTGGGCAGACCCGAATTGATCGCCTTGATCGCAGTGCCGGGGATGGATGAGATGGATGAGGAAGAGGCCTTGAAAATCGCCGCCAGCCTGCAAAGCGGCAGTGAACATCCGCTGGCTCGCGCCGTGGTCACCAGTGCGCAAGCTAGGGGCCTAGCGTTTGATGCACCGGGCAACGTACACGCCGTGCCCGGCCAAGGCACGGAAGGTGAAGTTGGTGTGCGCAGTTTTCTGATTGGAAGCCTGCGTTGGATGGAGGTGCTCAAGGTAGACATGCGCGCGGTTGCCAATCAGGTAACAGACTGGCAGGCAAAAGGAGCGACAGTGTCGGCCATGGCCGAGCGCACAGCGACCGGCCTGAGCCTGCGCGCTTTGATGGCGTTTGGCGACGAACCCAAACCCGGTGCTAAAGAGGCGCTGGCTGCATTGCGCGCTAGCGGCATCCGGGTGGTGATGATTTCTGGCGACAACCGCGGCGCTGCCGAAGCCATGGCGCGCCGCTTGGGCCTGCGGCCTGAAGAGGGAGAAGTCATGGCCGAAGTACTGCCCGGTGACAAGGCCGCCAGGGTGATGGCGCTCAAGGAGGGCGGTCACACCGTCGCGATGGTCGGCGATGGCGTGAACGACGCACCGGCACTGGCGGCGGCAGATGTCGGCATGGCTATGGGCAATGGCACCGACGTGGCCATGCACGCCGCAGGCATCACGCTCATGCGCGGTGACCCGCTGCTGGTAGCGGCCGCTTTGAAAATCTCCAGCCGCACGGTCGCAAAAATACGTCAAAACCTATTCTGGGCGTTTGTCTACAACGCAGCCGGCATCCCGCTCGCCGCTCTGGGTTTTTTGAGCCCTGTGATTGCAGGTGCAGCCATGGCCATGAGCTCGGTCAGCGTGATGACGAATGCGTTGCTGCTAAAGCGCTGGAAACCGGGCAAGCCCTGAAATTGCCGCTTCACTACTGATGATCAAGTCTATTTTCCTATGAAGCAAGAACCGTTGCGCAGCGATGCCAGCGTGATTGGCCTGGTAGGCGGCGCGCATCTCATCAGCCATTTCAGCCAGTTGTTGCTGGCTCCGCTGTTTCCGTGGCTGAAGACGGCGTTCAACGTCAGCTATGCGGAGCTGGGGTTTTTGATGACGATTTTCTTTGTCGTTTCATGTGCCGTGCAGGCCTTGTCGGGTTTTGTGGTGGATCGTTTTGGCCCGCGGCCGATTTTGTTTGCCGGTTTGAGTCTGCTGGGTGTCGCGGCCTTTGGTTACTCGATCAGCACCAGCTACTGGATGTTGGCGGCCTCTGCCGTTATTGGCGGTATCGGGAACGGCGTGTTTCATCCGGTTGACTACACGCTGCTGAACCGCAAGGTCAGCACGCCGCGCCTGGGCCATGCCTACAGCGTGCATGGCATCGCCGGCAGCCTGGGTTGGGCGCTGGCACCGGCCATGCTGGTGCCGCTGACACTGGCCTACTCGTGGCGCGTTGCGCTGGCATCTGCCGGCGTACTGGTTTTTGTGGTGCTGGCGATGCTGCTGCTGAACCGCGACAAGCTGATGCTGCCGGTCGTAGCACCTATCAAGAACGCGCTGGCTTCCCATCACGGGCCTGACAGCAGCCTCGGTTTTTTGAAAATCCCTGCCGTCTGGATGTGCTTTGCATTTTTCTTCTGGTATGCCATTGCCCTGAGCGTGGTGCAGGCTTTTGCGCCCGAGGCCGCTCGCCAACTGCACGATGTACCACTGGCGCTGGTCGCCATGTGCCTGACGATTTACATGGTCAGCAGTGCCGGGGGCATGGCGCTGGGCGGTTTTTTGGTTGCTGACCCGGCACGCTGCGAGCGCATTGTGGGCACGGGCTTTGGGCTGGCCACAGTGGTTGCGTTGGTGCTGGCGTTAGGTGCCTTCCCGGCCTGGATGGTACCGGTACTGTTTGGTTTGATGGGATTTTCCTCGGGTATCGTCGGGCCATCGCGTGATTTGCTGGTCAAGCGCTCAACGCCCGACAACGCCTCGGGCCGGGTTTATGGCGTGGTGTACGCAGGCCTGGATATCGGGCAGGCGATATCGCCACTGATTTTTGGGGTGATGATGGACCATGGGCAGTACCGTGGTGTGCTGCTTGGCCTGGCGCTGATACAGGGCATGCTGATTGCGAGCGCCTTCAGTGTGCGGCGGGTACGGCGGACGGTGCTGGTGACGGCCTGATTTTCCCTGTGCCCGGTATGGAGTTGCCACTCTATACTTGCCTGCATCGAGGGCTGGTGGGCCAGCACGGTAGCGCTTGGCGGCCTTGGTGATCGAAAGACATCCGTCCCATGGGCAATGAGACAGTCAACGAGTAGGTGGTCGGCAAGTTGTTGTGTCATGCAGATATTGTGCCTCGATCTTTTCGTCAATCCAGTGGACAAAATCACCGTCTTTGGGGGGTGTCCGAATTGCTCATGGTCATCTCCTTCATTAATTCACTAAACCGTTAAATTATCAGCCATGCCAAGCGCAAAAAGCAAACCCGCGAAACCCGCAGAACCCCGCTCACGCGATGCCGACCGTTCCCAACAAGTCATCTTACTGGCCGCCCGTGACGAGTTTGCGCAGCACGGCCTGGGCGGCGCGCGCATGGATCGGATCGCCGAGCGAGCCGCCGTCAACAAGCGCCTCATCTACTACTACTTCGAAAACAAGGAGTCGTTGTTCCTCGCCGTTTTGGAGAGTGCTTACGAAAATATCCGCAGCGAAGAGCGGCAGCTCAATCTAACGCAGGTCGAACCAACTGAGGCAATCCGCCGCCTGATCTCGTTCACCTGGCACTACTACATCGCGCACCCAGAATTCCTGACCCTCCTCAACAGCGAGAACCTGCACCGGGCGCGCCACCTGAAACAGTCGGCCAAGGTGCTGACGATGCATTCGCCACTGGTCGCCACACTCGCCGACGTACTGGAGCGTGGTACCAAGATGCAGCTGTTCCGTGCCGGGGTCGACCCGGTCCAGCTGTACATTTCGATCGCCGGCCTGTCGTACTTCTACCTTGGCAACAGCTACACGCTGTCGACGATCTTCGCCCGCGACCTGCTCGGCACCAAGGCTAAGCTGGAGTATTTGTCGCACATGACCGATCTCGTGCTCGGCTACCTCGTGCGCGAGTGAGTGCGCTACTCCATTCCGAGCAGCTTGTAGATGCGCCGTGTGTAGACGCCGAACTCCTCGTGGGTCTTCATGTCCAGCGTGCGCGGGTGCGGCAGGTGGATCTCGAAATTGTCGGCCATGCGTGCCGGCCCGGCGGTAAAGACGACGACGCGGGAGCCCAGGAAAACGGCCTCCGAGATGCCGTGGGTGACGAAGACGATGGTCTTGCCCGACTCCTTCCAGATGCGCAGCAGTTCCAGGTTCATCTTCTCGCGCGTCAGCGCGTCCAGCGCGCCGAAGGGTTCGTCCATCAGCACCAGCTTGGGGTCGTGAATCAGTGCGCGGGCGATCGCCGCGCGTTGCTGCATGCCGCCGGACAGCTCGTACGGGTATTTGTCCTCGTTGCCGCTCAGCCCGACCAGTGCCAGCAGGTCGCGCGCACGTTCCTTGGCCGCGGCCATCGGCAGGCCCAGCAGTTCGGCCGGCAGCAGCACGTTGTCAATGATGCGCCGCCACTTTAACAACAGTGGCGCCTGAAACACCATGCCGACGTCGCGCGCCGGATCGAAGGGGTGGCTCGCTGAGCCCATGCGAACGGTGCCCTGGTCGTGCCCGTGCAGGCCGGCCAGAATCTTCAGCAGCGTGGACTTGCCGCAGCCCGAAGGCCCGACCAGTGCCACGAGCTCGCCAGGCATTACGTCGAACGTGGCGTTCGAGATCGCCAGATGTTCCTTGCGGCCGGAGCGATACGTCTTGGTGACGTTGGCGAGGTGGATGAAAGTTTCGTTCGTCATGGTCATGTCACCCGCGCATCCTTGACGATCAACAGGCGCTCGAGCAGCAACACGCCTCCGTACAGCAGCATCCCGAGCAGTGTGATCAACAACACAGCCATGAACATGGCCGGCGTATCGAGCATGACCTGCACCTGCAGCATGAGGTAGCCCAGGCCGCGGTCGGAGCCGAGAAACTCACCCACGACGGCGCCCGCCACTGCCAGGATCGCCGCCACCTTCATGCCGGCAAAGACATAGGGCAGCGCGCCCGGCAGCTGGATCTTGGTGAACAACTGCCAGCGCGACCCGCGCAGCGAGCGCACCAGGTCGAGCAAATCGGGCTCGACCTCGCGCAGCCCGCGCGCCGTGGTCAGCAGGATCGGGAAGACCGCGATCGAGAACGCCATCATCATGTTCGGGAACACGCCGTACTTGAACCACACGATGATGAGCGGGCCGAGCGCCACCTTCGGAATCATGTTCAGCGTCACGAGCAACGGCAGCATCAGCGCCTCGAGCGTCTTCGACCACGTGAACAGCATTGCCAGCAGCACGCCCACGACCAGGGCCAACGCGTAGCCGCCGAAGATCTCTGTCGCTGTGACGCGGATGTTGGCCCACCAGTTGTAGCTCGGATCGAACAGCGTGCCCAGCGTGTCGACCGGCGAAGGCATCACGAACTTGGGCACGTCACCCAGGCGGACGAAGAGGTACCAGGCCAGCAGCAGTAGAAGGTGCGCGAGTACGCCAAACGTGTAGCGCCACAGGGGGGTGTCAAGACGGTTCATGAACGGGCCTCTCAATTCAGCCACTTCGCCAGGCCGGCGGCGACGAATGCGTCGTCCGACAGGTCGACGTGGTCGCGGCAGACGCGATCGATCTCGGCCGCTTGTCCGGGCGACAAGGTCTCGTGCGAGTCCAGACACCATGTGCCTTCCAGCAGCCCCTGGCGCCGCAGGACTTCGTGGCAACCCGCGATACAGCCGGCAAAGCCGTTGGCCACATCGAAGAAGGCGCTGTTGCAGTCGGTGACGCGGGAGTCGAGTCCGAGCAGCGCCGCGTCAACCGTCCCGGCTGCGACCGCGTCGTGAATGCGAGCCAGCTGCTCGACGGCGCGGCGCGTCCACACGCTCCAGTGGCCCAGCAGTCCGCCACGGATGCGCACGGTCACATCCGCGCCGTCGCGTCGCACGACGAAGGGCGCAAGCAAGTCGAACACGATGTGGTCATCGTTGCCGGTGTACAGGGTCACGCGGTCTTCGGCACGGGCCGCGACCACGCCGCGGATCACATCAAGCGTGCGGTAGCGATCGAAGGGTGCCATCTTTATCGCAACGACGTTGTCGATTGCCGCGAACCTGCGCCAGAACTCCGCAGGCAGTGCCACGCCGCCTACTGCCGATTGCATGTAGAAACCGACCAGTGGCATGATTTGCGCCACCGCCGCACAGTGCGCCACCATCTCGTCAATCGAAGCTCCCTGCATCGGCGCCAGCGACAGTAGTCCGGCGTGATAGCCATGCGCGAGTGCCACTTGCGCCTCGACCGTGGCCTGCGCGGTGCGACCCGCCAAGCCCGCCACGAGCACGATCGGGCGCTGTGCCTCGTCACGCGCCGTGCGCGCCGCCAGCTCAAGCACCGGTTCATACAGGCCAACCTCGCGGATCGCGAACTGGGTCGTGTGCACACCGACCGCCAGCCCTCCCGCGCCGGCATCAAGGTAGTAGCGCGTGAGCGCGCGCTGGCGCACCCGGTCGAGCCGACGCGAGGCATCGAGCGCCAAGGGGTGGGCCGGGATCACGGTGCCACGGCGCAGCAGCGCAAGAATGTCGGCAGGGAGTTCGGACCAGTGTCGTGGCATCAGGGAAACCTCGGGGTGACGTTTTGGAGCATGGATGACTTCGTGGCGCCACCTGATCTATACTTGAAGTGCTAAATCACCGTTTAGCGAATTCACTGTAACTCATGTGCACTGTATGGTCAAGCGCCACAGCCCGCTGCGATGCGCACCGAGCGTGTCGTACCGGCCAAGTGTTGACCCCCAGCCCTTAACTTCGATCAGGAGAGTAAGCATGTTCAAACGACACATCCTCGGCGCCATCCTCGGCGCCGCCGCCCTGGCAGCAACCCCAGTCATGGCCCAACAAAAGCTCGACTTCGTGTTGAACTGGGTGCCCGGCGGCGACCACGCCCCGTACTTCTACGCCAAGCAGCTGGGTTGGTACGCGAAGGAAGGCATCGACCTGCAACTCGAATCCGGCAAGGGCTCGGCCCTGTCAACGCAGCGTGTGGGCGCCGGCGCAACGCCGATTGGCCTGGCCGACATGGGCGGTGTGCTGGTGGCCAAGGGCAAGGGCGCCGATACGGTGGCGGTGTTCAACGTCTATGCCAACTCGCCCCAGGGCATGTACTGGCTGAAAAGCTCTGGCATCACCGGTGTGAAAGATTTCATCGGCAAAAAGATCGGCAACCCGGCGGGCGACGGTGCGCGCGTGATGTGGCCGGCCCTGGCCAAGGCTCACGGCATCGACCCGAAGTCGGTGACCTGGGTCAACATCGACGCAAACGCCAAGCTCGCGGCCCTCAAGGGCAAGGCGGTCGACGTGACGACCTCGTTCTACAACATCCATCACATCTTTCAGCGCGAGTTGGGCAACGACATGGGCTTCCTGGCCTGGCGTGACGTGGGCGTGAACCCCTACGGCAACTCGATCATCGTGAATGCCAAGTTCCTAGAGGCGAACCGCCCGCTGATCGACAAGTTTGTCAAGGTCACGCAGCGCGCCTTCGCCGCCTGCGTAAAGGAGCCGAACCCATGCGTGCAGGCGCTGATCGACGCCAATGGCGCACTCAAGTTCGACAATGAGCTGACGAACTGGAAGCTGGTGGAGAAGCTGATGAGCGACAAGAACTCGCGCGACGTCGCCCTCGGCATCCACGACGATGCCCGCATGGCCGCTGACTACGAACTCGTGCGTGAGTACATCGGCCTGGACAAGACCTTCGATGTGAAGACGACCTACACAAACGAGTTCCTCAATCGTACGATCAAGATGACGAAGTAGCCGATCGGCACCGCCTGCAAGGCGCTGCGGCATCCCGCTGCCGGTGGCTCCCCATTCAGTCGGCCTCCGCAGGGAGTGGGCACGGTATCCCGTGCCCGGGGTCCCATTCAGCCGAGCTCCGGCCCGGCGGCGAGAACGACATGTGTCGGGTCACCAGGTGCGACTGCGGGCAGCGCGCCGTGCACCATGCGTGTGAACGGCCGCTCGAATGCGAAGCCGCGTTGCTGCAGCCACGGCAGCAACGCCTTCTGGTGGTCGAGCAGGTCGACCACCACCGGCCCTGTAAGCCCGCCGAGAACGTCGTTCAGCAGGCTCATCGCCAGCATTGGATCGTCTGCGACGAGCGGGCCGATCTGCGTCGCTTCGCGGCCATCGCGCCCGAGGACATAGCCGCACAGCCGGCCCTGCACTTCCACCACGCGGGCGGCGCTCGGCAGGCGCTGCGCGAGGCAACGCAACAACGCTATGCGGCTGGCGCCGAAGGCGGGCAGGTCGAGGGCCTCAATGGCGGGCCAGTCGGCGTCGTGCAGTGCGCGCGTGGCGAACGCGTGCCCGGCAGTGTCGGGCGTCGATTCGGCGCGCGCAGCTTCGAGCCGTTCACGCCGGTAGCGGGCAAAGCCCCAGGTGTCGGCAAAGCCCTCTTGCAGGTACACCGCGTGGCCAGCCGGCGTCGCATCGAGGATCGGCGTCAGGCCGCGCGACGTCAGCGCGGCGATTGCGTGGCGCAGCAGATGTGAGGCGTAGCCGCGGCGTTGGTACTCCGGCAGCACGAGCACCATGCTGATCCACGCCACAGCCGCGCCATAGGGCATCGTCACGACCGAGGCGGCCAGTACCTCGGCGCCGCCCTCTCCTTGCGTCCGGATGCCCCAGCCCTGCCCGAGCTGTAGCATGGTGCGCCAATCGGCCTCGCTCTGGTTCCAGCCTGCCGAAGCCGACAGCGCCAGCGCACCCGGCAGATCGCGCGTCGACAACGGCGTGATCGGCGTCGGTGTCACTGGCTGCACCATCGCGGCATCAATATTTTCCATCCCGGGTCGAAAAGTGGGTCGGCTTACCGAGGCTAGCCTGGCCGCGCTGCACCCAGTCGGCAACCCAGTCAATCATCGTCTCGATCGGTACCCGCGGCGCGCCGAACAGGCGCTGCGCCTGCGATGTGTCGACCAGCCACGCGGTGGGCGCTTCCTGCCCGGTGAGCACCGGCGCGCGCTCGAAGCGGCGGCCGAACTCGGCCGCCAGCCAACGAACGCTGGTGTGCGCCGCCCCGCTGATGTTGATCGGCGTCGTCGGCGTCGTACAGTGCGCCAGCAGGCGCAGCGCCTGCTCGTTGGCGTCGCCCTGCCAGATAACATCGGCATGGCCCATGGTCAGGTCAATCGCCGCGCCGGCGAATACGGCACTCGCCACGTCATGCAGCACGCCGTAGCGCATATCGATCGCATACGACAGCCGCAAGCTGCGCCCCGGTGTACCGTATTGCCGGGACCCGTATTCAAACATGCGCTCGCGGCCGACACAGGAATTGGCGTAGTCGCCGGGCGGCGGCACGGCCGGAACCTGCTCGTCGGCTCCCGGGCCATCGACCGGCACGTACGGGTAGACGCAGGCGGTCGAGAACGAGACGATGCGCATCTCACGGAAGGTCTCGGCCACCCGCATCGGCACGCCGACGTTCATCATCCAGGTCAGCGCGGCATTGTCGGCAGCGCCGAACTTGTGCCCGGCCATGAAGACGAGATTGCGAACACCGTCGGCCACATTCGGCAAGCGTTCGAGGGCCTTGTGTTCGAGCAAATCGCAGGTGATGCATTCGACGCCATGACGTTCCAGCGACGCCACGAGGGTAGCGTCGGTGAAGCGCGCAACGCCAATCACGCGCCGACCCGGCGCGGCGCGGCGCGCCATGCGCGCCAGCGTCGGGCCCATCTTGCCACCCACGCCGAGCACCATGATGTCGCCATCGATGCGTGCCAGATCAGCCACCAGCGCGGGCGTCGGGTCGCTCATGAAGTCTTCGAGCGCTTCGATGTCGTCGAAGCGCTTCGGCAGCGAGGTCATTCGATTCCCTCGAAGCGGTCGCGGCCAGCTTTCAGCGCGCGCATCTTCGCATCGGCGATAGAGCGCTTGAGCATCCAGAAGCCGCAGTCGGGGTGGATGTAGCGCACGCGTCCGGCACCGAGCAGCTTCTCGGCGCGTTCGATGGCACGCGCCACATGGTCGGCGCTCTCGACGTCAGTGGTCTTGATATCGACGACACCCAGCCCGAAGCCGATCTCGGGTTTGAGGTCCCGGAACGCCAGCAGTTCGTCGACAGGGCGGTGCGCGCACTCGAGCACCACATGGTCGGCATGCAGCGCGTTGAGGTAGTTCATGAGTCGGTCCCAGGTGCCCTTCTGCACCGTCTGGCCACCGTAGTTGCCGAAGCAAAGATGCACCGCGGGTGTGCCTTGTACGGCATCAAGAACGCGGTTCATTGCCGATGCCGCCCACTCCCACTCTTCGGGGTGCCCGGGAAGATTGGCCTCGTCGATCTGCACGATGTCGGCATCAAGATGGCGTACCTGCGCCGCCAGCGCGTCGGCGATGGCGTGTGCGAGTTCAGCAGTGTCGCGGTAGTGCTTGTCGATGAGCGTCTTGGCCAACATGTGCGGGCCAGTGATCGTGAACTTGAAGGTGTGCGTCGCCAGCGCCTTGGCGCGGGCGCAAGCCAGTGGCAGATCCAGACTGCCGTGCCCTATCGGGCCGACCACGGTGCCAGGTGGACGGGTGCGGAACTTCATACCGGTGCTGGACCGATAGGTAATCAGGTCGTCGAACGAGAAGTGCTGTGTGATGCCATCCATCGGCCGCACGAAGTACTCGATCATGCCGTTCGTTTCGGGGTGGTTGATGTCAAAGCGATACAGCTCGCCGTCGCATACCACATCGATGCCGGCTTGCTCCTGCGTGTCGATGACGACCCGGGTGGCGTCGATCAGTGCCTGCTCCGACGGGCTGGCCACCAGCCAGTCGGGAATCGGATAGGAACCAACGACGGTCGTCTTGATGCGCGGCATGGTGTCTCCAGTGAATTAACCAAATGGTGATGAATCATGCTATCGCATACCCCACGAAGCGTCAAGACCCAGCCTTGTCCAACGTGGTATGAGCCTGAGCGGCTGGCGTATTTCCAACCAGGAATGAGCCTGAAGGGGGAAAATTGAGTCAGCGGCGCTGTCGGCCTGATCATCACAAGGATGGTGATCAAAATGGACGAGACAAAGCTGCGCACGATTGCGCAAATTGCAAATCTCGGTGGCGTTGCACAACCAAGGCAAAACCCCCCGATCAAAACTCAGCGCTTGACTCGCCCGCTGTGGGTAACTGATCTGTCCACGCCACAAGGGTGCGGACAGTCGGCGAGTACGCCGGTGCATCAGTTACCCACAGCTCCTCGGTCTTTCGCCTACGGCCTGACGCGCTTCGCTTGTCAAACAGCTATTTGTAAAAAATACGCAAGCCCAAAACCACCCAAAGGGGACATTTCAATTTTGGGTTGACAGGCTCAATGTGTTTGAGAGCGAACCCCCTGAAAACGAACCCCCCTTGACATTGGCGCGCGCGACCCCTACATTAATTCACCACTTGGATACATCGGCGGCACGACATTCGGATGACCCGCCTCCTTCGTGGCAGCCCGCCGAGGAAGTCTCGATACCAAACAGGAGCCCCGCCATGGCGTTGAATATTGCCGACCTCGCCCATTACCGACACGCAGGCCACATCACCGTGCCCGGTGTCATCGACGCAGCGCAAACGAGCGCTGTCGTCGCGGACATCGAAAAGTGGGGAGAAGAGTTCCTGGCCGACCTGCCCACTGCCGAGCGCGTCTGGTATGTCGATGGCGGGGTGAAGGCGCGTACAGTGCTGCGCAAGCTGGACAACCCGCACCACCATCGCGAATCGGTGCGTCAACTAGCGTCGACCCCGTCGTTGGTCGAAATCGTCGAATCGCTCGTCGGGGCCGGCGTGTCGGTCTTCTTCAGCCAGATCTTCTTCAAGCCGCCGGAAGGTGGCGGCCCGAAGCCGGCGCATCAGGACAACTTCTACTTCGGACCGAACGACCTCGAAGGCGTGGTCACGGCCTGGATCGCGCTCGACGACGCGACACTCGAAAACGGCTGCCTGTATTTCGGCGAAGGCACGAACCGCGGTCCGGTGTACGCGCACGAGGCCCCCGCCGACGAGCCCTACAACCTGCAGTTGCCGCCTGCCCTGATGGCACGCCAGCCGATGCTGCCGGCACCCGTGATGCGTGGGGGCGTGTCGTTCCATCACGGCAACACCTTCCACCAGTCAGGACCCAATCTGTCCACGCACTGGCGTCGCGCCTGTGCGCTGCACTACGTGAACTCGCACACGTTCTTCGAACATCCGGCGCTGCCCTATGACGAGCGGCTGAAGCTGCGCATCAGCTGACACGACCACCTTTCAACGACCACAATCGATCATGACCACACTACGACTTGGAATCATCATGCACGGCGTTACCGGACGCATGGGCATGAACCAGCATCTGATCCGCTCCATCATCGCGATCCGCAAACAAGGTGGTGTCACGCTGTCGAATGGTGACAAGGTCATGCCGGATCCCATCCTCATCGGCCGCAATGCCGAAAAGATAGAGGCACTGGCCAAGACCCACGGCATCACGCGCTGGGGCACCGACCTCGACGAGGCACTGAAGAACCAGGACGACAGCATCTTCTTCGACGCCGGCACCACGCAGATGCGCCCGACCCTGCTGGCCAAGGCGATCCGCGCCGGCAAACATGTGTATTGCGAAAAGCCGATTGCCACCAACCTCAACGAAGCGGTTGAAATAGCGCGCCTGGCGCAAAGTTCAGGCCTGAAGCACGGCGCGGTGCAGGACAAACTCTTTCTGCCCGGCCTGCGCAAGCTCGACATGCTGCGCCGCGCCGGTTTCTTCGGCAAGATGCTCTCCGTGCGGCTGGAGTTTGGCTACTGGGTATTTGAAGGCGACCTGCAGCCGATCCAACGCCCCTCGTGGAACTACCGCAAGGAAGACGGTGGCGGCATGATCTTGGACATGATGTGCCACTGGCGCTACGTGCTGGACAACCTGTTCGGTGAAGTGCAATCGGTGTCGTGCCTGGGTGCCACACACATTCCGCAGCGCTGGGACGAAGCCGGCAAGCCCTATACCGCCACGGCCGACGACGCAGCCTACGCCACTGTGCAGCTCAAGGGCCACAACGGCGAGCCGGTCATTGCGCAGATCAACATGAGCTGGACCACACGTGTGCGCCGTGACGATCTGGTGACCTTCCACGTTGACGGCACACATGGCTCGGCGGTGACCGGCCTGTCGTCGTGCCGCGCGCAGTCACGTGTTGCCACGCCGCGCCCGGTGTGGAACCCCGATGAAAAACAAACCATGAACTTTTTTGAGCAGTGGCAGGAAATTCCTGACTCGCAGGTGTACGACAACGGTTTCAAGATCCAGTGGGAGCATTTCATCCGCCACGTCGTGGAAAACGAGCCCTATAAGTGGACCCTGCCTGAAGGCGTGAAAGGCGTGCAGTTGGTCGAAGCCGCGCTTGAAAGCTGGAAGGAACGCCGCTGGGTGGACGTACCAGCGCTACAGATTTGATAGCTTTTCGCGCCCGTTAGATAAGGGCCAGAGGCGCATTTGACTCATAGAAAGTTGATTTCATGGCTTTGACACTCACACTGCCCACTTCCACAGGCACCTTGCAGCCTTACGCCCTGTGCGGCAGCACGCCAGTCCGTCCGCCCAAGGGCGTAGCCTTCAACCGCATCGCCTACTCTGCGGCGCACGTGGTAGCAGATCCGTTGGCGGCGATTGACCCTTGGCTAGCCTGCGCGATTGATTGGGACGCCACCATCGCCTACCGCCAGTACCTGTGGTCTCTAGGCTTGGGCGTGGCCGAAGCGATGGACACGGCGCAGCGCGGCATGGGCCTGGACTGGCCGACCTCGCTGGAGCTGATTGGCCGATCACTCGATGCCGCCAAAGACATGCCAGGCGCCCTGATCGCTTCGGGCTGCGGCACCGACCACCTGGTGCTGGAAAACGTCAAGACCGTCGATGAAGTCATCGCTGGCTACGAAGATCAGATGGCGGCGATTGAAAAACTCGGCGGCAAACTGATCGTGATGGCCAGCCGCGCACTCGCCCGCGTGGCAAAAAGTCCGGCGGACTACGAGCGGGTGTACGACCGCATCCTGAGCCAGGCCAAGCAACCAGTCATGCTGCACTGGCTCGGCGACATGTTCGACCCGGCGCTGGCCGGCTATTGGGGCAGCGGCGATGTGGACGCCGCCATGGACACGGCCCTCGGCATAATTAACGCTCACCCCGACAAGGTCGATGGCATCAAAATATCGCTGCTCGACAAGGACAAAGAAATTGCCATGCGCCGCCGCTTGCCGCTGGGTGTGCGCATGTACACCGGCGACGACTTCAACTACGCCGAGCTGATCGCCGGCGACGGTTTCGGTGCCGATCCCATGCACGGCCAGAGTGATGCGCTGCTCGGCATTTTTGATGCGATTGCGCCGGCTGCCAGCGCGGCCCTCGGGGAGCTGGCGCAGGGCAACATCGACAAATTCCACGCCATCCTCGGCCCCACGGTGCCACTGTCGCGCCACATCTTTGCCGCACCCACGCGCTTTTACAAGACCGGCGTGGTCTTCATGGCCTGGCTCAACGGCCACCAGCGCCATTTCACCATGGTCGGTGGCCAACAAAGCACGCGCTCGTTCGTGCATTTGGCAGAACTGTTCCGGCTGGCCGATGCGGCCAACCTGCTGGAGCAACCCGAGCTGGCCGTCAGGCGCATGAAGACGCTGCTGGCGATGCACGGCATTGAGGATTGATCATGCGCGACTTTTCACAAGACCAGCGCTGGCTGTCGATCAACACCGCCACCATCCGCAAAAGCCGCGGCATCGAGCAGCCGCTGACCGACATCATCGAAGCCTGCGCGCAGCGCGGCATCCGGGCCATCTCGCCGTGGCGCGACCAGGTGGTGGCGGCCGGTCTGCCTGTAGTTTCAAAACTTATCAAAACTCACGGCCTTGAACTCTCGGGTTACTGCCGGGGCGGCATGTTCCCGGCGCTTGACGCGGCCGGACTGAAAGCTGCGCAAGATGACAACCGCCGCGCCGTCGACGAAGCCTGCGAACTCAACGCCGCTTGCCTGGTGCTGGTGGTCGGTGGCCTGCCCGGTGCACTGGCCGGCCAAGCGGCGCACAAAGACCTGGCCCTGTCGCGCAGCCAGGTCAACGACGGCATCGCTGCCCTGCTCGACTACGCCCGTGCCAGCCAAATGCCGCTGGCCATCGAGCCGCTGCACCCGATGTACGCCGCCGACCGGGCCTGCATCAACACGCTGGAGCAGGCACTCGATGTCTGCGACGCGCTCGATCCATCACGCAGCGGCGCGCTGGGCGTGGCGGTGGACGTCTATCACGTCTGGTGGGACCCGAAGCTGCAGCAGCAGATAGAACGCGCGGGCATCGGACCAGATGGCCGCCAAAGCTCGCGCATGCTCGCCTTCCACGTCTGCGACTGGCTCACGCCCACCACCGACCTGCTCAACGATCGCGGCATGATGGGCGACGGTGTCATCGACATCCCGAAAATCCGCGGCTGGGTCGAAGCCCAGGGTTTTGCAGGCTACAGCGAGGTGGAGATTTTTTCAACCGGCAACTGGTGGCAGCAAGGCACCGCCGAGGTACTAGACACCTGCATCAGTCGGCACCGGAGCGCGGTATAAACGAGGCATGAGTCTTTCCCCTGCTGCCAGCGCCAACCGCCACGGCATCCTATGCATGATCGGCGCCATGGCTTCTTTTGTGAGCAACGATGCACTGGTCAAATTTGCCAGTCAGAGCATGCCCGGCGCCCAGTTGATTTTTGTGCGCGGCGCCATGGCCGTGGTGCTGGTGCTGGCCGTGGCCCATGCGCTGGGCGTCACCACCCGCGTCGCGGAAGTTACGCGCGGCTGGGCTGCAGGCCGCGCGGTGGTCGATGCCGTGGCAACCATGCTTTACCTGGGCTCGCTGTTTCACCTGCCCATCGGCAACGCGATGGCCATCAATCTGGCGGCGCCGCTGTTTATGGCGGTGTTTGCGGCGATGTTCATGGGGGAGCGGGTGCGCGGGGCCAGGTGGCTGCCCATAGCCACCGGCTTCATGGGTGTGTTGCTGGTCATCCAGCCGCGAGCCGAAGGCTTCAACAGCTACGCGCTGGTGTGCCTGCTGGGAACGCTGTTTCACGCCGCCCGCGACCTGATGACGCGCCGCATCGACGCCGGTATTCCATCCATCCTGATCACGCTGGCCACCGCTGTGGCCGTTACCGTGCTGGCCGGCGTTCTGTCGCTGGTGCAGGGCTGGCAGCCTTTCGGGCTGTTCGAATTTTCGCTTCTAGCCCTTGCTTCTGTCTTTCTGGCCGCCGGTTATTACCTGATCATCAGCAGCATGCGGCACGGCGAGATGACCCTGGTGGCACCGTTTCGCTACAGCGGCCTTCTGTTTGCGCTGGTCCTCGGCTACGCCGTGTGGGGCGATGTGCCCAATACGCTGGCCTGGAGCGGCATCGCGCTGCTGATCGCCTCGGGCCTGTATGTGTTGCACAGTGAAAGGCGGCGCAGCGGTGCCAGCGCCGGATCCTGAATTTTTTATCCTTCTCTGAAGTCATGCGCAGCCCTGATGGCGGCCGGTCCTGCGGATACGGCGGACGGTGCTGGTGACTACCTGATTTTCCCTATGTCCGGTATGGATGCCACTCTATACTTGCCTGCATCGATACCTTTGGCGTGAAGCCCTTGCCCATCGGCTATGGCAAGCGCTCACTGGGGGAACTACCGTGGGGCGCTACAAGGGGATTATTGGATGTTGATTCGTGCAACAACGCCGCATCACGTCAGCGTACAAACTGCTGGCCTCAAACGCTGCCAGCCACGCCTGCAAGCGCGGCCACGGCTGGGCTGCAAACCACGCTGCATCGGTATGTGCAAACTGGCGGGTAAAAGGCAGCAGCGCCATGTCGGCCAGGCTGGCACGTGAGCCGAACAAGTAGCCACCTTCAAGCCACCCTTCAAGTCGCCACTCAAGCGCGCAAAGCCACGTTGCGCCAAGGCGACGATGCGTTTGCGCAAATCTTGGCGCATCGCCATCTGTATGTTCAACTGCATAGCGGTGCGGGTATTTGTAGCGGTCCAGGCTGTGTTTGAAAGTGCCGTCGTTGGCGGCAATCAAGGCCAGCATATCGGCCATGGTAGAGACGGCGGCCTCGGCGTTTTTAGGTTCTAGCCAGTTATAAGGGTCATGCTGGCCGAGTGCCCACAGCATCACGTCCAAGCTTTCATCAATCACTTGGCCGTTGGGCAACACCAATACCGGTACTGTGCCTTTGGCGGACGCAGCCAGCAGCTCGGCAGGTTTATTTTTTAAAACGACTTCACGCAGCTCTACGCTCAAGCCGCTCGCCGCAATCGCTAGCCGAGCACGCATGGCGTAAGGGCAGCGGCGAAACGAATAGAAGATAGGCAGATCAGTCATCTAAATTTCTAGAAGCGCCCTTTACACCCGATTGCACGCCAATATGCCCCTGCCTGCGCGCATCGGCCAGTTGCACCTGCTTTTGTCGTTCGCGGTAGCCCGACTTTTGCGTGGCTGTGGTGTCGGCGTGGCATTGCGGGCAGCTCACGCCCAGCTCAAACAAAAGGGACTTTTTCGCCTCGTCATTGACCGGGTTGCGACACGACCGGCACAGCGTCAACGTACCCGGCGTCAAGCCGTGGCCAACCGAGACGCGCTCGTCAAACAAAAAGCATTCGCCTTGCCAGCGGCTTTGATTTTGCGGCACCGTCTCTAGGTATTTAAGAATGCCACCCTCCAGGTGATAGACCTCGTCAAAGCCTTTGGAGCGCAGCAGTGCGGTTGACTTTTCACAGCGGATACCGCCAGTGCAGAACATTGCCACACGCGGCTTTTTTCCACCGACTTCGGCGAGCTTGCCGCCTTCAAGCATCTCGCGCTCGACCCAGCCGGGCAGCTCGGTGAAGCTGTGGGTGTTGGGGTTGATCGCAGCTTCAAACGTGCCTATCTCCACCTCGTAGTCATTGCGCGTATCCACCAGTACCACATCGGGGTCTGCCAGTAGCGCGTTCCAGTGCGCAGGCTTGACGTACTGGCCCGCCATCAGCGCCGGGTGAACATCGGGCACACCCATGGTGACGATCTCTTTTTTAAGCCGCACCTTCATGCGGTAAAACGGCCGAACGTCGGTCCACGACTCCTTGTGCTCCAGCGCAGCCAGGCGCACATCGCTGCGCAGCCAGGCCAGCACGGCACGTACGCTAGATTCGGGCCCGGCAATCGTGCCGTTGATACCCTCAGCCGCCAGCAGCAGCGTGCCCTTGACAGCATGGGCCTCGCAGCACGCCAGCAGCGGGGCTTGCAGCGCCGCGTAGTCGGGCAGCTCGACAAACTTGTAGAGGGCAACGGTTAAAAAAGACGGCATGAGGCGCTTGAAAAAGTAAAATGCAGTTTGTAGAGTAAATCAATTTCAAAGGATTTCCGTGGCTGGTCACAGTAAATGGGCGAATATTCAACACCGCAAGGGCCGGCAGGATGAAAAACGCCAGCGGGTCTGGACGCGGGTGATGCGCGAGATCATGGTGGCGGCCCGCATGGGCGGCGGTGACGCGGGAGTCAACCCGCGCCTGCGGCTGGCGATTGAAAAGGGCAAGGCGGCCAATATGCCATCGGAAAACGTCAAGTACGGCATCGCCAAGGCGACCGGCGGCCTGGAGGGCGTTCACTACGAAGAAGTGCGTTACGAAGGCTATGGCATTGGCGGCGCGGCCATCATCGTGGACTGCATGACCGACAACAAGGTGCGTACCGTGGCCGAGGTTAGGCACGCATTTTCAAAGCATGGCGGCCATATGGGTACCGAGGGCTCGGTGGTGTTTCAGTTCAAACACTGCGGCCAGTTGATTTTTGCGCCGGGTACCAGCGAAGACAAAGTGATGGAAGTTGCTTTGGAGGCGGGTGCTGATGACGTGATTGCGCATGACGATGGTTCAATAGAGGTGTTGACGCCGTACACCGAGTTTGAGAGCGTCAAAAATGCACTCGAAGGCGCAGGTTTTAAGGCTGAAATCGCTGAGATCACCATGCGCGCAGATAACCCGATTGAGATGGGTGCTAACGAGGCCGTCAGAATGCAAAAGCTACTGGACGTACTGGAAGACCTGGACGATACCCAGAACGTGTTTCATAACGCAGCCATGTCAGAATAAAAAGATCAAGAACGAAAGCTCAGGATGAAAGTATTGGTCGTAGGTGGCGGTGGCCGTGAACATGCACTGGCCTGGAAGCTGGCGCAGTCGCCCAAGGTGCAGGCGGTGTATGTTGCACCGGGCAATGGCGGAACGGCGCTTGATAGCCGGCTTGAGAACATCAACATCACGGATGTGAAGGCGCTGCGCGAGTGGGCCATGCTTGAGAAAATCGCCCTCACCGTGGTGGGCCCGGAGCAGCCATTGGCCGTCGGCATTGTTGATGAGTTTCGCGCACATGGCTTGCGGGTTTTTGGTCCGACCAAAGCGGCTGCGCAGTTAGAGAGTTCCAAGGCGTTTTCAAAAGCCTTCATGAAGCGCCATGGCATTCCGACAGCTGAATACGAAGCCTTCACCGATGCGGTTGCCGCCCACGCCTATGTGGATGAAAAGGGCGTGCCCATCGTCGTCAAGGCTGATGGTCTGGCGGCAGGCAAGGGCGTAGTGGTGGCCATGAGCCTGCACGAGGCACATGAGGCGATTGATTTCATGCTCGCGCCGAATCCTGACTTCAATCCGCTGGGCGTGACGCACAACGAGGGCGGCGCGCGCGTGGTCATTGAAGAATTCTTGCAGGGCGAAGAAGCCAGCTTTATCGTCATGTGCGACGGCAAAAACGTCGCCGCCATGGCGACCAGCCAAGATCACAAACGCCTGCTTGACGGTGACAACGGCCCCAATACCGGCGGTATGGGTGCCTATTCGCCCGCGCCAGTGGTCACGCCCGAGGTCCATGCGCGCGCCATGCGTGAAATTATTTTGCCAACTATCAAGGGCATGGAACAAGATGGCATTCCGTTCACCGGGTTTTTGTATGCCGGGCTGATGATTGATGCCCAGGGCCAGCCGAAGACGCTGGAGTTCAACTGCCGCATGGGCGACCCTGAAACCCAGCCCATCATGATGCGGCTGAAGACTGACCTGTATGACGTGATGATGGCGGCTACGTCGGGCACGCTGGACAAGATAGAACTGGAGTGGGACAGGCGGCCCGCGCTGGGTGTGGTGATGGCGGCGCACGGCTACCCGCTGCATCCGCGCAAGGGTGATCTGATTCATGGCTTGCCTACTACCCAGGTTACTGGCGATGATGCGGCAGAAGATGCGATGGTGTTCCATGCTGGAACCAGCAGGCAGGGCAACGACACCGTTACGTCGGGTGGCCGGGTGTTGTGCGTGACGGCACTGGGCACCACCGTCAAGGCTGCTCAGCAGCGTGCCTATGAGGTTCTCCAGAGAATCGAATTCGACGGCTCCCAGTGCCGTAAAGACATCGGTTACAGGGCCATCAAATCATGATGACAAATGCTGACACAGCGTCCGTGCGGCGCTTTTTGCTGGGTTTGCAGGAGCGTATTACCGAGTCGATTGCAGACCTGGACGGCTCGCCATTCCAGTCCGACAGCTGGCAAAAAGACCCCGGCGATCCGCTACAGGTGTTGCAGGGTAATGGCATCACCAAAATACTTGAAAACGGCAAGGTGTTTGAACGCGCAGGTTGCGGCTTTTCGCATGTGAGCGGGCCCAAACTGCCAGCGTCTGCCACCCAGCACCGGCCAGAGCTGGCAGGTGCGCCGTTTGAGGCTTTGGGCGTTTCACTGGTGTTTCATCCGCGCAATCCTTACGTGCCGACGGTACACATGAATGTCCGTATGTTGACGGTTACGCCGCCCGCTAGCGCTGTTCCTGTCTGCTGGTTTGGCGGTGGCATGGACTTGACACCTTATTACGGTTTTGACGAAGATGCGGTGCATTTCCACCAGACCTGCAAAGACGCACTGCTACCCTTTGGAAGTGACAAATACCCACGCTTTAAACAGTGGTGCGATGAATATTTTTACCTCAAGCACCGACAGGAACAGCGCGGCATAGGCGGCGTGTTTTTTGATGACTTTTCAGAGCTCGGGGTCGATCAAAGTTTTGCCATGATGCAGGCTGTGGCGGACGCATTTTTGCAGGCCTATTTGCCGATTGTGAAAAAGCGCCAGGGTCTGCCTTACGGTGAGCGCGAGCGTGAGTTTCAGCTTTACCGGCGCGGGCGCTATGTCGAGTTCAACCTGGTCTGGGATCGCGGTACACACTTTGGACTGCAATCGGGTGGGCGCACCGAGTCCATCTTGATGTCGATGCCGCCGCTGGCGAGTTGGTCTTATCAGCGCCCAGTAGCAGCGGGCTCGGCGGAAGACCGTCTGTACAAGGAATTTCTGCTCAGGAGGGACTGGGTGTGAGGCGTATAGGCATGCTTGGCGGGGCGTTTGACCCGCCGCATAGGGCGCACCTGGCTCTTGCGCAATTGGCAGTCGAGGCGCTTGAACTCGATGAGCTGCACATCATTCCCACCGGGCAAGCCTGGCACAAGGCGCGAACGCTCAGTAGCCCTGATCATCGGCTGGCGATGACGCAACTGGCGTTTCAGGGCATGCCTCATATGCGGGTGGACGACCGTGAACTGCAGCGCGCCGGGCCGACCTTCACCATAGATACGCTGGAGGCCCTGCAGCAAGAGAGCCCCGGGGCGCAACTCTACCTCATCATGGGTGCGGACCAGTTTGTGGCGTTCCAACAATGGCACAAATGGCAGGCGATTGCCGGGCTTGCTATAATTTGCATAGCTGACCGCGCACCATCTACGCTTACCGGTGCTGATAGTGATGCCTATTTGGAAGCTTATAAAGGCCTTGAAAACAGGTTTGTAAGGCTTCAAATGCCATTAATGGCCACCAGCGCCACTCAAATCCGCCAATTGATGACAAGCAATGCTGGCAAAACTCTTGTAGCCAATACGCTGGTGGCAGAGCCCGTTGCGCGTTATATTTCAGCTAATCACCTTTACAGCCTGCCCTGATTTCCCTCACCGCGTTCCCTCCCTGATTTCCCTCACCGAACCAAAGCACTGCATGACCTCTACTCCCGTCAAAACCGCCAGCACCCTTGAGAAAAAAGATGTGCAGAAACTTCAGCGCGCGATCATCGACGGACTGGAGGATGTGAAGGCGCAGGACATTCAGGTGTTTGACACAGAGCACCTCACATCGTTGTTCGAGCGTGTGATCATCGCTTCGGGCACCTCAAACCGGCAAACCAAGGCCCTCGCCGCCAGCGTGCGCGATGCCGTACGCGACGCAGGGTTTGCCAAGCCACGCATTGAAGGTGAAGACAACGGCGAATGGATTATTGTGGATTGTGGTGCCGCCGTGGCGCACATCATGCAACCGACGATTCGCCAGTACTACCACTTGGAAGAGCTTTGGGGTGACAAGCCGATCAAACTGAAACTGGGTGCGCCAACGCCGCTGGTAAAAGCTTCGAAGATTGAGGTTCAGCCCGATCCTGTCGTTAAAGCCAAGCCGGGCAAAAAGGTTGCCGCTAAAAAATCAGCGGGTAAATCTGTTGAAAAATTGCAAGTCAAAGCCCCTGTACGAATCCCAACCACCACCGTTGATTCCAGCTACGTCGGGCGGATTGGCAAAACCAACGACTGGACGGCCAAGCGCAATGCGACTGAGACAGCTGCAGAGCCGATAGCCAAAGTGCGCAAGCCAGCAGCCCAAACCCCCATCGTCAAGGTACCTGTTGCAAAAAAAGTGGCTGCTAAAAAAGTGGCTGTTAAACCTGCCGTTAAAAAAGCTGTACCCAAGAAAACCACGCCCCGCAGCAAATGAGGCTGACGATAGTCGCCGTCGGCCAGAAAGTGCCCGACTGGGCGCAAACGGCTTATGACGACTACGCCAAGCGTTTCCCGCCTGAGCTGAAGGTCGAACTCAAGGCCGTCAAGACCGAGCCCCGAGCTTCAAAAACGCTAGACACCTTGCTGGCTGCGGAAAAAGCACGCATTGAGGGCGCCATATCCGCTATGCCGCGTGGCACGCACATCGTTGCGCTGGACGAGCGCGGAACGGCCGTCACCACGGTTGCGCTGGCTGAACGCCTCAAGGCTTGGCAGTTGTCTGGTGACGACGTGGCCATCGTCATTGGTGGGCCTGATGGCCTTGACGCAGGCTTCAAAAAGTCTGCCCATGAGCGCTTGCGCCTGTCGGATCTGACCTTGCCACATGCCATGGTTCGTGTGTTGTTGATAGAGCAGCTTTACCGCGCCTGGAGCATCACCATCAACCACCCGTACCATAGGGAATGAGGATGGGTAACTTCATTTACCTTGCGTCCCAAAGCCCACGGCGGCGGCAGTTGCTGGAGCAACTGGGTGTTTCCTGCGAATTGTTGCTGGCGGATGCCGGGGAAGACAGCGAGGCGCTGGAAGCTGTGCTTTTCGGCGAAGCGCCGACCACCTATGTCCGGCGTGTGACGCGGCTGAAGCTGGATGCAGCCGTGGCGCGTTTGAAGCGGCGTGGCCTGCAGCAGGCACCGATTCTGTGTTCGGACACCAGCGTCGCGCTGGGACGCCGCATTTACGGGAAACCGGACGATGCCGACTATGCGTTGCAGATGCTGGGTGAACTGGCAGGCCGCACGCACCGGGTGTTGACCGCCGTGGCCGTGCAGCACGGGCGCAAGCGGCTGGAGGCGCTGAGCGTGTCTCGCGTGACCTTTGCGCCCATGAGCCGGGCCCAGATTCGCGCCTACGTTGCGACGGGCGAGCCGCTGGGCAAGGCCGGCGCCTACGCTATACAGGGCAGGGTGGCGATGCATGTTTCGCATATCAGCGGCAGCTACTCTGGCATCATGGGCCTGCCTCTGCATGAAACCGCGCTTCTGCTCCGGGCAGCAGGCTTGACGCTATAGTTTTCCGAATACAAAAAATGCAACAAGACATCCTCATCAACTGGTCGCCGCAGGAAACCCGGGTGGCAGTCGTGGAGCACGGTGCCGTGCAGGAGCTGCAGGTTGAGCGCACGCTGGAGCGCGGCCTGGTGGGCAATGTCTATCTGGGCAAAGTTGCGCGTGTGTTGCCCGGCATGCAGTCGGCTTTTATAGACATTGGCCTGGAGAGAGCCGCTTTTTTGCACGTTGCCGACTTGATGAGCAGCATCAATAGCCGCCATGCCGATGCCGAAGCGCCCGCAACGACAGCCCTGGTAACGACATTGCAGCCGATTGAAAAGCAGTTGTTTGAAGGCCAGGCCGTGATGGTGCAGGTGCTCAAGGACCCGATGGGCACCAAGGGTGCGCGGCTTACGGCGCAAATCAGCATTGCCGGGCGCTTGCTGGTCTTTTTGCCGCAGGACAAGCACATCGGCGTGTCGCAAAAAATCCCGCTCAAGCAACGTGAAGACCTGCGCCAGCGAGTGCAGGCGCTCGCTGGCGACCTGGGTGGCGGTTTTATCCTGCGCACCAACGCCGAGGATGCACTGGATGCCGAGTTATCGGAAGATATTGCCTACCTGCGCAAAACCTGGGCGCGCATCAAGGACGCATCGGTGCGGCTTGCGCCTGCATCTGTGCTGCATCAGGATTTGAACCTGCTGCAACGTGTGCTGCGCGACATGGTGGTTGAAGGCACGCAGACCATTCGCATTGATTCACGCGAGCAGTTTGAAAGCCTTAAAACATTTGCAACCGAATTTATGCCAGCGACGCTGCAAAAGTTGCAGCTTTATGGCGGCGAGCGTCCGATTTTTGACTTGTTCAATATCGATGAAGACATTGCTCGGGCGCTGGGCCGCCGGGTGGAGCTTAAATCTGGCGGCTATCTCATCATTGACCAGACCGAAGCCTTGACGACGGTCGATGTGAACACCGGGGGCTTTGTCGGTGCCCGCAACTTTGACGACACTATTTTCAAGACCAACCTAGAGGCTTCGCAGGCGATTGCCCGGCAACTTCGCCTGCGTAATCTGGGCGGCATCGTGATTGTCGATTTCATTGACATGATGAAAGAAAACCATCGCGATGCTGTGCTGGCCGAATTTCAAAAGCAGCTGGCGCGTGACCGCATCAAAACCAATGTCAACGGTTTTTCAGCACTCGGCCTGCTCGAGATGACGCGCAAGCGCACCCGCGAGTCGCTGGCGCACCAGCTGTGTGAACCCTGTGTCGAATGCATGGGCAAAGGCGTGGTCAAGACAGCGCGTAGCGTGACCTATGACATCCTGCGCGAGATTCTTAGAGAAGCCCGGCAGTTCAACCCGCGCGAGTTTCGTGTGCTGGCCTCGCCCAAAGTCATTGAGCTTTTTCTCGATGAAGAAAGCCAGCACCTGGCGGGACTGAGCGACTTCATTGGCAAGCCGATCTCGCTACAGGCGGAAGCCGCGATGGCGCAGGAACAATACGATATCGTGCTGTTGTAAGCTGTTTGGGCCTGTTCGATGCAATCGACGTCAGGCAACAAGTCGGTAGTGTTTGTGACTTAACTCCAAGCCAAACAGGCGTTCAAGCGCCATCGACAAGCGGTGTTTTCTCTCCCGAGGAGTCAGCACGTGGCTCGGGTCCGGTGCAAATTCTGATTCGGCTTCATTGGCGAGCCAATCCCCAATGAGCGCTGGGTGCTTTCCCGCGAAATGCTGCATTGCCTGTGCACCAATCTGGCGGTAGTCCACAAGGAGCGGATCGACGCCTCAAACGGGAAGCCCAACTTGACGCCGTTGCGTATGAAGGTAAAGCCACTGATACTGGCTCGGTCATGCTTGCTCATGGTGAATGATCTATCTCTGATGTGTTAACGCCAAAACCCAGTTGATGCAGACGCGAGTACAAACCTTTTCTTCCCACCAGGTCTGAGTGTGATCCCTGTTCCACGATTTTCCCGCCAGACATCACCACGATGCGGTCCGCATGCTCGATGGTGGAGATGCGGTGCGCCACGATCAATGTGGTACGACCAGACATTAGGCGTTGCAGCGCTTCCTGCACCAGTCGCTCGGATTCATTGTCCAGTGCCGAGGTGGCTTCGTCCAGAATGAGGATGGGAGCGTCTTTGTAGAGCGCACGGGAAATGGCGAGTCGCTGCCGCTGCCCGCCGGACATTTGCGTGGCATTGTGCCCGACGATGGTGTCCAAGCCTTGGGGCAGAGTCGCAACGTAGTCCGCCAGATTAGCCGCTTGCAGGCATTGCACCACCCGGTCGCGATCGACGGTCTGCCCTAGGGCGACGTTGGCCGCAATGCTGTCGTTGAGCATCACCACGTCCTGGCTGACCATGGCGAACTGCTGCCTGAGAGAAGTCAGTTCCCAGTCGGCGGTCGATACGCCGTCGAGCATGACTTGACCGTCGGTGGGCAAGACAAAGCGCGGCAACATGTTCATCAGGCTTGTTTTCCCCGAACCGGATGGCCCTACAAAGGCCACGATTTCCCCTGGTGCGATATCCAGCGTCACCCGATCCAGTGCGGGGTTTGCGTCATCCGAGTATTTTAAAGTGACCGAGGCGAACAGAAGATGTCCCTTGGCTCGCTGCACCACGGCATGGCCGCTGGGCTCGCTGGCCGTGTGGTTCATCAGGTCCAGCCCGCGCTCGATGGCCGCCAGGCCGCGGGTAATGGGGGTGGCCACCTCGGCCAGATGCTTGATGGGCGCCAGCAGCATCAACATGCCGGTGACAAAGGAGACGAAGCCGCCAATGCTGTTTCCCGTGCTGGCGCTTTGCCACAAAGCAATCGTCACCACCGCAGACAAGGCGACTGCGCCCAGTATCTGAGTCAGCGGTGTCATGGCGGCCGAAGCCATGGTGGATTTCATGGCCAGTCGGCGCAGCGCATGGCTGAAACCCTGAAAGCGCTCGCTTTGAGAGCGTTGCGCCCCATGCAGCCGAATCGTCCGGTGTGCCAGCACGTTTTCTTCAACCACGTAGGCCAAATGGTCGGTCGCCGTCTGGCTGGCTTTGGTGATGAGGTACAGGCGCTTGGAGAGAACTTTCATGACCAGTGCCACTGCTGGAAACAAAATCAGGACAATTAGCGTCAGCTTCCAGTTTTCGAAAAATAGGTAGGCCAACAGGGCCAGCAGGGTAAGGCTGTCCTTGGCCAATCCCAGCACAGCATGAACCAACTGGTTGGAACCCAGTTGCACTTCGTACACGACCGTGTTGGCCAGGGTGCTGGTTGACTGGCGCGAAAACAGACTCATTTCAGCCGTCTGTACGCGTTCAAACATGGCTTGGCGCAAAAGAAAAATGCCGTTGTTGGCAATTTTGGTCAAGGCTATCTGCGCCACGAAGCCGCACAGTCCGCGTACCGTAAAGAGACCGATCAGTACCGCAGGCACCATCCAAAGCGTCAGTCCGTTGCCCCCGAAACCATCGTCCACCAGTCGCTTCAAAAGGTAGGGAATAGCGGGTTCCGTGGCAGCCCCGACCACGGTGGTGAGGGCTGCCACGGCCCAAAGCCAGCGGGGGCGCCCGAAGTAAGGTGCCAGGCGGGTAAGTCTTTGTCTCAGTGAGGCAGCCGCTACCAGCGGCGCAGCGGTCGTCATGGAGCGTCAACCCAGCCGAGCCGAGCCGCCCGGTGTTCGCTTTGCCGAGTGTCAGCAGAAATCCGCGCAGCAACAAAAAATGGTTCATAGCCGAATCACAAGTGGGAGATGGGGCTGATGCACTCGATTGCGTCTTGGAGCAGGGCCAAATCGCTTGGCAACCATTTATCTTCCAGACTGATCAAATTGTCTCGATCAGCAAAGGAAGGATAGCCGCCTTTGAGCGTGAGCCGGATATAGTGATGCACAAAGCAGTCGAGCGCAATGTGCATCGGTTTGATGTCACCGATGTCGCGCGCTCTGACGGCGGTCCGTAAATATAAATCAAAATCCGCGGCTTGCACGCGCTCGTCCCACAGACCAATTTTTTCCAAGACGGCGCGTTTCATCATGACCGTGTTGCCAACAAAGCCTTTCATCACCTTGCCCTGAAACTGGGCGTTACGCTGGGCGCAAAAGCCATTCCAGTCGGGGTACATCAGACGGTGCATCCATTGCAAGTGGTGTTTTTGTGTGCCCAGCAGGCTCACAACGCTGCGTATCAATTTCCAGCGGCGCCGGGTGATGCCGGGCGTTTCAAGTCGCTCTACACCGCAGCTGGTGGCCACCCAAGGGGGTTGAGAATTTATTGCACGACTCATGCTTCAATCAATGGTTGAGAGGGGTGAAGATAGTGCCAATTTCAAAGCATGACGTAATAGGTAAATTTGGACGCGATGAATGATGCGCATGCCCGTAGTCTAGTGGTATTCACAAAGAGCAACCGTTCGGGTTGGTGATAATTGAAGCCTTGATGTCGGGTACACCTGTCATTGGGACGCCCCGAGGCTCCGTACCTGAATTGATTCCGCCGCAAGTAGGAGCGTTGTTTAGTTCAGATGCGGAGTTCCTTAGCGCCATGGAGCGCGCATTGGCGTGCTCACCGCAAGCTTGCCGTGATTGGGCAATCAGCAAATTTTCTTCGAAAGTTTGTGCCTAAAACTATTTGAATTTGTATCAACGAGTCGTTGACGGTGAGCCGATTTTTCGGCACTGGGTTCATCCATCCAGAGCCTTAAATACTTGTAATAAGTGTTTTGCTGTTGTAGATGGCAAGTACCAAGCCCATGGAACTGTCCCTAAAGCCCAGCTGTCGCTGCGGGCGAGGTCTATTCCCCTTTGTTGCTGCGGTCCGTAACCCGGCCAGTCCGTGGTGTGTACGACGCACCGGCTTTTCGCGCCTGTGCAGCTGTGTCGTCTGTACGGCCAAAGTACAAGACAAACATCTCGTCAGCAAAGGCGATAGACTTGACGCGCGCGCTGATTTGATAGCCTTCATTTTTAGCGGCGATAATTACTGTTAACGTGGCGTTGTTTATCTTTGTCATTTTCCATGAAAAAAGGCCATCTCATTTTGATTTCGAAGTGCTCACGCAGACTTGCATTCTTTCTTTGCTTGACGATGTTCGCCACTTTCGCGCTGGCCCAGTTCCGTGTCGAGGTGTCAGGCGTGGGCCTGACACAAATGCCGATTGCAATTGCCGCATTTCGTGGCGAGGCGCAGGCACCGCAAAAAATTGCTGCTATCGTCACCGCTAACTTGGAGCGCAGCGGTGTCTTTCGTGCTATCGATACCGCAGGGTTTGTTGCTGACGAAAGTACCCGGCCAGACCTTAGTACATGGCGGAAAAAGGGTGCCGATGCACTGGTGACAGGCAGCGTCACGCCGCTGGCTGATGGTCGTTTCGATGTCCGTCTGCGGCTTTGGGATGTGGTGCGCGGGCAGGATTTGGGGGGCCAAAGCTATGCAGTGACATTGGCCGACTTGCGGCTTTCGGCACACCGTATTTCAGATTTTGCGTATGAAAAACTGACTGGCGAAAAAGGTATTTTCTCCACTCGCATTGCCTATGTCACCAAGGCTGGCCAGCGCTTTAACCTCTGGGTTGCCGACTCCGACGGCGAAGGCGCCCAGTCTGCGCTGACCAGTCCCGAGCCTATTATTTCCCCCGCCTGGTCGTCCAATGGTTCGCAACTCGTCTATGTCTCCTTTGAATCGCGCAAGCCGGTGATTTACGCCCACGATGTGGCAACCGGCAAGCGTCGGCTGCTGGCAAATTTCCGAGGCTCCAACAGCGCGCCTGCATGGTCACCCGATGGCCGCCAGATTGTGGCCACGCTCAGTCGTGATGGCGGCTCACAGCTGTACGTACTGAATGCCAATGGCGGTGAGCCACGCCGCCTCACGCAGTCGTCCAGCATTGATACAGAACCAGCATTTTCCCCTGATGGCAAATACATCTATTTCGTCAGCGACCGGGGTGGTGCACCGCAGATATACCGCATGAGTCCGACGGGCAGCAATATCGAGCGCGTGACCTTCACTGGTTCGTACAACATATCGCCAGCCCTCAGTCCTGATGGCCGCTGGCTGGCCTATGTCTCGCGGGTGGGTGGCGCTTTCAAGCTGCAGGTGATGGAGCTTGCCGGGGGCAGCGTTGCTCAAATCACCGACACTACGGCAGACGAGAGTCCGAGTTTTGCACCCAATAGCCGCTTGATTGTTTATGCAACCCGTCAGCAAGGTCGTGAGGCCCTGATGACAACCACGCTAGACGGTAAGATCAAGGCTAGGCTGGCAGGGGCGACCGGAGACATTCGTGAACCTGATTGGGGACCTTTTTCACGCTAGAGCACTTCTATAAATTCATTATTCGAGCGAATTGCACTTCATCCCGACAACGCAGTTGCAGAGAAGACTAACTTGTACCCAAGTTACGTCGTAACTAAAATCTGAATTTCTAGAAGTACCCATATTTATCGATTTTTGTTTTAGAAGGGGTTATCCATGAAACGCATTTTTCTGTCCATTGTCTCGACCATGGCGCTGTCACTGTCCGTTATTTCCTGCGGCTCCAATGTCAAGCTTGACGAGGTACCGGTTGAAAACCGCACCGCCACCGCCGTGGCTAGCCAGGCTAACCAGGGTAACCAGGGTAATACGGGTAATACGGGTGATGTTGCTGCAAGGGGCGTTACGCCCGTAGAAATTGCCGGATCAAACTCTCTGGCTCCCGGCCCTACTGGTGTTACAAAGATTATTTATTTTGACTACGACAGCATTGCTATCAAGCCCGAATTTCAGGGAGCCGTTGAAGCGCATGCTCGCTATCTTGCGGCAAATAAGGCCCGTAAGCTGGCTATCGAAGGCCACACCGACGAACGTGGTGGCCGCGAGTACAACTTGGCCTTGGGGCAAAAGCGGGCCGAGGCTGTACGCCGTGCGCTGGGCCTGCTGGGCGTTACCGATGCGCAGGTAGAGGCCGTGAGCTTTGGTAAGGAAAAGCCTGCGGACACAGGCTCCGACGAGGCAGCCTTCGCCAAAAACCGTCGCGCTGAAATCAACTACCGTTGAAACGGGTGAAAACAAAGCAGGCACTATGAGCATTCAACAAGTTCGGATTTTTCGGACACTACTGGGATTTTCGGTGGCTTGCTTGCTGGCATTTAACGCACAGGCGGCCTTGTTCGATGACAACGAGGCTAGGCGCGCCATACTTGATTTGCGGCAAAAGTTTGAAGCCTCGCAGATTGAACTGCAGCAAAAGTTTGAAGCTTCGCAGATTCAACTGCAGCAAAAGCTTGAACCTTCGCAGATTGAACTGCGGCAAAAGTTTGAAGCCTCGCAGATTGAACTGCGTAAAATCAGCGACGACAACCTGCAACTGCGCCGCAGTCTGCTGGACTTGTCTAACCAGATCGAAGCCTTGCGCACTGACCTTGCCAAGCTGCGCGGCCAGGACGAGCAGATTGCGCATGATGTTGCAGAGGTGCAGCGCAGGCAAAAAGATCTGAGCCAGGGGGTTGATGACCGACTCAGGAAGTTTGAACCCGCAACGGTCACGGTTGACGGGGTGGAGTTTGTCGCACAGCCTGCTGAAATCCGCGCGTTTGAAGCAGCCTTGGCCACCATGCGCAAGGGTGATTTTGCAACTGCCCAGACTGCATTTCTTGATTTTTATATGCGCTATCCGGACAGCGGCTACAAAGCTTCCATGCTGTTCTGGCTCGGCAATGCGCAGTATGCATTGCGCAGTTACCCCGAAGCCATCATAAACTTCAAGGCTTTGATAACGCTTGCGTCAGAGCATTTACGTGCACCCGAGGCTTCGCTGTCGATTGCCAATTCCCAGCTTGAGTTGAAGGACATCTGGGCAGCCCGTAAAACGCTGGAAGACCTCATCAAGGTTTATCCGCAATCAGAAGCAGCAGCGGTTGCCAAAGACCGTTTGACCAAGCTGGAGTAAGAGGGTTTTGGGCTCTGACCCCAATAACCCCCATTGCCACTTAAAATCGCGGCATGGACATTTCTGTACTCAATGCGCTCACAGCCCAGGTGTTGTGGGCTGCCTTTATTCTTGCCGTGGTGTTTGGTGTCATTGCACAGCGCACGCACTTTTGTACCATGGGCGCAGTGAGTGACATCGTCAACATGGGCGACTGGACCCGTATGCGCATGTGGGGCATGGCGATCGGCGTTGCGATGATCGGGTTTTATACTCTGGCTGCTGCCGGGCTGATCGACCCGGCCAAAACGCTGTATGCCGACAGCCGCTTTATCTGGCTGTCGGCCCTGGTTGGCGGTTTGCTGTTTGGTTTTGGCATGGTGTTGGCCTCAGGCTGCGGCAGTAAAACGCTACTGCGCATCGGCGCTGGCAACCTGAAATCTGTGGTGGTGTTTGTCGTCATGGGTGTGGCTGCGTTTGCTACGCTCAAAGGCATCACTGCGGTTGTCCGGGTGGCTACAGTAGACCGCGTAGTCATTGATTTTGCAGCTAACGCAGCCTTACCTAACTGGCTGTCTGCGGCTGCCGGCCTGAGTGTGGCTGGTGCCGGACTCGCCCTGGCATTGGTGTTGGGGCTGGCGCTCATTATCTGGGCGCTGCTGGGACGCGACTTCGTGCGCTTTGACAATCTACTGGCAGGTTTTGGCCTGGGTGCAGTGATTGTGGCGATGTGGTGGGTGAGCGGCCATCTTGGTTACGTAGCAGAACACCCTGAAACCTTGCAGGAGGCTTTTTTGGCCACCAAATCCGGCAGCAGGGCCCAGGCCTTGAGCTTTGTGTCCCCCGTGGCCTATACCATTGACTGGCTCATGTTTTTCAGTGACAAAAGCAAGCTGCTGACCATTGGCATTGTGTCGGTGTTGGGCGTTGTGGTGGGCTCTGCAATCTACTCACTCGTTACCCGCAATTTTCGCTGGGAAGGTTTTCGCGATGCAGAAGACACGGCCAACCACTTGGTCGGTGCGGTGCTGATGGGCGTGGGCGGCGTGGCGGCCATGGGCTGTACCGTGGGGCAAGGGCTGTCGGGTATTTCGACCCTTAGCGCAACCAGCATTGTGGCGGTAGCGGCCATCGTTGCGGGCTGCGTAGCTGCTCTTAAATATCAGATCTGGCGGCTGGAAAAAAGCGTCTGATGAGCGTTGCGGAAACGTCAAGCATCCTGTCCGCAGACCTTGACCGTCGCTTCGGCGGCCTCGCTCGGCTTTACGGTAATGACAGCGCAAAAAAAATCCGGGCTGCGCATGTGATGGTGGTCGGCCTTGGTGGTGTGGGCTCATGGGCTGCCGAGGCCATGGCGCGTAGCGGTGTTGCCCGCTTGACGCTGATTGACCTTGATCACATTGCCGAGTCCAACATTAACCGGCAGGTTCATGCGCTTGACACCACGCTGGGCCAGGCGAAGGTCGAAGCCATGCGTGAACGCATTGCCCACATCAACCCCGACTGCGATGTACGCTGCGTTGAAGAGTTTGTGGATGCGGACAACTGGCCTTCTATTGCCGGTCTGGATGGGCAAGCTGATGAATCGGTCTCCATCATTGATGCCTGCGATCAGGTCAGGGCAAAAACCGCCATGGCCGCCTGGGCGCTACAGCAAAACCCAAAAAACAGCGGCTTGACAAAAATCAATTTTCTCAGCGTTGGTGCAGCCGGTGGCAAGCGCCACGCGCACAAGGTTGAGGTTGAAGACCTGGCGCTGGTCACGCACGACCCGCTGCTGGCCCAACTGCGCTATCGGCTGCGCAAGGAGCAGGGCGCTGCACGCAAGGGGAAAATCGGCATCACCTGCGTTTTCAGCCGCGAAGCCGTGATGCAGCCAGCATCGGATGGCGCTCAAGTCGATGGCAGCCTTAACTGCCATGGCTACGGCTCGGTCGTCAGCGTCACAGCCACCTTCGGCATTTGTGCTGCGGGCTGGCTGCTCGGCGAAATTGCCGCTTGAGTTTTTAAGAAGCCTCTGAAAATAACGCTATAATTTGAGGCTGTGCTGTTACCTAAGTAAACCAAGTAATGCGCAGACCGGGAACTACCGAGAGTTAGTGCCTCGGGGCCTTAGCTCAGTTGGTAGAGCAGCGGACTTTTAATCCGTTTGTCGTGGGTTCGACCCCCGCAGGCCCCACCAAATAAGCCTTACCGCATATAGAAAGCTCGCTACTTAAAAGATAGCGGGCTTTTTTGTTTGGTGCAAAAATTTAACCTTGTAGGCAATCTGTAGGCAACTTGCCAAAATGCAGCGCCCGATGCGCCCAACAAAAAACCCAGCGGGTTTAGTGCTGGGTTGAAAAGCCTTTGCAGGCTCCGCGCTCAGGTCGCAACCGCATCATTGGTGAAACTCCCTAGAACCTGGTCTGCTGGCGCGTCGTATACTACGCCCCTCATTTCATCAACTGGAGTTTTCCATGCGCGCTTCCCTTTCCGTTCTCGCCTCCCTGGTACTGTTTGGCGCCACCACGCTGGCCCATGC
>Ga0335398_10001543_pt1 | contig 39344 bp, 32 predicted proteins | sample BON03_FD_205742 | JGI IMG/M metagenome (GOLD analysis project Ga0335398, IMG submission 205742) | Freshwater microbial communities from Lake Bonney liftoff mats and glacier meltwater in Antarctica - BON-03 (spades assembly) (version 2) | ecosystem: Environmental > Aquatic > Freshwater > Ice >... | reverse complement strand
TTACCCGAACACCACGCAACACTCGCTTCCGACTGCTGGTCAGGCTCTGCCGGGTGAGATCAACTCACTGGGTTCCAACGAAAGGTTTCATGTCATGAATTCATAACAATCCCCCTCTCCTGAACTTTGCCTGACGCAACTGATTTAAGAACTTCAGCTTCAAACAGGATTCGTTCGACATCCTGTTTGCGAAGAGCTTCGATCTGCTTTTGCTGCTGTTGGCGGTCCAGTTTCTGTGTGACTTCCTCGGCGTGCACACGCAGTGGGACGTTTTCCAGTGACCAGTCGTCGCTGCGTTGAGTGGCAAAGGGAATGTCGGTGATGCGGTCTGCTTGCAGGTTGCCCAGCGGACTGCGGCCCCATGCGTAGCGGTAGTGCACCGGGTTGGAAACCATCGAACTGCTGAGCACGAGTACCTTCTTATCCGTTTGCGGCTGGCCACGATCGTTCTTACCGATCACCAGGTGTTTGGCTAAAGCCGGGTGAAACTTTCGATCTTCACCCGCGACTGCAAATCCCAGAATCGGACCTCCGTCATCGACCGCGCTTGCAGGTTCATCCAGTTGCAATTCGATGCGGTCGCCTTCGACTTTCATGCCGGTTACGATGGGTGGCTTCCAGCGGATAGACCGTTCAAATCCATATTGCGTGGCTAAAGCCCACCGCGCGATGCGTTCGCCAGCGGGAATTTTCAGTTGCGGATGATACCAGCGGCGGCGGAGGTCATAGGTGCTGGTGAAGCCAATGTTCTTGTCGCCCGCCTGGTACAAGTCTAGAAACGTCTGGTACTGAGCTTCGCGAATGAAGGGGCCGGGATTGGCCATCATCTCGCAATAATTGTCCAGCGTCTGCACGGTGCCTTCGGTGCACAGCGAAAGAATTCCAAACGGCATTTCCGGATCGTTAAAGGCGGCGCGCCACGAGGCAATCATTTCCGGAAACACATGGCGATACATGATGGTGCCCTGTGTTCCGTTGAAGCAGTTGTTGTAACCCTGATGGAAGATGGCTCCTTTGATTTTCAGTCCCTCAAGCGGACCAATCATGCTGGCGTAGCAATTGCCAGGTCGGTTCTGATCCGTCGCCGGACCGGGTCGCAGGTCAGTCGGTTCGGTTTCGTTAGCCGGCATTTCGCGGCCCTCTTTTTTGAACCGTTCGACCTTTTGGCGGTAGCTTTCGATTCGTTCGTCAAGGTCCCCCTGTGAATCCCAGTCCGCGACCTTCTGATCCCATTCCTGCATTACGGTTTTCAGGGGCGGCGCGTTCAGCTTTCTGAGCATAGCATCCGGAGTCCATGTTTCTACAGTCGTGCCACCGCGTGAAGCGTCGATCACTCCGATCGGAACCTGTGACGCCATATGAAGTCGCCGCGCAAACACGTAGCCGATCGCCGATAATTCACGGACGATTTCCGGCGAGCATTCATCCCAGTCGCCTTTGCGATAGTGGCGCCCAAACCAGCCGCTCCATTCGTGCAGTCTCGCGAAGCCCGGCTTTTTGTCGGGGCCATTCATCGCCGGAACGGTAAGTATTCGGATGTTGGGAAAGTTGGCGGAGATGATTTCCAGCTCGCCGTTCTCAATTCGGTCCAGCGGAAATTCCATGTTGCTTTGCCCGCCCAGTACCCAGACATCACCGATCAGAATATTGTCCAGCGTGAGCGTCTTATTCGCTGCTTTGATGATCATCGTCTGCGGTTCGGCATTGGCCGCCATTGTCGGCAGAGTCACTTTCCATGTGTTGTCGTTAGCCGCGGATACCGTTTGATCATTGCCGCCGAATGACACGACGATCTCTGCGCCCGCATTCGCCCATCCCCAGATCGAAACCGGCTTGTCACGCTGCAGAACCATGTTTGATTGAAAGACATTGCTGACACACAAGCCCGCACCGATCGCCGGGACATCAACGACGTTCTCGCGAGGCATCTGCTGGGCAACGAGCGTGCCTTGATAGAACAGTACGAGTAGTAGCAGCCAAGATAATGAAGATCTAAGCATGGTGAATTGTTTTTTTGCTTGTCGAAGGAAACCGCCTAAAGGCAAAAACACGAAGGCGTTCCACTACCCCAGAAAATGTTCGATTGGCCCCGTCTGGTTGATCGTGAGCGCGACGTCCAGAGCGCCGTAATGATCAATCGGGTTGCCGTAGGCATTGAGAACGGTCGTGTACCAGTTACCAAGTGTCTTGTGGCCCGCTTTGCCGTAGCCGGGCAGACGAATGTACCGGCGGCTGATATCAAGCCGCGTGTTGTCGCCGGCCAGGACAATGAATGGCCACTCGGTGCCATTGCTGTGATGCGTTTCGCCGTTGTTGGGCAGATAAAACAACATCGTGTTGTCGAACATCGTGCCTCCGGCTTCGGGCACGCTCTTCAGACGTGTCACGATGCGGTCGATGAGCGTCATGTGCTGTTGTCGAACCTTTTCCCGAACGTCGACAGCTTCGACACCGGCAACCGGCTTGCCGTGTCCGACGTCATGCAGGTTGACGTTCTCGCCTTCAATACCAGGCAGCCCCGTGTACCGCGTGCCCAGTTCGTCGGCGGTGAATGCAACCACATTGGTCATGCCCGATATCAGTGTAGACAGCAGCACTTCCACCAATCCGAACTGCCTGTCGACGGTGGAAAGCTTGTCGGCCAAATATTTTGGGTCGAGTTGCGGAATGTGTTTGCGGATGATGTCGCCCATCGCTTCCACACGTCCGTTCCGTTGGCGGATGTCGTGCAGCGCGTCGGCGTAGTTGGCAACTTTAAGTTGTTCGATACCACTGAGATGGCTGGCCAGAGACGCTTCATCCGTGGATAGGAACTGCAGAACCTTGCGTTCGAGCTCATAGCGTGTGCGAGCATCCTGGTCGGCGGACACGGACTTAAACAGTTCCTGCATCGCGATCTTGGGCGAGCCAAAAGCGTAGTTCGGCTGCTGTGGACCGCGAGCGGAGAAGCCTTTTTCGATGCCATCGATATTGCCGCGTGAATTACCGCCTTCGCCAGGAAAACAGGCCAGTTCGATGTGATGAAAGGGTGACGGAAATAAATCTGCCAGCTCAAAATCTACCGTCGCCCACTGGATCGAACTCAGGCGTTCGTTGGCTTTGTACGCCCCCAGCGACGAGCACCATGTGTGATGCCCGGTCGTACACATTTTGCCAGACAGTCCCTGAAGAATGGTCATGTTCTTCTTATGTTCGGCGATGGGACTCATCCATTCCGGTAAGTCGTGGCAGTCCAGATCAGCGATGAAGGCCTCCTTGCGTTGTTCGGCCTCAAGTTGATTCTTATCAAACGTGGGTGGAACCAGAGAACTCGGCAGCAGCCCGTTGCCTTTGTGCATGAAAATAAACCGCGTTGGCGGCTTGCTGGCAATACTGTCCGCAAAAAGGGGCTGCGAAGCGAGGCTCAACGCGCCAATGCCGGCTAAGGAGTGCGATAGAAAATCTCGGCGAGTGTTCATAGCGTTTTCTATTCTCAAAGTTTGACGGCGTTTAGCGAATGAAAGTTTTTATCAACAAACCCGACGCGTGAGGGCTTCTTGATTTAATCAATTGAAGGCGACCATCATGAAATCATTAAACCCGCGAGCGAGGCAATTACCGATCCCTCGCTCACGCGTTAGATTACTTTTCAATCGTCAACTACTTACTTTATGTCTTTACGGTACATGAAGGAATCGGAGGTTAATAACGAAACGATGACAGCTCGAAAACTTCCACCGCTTTCCACGTACGCACGATCAGCATCGATCAGCGTTTGTGAATCGGACAGCATTTCATTGCGCCCCATGAAATAGCGGAAGGCGTGGCGAATAATCGACTGCCGCACTCGTTCAGATTTCGCCAGCCTGTCGATCAGGTCGAAGGCATCGGCCACTTCGCCATCTAATGCAGAATCCCCCGTACCGATCAGCGACCCGGTCGCGTTCACTGGTTTGGTCTTGTAGACATCGGCGGATGTCTGTCCGTTGCCTTGTTGAACCAGATTGTCGGGATGCTCGAGGCGTTCGTCGGTTCGATAGCGGCCGAAGTCATCGAAGATTTCAAACGTGAGTCCCAGCGGATTCATCTGTTGGTGGCACTTCCAGCACTCCTGCTTTCCGGTCACTGAATCCAGCCGTTCTCGCAGAGTGCGATGGTGGTCTTCGGGGATTTGAGCATCCACCGTGATGGGCACGTCTGGAACTCGGCCTGCCAGCAGCTTTTCGCGAATCCAGCGGCCGCGGCGCACGGGATCGGTTTCTGTGTTCTGAGCATGAGCCAACAGCCAGGCGGGGTGAGTCAGAATGCCTTTGCGATGTTCAACCTTGAAAGGCTGCTGTACTGGGTAATCCCAGGTTTCAGCTGCCTCATACTTTCCGCGCGACCAGCGGCCCTGATAGTCCAGCGGCCCGCCGCCAGGAACGGGTGGCAGATTATAGATTTCCGAATACCGGAACTTCTGACCGCCGTGAAAAAACCAGGGGAACGTGATCGGTGTCGTACCTTTGCCGAATGTGTGTTCGAAGAACGACATGAATCTTTCATAGTCTCGAACGTGGTTCTTGCGGTGATCCTCATGAAGATCTGTGATGCGGATGATCGCGAACATGTCTTTACGTTCTTCAAAGTAATCCAACAACGCCTGCTCGGTATTGTTCTTCCAATCCGTGTCTTTCAGCCCCTCATAAGCGCGACGCCAGTCGGCCACGATCTTCTGCCCTTCCTGGTTGCTTTTGGTATGCAGGACGAAGAACTCATCGGTGGTGAGCAACCTGGTAAACACGTCCTTGTCTTCAGTCAGAATGAAGTCGACAACCCGGTCTGCTTCGTTGGTGACAGATCCCGCCGTGCCGCTGTAATCTCGGCCTGCGTTGTCGAAGAAGCCACCGCTGCGAGCAACATCTTTGAACAGTTTGATGCTGTTGGGATACCCAAAGAATTCGCGAAAGAAGCGGTTGATCTTCGGGTGTGTGACCGAATGCGAACGAATATGAATGCCGTTTAGAGAGGAATCGCCTTCCGCGTAAAAAGTCTTTTTGTCGTTCAGCAGTCGGATGACCTCGCGACGGTAGTCGTCTTTCGTAAGCAGGCGGTCTTCGTTTGCCGCTTTCACCAACTGATCATCCGGCACGCGGTCGTCGATGGCATACGCGATGGCGTAAGCGGCTTCGCGTGGCGAAAGTTTTCGTCTGCCGAATTCGTCGGGCTCACCATCGCCAAATTCCAGGCGGTAAAGGAACTCGGACTTCAGCAGTACACTGACCAGCATCTGCCGCAGCCCTGCGACGTTGCCACCCAATTCGACCGAGGATCGCAACAACGGCAGGTATTGATTTACCTCTGCTTGCGTGGCATCGCGTTGCAGCACGCAATCGAACTGTGCGTAAATGGCGGCGGTCATTTCGTCCTCCGTCGGAGGCGATTGCTTGCGAACTATCGTTACAAAGGCGGCCGGTGAAGTTTTCGGATACCAGCGATCCTTCGCGTTGGTGAACTCAATTTTCCGTGAGTCTTCACCCTGGTGGACCGCACCAAACATCTGTTTCTCAGAAATCCACTGAGCATTGTTCAGCATCACCAGCAGATGGCCACCGTCGAGCGTTGCCGTATCGTAATATCGAACTCCCGAATGATCGGGCAGAACAATCGGATTCGTCACGCCATAAAAACCTGACTGTCGCGCTCGGCCGTCCAATTTTAAGACCGCATTCACTCGCTCGTGAAAAATCTGCGGACTCACCAGCCAACGGCGAGCAGGCGTGAAGGGCTGATCTTTGAGCGAACCGTCAAACAGCTTTTCGTGATCGACATAGTTGCCATACGCTGGCTCACGCAACTTTTCATCCAGCTTTGATGCGTTGTGTTCGCGAAGCTCACTTTGCAACCAACCGGCCAGCGTTTCACGTTCGTCACCCGTTGGCTGATCAGCGTCCTTAGGCGGCATCAGTCCGAAGAAGATCTGATCCTGCGCCTTATTCAGAAGTTCCAATTTGGCGTTCAACGTCAATGTTTCGAAATTGTCAAGGCGCACATCCGCTTCCGCCGAATCACCGCTGTGACAATCCATGCATCGCGACGTGACGATCGCGTGAATCTCTTCAGGCAAGTTAAGCGGCGTCTGTTCCTGTCCCAGAGAGGTCAACGCATTCAGCCAGGTTCCAATGGCGAACATGGCGAACAACGCGTTTCGAGGCAGCAAATGTGTATGACTTTGCAAACGGATCTCCTGTTCTTCGACAGACTCCACTTTCAAACTGTATTCCAGCTTGATGTTAACGGAACGAATACAGATGCAGGTCTGTATCGACATTGCAAAGATGCTATGTGCACAAAGGCGATTCGCGACAAACAATGCCCCCACGCCTTTCCGCAGCCATTATCCCGTGAATTATATCCAGACGTTGAAGTCATCGCTTGTATGAAATGGTATCTACCGCCGTGAAAAAGCGCACAATCTCCCTTCTGTATGTAACTGATGGGGAAGTGCCCGATATCGCGGCCGCTTTGCTTGAGAGACTCTTTGATCAGACTTCCAACGTCGCGTTCTTCACAAAAGACGCCGAAGGTCGCTACGTGGCCGTCAATCAACCGTTGCTGCAACGATACGGCATCCAAACGAAAGTTGAAGCGATTGGCAACCGCCCAGGCGGCATCTGCGCCGTTGAATTCGGGCGAATTTCGTCTGAGCGGGACGCTGAGGTGCAGAGAACAGGTCGGCCGCTGGTCAATCATCTTGAGATGTAATGGATTCAGCCGCACAAGCCCGTCTGGTGCTTCATCATCAAGTTGCCCCCACGGATTCTTCAGGTGTAATCGCCGGCCTGATCGGTTCTTCGTGCGACGTGCAGACAACGATAGCGCCAGAGGAATTGTCTCCCCAATTCTCGGCAGCACTGCAGACCTTCGAATGCCAACTACCTCAGAGATTCAGCCTCACATCGCTGGCCGAAGCCTGCTACTGCACAACTCACGCGGCTGACAAAGCGACTGTTCGGCCTGACACAAACTCAGCTCAGCACGAAGACTCGCAGTACGGCCGCCTGTCAGCTGCTACGTGAAACAACCGCTCAGTTTCCAGCGTGGCCCAGTACTGCGGATTCTGGGACCACAGTGCTTTCACGCGAACGTTTCGATCGGTCACCGGCGTAACCCGACCGTCTTTCGCAAAGGATCACCCGCGTTAAACCTACTCTGTAGGAATGCCGAGCGAATCACCTTTCCAGACCGTTCAGGATCCTGTGTCAGAATCATTCGTGCGATTGGCTTTGCAGGTCTGAAGGCAATTGCGACTGAGTGCCAGTTTTCGCAACCGGACAAGAGACCAATAACGTACGCCCCTTTCCCGATGAATCATCATGGAATTCAATGAAGCTTGTTCAAGCTGCGATGCGCATGCTCCTGATGCTGTCTGTGGCAATGTTGCAACAAGACACCTCGGCGACCGAAATCACCGGAGTGAAGATGCTTCAGGAGGGGAAAACGTCACCGGCATTGCCATTACTTACGATGGTGAAACAAACGTAGAAATTTAGTTCTTGATTAAACGTAATGCGTTTACCTTAAGGCTACATGTTGCAGTGCCAGAGGCCCTCGGTAAGAAAGATTCGGCGACGCTAAAGGGCACGATATAAGTGTAAATCTATCGTCAGGATAAGCCTCTATTGAGTGCAACGGTTGACGAAATCGCGCTGATCAAAAAAGTGAACGGAAGGTGATACGTCGTTCCGTCGGAAGTGAAGAGAATGGCGACGATCGCAGGTCTGAACAAGACTTAGCCGTTTGCCGATCCAGCAAAAACAGTATGGAGTGCCCAAGAGCAGGACACCGCTGCGAAACCCAACATCATTTTGATCTTCACCGACGGCCAGGGATATCAGGGCCTCGGATGCTTTGGCTCATCAACGATCAAGACTCCAATTCTCGACCGAATGGCGGCCAAAACGCTGCGGCAGCCCAGGTTCTGGTCGCATGTCCTGACGACGACTGGAAAGTCATCTTCGCTCTGGCAAGGTTTGCGGGCATGCGAACTCCCAGCGAAGTTCTGTCGTTGAAATGGGAGGACATCGACTGGATGAAAGGGCGCATCCGAATTGATTGGCCGAAAACCGGCCTGCGTTACTGCCCGCTGTTTGGCGAGCTACGCCCAATTCTGAAAGCTGCTCAACGCAATAAGGACATCGGGACAGCCAGAATCGTTGCTCAGTATCATGGTTCTGAAAGAAATCTGCGAACAAGACTGATTCGGATTATCAAAAACGACGGTCTGAAACCCTGGCCGAAGCTGTTCGTGCACCTGCGAGCATCGCGCCGAACGGAGCTGCAGGAGCTGTTTCCAGATCATGTCATCAATTCGTGGCTCGTCCATCGCAGCCAGATTGCCGAGAAGCATTACCTGTAGGTGACGCCCGAACATTGGGAGAAAGCAATCGGCAATAACGCCGGCGGTAACATCCATGCAAATCCCCAGCAATCCACAGTGGTTTTATCGCATGAAAAAGCAGGAAACATGCCACCTAAGGGTAACATATTTCCTGCTTAGCTCCCCCGCGAGGACTCGAACCAGAGTAGCGGGCTGTGAAAGTGGCGACTGGATTTGAAGTCCGTAACTCGCTACGTGGCAATAGATTCGAACATTTCCCCTTCCTCATGGCCCGAAAAGAAGCGACTGTTTGAACTGAGCACTTGGCATCACGATGATCGCGTAAGTCGCTGCAAACAAACGAGAAACAGCTCGAGGCAAATTCATGCAACGAGCTGTCTTGAATTCAAGTCGGGGCAAGCAGACACGGTTAGAACTTTTTTGCCGGGCAGCCGTGGAGTCGGCCGTGTTCGAATCCCAAGCGTGGCAACAGATTACATCGATTATGGCCTGATTCGCAGGCGGGGGATGCATAAAACCCAAGTACCGTTCGCAGCTTCGGTCGATGTGTTCGAGGCAGATTGGCAACTTGCGTTCGTGACCTTGGTCGTGGACACCGCCGCGGGTAGGCAGCGACCCATTGGAGTCGGGATCGGGCGACCAGCAGCCGGTAGATGATGAACTCGCTTTTCACTGTGCCGCAGACCAGCATAAACAGACCAATTGCGGTTATCAGGATTCCGGATAATAGGTGCATTGATGAGTATGCTCCTCTTCGCGTATTTCAAAGTTGATACATCGGGTCATTCAGACGCCCGGATCAAGCGAACGTGGATTGGCTGGGGAAGGGCAAACGTGAAGTCGAGCGTGTCGTCATCGACCAACTTATAGCGAAGTGTAATTTCGCCCTGCGTTCCGTTGCCGTCGGTGTAGCCGAGCTTAAGGACAGCGTCGCCGGTCTTTTGAAATTTCCAGGTGCCCAGGTGAGATGAACCGGTGCTGTCAGCGCCGACCTGAAAGATGTCCCCGCTGGCTGCGTTGATACTGATCAGTGAAACCGATGTGCGGCCGGGGTCGATGGATTCCATTTCCACAACTCGGTCCTTGATCTTCCACTTCACCGTCATCTTCAGGCCTTCGCCCTGACTGCCTTCGTCAACCCACGTTCCGACAAGACGATCCCAGCCGGATCGTTTCAAAGCCTCGGCCAAAGTTTTTGGCTTTGGTTGTTTGGCGTCACCTGCGTTTTCGTCATCATCGGTTGGCTTCGCCTGGGCAACGGTGAGAATAAAATCATTACTGAATTGGCCGCTGGGATTCTGAAGTTGCAGCAGATGCATTCCGTTTTCTGGACGCCGTTTCAGGTTGATCGCGATGCGTTCGTTCTTGTTCAGCGAAACTTTCCCGTCGACCAGATGACCGTCCACGAAAACACGAGCCTGCTGGTCGACGTTGCGTCCGCTGACCAGCATTTCGGATTCACCAGGATACAGCACCGGAAACTTTTGAGCGCCGCGTTGCTTTTCGATTGGCCCAACCGTCCAGATGGCGGGCTGAAGATGTTCAACATCGCAGTGTTCGCCGTGGCGAGCGGTGAACGTAACAATCCACTTGCCATTACCGATGTTTTCAAGTAGCTGATCGGATGTGAATGACGAGTCACCAGATTGGTCGTGATGTTGACCGTCTTGGCCGAACTGTAGGTTGACCGCAGTGATTGAATCGCCGTCAATCCGAACGCCATTGCCTTCCAACAGAACCGCACCTTCTTCCGCCGCGCTTTCAAGAGCAGCCAGCAGCTCCAACGTCGATTCATCAGCAATCGAATTTTTGGTCAGCGTTACCTGCCGTGCAAACGCGCCGGAGTAACCGGTGCTCATTTCGAGCACCATGTCCCACACGGGATTAAACCGCTGGCGGCCTCCCCATGAGAAACGCCATATTTCTTCTTCCGACTGACCGCGCTCGGCAACGTCGCGATAGAACGGAAACTCGTGAATATTCAATCGTCCCTGCGGCAGAATCAGAAAACGATCATACGCACCGCGCCAAGTCGGAGCGTCCATGCCTGTGCCGGGCGTATTGGTGCTGACCAGATGCGGCATGCGATGACAGTCGCCGCAGACGTTGGCTTTGGGCTTGGATGGATCGTTGTCACCGTCGATGTGGAAGAGGCGAAATCCGTCGCGAGCCCGCTGAGTCACTTCGCTAGTGTAGGGCCGACGTTGAGCGGGCGGATAGGGAACACTCAGCAGAAACGTCGCCATGTCGTCTCGATGAGCGGCCGAAAGCTGGCCTACTTTGTTTTCGTCGTTTCGCGAACTCTCGTCCGCGAAGGCCATCGTCGAAGCGAGTCCGCCATCAATCAAATGCCGGATGCTGCTGGCTGGGTCATCGGTATCAGAGTTCGGCGGAACGCTGCTGTGAATGTTAGCGCTGTTGTTGCCGCCATAGGGATCGCCAGGAATTCCATCCCAGTGATAAGGCTCCGTGTCGCGCAGTCCGCGGACCGGCATTGTCGAACGCGGCATGATCTGATCACCGCCAGTGACAATCGGCGTCTTCAGCACCCAAAGCAGTTGATCGGTATGTCCATCGGGGTGACAACTCGCACATGAGAACGTTCCTGTTGACGAAGCCGACGCAGTCTCGAACGCCACTCGCCCTCGTTTGACCGCTGGGTGAGTCGGATCGCTGAGCGTGATGGTCGACGTGACTTGCGGAGCTTCGCGATTGGTCAGGTCGACAAGGCTCACTGTGTTGGCGACTGCGTTGAGCACCCATGCCGAAGCAAGTCGCCCGTCGTTCTGCTGCAACGCGATTCCACGCGGAACAGCGCCCACGTCGACGCGTCCCAGTAATTCTCCACTTTTTGCATCGACCGTAAACACCTTGTCAGAAGCGGCCGCTGAAACTACCAGTGTTGAATCGTCGTCACTGATTTGAATTGCAAATGGAGTGGCGAGAGCCTGCCCCTGGTCTGGATGCATAGGCGGAAGAGGCTCCAGATCGATGAACTCTGGCTGACGCGTTTCTCCCTTGCCGCTAAATTCGACACGCGTGATCTGGTTTAGAAACGCTCGGTTTTCGAGCTGACTCAGGTCGTGCTTCTTCGTTCCCGATCGCCCATTCGCATCGTTGCGGGCATCGGTCTGGGCAACGAAGACCGTGCCGTCCGACGCGACGGCCAGACCATACAGCAGCGTTCCCAGCGAATCGACGGTTTCCACCAGTTGATCGGTTTCCGTATCGAAGATGAGCAGATCCCGGTCGGGTACGTCAGGATGCTTGATGATGTCGACCACATGACCGAGCGACAGCACATTGTTGTGAATGATCGAATGTTCCCACGCATCGAACGTCACCAGTTCACCGTCGATGTCGTCCTTGTTGCCGCCGGACAATTGCGTTTTGTTGTTGGACTCAAACGGAATGACAAACAGCTTGCCCTCACGCACTGCAATGGCTCGCGGATCCTGAGCCGGAATCGTCAACCGCTTGGTGACCTGTCGAGAGGCCACGTCCACAACGGCAATTTGATTCTCCGATGAGAGAGCCACGTATGCCTTGTCGTTGCTCGCGAACGCAATCCCGACTGGCTCGTCGAATGTAGTGGCATGTTTCGAATCGAACTCCTGAATCGTAGCGACGACGTGCAGATACGTCGGACTGGTCGAATCATTGTCGATCACGCTGACAGAATCTGAAACGTGATTCGACACCCACACTTCGAGCCCATCGGGTCGAACAGCCATGCTGACCGGATCGACGCCCACGGGAATGCGATGCACAAGTTTCTTCGTCCCGACATCAATCACGTCAACTGTATCTGCGGGAGTATTCGCGACAAAGACGCGGTCACCACTGATGGCAATCGGGTTGACATGCGGGCTCACAAACGTTGGATGGCCGACGACCTGAAATTCCGGTGGTGTCGCCTTGCGACTTGCGTTTGCATCTGGAGAGCCTGAACCAGTTCCAACACCGCCATCGGGCCGGCCGGCTGCCACTAACACCAACGAGGCAGCTGCGACAAATAAGCACAACGTGAGTAGGATGATCTTCATCAGTTCGACTCCTGTATTGCAGGTGATGAAACCTGTAAGTTTGACTCTGGCATCTGTGTATTCTTGTCACGTCCTGGATATCTTCTCCCATTCAAGAGAGCTCCCAGCCAGGTGTTTCTGACGCATAAGTGATAGCTAACAAGCAGCAAAACGGTGGTGACCGAACAAACGAATCCGAATTTCAGCAGCGAGGGCAACGACCAATCTCGGACGATAAACTGCAAGAGCATGACGACTGGGATATGGGCCAGATAAAGCCAGTACGACGAATCAGACAGGTAGCGAACCCAAAATCGCTGCGAACGAAAGAGCCGGTCAAACAAGCCCAGCATTGCGAATGACATCGTCCACGCGTAGCTGACTTGCATGACAGCAAACAGGATTCGACCGCTGGTCCGGTCTGGTCCCTGCAGGGCGAACCCAATCGGAAAAATAATGAGGACCGCCGCTGCGAGTTTCCACCAATATCCTTTGCCAACGGCGACCGCCTGGTCGTTCGCGCCAAAGTACATCGCCCCGTAGCCAAAAAATATCGCGTAGTAAGCAAAGACGGCCGGAAGCGGCAGCAGTCCGATCGACGTGTCTGGTCCATAAGCGTATTGCGAACTGGCCATGAAATACTGAGGCACGGCGGCCAGCGGGATCAGCCAGACGTAGCGCAGACTGGACGTTAGCCACTTATCTGACACGGCTGGAATTCGTAGCGTCTGCAGCAACTTCACAAGCAACGCAAATCCACAGACGAACCAACAAAGAAACCACAGAAACCACAAATGGTGAAAGACTGGAACGTAAAACAGTAGGCCAATGAGCCCTTCCAAACCGTTTGCCTGTGCGTCACGTGCGGTCATCACGGGAGCCGTTCGCCCTGTTTTCTCTTTGATTGCAGCCGCGATCCGCTGGCGTCCTGCGAGCAACTCTTCGCGGTCAACCGGCACTTGTACCAGTCCAGCGATATACGCAGTTGTTTCCCAATCGAGTGCAAGGAGCTGCTCGGGAGTGGCACCTTCGTTATTCTCAACTTCCAAACTCGCATCGTTAGCCAGCAGTAGCTTTGCCGCATCTGCTCGTCCGAATAGACAGGCCACATGCATCGGAGCCGATCCGAATGCATCCTTCGCGTCGACCTCTCCTCCGTTTCGCAAATATGCGTCCAGAGTATTCAGGTCGCTGAGCACCACAGCGGCCGAGACATCAATTTCGGCACCACCACCTACATCACTGCCAGACCGCAGTGCGTTCGCTTCACGCTCCTTCGCCGTCGATGTGTTCGCCGTCGATGTGGGTTCAGACGTGGGTTGCGAACGCACGTATCCTGAAACGATCAACATCACGGGAATGATCGTCACCATCGCCAGCAGCATGGGCAGGAAAATCCGTTTGAATCGATGGACAAGCAGTGCTCGCAGGCCGCGTTTCTTCCAAAGCATCGCAGTGAAAAACCCACTGACCAAAAAGAATAGCGGCATTCTCCATCCATGAATCGACGCCAGCAAGATTCCAAAAAGCCCGTTGGATTGAGAATCCTGGACTCCCCAGAACACTCCGACCCCCGGAATAAACGAAATTGCGCAGTGCAGAACAATTCCCAGTAACATTGCGAATCCTCGCAACGCGTCAAGATCGTATCGTCGGGCTGGTCCCGAGCTCGTCATCAATTGTCATCCTTCGATGGTGTGTACTTGTTGAGAATGCCTGCGATTTCAATTCGGGAACTCTTGATGTCGTCTAGGTCGAGTTCCAGGTTGAGCCAGTCGTACGCGTGCAGGTACGCTCCTTGAAGATCTTCGTCGAAGTCGAGCGTCACGATTTCTAGGGGAGTAAGTCCGCGATTGTTGATTTGATTCGGGTCTGCTCCCAAGTTGAGGAGTAATTCCACGATCTCCGGGCGGCAGAAAAAGCATGCTTGGTGAAGTGCTGTCCCGCCCGAACTGTTTCGGGACTCAAGATCGGCTCCGGCATCGATCAGGATGCTCGCGACTTCTTTGTGCCCGAAAATCGCGGCCAAAATCAGCGATGGGCTGCCTCCGAAGTCTTCCTTTGCCTCCAGGTCGGTGCCCGCCGCGATATGCTGTTCGACCACTGCTGTGTTGCCGGTGATGGCAGCCTGCCAGAGGCTGATCGTGGGCGTGCGGTTGATTGATACGACGTTCGCGGTGGATAGCAGTTGCAAAATTCTCGGCCGCTCGGACCTGATCCGTTCCAGGTCCAATGACATGTTCAGCATTTTTTCAACGTTGTGGTAGTAGGCTTCCAAACCCGAACTCCACTTGATGGCCACGTTGTCCACGGAGTTGAATCCGAGATGATTGCGAACGGCGGGATCTGCTCCAGATTTCAGAAGAACATTGACAATGTCCGTTCGTCCCAGGAAAGCTGCCATATGCAGAGCTGTATTCCCTTCGGCATCGGTCAGCGACACATCCGCTCCACTGGCAAGCAACAGTCGGGCGGTCGCCAACTGATCGAACAGAGTCGCGACGTGTAGAGGAGTCAGTCCACATTCTACCTTCGCATTGACGGACACGTGGTTTTCAAGCTCATTGCCGACTGCATTCAGATCACCGTCAGCCGCTGCCGCCCAAATGTTGTGTTCGGTACGGGAGACTTCGACAGTCAAATGTCCAAGCGACGGATACGCCATCGCTGTTTGCTGCTGCGAAAAGTTGAGAATCGTCAGCGACAGCAAAACTGTCGCCGCCAGCGTTGAAACACCGGATACCCACTTCCAGAAAGTCGACGTGGAATGTGGAATCGGTTGATTCGCTATGTCAGTTGGTGTCGCGGCAGACTGAGCTTCCTGTCGCAGATGCGTGTCGACTTCTGCCTGAAACAGGAACTCATCCAGAAGCTTGTCGTCATTAGTCAGACGAGCTTCGAGTTCCCGCACTTCGTCTTCAGTGGCAAGCCCCGTCAGGTAACGTTGAATCAGTTCGTTCGATGTCATACCTGAGGTACCTCCGCAGCCATTCTGAGTCGGACACAATTGGCGAGCTGTTCGCGCAGCCGACCCAGCAATTTGTACAACGCGTTCGGCGACTTTTTTCGGCGCCCGGCAAGTTCAACAACCGTGTAGGTTGAACTATGCGGAGCCAGCAATAACTCCCGATGCTCTGCCGAAAACTGATCGAGACACGCGTGGAGTGCTTGCCCGCATCGATTCAGCTCCTGCACCGGTCGGCGTTGACTTCGCTCAGCGACCTTTTCGAGCACTTCATCACTCAACAGCGGGCGTCGCGAACGCAACTTTTCCAGTTGCCGCAGACACTTGAACCGCAGGATGACTCTGGCCCAAGGAACGAAACCATCCGCACTCTCCAGCTGACTTCGCTTCTGCCACATCGTCACACTGGCTTCCTGCAACGCCTCGTCCACCAAATCCCAGTCCGGAACGAGACCACGAGCATACGCCCGAAGAGCAGGCTCAAACTTCACCAGCAACGCCAGAAAGTCGGGCTCAGCAAGTTCAAATTGCGGTTCTTGATCGTCCATACATGCTTCATCCGCCGCCACTCAATAAACCTGCCACGAATTTGGACGAATCTCGGAAAATTCGGACACTCTAGCCGAAATCCATGTCGGCAGGTCGCCGTGAAGTCATCGAAGATATGATGCTGGACCCGCCGCGCACAACTCGGCTCAGGTGGCGTTTCGGAATTCATCGCGGTGATGTAGGTGCCAAGAAACAAAAAAACCCTCGGCCACAAATTAGTGTGACCGAGGGCTTATGTTCGCATGACCGTCCGAAAGCTCCCCCGCGAGGACTCGAACCTCGGACATAGCGGTTAACAGCCGCTCGCTCTACCAACTGAGCTACAGGGGAATGTTGTACGTCCATCCGGAAAAAGCAGATGACGAACACTGAACGCGGGAATTTATCGTTGGAAGCGTTTCAGTTCAAGTCTGTTTCGGCTGCAAATTCGTCTCAAAATTATGTCTTTTTCAATCGAAGCTCGGAATTGTCGATTCTGCCGGTCCGAATTTCAAAATTCAGCATTTTACGCCACCAGCGTTTATGCTGTTCGCCCGGGCAATACCTGTATTTTGAGCGTTCGCTGCAACTTTGCTGCAAAATGAACCGATTGCTTTTTCCGTCGGGACAATTGTTAACAAAAATTGTGGTCAGGAGTGGCGGAGGGCGAACGCCAGCCTGAAAACGACGCTCAATCGGGTATAAAGCGATCGCGTTGTGACTTTTAAGGCGATCTGGCAAAGTTCGCAATTTCGGCGGCATCCCGGTGCAGTGAGATTTCCGAGTGCCGCAAATTAACATTCGAACAACATCGGCAACGTTTTTCTTCCGCGGTGCGCGGCACGTGCTCAATCGGCGAATGATGGATTTCCGCTCTCATGAAAATTATTTTAGGATCACAGTCAGCTCAGCGACGCGATTTGTTGCTGTCGGTTATCGAAGCTGATCAGTTGGTCATTCTGCCACCGCTTTCTGATCAGGAACCCGGGTTCGAAGAATGCACCACGCTGGATGAGATTGAGTTGCAACTGAAGAACATTGTGGAGATAAAGCAGAACGATGTCCTGCAGCAAATGCAGCGGGATGATCGGTTCTCTGCTGATGATTGTGTGATCTGTGCCGACACAGTGGTGGTTGCGGGGCGACCCGCTTGGCCATCGACAAAAGCTGATTCGCATTTGGTGCTGGGAAAGCCAGATTCAGCTGATTGGCAAAACACTGTTCGCCACTGGTTCGCAGAATATTACTCGGGCAAAACTCACGACGTTTGGACATGTTTCTGCGTGGCCACAGAAACGGCAAAGCGTGAGATGATTGTGAAGACGTCCGTGACATTTTCCAGAGTCGACAACACATGGGTGGACTGGTACCTGACCACAGAAGAACCGATCGGCAAAGCCGGCGGATATGGCATTCAGGACCGTGCCGCTGTATTTGTCGACCGAATTGAAGGTAGTTTAAGCAACGTGATTGGGCTGCCCGTGTTTGAAATTAGAACAGCGCTGCTGGAACTTGGCGTGATCAATCGATCAGCTTTGTCCGGCGGTAAAACGGGGCAGCAGGCGGCAACAGGTTTTACGCAGTGATGGATGCATCGTCTAAAATTCAGCCTTGTTTGAAAGTCGGTTCACGCACGTTGCCGAGTCGTTTTTTTCTGGCTCCGCTGGCCGGATATACTCATCTTGCATTTCGAATCGTCATGCGACGATTGGGCGGACTGGGCCTGTGTACAACGGACCTGGTGCAGGCTCAGATGCTGGTTTCGGAAACTCGCAAGTCTCTGGAACTGGTCGAAACCTGCCCGGAAGATCAGCCGCTGTCTGTTCAGATTTACAGCGGCGTGGTGGAACAATTGGTTGCCGGAGCGAAGTGGCTGGAAGATCGCGGCTACGAGGCGATTGACATCAATATGGGTTGTCCGATGGCCAAGGTGAATGGTTCGGGTGGGGGTGCTCGACTGATGTGCAACACGTCAGGAGCGACCGACATGGTGGGGCGCGTGATTGATGCCGTCAAGCTGCCGGTCACGGTAAAGATGCGGCTGGGCTGGGATCGACATAACCATACGGCTCCGGAACTGGCGGCTGCATTTGAGCAACTGGGCGTCGCGGCCGTCACGGTGCACGGGCGAACTCGACAACAGGGTTTTCAGGGAAATGTAAACCGGTCCGGAATCACAGAAACTGTGAAGGCTGTAAAATCGATGGCCATCATCGGCAACGGCGATGTGCTGACCCCGGAAGACGCATTGTCGATGATCGAAGAAACCGGCTGTGCAGGAGTCGCGATTGGTCGCGGAGCTATGCTGGATCCATGGATCTTTCGAAAGCTGCACGATATCGAATCGGGGCGTGCGCCTCGCGAACCGACTCGCGACGAACAGATTGCATTTCTGTCCGACCACTTTCACGTTATGACGGAACAACACGGCGACTACAGCTGCCTGATGTTCCGCAAGTTTGCCGCGTGGTATGGAGCTAAGCTGGGGGTTCCGGAAGACCTGGAAGATCGGCTGAGACGGTTCGAATCGGCGGCAGAATTCGACGCTGTCGTTGAACAGATTCGGCAGCGTCACGGTGAACGCAAGTCGTCCATGCCAACAGCTCTGGTGAAGGTTCCCAACGGCCCCGTCGAACGCTGGTAGTGGGAGTTGAGACTGAAGTTTTTCGAGGCGAGATTGCCGTAAGCAATCGGCCCGGGACGCTCAATTCTGAATTGAGTCTGCGTTTTATTTCACTGCAAGAATCGAAGCAAAGTTGAAGCATTGAAACCACGGTGCGACAGTTCGAAATCCAACGGACTTCAACCGAGCAACATGAGCATCCAGAGTTTCCGGAACCAGTCGGTTTTCGATGGCCGAGCGTTTCTGGGCAATCTCAAGATCGCTGTAGCCGTGAGCTCGCTTGAAATCGTGATGCAGCGTTGTCATCAGGTGCTGTTGCGATTCATCGTCAAAGCATATTTTTTCGGACACCAACAGGGCTCCACCTTCCAACATGCCGTCGGCCACAGTTTGCAGAAACGGCAATCGATCGGTGGGCGCTAAAAACTGCAGCGTTAGATTAAGCACCACAAACGACGCATTTTGAACAGGTATGTGGCGAATATCGGCGTGGTACAGTTCGACAGATTGGTTAGTCGATTCTTCAGCAAGAATCTGCTGAAGCCGGGTGATCATGGCTTCGGAGTTGTCGACGGCGTGAATCCGGCATCCGGCCGGCGCGTTGTCACGAATCAGCAGCGTTCCGGCACCCAGTGAACATCCCAGATCGTAGACGTTCGATTCCGGCTTTGCATACATCCCAGAACACTGAGCAATCATCGACAGCATCGACGAATAACCGGGAACCGATCGGCGGATCATGTCGGGAAAGACGTCGGCCACCGAATCATCGAATTCAAAGTCACCGACTCGATCCAGTGGAGCAGAATAAATTCGATCCTGTGCCATGATATTTACCGTCCCCCAAGGGCCATGTCCTGAACTCAATTTCCGTTGCCGCTAACAACCTGCTGGTCTGCGAGGATCGCGAAGTTCCCCAAACGCCCTGCCACATCAATAAGTGCCTTACAACACGTCGGCCGTTTCGATACCCAGCAGCGACAATCCGGTTTTGATCGCTCGCGCCATCAGATCACATAGAATCAACCGGCTGTTTTTTAGTTCTGCTGATTCCGCATTCTTGACGGAACACTGAGCATAAAATGCGCTGAACCTGCCTGCCGTGTCGAACAGCCATGCCGTCATTTGATTCGGTCGATAATCAGTCAGCACAGACGAAATCGCTTCGTCAAACTGGATCAACTGCAGCGCAAGAGCTCGTTCTTCGGGACAAGTCAGCAACACAGCAGATTCCGCCTGACCAAACGTACTACGATCGACGTTTAATTCTCTAAAAATGCCGCAGATTCTGGCGTAGGCGTACTGCATATACGTTGCGGTATCCCCGGTTGTGGCCAGCATTTTGTCCCAGTCGAATTCGTAATCGCTGTCACGGTTGTGATGCAGGTCCGCATACTTGATGCCGCCGACACCCACAATTTGTGCCACACCTTTACGATCTTCCGCAGACAGAATTGGTGTTTCACGTCGGTCGTCGTTTTCATCGACAACAACTCCAGCCCGAGCAACCGCTTCATCGACCAGGCTTTCCAGGCCGATGTTATCGCCGGATCGGGTCTTATACGGTTTGCCGTCCTTGCCCATCACGGTGCCGAAACTGACGTGCTGACACTTCAGGTCTTTGAATCCCCACATTTCGCAGGTCTTGAACAGCAGGTTAAAGTGTTCCGATTGTCGTTTGTCGACGACGTACAGAATTTCATCCGCCTTAAGTTTTTCGACTCGGTATTGAATCGTAGCCAGATCCGTTGTGGCATAGGTGTACGCTCCGTCCGTTTTCTGAACGATAAACGGAGCGTCGTTGCCTTCTACAAACACACAGGTGGCCCCATCGCTGTCGGTGGCGAGGCCTTTATCTTTAAGACTGGCAACAACATCTACCAGCATGGGATTGTAATAGCTTTCGCCCAGAGTCAGATCGAACTTAACATCAAGACGATCGTAGACTCTCTGCAACGCTTCAAGACAGGCGGGCAGAAATTCATCCCACAGCTTTTGGTTTTCCACGTCACCGGCGTGCAGCTTTGAAGTTTCCAGCCTTGCTGATTTTGCGATGTTTGGATGAGCGTCTGCCAACGCCTGCAGCGGTGCAGAAGCCGCCATCGCGGTGGTCTTTTCTTCGGCAGACCTGATTCCGTCAGCAGTGGACTCAACTGCCTTCTGCAGACTCTTCAGTTTCTTCTTTGCTTTCTTGTCTGCGGGGTCCAAACTGGATTCTTCCGAAGCCAGTTCGACTTTTTGCTGCTGCAGTTTATTTTTGAGTTCCGGCAGCTTTGTCCTGGCCGCGTGATAATCGGAAAGCTGATTAACCAGTTTGTACAGCCGAGCCAGTTCGCCTACTGAATCGGTGGCATAAGCGGCGGCATCAACAAAGTGACGATAGCCGTAAATGATCATGCCGAACTGAGTTCCCCAGTCGCCGATGTGGTTATCGCTGGTGACCTTGTGTCCGGCGAATTTCAAAGTTCGGCAAATTGCATCGCCAATCACTGAACTTCTCAGATGACCAACGTGCATCGGCTTGGCCACATTCGGTGACGAAAAGTCGACCACGACGTGTCGCGGATTTTCCAGCAGCGGAACACCCAGTCGATCGTCGCCCGCAATCGAATTGACTCGGTCGACGATCCAGTTGTCTTTGAGTCTGAGATTAATGAAACCCGGTCCGGCGATCTCTGGTTCCTCGCAGAGGTCGCTTATATCCAGAGCGGCAATAATCCGGGCAGCAACATCTCGAGGCGACTTGCTGAGTTGCTTCGCCAGCGGCATCGCGCAGTTGGCCTGAAAGTCGCCGAACTTCGGATCCTGCGAAGAACGAATCATTTCAAGCAATGGTGCAACATCATCCGTGAGCGGCTGAAGGGCTGTTTTGAAACGATTTTTTAGTACTTGCAGGATACTCATTAGATAACTTGAACAGAAAAATACATTCGAAAAAACGGGAACGCGGATGGTGGCGGGGCAGGTCGCTCAATGCAAGGCAAACGATGCTGGAATGCCGCAGCACACCTGGTTGGCAGCGAAACGGGCAAAGACAGCAGCCGTATTCCTGATGTTCGATGTATTCATGTGATTTTCCTTCCATTTTCGGAATGGCTGACGAACCAGTGGCCCAGTTCAACCCGGTTATGATTCTACGGCTGATTCAACAGAAAAAGACACGGCCAGATTGGGCCGCGCCTTTTATGAAGTTCGGATTCGCTGGAAGCACAGTGTTTATAGACCGGCGACTTTTACGTCTGTATCCAACTGAGCTCGCTGAGTGTGTCGCAGCAGTGAAGCGGACAACTGTTGAGGTGTTTGGAAACCTTCGAGACGTTCGACAATTCGAAGATCAGGCATGATAACCAGCAGTGATGGCAAAGATCGCACACCCATTTGTTCAATCAGTTTCCGATCGACGTCTGCGTCTATTTCGACAGGGATGAATGCCGTGCTGATGTCGCGGATGACGCCGGCGTTTGTAAACGTTTCGCTGTTCATTTGCTTGCAGGCACCGCACCAGGTTGCAGAAACCTTCACCAGCACCGGACGGCCACTGCGGCGAGACTGTTCTAAAGCCGTTTCGTAATTGCTAAGCCAAGGGATCGATGGAACAAAGCTGGCCGCCTGATAACGGTTTGCAACCGGCCGTGGTGCTGTGAGCGTATTGCTAACACGATTTCCTGCCTGATAGTGCGAAGGACAGTTCGGGCCGCAGTTGCAGTAATCGCCTTTGCAGCCGCACGCTGGGCAAGACGCCGTGATGGGTGAATAGCCGTTACCGCGAGCTGACGTGTTTCGCTGAGGCATCGACGCCTTCTCGTTGGTTAGACGTCGCCAGTCATAGTTCGTCGGACGATTCAAACTGGATTGCGAATTCTGCGCAGGCGAAGCCTGTCCCCATAAATTTTGACTAGCCGAAGACCTGCCGGCAGAGTACTGGTCAAACGACTTCTGACCATCGAGACTTTGCCCCGGAGAAGGCAGTCGGCAGATTCCGTTCTCACACACCTGAGCGTTAACTGCCGTGGCGGCAAGCGAAATCGCAGTGACAACAACTAGAGTTTGGAAAGGAGACATATTGGACTTTCTCTTTGAGACAGGTTGTTTTGGTTTAGTGCTTGGTTGCTGTCCGGTTGGACGAGAGAAAAACAATTGCAGGTGGTGTGCCAGAATTGACAACGTGTTTTAATTCTCACCAAAACCCAACAATCCGGTCAGATTTTGACATAACGCTTAAAGTGGGAAGAGTCTGACGCCGCGCTTTGACAATGTCGTTCCGGTAAAATCGTGTCAGATCTGACACATCCGCCGTCAATCTGAACACAAAATCGACGGATATTTTGCTGTACCGACGGCGGGCGGCCGTCGTAAACCTGCGACTCCGATCGCTGGAATATAAGGCTGACAGTTAGCGGATGAAGTCGCTGACCTGGAAGCGGTGCGAAAACCGCTCCGGCTTACTTCATAAAGACGCGCGAGCAAGTGAATTCAGGTATTGCAAAATTCGATCGCTCACGCGTCCTGCTCGTAAATTTGCGGTCTTAGGACCGGCGGTACGTCAGAAAAACGTGCCGGCAGAAAGACGCGGCCGAGTCTCGCCGGCACCGTTTCCTTTCAGGCTTTCAGCAACAGGAAACAGGCGTGAAAAACTTTCTGTTGCGATGTGTATTGTGCGGCATCGCATTTCCAGCGTTGGCAGCGGCGTATGACGAATTTCCGGAAGCCGTGAATACTCAGGTGGCCGGCGAATATCCCCCGTCACCACGTGAAATGCTGAGGCTGCTCGAACTTCCCGAAGGCTTCAACGTGACTCTGTTTGCTGGCGAACCAGACGTGCAGCAACCGATTGCGGATGAGCCTTCGTCCGCAGGCCTGCGCTATGCAGTTTCAGGTAAAAATGACCCTCCCACTTTGCTGCGATTTGCTGCTTGCCGAATCGCTCAATTACCAAACCTTCGCGAAATCGTTTTGGGACAACTGCTAACGAAGTTCGGCCCGGCGAAAGATACTCCGGGACAGATTGCCGTCCTGCAGGGGCTGACTGAAGGATTCTGTGGACAATTACGCCCAACGCCTCCAAACGCGTGGTCAGTGCACAAAGCCAGGCTGATAAACAGCAAAGCCGAAACTGTTTTGAGGCTCACCCAGGAACCGTCGGCTCTGTTTGGCGATGGAACTACCTTGCACGAACTGAGGACTTTGGCGGCAGATCGAAACGGTGATCATGCTGTGCGCCCTCAGGCGATCTCTGCGTTAGCTCAGCAAAGTGACGTAGAGTCACTGGGGCTTCCTAAGCCTTCTTAACGACCGAGCTATCTATGTCGATATTGCCAAAGCACTCGCGGTATTTGACGATCCTCGCATCCCCAAGGAAGTGCTGAAGCAGTGGGATAACCTGCGTTATGGAGCTCGCGAAGCAGCAACGGATACGTGGTGCAGTCGGAAGTCGTACGCGATACAACTCACGAAGGCTCTTGATGAAGGGCGAGTGGCCGCGACCGATCTAACGGCTGCTCAGGTGCGACCATTGCTGGCATTTAACGAGCCTGCTGTAACGCAGATCATCAACGCCAAATGGAGCGTGATCAATGAATCATCGGAAGCCAAAGCTGCGATGATGGCAGGCCTGAAATTACGGCTGACTTCCGATGTGCTGAGCGCCGCAGACCTCAATAGCGGTGCAGCTTTGTTTAAGAAAACATGTGTCGGCTGTCACAAGCTGTACGGCGAAGGCGGCCAGATCGGACCGGATCTTACAATCGCAAATCGCGGTAACATAGACTACCTGCTGGGAAATATCGTTGACCCCAGCGGCGAGGTTCCTCGGCAGTTCACGGTGTCTGTTATTGCTCTGACATCCGGTCGAATCGTCACGGGTGTCGTGGTTGGAGAGACAGAACAGACCATTCTGGTGCAGTCCGACAAGGAACTGCAGAAAATCGCTCTCAGTGAGATTGAAGAACGAACTCGCACAACAAAGTCACTGATGCCCAATGGCCTGCTTGATACTCTCTCTCCGGAACAGGTGCGAGACGTAATGGCCTTTGTTATGAAACGCAGATAGCTTCGGACAGATCGATACAGCGCTTCGTCACAGACAGCTACCGTCATTTAACTAACTACGAAAATACCACCCAGGCGGCTCGCTGGATCGCTGGTATTTCCGACTTGTGCGATTTCGGTGTTTGAGATGCCGTCACTGAGGCTACGGGTTTCTGGTTCCGTTCTGAACAAGGACCAGTAAGTTGCACTCCGCCCATTTAACCTTCGCCCAAAGCAGGCAGGTCAAAGCGGCGTGATAGACCATCTCAGCTCGACTTCCTGTCGACGCTGACTACAGCTCGATGTTCGCCATCGGGCTGCACTTCAAAGACGGACGTACCACAATCGAATACGACTGGAAAAATCAGTCGTGACGGAATACGGGCTTAGCAAGTCACGCTGACTTGTCGCCGCCAGGTTGGGGATCGTTCCGTGACATCTATCGGTCAGGAGTCCCTAACGGGCTTGTGTTTATGCCGGTTGCATTGAGTCGGCATCGCAATAGAACGCACAGCAAGATTAGCCGCCGCCTAAAAAGACGACGACTCAACTCGCACACGTTACGCGGCACGTCTGAGAAATTCTGAGGTTGCTGCCATTTCGTCGACGTAGACCGGCGTGGTTGGAAACTTCAGCACTTCCAGACCAAACTGCTTCATCTGCAATTGGTTGCTGTAGATAGGATCTCGCCAGTCGCCGATTCTTCCATCGCGAACAGCTTCCACCATTTCGCGAACGCCTTCGGATACGTCAACACTGGCTTTGAAGCCCAGTGTTCGACGAATCTTTTCAAACGAAACTCGATAGCTTCGAGGATCACTGTCGTCGCTGGATTCTTCCACCTTGATATTCGGCAGATGACTGGCAACCATCTGGCCAAGTTCGCTGATCGTATAGTTTTGACTTTCGTCGCCAACGTTGAATGTTTGATTACCAACCAGCGGCAGCGGAGCTTCCAGACACATGTGACAGGCGCGAGCCATGTCACGCACGTGAATGAACGGGCGTGCATAATGTCCGTTAAAGACCGAGATCTCGCCTTTTGTAACAGCTTGTGCACTAAACAGATTAGCGACAAGGTCGAAGCGTGGGCGGTGTGAAAGTCCGTAAGCTGTACCGAAGCGTAGCAATGTTGGCTGGAAGCAGTCGTTGGCCGTTTCCTGCAGAGCTGTTTCCGCATCAATCTTTGTGGTCGCGTACAAAGAAACAGGATTCAATGTACCGGATTCGCTGATCGCCCCTTTGCCATCGGACGCTCCATAAACGCTGCAGGTCGACGCAAAGATGAATCGTGAAATACTGTTGGCTCGAGCCAGCTGCGCGATCATGCGAGCAGCCTGGTAATTGACTGCGATCGTGGTTTCTTTGTCGATGGCACATGCCGGGTCGCCAACAATCGCTGCAAGGTGCACAACGGCGTCCATGCCACGAAGTGCTCGAGTGACGTGTTCGATGTTTCTGAAGTCGCCTTTTTGAACCTGAAGACGTTTGTTACTGAGCAATTCCTGAAGAGGCTCAAGGCCAAACAGTTGCAGGTCAAGAACTCGCACCTGATAACCGGAATCCAGTAATTGCCGAACCAGTTCTGAACCCACATACCCCGCGCCTCCAACAACCAACACGGATTCAATGTTTGTCGCCCCACGCGATTGCGATTTTGGAATCAAATGGAAGAACGACGAAAGCGAGCGACGTGATAAGCGTGTCAGGGCGAGTCCTGCAAACAGCATTGTCCAGGCAGGAATACCAAGTTCGATCGCCGGTAGTGGACGCTGTAAAGCAATTGCCCCGAATAGCACCTGAAGAACGAAGCCGGCGATGCAGGTCTTCGCCGCAGCAATCAGCCGATCAGGCAGTCTTCCGCTGGGCAACGGACGGTAAAATCCGGTAAGTGCCAAAAGGCAGATGCCCGTCACGCCAAACCAAACGGCATTCATGAGAAACGTAGTGTTGACTCGTTCTGCCACCGATCCGATGGGATCTGCCGACGAAAACTGACGGCTGGTCACCAATCGACACAAGGACGCAGCGATCAATGCAAAATTGGCAATCGCAAAGTCGACAGCCATTTTTGAAATCACAGTGCGTCGATCTGAGGAACCGAACAGGCGGAAGCGAAATGAGCCACCGATGGGAGCTGTCAGAGCGGAAGTCTGTCTACCCACTGGATGATCCTTAGATACTGGTCGTATTCAGATGAATCAAGGTCTTCGCCAGGATAGCGAACCTGCCTACATCCGGGTATTACGAGAGAAATGATTGAGAGAGAATCTACGCGGGAACCCCACATCGAACTCCAGTAAGGTAGCGGACGTTGAAAAATGGGTGGAGACCATTTCTACGACCGAAATTCCCAGTCAGCTTCAGGGTGTTGTAAACGCGCGGATCTGACCGGTGTTTCCTCGCAATTGGCCTGGTGTTCGGCAGAATCTGCCAGAATTCAGGCGACTCCACGCATTCCCCACGTGCTCTTAAGGGCAACAGCAGGTTTTTTTGAGCACAAAATGGTGGGGCGCAGCTCAAGTCAGAGCTGTCAGGCAGTACCTAATAGCGGCGTCGCAAAGTTCACTCATTGACTGCCCTGTTGAAGAGGCGGATTTCGGCACAAGACTATGCGATGTCATGCCGGGAATTGTATTCACTTCCAACAGCCATACGCGGCCAGTTGCGTCGACACGAAAGTCGACTCGGGCAATCCCGGTAACATGGCAAAGCTCACAGGCTGTTACTGCAACCTCAGAAGCCTTTGCGAAGTGACCGCTGCCATCGACAATGTACTGCGTCCGGTTGTCAGCATATTTCGACGCATAGTCGTACCATTCAGTGGCTGGTTGAATTTCGATGGCAGGATACGCTTGGCCGTTTATCACGGGCACGGTTACTTCCTTTCCCGCAATAAACGTTTCAACCAGGCACTCGTCATCAAACTGAAATGCCAGATTCAATGCCGCTTCAATTTGCATCGGTGTTTCAACGATAGAAATGCCAATACTGGATCCCTGACGCGGTGGCTTCACCACAACCGGAAGACCATGTTTCAAGATCGCCGTGCGATTACATTCCGGCCCGGAAGAATTATTCAATGCAATTCCAGGCGGAACTGCGATTCCATGCTCAGCAAGAAACGCATTCGTGCGAATTTTGTCAAACGTCAGTTCTGAAGCGGTCGCCGAACTGCCAACAAATGGCAAATTAATCTGTTCCAACTGTCGTTGCAGAACTCCGTCTTCGCCACCCGTGCCATGCACCATAGGAAACGCGATGTCCCAGTCTTCGCCGTTCAACGACGCTACGTCAATATCTCGAGGATCCAGCAAATCAACAATGTAGAAACCAGAAAACGTGAGCGCCAGCGCGACAGCGGTACCACTCTGCAGACTAACTTCGCGTTCGGGAGATTCGCCTCCGGCCAGAACAAGCACTCTCACGACAAATTCCGATTTTAAAAATCCACTACGTCAGAACGTGCACCTGCAGAACTGACCATCACGCTACATAACTTAGGAACAGTCCCTGAATAATATTCGTTTGGCCCGACTCTACGGAATCTGTTTTCGAACCATCCCTTAGATCGGCGGCATAGCAGATGAGGGCTCCACGATCTGCGCTGTAATTTCCTGCAGAGGCACAAACTGTGACTTTACCGGGTCAAACGCAAACACCTGCCCCGTTTCGAATTCATATACCCACCCATGTAGCTTCAACTGATCTCGTCCCAGTGCCGCTGCTACTGAGGGATGAGTACGAAGATTTTCCAGCTGTACCAACACGTTCTCTTCGACCGTTAAAGTCAGCCGTTCATCTTCTTTGGTAAGGTGAGCATAGTTTTCTTCTACGATGCGTCGCGTCGCCTCGGCATGTTGCAGATACGCCCGCACGGCTGGCATCTTCTGCACTTTTTCGGCGTGCAGCAGTCCCGACATCGCTCCACAATGCGAATGTCCACAGATGATAATATCTTTGACGTTTAACGCTGCCACGGCATATTCAATGGTCGCCGCTTCGCCTCCGTGAACTGCTCCGTAGGCTGGAACAATATTGCCGGCGGTGCGTTGAATAAATAATTCGCCGGGCTTGGTTTGAGTTAACCAGCTGGGGTCAATGCGTGAATCGGAACACGTGATAAACAGGGCAAGTGGGTTCTGCCCTTCAATCAATGTCTCAAACAGCTTCTCATCCTGACTAAAGCATTCACGCTGAAACCTGTGGATTCCCTGGACCAGTTTCTGCATTTCTCAGACTTTTCTACGTGGGTTTCGGAAGCTTCAATTCTTCAAAGTGAATCCTGAATTTACAGAATGTCCTTTTCAACTTTCTCCCACGGACTAATGGGCGTTATACGCCGTGTCACGGCCACGAAAAAAGCGATTGCTGTTTTCCGCGACATTTACGGGTAAGTGTTTCTGCGAGTTGCTGTAAAGCTTTCGATGGGTAAGGAAATCGGGCGTGGAAGGCATTGAAAAAGTTCCGGACTTTCGCAAGGCCGGGACTCTTTTAAGACATACGCCAATCACCACTAATCTTAAATTAAGACCGAGCACCTTCGTAACGAGCGTTGACCCAGGCACCATTGGCCGCACTACTGGCGACGCACTGTTGAATGAAGTACATGCCTTCGGCACCGTCGTAAATGTTCGGATAAATTGTGTGCTTCTTCTCAAACGATTCACCAGCTGCTCGAGCAACCATGGCATCGTATGCGAAGCGATAAACGTTCGCGAAAGCCTCAAAGAAGGCTTCCGGATGTCCCGATGGCAGACGACACGCGGAAGCTCCCATGCTGTTCATAAACGGAGCATTCGGATCTCGCGTATACATCTGATGCGGCGATCCATTCTTTCGTACGATCATCACGTTGGGCTCTTCCTGACGCCACTGCAATGCTCCCTTAGTGCCATCCACTTCAATAAACAGATCGTTCTCTCGACCGTGCGAAATCTGGCTGGCAGTTACTGTTCCCAGAGCACCATTTTCAAAACGTACCACCGCGTGACCGTAATCGTCCAGAGCGCGACCTTCTGCGAAGATCTTTAGATTGCAGCTGATTTCGGAAGGCAACAGGCCCGTCATGTATCGACCCAGATTGAAGGCGTGAGTTCCGATGTCTCCAAACGCGCCAGCTGCTCCGGACTTAGTCGGATCCGTTCGCCAAGCGGCCTGTTTTTGATCTTCAGCTTCCAGACGCGTTCGCAGCCAGCCCTGAATATAGTTGGTACGGATGGCTTGAATTTCGCCCAGTTCACCATTCAAAATCATTTCACGAGCCTGGCGTACCAAAGGATAGCCCGTGTAGTTGTGAGAAACGGCAAAGACGACGCCACTGGCTTCAACCGCTTTGACAAGCTCTTCAGCCTGAGCCATGTCAAAGGTCATGGGCTTATCGCAGATGACGTTAAACCCCGCTTCGACGGTGGCTTTGGCAATTTCGAAGTGAGTGTGATTTGGTGTTGCGATGCTGACGAAATCGATGCGTTCGCTTTCGGGCAGAGCCTTTTCCTTTTCAAGCATCTCCGTGTACGAACCGTATGCTCGAGATTCCGCAATATCATAAGCGGGGGCTGAAGCTTTCGCACGTTCTGCGTTGGACGACAGCGCTCCGGCAACAAGCACGGCTCGATTGTCGAGCACCGCCGCTGTCACGTGGACTCGACCAATGAATGATCCCTGACCACCACCCACAAGTGCCATGCGAAGTTTGCGATTGAGAGACCCGTTAGTTGTTTCCATCTTTGCTTCTCACCTTTCTGGACAAAACTGCCGCCAGAACCGGCGACTGCGTTTGTCAGATTTCAGTTTTGGAAGTTTGAACGTGAAGATTATTTGTTGGGGGAAAGTGAGTAGTTATCGGAAAAATTGCCTTACATCCACACGGAAATGTGGCGAACTCCCGGGTTGAATCGTCTCAATTAGCCAATTTTGGCCCATAAAACTTCAGCATTTTCAGCAGTGACGCCGAACGCGTGCCAGAATAATAGTGACTCAATCGGAAAACAACTCAGCCCGCCCGTCAGCCTTTATTTGGTGACACCAGTGACATGACTGTTTCGCGACGATCTTTTTTTAGACTGGAATACCCCGCTCGACATCGTCCGACCCTTGAGTGTTCGGGGGGCCGTTTCTCAGTGATTGAAATTTCCGAAGCAGGCATTCGAGTCCACATCACAGATTCAAAAAACCACCATTTTCACATTGGGCTGGTACTTGAAGCGACCGTGCAGTTCAGCGATGGCGAACTTCTGAAAATTCACGCGAGCGTGCTGCGTTTCGGCGAGGTCGATGGCGAAGATCATTGTGTTTTGCGACTCATCGATAGCATCTGTACAAAACGCATTTTCACAGAAGAACGATTTCTGCTGCGGATATATCCGACGATCACGCCAAATCAGTGCCCCGAAGAAAGATTGTTGCCATGACTTCCAAGTTCTGCAATGTTTGAACGCTCGCCGATGGATGCTGCCTAGTTGACGCTGTAGACTCAACCAATCCGCGGAGGACAACATTTGCCTCTGCAACGTCAGACGACGGTCGCCGTTCACCGCCGCACGACTCCGAGTCAGCCAACTGTCTTTTTTCTCCATCGCCGATTTGTAAAAAACGATGTCCCGAAACATCATGCTGACCATCGCGTATGATGGCACAAACTATTGTGGCTGGCAGGTACAGCCAAACGGCATGACTGTTCAGGAACGAATCGAACGAGCGATTGAAAAAGTCACTGGAGTTCGGACTCGTGTCCTGTGCGCGGGGCGAACGGATTCCGGCGTCCATGCGATGGGACAGGCCGCTTCGTTCCATACCGATTCAAATATCAAAGGAGCTCAGTTCCGCCGCGCGCTGCAACGCTATCTGCCGAATGACATATCCATTGTGCAAACGCGAGAAGTGTCCCCGGAATTTCATGCAACGTTTTCCGCAATTCGCAAACGCTATCGCTATATGATTTTCGATGGCCCGGTATTGCCTCCTTTCTTACGCAACTCCGTATTTCATCATCGACACGAGCTTGATGTTGCGTCGATGAAACAGGCTTTGCCGTATCTGCATGGCACCTATGATTTTCGCTGTTTCGAATCCAGCTGGCCCAACAAGGCCACAAGCATTCGCACGGTAATGGACGCAACAATCGGTCGCGCAGGGCACTGGAATATCTGGAATAATGATATTTCGTGGCAGCCTACAGATCCACGATCGCATGCAGATACTGACAACCCGCTGATCTGTTTTGAAATCATGGCCGACGGTTTCCTGTACAACATGGTGCGGGCCATCGTGGGCACCTTGTTTGATATCGGAACCGGACGAAAACCGCCGGGACATATGGGCGAAGTAATTGCGTCAATGGCACGCAGTAATGCCGGCACAACGGCAGAACCGCACGGCCTGTACCTGGTACAGGTCGATTATCCGGAAGCCCATTTGACCCCGCCATAAACCGTTCAAATGCCGCACCAGAATTTTGCCGAGACTGAAGTACACTCAATAAACTTTTGTCATGGTATTATCATGTCACAGCATTGTGGCGTATATCAGGTTACACCTTTGCAGCGCCCCCGAACGTTCGACCGTTGACCAACGAAACCCGATGATTCATGCGAACCGCTCACATTATCACGCGATTGATTATCGGCGGCGCTCAGGAAAACACACTGTTTAACGTTGATGATCAGCATCACATTCACGGCGATGACGTTTGCTTAGTTACTGGTCCAGGACTCGGCCCCGAAGGCACGTTAGAGCAAAAAGCAATCGAACGCGGACTCGACCTGCGTCTGCTTCCCGAAATGAAACGCAGCCTGCATCCGTGGCGCGATGCCAAATGCTATTTTGCGTTGAAGCGTATGCTAGCCGATTACAAACCTGACATTGTACATACTCACAGTTCCAAAGCAGGGATCCTCGGTCGACGAGCCGCGTATGCTCTTGGAATTCCATGCGTTCACAGCATTCATGGAGCCGCGTTTCATTTTGGCCAGCCGGCAGTGCTGTTTCATGCCTATCGCCAGGCAGAGAAAATCGCCAATAGTTGGTGTCAGCACTTCATCTCTGTATGCGACGCGATGTCGAAGCAATATCTGGCTGCAGGCATTGGCACGGCCGATAAATACACAACCGTCTACAGCGGCATGGAGGTCGACCATTTTCTGAATCCCTCGCGATCACGAGAAGACGTTCGAGCAGAACTGCAAGTAAACGACAGTCACGTCGTCATCGGCAAGATTGCGAGACTCTTCAATTTGAAGGGGCATGAGTATCTGATCGAAGCGGCTCCACAGATTGTTAAACATGTTCCAAACGTCAAGTTTCTGTTTGTAGGCGACGGCATTCTGAAACAACAGTTTCAGGCGAGAATCGCAGAACTGGGCCTCACAGACAACTTTATTTTTACTGGCCTGGTGCCGCCCGATCAGGTGACTAACTATATTCATGCGATGGACGTTGTTGCTCACACAAGCCTCTGGGAAGGACTTGCCCGCGTGCTTCCACAAGCCCTAATCTGCGGAAAGCCGATCGTAAGTTACGAAATCGATGGTGCGCCGGAAGTATGCATCAACAATGAAACCGGATTTCTTGTGACATCCCGCGCGATTGACGAACTGGCCGGTGCGATCACTCGACTGGCCGTCGATCCGCAACTGCGAATGCGACTGGGAAACCATGGTCGCGAACGATTCGCACCGCAATTTCGTCACGAATTTATGACCGAACGAATTCGTGAAGTGTATTCGCGCGTGCTTAGGCAACGGAAATAGAAAACGGTTTCTGTTGTGGCAACACCTCTGGTGTCAAATACGCTCAGAGCGTATTGAAACACCGATGTTTATGGACTGGTAAAGCGGCTAAGTCTGCGAACCCAACCTTACGCCGTCGCGGCTTCGGAAAAAAAGCTGCGAGTGATTTCGGTCTGGGGATCGTCGAATATCTGTGCCGGCGGGCCGGATTCGGCAATGGTCCCGGCGTGCAGAATGTGGATCTGATGAGCCACGTTTTTTTTGCGAACGACATCGCATGCGTCACCACGATCATTCTTTGACCGGCCGCCGCCAGATCGGTCATAACGCTGATAACTTCAGCTGTACTACGAGGATCCAGAGCACTGGTGGGTTCGTCAAACAGAATCGCTTCCGGATTCATTGCCAGTGTTCTGGCAATTGCAACGCGCTGCTGCTGGCCGCCCGATAGCGATCTCGGACGAACGTCCTGTTTTGCAAGCATGCCGACGCGGTCCAGCAGATTACGGGCAGCCGCTATGGCGACGTCCCGAGGCTGCTTCAGCACGTGTATCGGTGCTTCGGTTACGTTTTGCAGAACTATTCGAGGAGGAAACAGATTGAACTGTTGAAACACGATTCCAACACACTGTCGCACGATCGCCAGTGCTTTTTCCCGCTCGGGACCAACCGTTGCCGACAGCATGATATCGCCGATTCGGATTGTGCCACTGTCAAACGTCTCCAGTCCGTTAATTGTTCGCAGCAGCGTACTTTTTCCATCTACGGATGGCCCCAGTAACACGCAGACTTCGCCATCTGCCACCTTCAGGTTCACGCCGCGCAGGACTTCATGCTGCTGGTAGCGTTTCACAATACTGGTAAGTTCAATCATGACCGTCGCTCCTGACTGAGATTCTTTTCCAGACGATTCGTCACCAGTGATAATGGATAGCTCATCGCCAGATACGACACGGCGGTCAATAATCCGAGTTCCACGATGGCTCCGGCACTGCGAGCCTGAATATAGTACATCTTCGAAAGTTCAACGACAGTTATGACTGAACACACGGCTGTGTCTTTGAACAACGCAATGAAGTCGTTGGTCATCGGTGGCAGCACCAGTCGCGTTGCCTGAGGCACAATGATTCGACGCAATGCCATTGATTTGCTCATGCCCCGCGACAATGCAGCTTCCATCTGGCCAGGCGGAATGCACTGAATTCCACCGCGATAGATTTCCGCTTCATAGGCCGAATAATTGATCGCCAAGCTTAATACAGTCGCCGAAAACGCATTAATAGAGAGACCCATGCCGGGAAATATGATGTCCATAAATTCAGGCAGCAGAAAATAGATTAGATACAACTGCAGCACCAAAGGAGTGCCACCCATCAGTTAAATATAGCAGATGGCGGGAATTCGCAGCCAGCCAGGACCATACAGCCGGGACAAAGCAATCGCTAACCCAAATAGTACGGCCAGCAGCACCGCGATCACCGAGAGCAGAATCGTCATTCCTGCCGCGCCGACCAACAGGCCACCACGCTGCCAGATCAGATTCAGCCGGACGACTGTTCGAAGCTGCTTATTTTTTCGTCTGCTGGCGAAGGAACTTCCGCCGCACCGAAAGTAAGACTGCCAACAAATCCGTCATCGTTGCCGGTTTCCAAACCGCGCATCATTTGAGTTTCGTTCCACATCCGGTAACGTACAAAAATGTGGTGCAGACTGCCGTTCTGCGATGCCATCAGAATGGCCTCGTTGGCTGCTTTTAAAAGATCAGAGTCCGCCTTTCGCGTCATGGCGACATATGTAGCCCCATCCAACAGGTGGCCCGACGGGCCTTGGTCGCGCAAATCCTTTAGAATAGAAGGTCCAGACAGGCAGGTCCTGAAGATTTGCGTCGACGTTGCTAAGACCTAACTTTGTGGCTTCCATTTCATCGGTCGCGCCGTCGAACAACGCCAATCCAACACTGCCTACGCCAAACTGCTCGATGTAATCCTGAGCAGCCGTGCCACCCAATACTGATGCTTTATATGGACGACCATCGACCGGTTTTAACAGGTCGTGCCACGATTTCAGGCTGTCGTCGGCAACACGCCCAAGCAGTTGAAGTTCGTAGATATAGTAGGGGATCGACAATCCGTATCGTGCGGATCGATTGGGCGTCCATTCGTATCCATTCAACACGATATCAACATCGCCACGTTCCAGGATGTCGGGCAGTTTGTTCCAGTGTCCCTGAGCGAATTCAGCTTTCACACGAAGGTGGGCCGCAATCAGTTCGGCCAGTTCAACTTCAAACCTGGCAAGATCCTTAGGGGTTGGCAGGATCCGGATATACAAACGGGCCTCCGCCTTCCTGATCGGCCCCCCAAATCAACGTGCCGCGTTTTTTATTGCGGCCAACGCCCTGTCGCCCTGTGTATCGTCGCCCTGTGTATCGTCGGGCAACACGCGAGGGGAAACAACACAGTCAATCAAGCAGTGTGACGCAACAAGTACGAGTATCGCTCGTGGAATATTTTTCAACAGAGAAAACCCGTCAGCCATCAAACGACCTTTCAGCAGAAACACTCAAGCGGCCGTGAAAAAAACCGATCGACATTCTAATCGCGTAATCGCTGCCGTCATTGGTCGAGTGCTCGGGCGACGAAATTTCCGGCAACTTTAGGGCGAGGAACCTTGCCCGTGAACCATTGCCGAACATCATTTTCCAGACAAACGCCGTGCATGAAATTATACAGGGCTTTGTTGAGCGCCTTACCGAGCGAATCGTGATCGACGCCTGTCGGGTCGATAAATTCGATGTCATTTTTGGCGAAAGACACAGTCGGCAGTGGCACTAGCTGCACGCCGTACTCTGCGGGATTTTTCCCAACGGGAGAATGCACTGTGCACGTAAATCGATGAAAGAACCCGGATTGAATACAGTCTGCTTCAAACAGCTGCCGCACGTATTCCAAAGCGTCTACGGTATCCTGCACCGTTTGCGTGGGAAAACCGTACATCAGATAAGCATGTACCAATATACCGGCATTGCTGAAGGCTTTGGTTACCTGTGCAACCTGTTCAACCGTCACGCCTTTTTTCATTAGGTTCAGCAGTCGATCCGATGCGACTTCCAGCCCTCCGGAAATTGCGATACAGCCACTTTCCGATAGCAGATCACACAGTTTGGGAGTAAACGATTTCTCGAATCGGATATTGCCCCACCACGAAATTGTGACGTTGCGACGCAGCAACTCTTCGGCCATCGCCTTCAATGCCTTCGGCGGAGCGGCTTCGTCAACAAAGTGGAAACCTGTCTGGCCGGTTTCCTGAACAATCGCTTCGATGCGGTCCACCAAAGTGTTGGCGGCGACACCATCGTAGCGACCGATATAGTCCAGGCTGACGTCACAGAAACTACATTTCTTCCAATAACACCCGTGAGCCACAGTCAGCTTATTCCAGCGGCCATCAGACCACAGTCGATGCATCGGATTAAGCATATCCAGCGTCGAAAGATACTTATCTATCGGCAGTCCATCCCACGTCGGAGTTCCCACTTCCGCAAACGGAACATCGGGTTCAGGATGATTGACGTACTGCACCGCTTCTGAATCGCGGTTGAGCACAAACGTGCGCACGAGTTCGTTTTCAGGACGTTCGTCGCGCAGATGTTCCAGCAAAGCCAATAGCGGACGTTCGCCGTCATCCAGTGTGATGTAGTCAAAGAAATCGAACACACGCGGATCGGACAATTCACGCAGTTCGGTGTTCACAAACCCGCCGCCCAGCAACGTGATGACGTTAGGATGCTGTGACTTTATAGATTGAGCAATCCGAAACGCGGCATACACACTGCCGGGAAACGGCACAGATATTAAAACGATGTTCGGCTGATGCTTTTCAATCGCCGCCAGCGTCAGGTCTCGCAGCGTGATGTCCACCAGATTCTGCGGTGCCGCCAGAGCATCCGCCAGCGGGTCAAACGTGGGCTGGCTGGCCGCCAGTGATTCCGCATAGCGGACGAATTCAAATCGCGAATCAACAGCGTCCCGAACAACATCAGCAAGGTCGCTAAGATACAACGTCGCCAGATGTCGAGCCCGATCCTGAAGCCCGAGCGCCCCGAATGCCCAGTTCAGAGGATCATCGTGTTCGGCTTCTTCGTCGATCTGATCGTAGTTTTCAAGAGACTCAAAACGTGAACCTTCCGGAAGAAACAGACGACTGTTAATACGGTGCGCCAGCGTCGAGTCGCGGCCCTGAAGAAACGCGATAACGCGATCAATCGTGGCAAGGTATTGGATAAATTCGTCTTGAAAGTTCTTTACGTTTTCTGATTGTTTTCGCTGCGGAAAAGAATCGATGTGGTTACGAATCGCCTGCAGACCATCCGCTGACAGCAATCTGAGAACCAGCGCCAACGCCAGATCTTCCTGCACGGCGTCGACGTTTTGAAGTCGCAGAAATCCGGTCAGATAAGCGGTCGAAGGGTAAGGCGTGTTCAACTGCGTCATCGGAGGAATGACTGACAGAACCTTTGGCTTGGAAAGAATCGGTTGCACGAATAGTCGACGCTCAAAAACAGTTATAGGAAAACGCTCAGTCCCCACGATGGCCTCGCGGTGATTGTAACTGTGGCTGAACACGATAATCGCCAGGCGACGGATGAAAACTGTTCATCGTTCAAAACAAACGCCTACACAGAGCTGTACCAGCTTCAAAAGGTGAACGATTGAAATGACAGACTTGCTGAACATACGGCGAGTTGGCGGTTTCGTCGAAACACAATTAGAACCAGCCATAATGCTACAGTTTTGTAACATTTTCAGGACAAACCCTTAGTTTGCGAGCTAGGTTTCTGTAGTGGAAACTGCGTCACAGCAAACAGCATCCGCGCCTTCATGAGCACCATTGTTTCAGTACTAACGCCGAAATCGCAGTCGAAAGCCAACCTGTCGCGACGTGTTCCTTCGTCTGCAGGAACACGTCCAGAATTCAGACGTGCTTTCGAGCCTGTTGGCAGTCTTTGATCAGCGGAACTGATTTTGTGACCGCTGTAATCATTGGTCGGTGATGTGGTGCAGAGTCGCTGGGACTTTACTCGCTGGTTGCATCAGCACTGGCGATATTGGTTGGCGTTCGCGATCGGTTGCTTACGGTTCCGTATATTCTGTACCACAATCGAAAACACTCTGCCTCATTGCGGCGTTACGCTGGCAGCATTCTGATTCATCACCGCATATTCATGATGCTGATGCTGATGGGCATGTTCTGCCGTAGATTCGCCGTAAGAAATGCAGACGATACCGTGAGGATTGTGACGTCGATTTTCCTTCTGGCGACTCCGGGAATCCTGTTGCGAACTTTCATTTGAGAATTCTCGCTGGCTCATTGCGACGTTCTTTCCATCGTTCGGTTGCCGCCGCAGTCTGCGTTACTTGAGTGGTCGCAATTGCCTGCCTGTTCGCAACCGACAGCGTTAACCTGCCAATAATCTATGCCGTTCCTGGCTGTTCGTGCGTAGTCACGGCATGGATCTGGATCGCTCGCAGTCGCAGTCAGCAAGCGAACCACAATTGTTGACTGGCGAAGCAACTGGACGTTCGGACGCTGGGCACTGGCGACTCATATTGCCGGCACATCAACTCCATACATGCTGCCGTGGGTTCTGTTTCTAATACATGGTGAACGAGCCACCGGTTATCTGGCGTCGTGCAGCGTGATTGTAGGAATCGCTAATATTCTGCTGGGCGGCATGTCCGACTTTTCAAGTCCTCGAGCAGTTGCCGCTTATGCCAGAGGAGCAATTTCGGACCTTCGTCGCAGACTGAAAAGAATGCTGTGGTTTAGCGTACTTCCGATCGGTTCCGTGTGTGTCATTGCCGCCGTATTTGGAGAATCAATCATCGCGGCTTTGTATAATTTACGTTTTCCCGGTGCTGGCTGGATGGTTCTTCTGTTAACGCTGTCTGTGCTTGCAAACAGCAATTCCCGGTGGATGAGATTTGGCGTGAATTACGGGGGATTATGAACTTCCGTTTCGTAAACGGAGTTGTAAAAATCTTAACCTGGATTGCCCATTCTGACTCTCTGGCAAAAGGAATTGCCC